>Ga0208193_1000228_pt1 | contig 35977 bp, 37 predicted proteins | sample June2015DPH_17_2_FD_184716 | JGI IMG/M metagenome (GOLD analysis project Ga0208193, IMG submission 184716) | Peatland microbial communities from SPRUCE experiment site at the Marcell Experimental Forest, Minnesota, USA - June2015DPH_17_10... | ecosystem: Environmental > Terrestrial > Soil >... | reverse complement strand
ATCAACAGCGCGGGAAAGATCAAGCGGGAGCCTACGCTGACCGTCTCGGAGGAGACCTGGGACGACATTATGGATACGAATGTGACCGGGACGCTGCGCGCGTGCCAGATCTTCGGGAAACATATGCTCGATCGCGGATATGGGCGGATCGTCAATATCGCTTCGCTGAATACGTTTGTGAGTTTGAAGGAAGTGACCGCGTATGCGGCCAGCAAGGCTGCGGTGGGTGCGTTGACGAAGTCGCTGGCGGTGGAGTGGAGCTCGCATGGCGTGACGGTGAATTCGATTGCGCCTGGGGTTTTTCGCACTGCGCTGAACCAGAAGCTGCTGGATGAGAGCGATCGGGGTAAGGAGTTGTTGATGCGGACTCCGATGGGCCGGTTCGGGAAGACGCAGGAGCTGGTTGGATCGGCGATTTTTCTGGCTAGCGATGCTTCGGCGTTTGTCACGGGCGAGATCCTGGTGGTTGATGGTGGATTCCTGGCTAGTGGCGTGAATCAGTAAAACGGGGCCGGGGCTTGGGCGGCACAGCCCCACCTCGTCAAAGTTGTGCAAAGTCTTCTAAATAAAAGACCTATGTCTGGACCTCTCCGGTTAATGTTCGTGGGTTAAATGAAGAAAGTCCGGCTGGTCGCCGGACTTTTTCTTTCCTACTATTTAAGAATAGCAGATTGGATGTAACTTATACGCCAAGTGGAAGTTGCTGTTGCGTATAGGGTTAGGCGCTTTTGGGGCTTGACATGCGATTTTGCTGGGTTTTTCGCGAAATCTTCCATAAAAAGATTGTTTCTCGTCTATTTGCTTTACTCTGCCCGCAATGCATTGACGGGGTCGACGGTCGCGGCTCGACGCGAGGGCAGATAGCAGGCCAAGTATGCAGTTGCGACGAGGCATACGGTGATTGTGAGGTAGGTCATCGGGTCGACGGGGCTCACATTAAAGAGGATTGACGACATCAGTCGCATGGTAATGAACGCGACGACCAGACCGCTTACTACGCCGATGCCGGTCAGCCACAATCCCTGGCGTACGAACATTGTGGTTAATGTCTGTCTTTGCGCCCCGAGCGCCATGCGAATGCCGATCTCGCGTGTTCGCTGCGAGACTGAATACGAGATGACGCCGTAGATTCCGATGATCCCAAGAAGCAAGGCCATGGCTCCCGCGACGCAGAGCATGACGAGGGTGAACGAGGTGCGAGCCATTGATTTTGTATAGAGCTCGCCGAGGGTGGTTGGTTCGGCCAGCGGCACCTCGGGATTGATCGACCAAACCTTTTCCTGAATTTCCTTCATAAAGACCTGCGATCCAGCGCGCGGGCTGCGGACGACAAACGCGATTCCGCGGTGGACCATTTGCTTCTCTCCTTCGAAGTTGTCTTGCATCAGGGGCCAGTAGACGGTGGTAGGCGCGGGATGATCGACGCCGTCATCGTGGACGTCCTGGGCAACACCGACGATCTGACGCCAGTCGTCTGTGCTCGCAACGCGAATTCTCTTTCCGAGTGCGCCGTTGGCGTCGTGCCAGTATTCGCGTGCAAAGTTTTCAGAGATGATTGCGACCGGGCGTCTTTCGTTGATGTCCGTCCAGGTGAGATCACGACCGGCTACCAAGGGCGTGCCCAGAGTTGCAAATGATTTGGGTGAGATGAATTTGAAGCGGCGTATAGGTGGCAACTCGCCCTCGGCCAGGACGTGGTCCTGCGCGTAGAGAACATCGTTGCTATCGTACCCATCCAGAGGAACGCAGCTTGAGGTGCTGACCGACGATACGCCGGGGACCGCCGCTATTTTGTCTGCGATGTCCTGCTCCATGTGGATCAACTTTTCGCGCTGGTTGTCAGGTATCTGTGTATCCGGAACGTAGAAGCGAAATGTCTGAAGCGAGTTGGGTGAATCGAAGCCGGGAGAGACATGCATGAGAGCGCGGAAGGTGCGGATCATGAGTCCGGAACAGATAAGCAGGACGAGCGCGAGGGCGACTTGCACGACGACCAAGGCTTTGCGCGCACGATGTCGCTCGCGACTCTGGCTGAGGGCGCGGCCACCTTCGCGGAGGCCGGTGTTTACGTTCGGTCCCGCGTATTTGATGATGGGAATGAGGCCGATCAGAAGGCTGGTGGAGAGAGCGAGCGCGAGGGTAAAGAGCAGGACGGGAAGGTCGATGCCGATCTCGTGGATACGAGGCAAGCCAGTAGGTGCGATTGCAACAAGAAGGCGCAGTGCTCCGTAGGCAAGTGCCAATCCGATCAGACTGCCGGAGATGCCAAGGACGATGCTCTCGACGAGAAGTTCCATGGCGATTCTGCCGCGGCCTGCGCCCAGAGCTGAACGGATTGCCAGCTCCTGCCTGCGGCCTTCCACGCGGACCAGCAACAGATTGGCAACGTTGGCGCATGCTACCAACAGAACCAGAGCGATAGAACCCATGAGCACCCACAATACGTTGCCCACATCGCCAACAACATCCTGCTTGAGCGGGCGCAGATTCGGAGCTATCCTTGCCTTTTCAAAGAGGCTGGGGCTGAACCCCTCGGGCGCTGGGAAACTGCGAAGGACAATGGGAAGCAGACGCGCCATGTCCGCGCTGGCCTGTGCCATGGTCACTCCGGGCTTCAGTCGGGCGATCGCTCGTTCACTGAAGTTGCCTAACTTCGTTTTGGTTCGATCCCATTGGAAGGGCTCGATGATGGCGGCATCCTGCTGATCGAGAAAGTGAAATCCCCTGGGCAGGACGCCGAGAATCTCGCGCGGTTTTCCGTCCACAGTGATGGAACGTCCGATGACGGATGGGGAGCCGTCGAATTTCTTCTGCCAGTATCCATAGGAGATCAGGACGGTCGCGGGTGCTCCGGCCGAGTCGTCCCTTCGGGTAAAGAGACGTCCCAGCGTGGGTGTGACACCAAGGAGTGGCAGGGTTCCGTCGGTGACGTCGAGACCTCGCACATGCTCCGGTTGACCTGCGCCAGTTACGTCCATGGAATCGTCGCTGTAGACGCCGATGTCCTGCAGGGTAGTGTTTTGCTCGCGGTCGATGAAGTAGATCGACGGCGCCATGTTCAATTCCTTGAGGCCGATTCCAGGAGCGGAGTGCCATACGCCAATCAACTGCTCAGGGTGCGGATATGGCAGAGGCTTTAGGAGGACACCCTCGATGACACTGAAGATCACTGTATTCGCGCCTACGCCGATGGCGAGGGTGAGCAGAGTGATCACGGTAAACAGCGGCGCACGGCCAAGCCGGCGTAGAACCTGCGTCACTTGATCGGCGAACATTGCCATGTGCTGAGTCTCCGGTTAATGCGCGATCGGACCCGGACAGAGATAAGCCTTCTCACGCCAGACCCTGTAGCGTCTCTACGTTGAGAGGGCACAGATAGTTCCGAGCCTCGAACAAACACAACTCACCGAGGACGTGCGGTTGGAGTTAGCGAACCGTGGAGTTGCCGTTGTTGTTGAGATGTTTTGGAGGGAGGAGCCAGGGATAGAGGATCGCGAGGTTCGGCGGGACGATGGTCAGGAAGAGGAGGAAGAGACCTACGACTTCGGGAATATGGAGGGAGTTGTGAGTCTTGAGAAGGTAGGCCAGGATAACGAGGCCGAGGATGGTTGCGCAGACGACCACACGAGCTACGGTTTTGGCCCAGGGTTTATCGGCGTTCGGGAGATTCGGGAGATTCGGAAGCATCTCGGGTGCTCCTTTTGCACTTTGATGCAAAGCTGCTGTTTTTTAGATGCGTCCCGCGGCTGTGCGGGCTATTAACACGGCAGTGTAGGCTGCGCCGAAGCCGTTGTCTATATTTACTACGGTGACGTTTGGGGAACAGGAGTTGAGCATTCCTAAAAGGGCGGCGGCGCCGTCGAAGCTGGCACCGTAGCCGACCGAGGTAGGGACGGCGATGACGGGAACGCCGACCAGGCCTCCGACGACGGAGGGGAGGGCCCCCTCCATGCCGGCACAGACGATGATGACGTTGGCGCCGGCGAGTTGATCGCGGACGGACAGGAGGCGGTGGAGGCCGGCTACTCCTACGTCGTAGAGGCGGGTGACTTTTGTGTTGAAGAGTTCGGCGGTGACGGCCGCTTCTTCAGCGATGGGCTGGTCGCTGGTTCCGGCGCTGAGGATGGCGATGTGGCCTTTGGGCTCGCTTGCCGTGGATTGTTTGAGCGTGATGGCGCGGGCTTTCGGGTGATGGACGGCTGTGGGCACGGCTTCGACGACGGCTTCGGCGGTTGCGAGATCGACACGGGTGGCGAGGACGTCGGAGCCGGCGGCGGCCATGCGGGTGAAGATTTCGGTGGTCTGCTCGGGGGATTTGTTTTGCGCGTAGATGACCTCGGGGAGACCGGTGCGGAGGGTGCGGTGATGGTCGATGCGGGCGTGGCCGAGGTCTTCGTAGGGGAGATTGGCGAGGCGCTCGGTTGCGGCGGCGGGGGTGAGAGCGCCGGATTGGACTGCAGCGAGGAGTTCGAGGAGAGTAGCTTTGTTCATGACTGTATTCAAAGATACGGCAGTTGTGGCGCTAAACTAAACCACGACTGCCCTTCAGCTTTGGCGTACATGAGCATTTGGAACAATGGCTCGGACAAGAAGTACTTGGGAAATCTCGGAAAAGCGAATGGGATCGAGCTTTTGCAGGTAGGATGATCGTTCTGAACGGAGTTGGAGAATGAGACGAAGAGTATTTTCCTTGTGCTTCCTTGCCGCGTTGTTGGCGGCGACTGCCTTTTGTCAATCCTTTTTGAGCCAGTATAAAGGCTTGCCTTATCACGACGATCACTATCAAGGCGGTGCGCAGAAGATACCGGGGCGAGTGTTGTGCGCCTATTATGACCTGGGCGGAGAAGGAGTGGCGTATCACGATGCCGATGCGCAGAATCATGGCAGCGGAGAGTTGAATCCGGCCGATGGGACCTACCTAAATGAGTTTCGAATGCACGAGGGAGTGGATATTTCCTATACGAAGTTCGACCGGAAGCCGGATCGGATTGACGACAATCCCTTTGACAAGATCGTTCCTCCTCGTAACTTGCTCTATGTTGGGTGGACGGAGCCGGGTGAGTGGTTCAACATAACCGTGGACGCGGCGCAGGCAGGAACGTACGCGGCGGATTTTCTTTATACGTCGAATCGCGGTGGGACGATAGCAGTGGATGTGAATGGAAGAGACGCCACAGGGCCGGTGCCGATCAAGTCCACCAATGATCCTTTGGATGCGGTGGCCTGGCGTCAATGGCACCACTGGGATCTGGCGTTGCGACTTTTCACGGTTCGTCTGGACAAAGGGAAAAATGTGCTCACCGTACACATTGTGACGAACGGCAATATGAACCTGGCTTATTTCGATTTCAAGCCGGTTCATGTGTAGCGACAATGCCGCGACGGCAAATGCCTGGATGCAGTTTGGATGATTCGATCAGCTTAGATAGGCGGCGATTGCGGCCTGCTGGACTTGCTTGACGGGGACGTTGTGCTTTTGCGCGGCGGCGCGGCAGTCTTCGAACTCGGGGGCTGCGTTGTAGGTTTCGTTGTTGCGGGAGCCGATTTTGATGCGGATTTCGCCGTAGGGCGTGGCGACGGTGGTGTGGGTGCGGTCGAGGCAGGAACGGCGCTCGTGGTGGATGCGGACGCCGAGGGTGCTGGTTTCGCGGAGCAGGAGATCCTCGAGTGCGGGGACTTGCGCGTCGTCGGCGAGGATGGTGAGGAGAGTGCCGAGGCGGCCTTTTTTCATCTGGACTGCGGTGGACATAACGTCGAGTGCGCCGAAGGCGAGGGCTCGCTCGGTGACGTGGGCCAGGATCTGGGGGCTGAGGTCGTCGATGGCGGTTTGGAGTACGGCGACGGCGGAGTGTGTGGCTTCGTTGGATTCGCCGATGCTGAGGCGGAGGACGTTGGGGAAGCCGTCAGGGTTATGGGTGCCTGCTCCGTAGCCGATCTGCTGGACGCGCATGGCGGGTTGCGGTCCGAAGGTTGGCGCGAGTGTGCGGATGAGGGCTGCTCCGGTGGGAGTGACTAATTCTTTTTCGACGTGCGCAGAGTAGGTGGGAAGGCCGCGGAGGAGATCGGCTGTGGCGGGCGCGGGGACGGGGAAGCGGCCGTGGGCGCAATCGACCATGCCGCCGCCTACGTTGAGGGGGGAAGAGTGCCACTTGTCGATGGCGAGGGCGTGGATGGCGGCGGAGGCGGCGACGATGTCGACGATGGCGTCGACTGCTCCTACTTCGTGGAAGTGGATTTTTTCGATTGAGACGTTGTGGATTTTGGCTTCGGATGCGCCGAGGAGCTCGAAGGTGTGGATGGCCGTTTGCTTGATGGGCGCGACGAGATTGGCGGCGTTGATTAAGTCGCGGATGACGGTGAGGGAGCGGCCGTGGGTGTGCTCGTGTTTGTGTTCGTGGCTGTGTGGATGATTATGTTTGTGCGAATGCTCGTGCGCGTGGGTGTGTTGTTCGGTTGGATGATGAGCGGCCTCGGCTATTATTTCTCCTTCGTAGACTTGGACTTTGGTGGAGGAGATGCCGCTGCGGTCTGCCTTTTCGATTTTCAGGGTGGCGTTGAGGTTCAGGGCGGCTACGGCTTCGTGGAGGATCTTGGGATCGACTCCAGCGTCGATGAGGGCTCCGAGAAACATGTCGCCGGAGATGCCGGCAAAGCAATCGAGGTAGGCGATACGCATGGGTTTATTGTTTCACGACGTGTCGGATGGGGTAGGAGAAGCGGAGGACTGCGAATATTTTTCGTGATGAAAGTCAGAGGATAGGTATAGACTTCTGGCGTTCCCGATTACCTCGCTTTCCCGGCCCCATGCTTCGAGCGCCTCTCCGCGTCGTTTCGAGGTCCGATGTGTGTTGCCGCAAATCTTCGTACCTGAACTGTTTTCAAAGAGCCAAGGAGGCTCGCACGATGAAAAAGTTAACAGGATCTACCATTTGTTTTATTTTTTCCGGGTTGGTTGTTGGTGCAGGTGTCGCTGTGGCGCAGGAGACGATGGGGCCGCCGCCGGTGTTGGTGATCCAGCGGGAGTTTCTGAAACCGGGTAAGGCCGGGGCTGTGCATGAGAAGAGCGAGAGTCAGTTCGTGCAGGCTTTTACTGCGGCGAAGTGGCCGACGTATTACCTGGCGATGACATCGATGTCGGGGCGTTCGCGTGCTTTGTTTATGCAGGGATTTGAGTCGTTCGCAGCATGGGAGAAGGATAGTCAGGCGATGCAGAAGAACGCGACGCTCTCGGCTGCGCTCGACCGCATCAATGTTGGCGATGGGGAGTTGCAGACGGAGTATGAACAGAGCGTTTATACGTTTAACCCGGAAGGTAGCTTGAACGCGGGGAGCGTTGTTCACTCGCGATACTTTGACATCACCCAGTTCAAGATCAAGGAAGGACACCATGCGGAGTGGATGGAACTGGTGAAGATGTATCACGACGGGTTTGCGAAGGTACCGAATGTGAACTGGGCGTTATACGAGAGCCACTTCGGTCAGGACAACGGCGGGCTCTATCTTGTGATCTCGAAGATGACGTCGCTGAGCGAAGAGGACCGGGGTGTGGGGGACTTTAAAAAGTTCGCCGAGGTAATGGGAGAGAGCGGGATGAAGAAGCTGGAGGAGCTGTCAGCTTCCTGCATTGAGTGGGACCAGACGAATCTGTTTGAGTTCAGCCCGAAGATGAGCTATCCGGATCCGGATTGGGTTAAGGCCGATTCTTTCTGGAAGCCTAAGATGGCTACTCCGGCTAAGACTGCTACTCCGTAGTTTTCGTCTGGCTAGATTGTGATTGGATGATTCCCACCTCTGTCGCTTTGCGATGGGGGTGGGATTTGTTTTGCTGGATTACCGGGTGGCTGGGGTGATAGCGGAGGTGGGTAGGACGGCGTTCATGCTGCCGGAGCGGTAGCCTTCGGTGTCGAGTGTGACGTAGAGGAAGCCGAGAGGCTTGATGGCAGCGGTGATTTTTTCGAGCGTGGGGAGCGAGAGAGCGCGGGGGAGATCTTCGCGGGCGATTTCGATGCGGGCGAGATCGCCGTGGTGGCGGACGCGGACCTGCGGGAAGCCGAGGTCGTGGAGAGCGGCTTCGGCTTGTTCGACCTGGGAGAGATTTTCGCGGGTGACGGCGCGGCCGTACTCGATGCGTGAGGCGAGGCAGGCGGAGGCAGGTTTGTCGGCGAGAGAGAGGCGGGCTTCGCGGGCTAGCTGGCGAATCTCCTGCTTGGTTAGTTGCGCGGTGACTAGCGGGGCGACGGCGTGGTGTTGGATTGCGGCTTGCTGGCCGGGGCGGAATTCGGCTACACCAGGGGAGCGGTCGTCGAGGTTCATGCCGTAGGCGATGTGGGCGAAGTTGAGCGTGGTGCGAGCTTGCTCCATCTGGGTGAAGAGCTCGTCTTTGCAGTGAAAGCAGCGGCGGGCGTCGTTGCGCTGGTAGTCGGGGTTTTCGAGCTCGCTGGTGTGGAGGATTTGCGTGGGGATGTTGTGTTCGGTGGTGAAGGCAAGGGCGGCTGCTAGCTCGGCGCGAGGTAGGGAAGGGGAGTCGGCGATGACGGCTAACATTTTTTCGCCGAGAGTTTGATGGGCGGCGTAGGCGAGGTAGGCGGAGTCCGTGCCTCCGGAGTAGGCGACGAGGACGCTGCCTAGTTCTCGCAGAGTGGCGCGGAGTTTCGCGGATTTGGCGGCTAGATCCATCTGGTTTGATTGTAGGCCAGATGGATTGCAGTGTGCTGGCGCGTGAAGTTGCTTCAGTTGTGTTTGAAGAAGTCTCCGGTTGGCGTGGAAAGTACCGTTTGGCTGTGTCCAAAGGTGCGGTTTCTCGTCCAATTTCTATTACGTTGGTTGCGGTTGCTTGTGTTTCATGGATTTCCAAGGAGTTTCTGATGCGTCGACTTTCCTTCCTTGCCCTTGGTTTGCTGCTCGGAATTGCGTTCAGTGCCTTATCAGCGCATGCTGGCCCGTTGATGCCATGCATTACTGCTACTCTTTCGGCGAATCACAGAATCCTTGTCTTGAACGAACTCACTTATGACGATCCGGATGAAGATCATCCTCGCATGCCGAAGACTTCGACCTTTCGCGTGCTTAGTCGCAATGATGAACCAAACGAAGGGCTCCGTCTGAATGGGCCTGATACGTATTGGGCAAATACGCTCTGGAGTGTAGTCTTTACAAACAATGGTAGGCCTGTCATTGCCTGCCCATATGCGTTAGTGACAGACGACGGGGAGTACCTCATCCTTGTTGGCAGTTATTTCGAAGAGCCTACCCTATCCATCTACCGTCGACGCGACCATCCCGGCCAGCCTTTCGGTGGTCCTGGTCCAGATCACGGTGTACTTGTAAGGCAGATTCCGCTGCAGGATCTATGGTCGCAAGAACAAATTCCAATGATGATAACGGACCACACGCCGCAGTGGTTTGCGAGCGGAACTTTCGCATTTTCGCCCGACAATCGAACGCTCATCCACAAGACACGCTGGGGCAAGACTTTTCAGATCAGCTTAGCTACAGGCGAGATTAAGCACCAGTGAAACTAGTGAACAGAGTTAGTCCGGAATCTGCCAGCCTACGGGGGTCTGGGCGAGAGTGGCTTTGGCGGTGACCTGGCTGGTGGTGGCCTTGGCCATGTCGGGGAATGCGGCCTGGATGTTGTGGCCCAGGGCCCAGACGGGAACTTCTTTCATGGTGTAGCTGTAGGTGACGGTGGTCTCTTTGAAGCCGTCGACGACTGCGATTGGAGTGGAGCCGTCGATGCTGGTGACCTCGCGGTGGCCGTAGCAGAAGTGAGGAGCGAAGCGCGTGCCGGCAGGGGCGATGGTATAGCGTGCTACGTGAATGCTGTTTTCGACAGACCTGTCGAGGAGATGGGCGTCGACGAGTGCGTCCATCTGTTTCATTTTCGCGGAGTCGCTGGTCTCGAAGGGAAAGCGGGTGTCGGAGAAGAGGCAGTCGGTGTGGTCGAGGAAGTGATTGTTGATGGCGGCGGTGAAGTTCCCGGGTGTCGGGGCGGATTTGCCTCCGTTGCAGCCAGTGGCCAGGACTACGAAAGCCAACGCTGTGGCTTGTAGAACGGCTGAGGTGGAAGTTGTGCGAACGATTTTCATCGCTTCTCCTGTTTATCGAACTGGTTGGATGCGGCGGTGAGAGGTGAGTTGTTGGCGTCGATCTGTTCGAAGATGGGATCGAGATCGCCGATGGTCTTCATGGTTGCGAGAGTCTTCAGGTTGGTCTGGACTTTTGCCCAGTCATTCGGATTGTTTTTGGTGATGATGGGCGCCTGCGGGTCGGCATAGTAGGCGATGAGGTCGTGCTTGAGCTGCGCGGGAATTGAGTTGCCGGGGTCGCGGGTGATTACCGACAGGAGCTTGGCGTAGGTCTTGTCGGTGAGAGGATAGCCGCCGGGTTTGACGAACTCTCCTGTGTCGAGGTCGCGGTTGACGAGGTAGTGGTCGAGGTGGTCGTAGTCGTTGAGGACTCGGCGCAGCATTTTGATGGATCGGTTCATGCTTTTGACGTAGAGGTCTTCGGTCTGCTGGTTGGGACCTTTGATGGCGAGGAGTTTAAGCGCGCCTACCTTGGGCAGGATGAAGATGAAACCTGCGTAGAGATGGCTGCCGAAGCCGGGATTTTTGCGGTACGCCTCCCAGTTGTTGTCGGCTGATGCCTGAAGGAGATCGTCTCGGAGTTGGGAGAGATCGGGGCTGGGAGTGTCGGTGGGAAAGTTCTTCTTGTGGAGAATGGTTTCGGCGCGGGCGATGTTGGGGATGAAGCTGCGAACGGCGCGGCGGTAGACGCGAATGGAGGTTTCTTTGCTGCCGATGATGTCTTTGAGATTGAGGCCGTAGGTTTCAAAGAATGCTTTGCGGATGAGAGTGTTGGAGACTTCGAGGCCGACGAATTTGAGATAGGCAGAGGGAGCGAATCGCCGCTTGCTGAGTTGATTGATGTCGAAGGCGAACTCGGTCTGGACGTGGGCGTGTGGGTTCTGGGCGTAGTTGACGATGGAGCCGTAGCGCTGCTCGAGCTTTGGGAACTCGATGGGGACGGCATAGTTGACGGCTGCGCCGTGGCCGATGGTGTCGCCGATGTAGTGGGAGAGGGCGCCGATGGCGAAGGCGAGCTCGTCGGGAGTTTCGGCGTTGCGCAGGAGGCTGAGAACGAAGTCTCCAGCGCGGACGTAGTGAGTGAGATCGGAGAAGAAGACGTTGCCGAAGGGATAGTAGCCGAAGTCCTGGATGGCGCAGCCTCCGTAGGCGTAGGCGTGGGCCTCCTGGATCTGGGCTTCGGTGAGGGTAGGGAAGTGTTTGAGAAGGATGGGGCGGATGGACTGCTTCCAGGCGAGATCGATGAGTTGCTCGTGGGATTGGACGGAGTAGGGGATCGCTTGCGTCGATGTCAGGAGCAAGGCGCAGAGGGCTGTGGCGCGGAGGAGAGTTCCTGCCGGGCGCGGGCGGATCCGTTGGTTGCGAGGCTGAGGCATTGCTGACACTGTATCAAGTCGCTGTTGGGAGGGTATTGTTGATCCATGGGCGAGGCGGCGGCGGGTCGAAGATGGTTGCCGTATGTTTGGATGGCGTCGTCGTTTTTGGTGATGGTCGGCGCATGGCACTTCGGGACGCGGCAGTCGGGTGGGATTCCTGCTGTGGATCAGCGGCGAGCGATGCCTGAGCTGGCGATGAAGGAGCTCGACGGCGGGATGTGGCGGATGTCGGAACATCGCGGGCAGGTGGTGCTGGTGAATTATTGGGCGACGTGGTGTGGGCCTTGCTGGGAGGAGACGCCGGGATTGATCCGGTTGTCGCGTGAGTTGGGGACTAAGGGGCTCGCTGTGGTTGGGGTTGCGATGGACGTGGGTGGCGAGGAGAAGGTGAGGCAGTTTGTGAAAGAGTTTCGGGTGCCTTATCCGGTGGTGATGCAGGAGAAGGCTTCACAGATGGAGTATGGATTGGAGGGCGTGCCTACTACTGTTCTGGTGGATCGGAATGGGCTGATTGCCAAGAGCTATGTTGGGGCGGTGACGCAGGCGGATTTTGAGACCGATGTGAAGGCTTTGTTGGCGGAGCAGTAGTGCACCGAGAAAAGAGAGCCGGGCTTACTTCTTCCTGGCTGCGCGTTCCGCGAGCACTGCGGCGTTCTCCGCCACGGAGGCGCGGATGAGTTGCTTGAAGGCAGCTTCGTTGATCTTCTCGCCTTCGCGGAGGTCGATCGCACGCCGCACGTTTCCTTTCAAGCTGGAATTGAAGAGCTTCTTCGGGTCTTTGAGGGAGGCACCGCGAGCGAAGGTTAGCTTGACGACCTGCTTGTACGATTCTCCTGTGCAGACGATGCCGTGATGGGAGAAGACGGGAGTTCCCATGAATTTCCACTCCTCCTGGATGTTGGGGTCGGCTTCGTGGATGAGCTTACGGAGATGAGCTAGGGTGTCGCCTCTCCAGTCCCCCAGCTCTTCAATTCGCTTCGTAATGCTGGCTGAAGCGGCCTCGACATTCGGACGACTTGTCGGTTTCATATATTCTCTCCGATCCATGCCCGGTTTTTAGATTTTTATCTCTAACCCTGAGATTATGTCTTTTAGTGGCCCCATAAATGCAATTTCATTCAACGGCCCGACATTAAATTTTATGGCCCCTTGAGTTTTGTTATTGGCCTTGAAGACAAATCTAAACTCATTCTGATGAGAATATGTCTTCGATTTTCTGAAAATTGCTTCTATGCCATTGAATGAGCCTGTAAAAGTTTCAGGGTCAAAATACTCGACTAGTCCATGCCAAATTTTTCTGTTGTTGTGTTCTGCGTGCGATACGACTGCTTCTATAAATCTTTCCACTCTATAAATAACAACAGCATAATCGCCGAAGTCGTCCTCGCATTGTGGATCTATTTTGGTTTGCCTTGCTATGGATCTGTTGATTTTTGCCTTGAGAATATTCTTTTGATCTTCTGTTGAGTAGCTTTCCTCGAAATCTTCAATGGCAACTGCGTGCATGCAAAACGCATTGAAGCCATCAAAGAGTGCAGGCTGAGAGATAACGGGACCTGCCAAATCTGACTCTTCTATATTTACAGTATGTAGAATTTCGTCATTCTTATTTCTCGCACTGAGTGTAATCTTGACGTCTTTGGGTTGAAACCACTGAGAGGCTCCCTCAAATCTATCGCCCCTCCTGTTGCCGTCATCTATATTCTTGAATTCTTCGAATGCTCTGCAAAAAATTTCTCCGGTATCTAAGAACGCCTTTGCATACTCTTCGCTGTCAAATATTTTTATGAGGCAGTAAATCCTTTTGCTCACTGATACTCTCCGAGTGATCAACTTGACCACTATACGGCAGTTGCGCCTAGCCACTGCTATCTATGCGGAAAGGCGCGATATGATATCGTTCGTGAAAGGAGCGGATCGGATTGGACGCGGATACGAAGGCTTGCGAGGTGTGTGGCGAGACTATCAAGGCGGTCGCTCTCAAGTGCCGCTTTTGTAATACTGACCTACAGGCATTTGCGGCTGCAAGAGAGCTTAGGATCGAGCGAGAGATTTTTTCCGGCCATCCCGCCATCATCTATAGCGTCTACCAGATTACGCCGTTTCTGCTTGCACTTGGCCTCACTATAGCCATCGCGTACCAAGCTAACTCGGGCACCAGTATCGTCTACGCGATCCTTGGATTTTTCGTTGTATGCGTCCTCATCAGTCTGTGGTTCTGTATCAAGAGCTGGCGCAAACGATACCTGATCACAACACAGAGAATCAAAATCGAACATGGTCTGTTTTCAAAAGTGCAGGAAAGCTTAGAACTGTTCCGCATTGACCATTTCGAACTACGAAAACCGTTAGACATGCGGCTTTTGAGGCAAGCGCGGCTGCATATATTCACGTCGGATGCCGAACTGCCAAACTTTAGCATCTATGGCGTTCCCAAGATGGAGCCTCTAGCCGAAAATCTGCGCGAGTGCCAGCTTCAGCAGCGGACATTGCGCGGCGCGACGACGTTTATCAAAGCATAGCCATCAATGTATGTCTGCAGCGTCTTGTCAGGCTGGCCTTTTCGGAATGAGCCGCCAAAGGAGATGGCCTTTCCACATCAACAATCCTGTAAGGACCATGAGAGGGAAGAAGATATACCGAGCAGGAAAGGCGTACTGCGGAATCTTGTCAAACGGACTGTAGATGTAGCCATATATCGGAATGCTGATGATGATGTGAATCCAGCGAAAGATTGTACGTGGGTTCATGATGTTCCAATCCTCCTTTTCGATGACGACGTTATTCGAGCCCGGTGAGAACGCGTTCGAGGTTGCCGATGAACTTCTGCCAGCCGTAGTTCGCGCCCTTGTAGGCGGCGTCTTGATCGGGACCGAAGCCAGAGTGCTCCATGCGCACATGAGTGCCGGCACCGGCCGGTGTCAGCGTCCATGTGACGACGCTGCCGAGCCCTAACGCGCCCCAACTGTAGGAGAGTTTTTTGTTGGGTTCGATGACCAGGACTTCGGAATCGATGATGCCGTTCCAGTTGGGCACGGGCGTGGAACGGAACTTGAAACTATGGCCAACGACCGGCAGGAAGTCATTGTCCATCAGCCACTCCTTAATGAGTGAACCTTCAGTGAGAGCGCGCCAGATTTTTTCCGGTGGGTGTGGCATCTCTCTTTCGATCACAAGGGAGCGTGTTGTCGTCATGGGTCCATCCTTTTGAGCAGGTCTTCGAGGCGGTCAAACCGAGCGGGCCAGAAGCGGCTGTAGTAACTCATCCAATCAACAAGCGGTGTGAGGGCTCGCGGCTGAGCGGTGTAGTGGGTCTCGCGCCCCTCGCGGCGATGGCGGACGAGTTTGGCGCGCTTCAAGGCGGACAGGTGCTTGGAGACCATCGGCTGAGAGACACCGGCGCGCGCGGTCAAAGCGTGAACGGTCTGCTCGCCGTCGCGGGTGAGCCGCTCGAAGATGGCCCGGCGAGTCGGATCGGCGAGGGCTTTGAAGAGATTGTCAGGGGCACTCTGCATGATTGAAACAATAACCGTATGGTTATTGATTGTCAAGGAAAAAAAGGAAAATTTTGCATTCCACCGTTCTCGCCGACTGGCGATATCCCACTTAGGTGTGATTGGTTCGTTTCAGGTACCCTTTTATAAAGCAAACTGGCGGGAGAACTGTTTCTACCGGACGGGGTGGCTTGTCCTGTGTAACCAGAGGTGTGGTTGTGCCTTCTGAATAATCTCTCACTGGGAAAGGAGGGTGGGTAGAATGTGGCTCGGGAAGATGACCAGGCTGGGGTTTCTCGCGCTTTTTTCATTCGCAGTCGTTTCCGTGCAGGCACTTTCAAGCGATCCTCCGTTGCCGGCGTCCGCCATGGCCGACAAGGTGGTTGTGCTAAAGAGCTACAGGAGGCTTTTGCTGATGAAGGGCGACGAAGTGCTGAAGACGTACATCGTTTCGCTCGGAGATCCTGTCGGCCGCAAGGTCCGGCAGGGCGATAACAAGACACCGGAAGGGAGCTACGTGCTTGACCGGCATAATGCGAACAGCCAGTTTCATCGGTCGATTCACATCTCTTATCCGAATGCGGACGATATGGCGCGCGCGAGAAAACTGGGTGTTTCTCCGGGTGGCGAATTGTTCATCCATGGGCTGCCGAATGAGTTTCATGGGCATAGTGAGGCATTGGGTGACTGGACCGAAGGCTGCATTGCAGTGAGCAATGCGGAGATGGATGAGATCTGGCGAGCGGTGGCGGACGGGACGCCGATCGAGATCAGGCCCTAGCTGGGGACTTTTCGCTTTCTCTAAAAGCAAAACGTCTCTTTTTACTTTCTATTTGGGGTATGGGTAGCCGTGGGCCAGCTCGATCTCGAGAGTCCTGTCGTGGTCGTAGATGTCGCGAAAGAAGTGAATGTCTCCGTTCTCCTCTGCGACGGCTGTCAGGTAGAAGATCAAGACGGGAATGGGCGGAACGAGATTCACCTGCATGTTGTCTTTGCCGTTGTGCATGGCCTTATCGACCTTGTCCAGATCCCAGCCTGGAGTGTTGCGAAGAATATAGGCGGCGAATTTATCGGGATACTGCAAGTGGATGCAGCCGTGGCTAGCAACGCGTTGTAACTCTCCCTCTTCGCCTTCGGTTGCCTCAGAGAACATGTCGAGGCTTGCGGGGGTGTCGTGGATATAGACGTCGTGCTGGTTCGGGAATATGAATTTGACCAGTCCCATGCCATTCTCGGGGCCGGGGGGCTGGCGCACGGTGAGCCTTCCCGATCGCACCTGCTGCAACATTGCAGGAGTAACGTCTCCGGATTTGATGACTTTACCGCCTGCGCCGACGAGCTCCAGATTGAGATCGGTGAGGGAGGGATTTTTTTCGATGTCGGGGATGATCTCTTTTTTGAGGATGTTTGGGGGAGGGGTCCAGTACGGACGAAAGACGAGGTACTGGATGTTGCCTTCGAACATGGGTGTCTGGTGGTTGTAGTCCTCGCCTACGTTGACGCGCATGGTGAGGCCCACATCCCCTTTTTCGTTGAAGGCGTAGAGGCGGAACTCCGGAACGTTGATGATGATGGGTGGCTCTTTGAAAGTGGAAGGCAACCAGCGCAGTCTTTCGAGGCCCAACTGCATCTGCTCGATTCGATCGCTGAGCGGCACGTTCATTTCAACGAGAGTTTTGTAGTCGAATTGCCCGGTCGGCTGCATGCCAAAGCGCTCCTGGAAGTGTTTGACTGCATCGACCAAGGGGCCCTCGTAAACCATCGCATCCGGCGGGATGGTGACGCTGCCGGGCAGGTCTCCCAGCAATCGCAATCGCTTTGCGAGTCCTGCTATGCCTGCGTAGTTGTCGCCTGGGGAGACTGGCCCGGCATCGAGCACTTTCTCTCCGTCGCCGGTCTTCTGCAGTTCCATGTAGTGGAGCAAAGCGGCGATGAGTCGTTTGTAGGCTGCGAAAGGCGGCTCGACCGCGGCAAGTTCCGAAGGTAGATCGGAGCCGTTGACCAGGCGTTCGCGGACGAAATCAGGCAAGTAGAGTTTCTTGTTGGAGACGTTAAATTCAAATCCCAGATTTTGCGGGTCGATTCTTCCAATATGCAGGTCGGAGATGTAGCGCATGATGCAGACGGTGAGAGCGGCATCGAATCGGGCTTCGTCGTCGTCCTGGTGTGGGCTCTTCAACAGTGTCAGGCGATCGGCCCAGCGTGGTGCGTCGTAGTCTTCTGGGTGAAGGCCCTTCTGGTCGGCCTGCTGGAGCAGCTCGATCAGCGCGAGAGCCTGGGGGGTGGGCTGGCCGTCACGGATCCAGACGGGCTTGTACCCGGCTGGGCGGTAAAAGTTGGTGAGGTGTATCCGGTAGTCGGAGAAGTCTGGCCAACGAAGATCGGCGAGGTTGCCGGAGGCGACGATGGCGCTTAGCTGGGCGGATGCACCTCCGGGTTTGACCTGCGCGGGGGCTGGATCGCTGAACAGGATGGATGCGAGACAGAGCAGAAGGGAGATCTGAATTCGTTTCCTAGAATGCACGGGTCACCTTCGGGAGGTTCCTGTTTTTCTGAGTAATTCGCCGATACGAACGACATCATACTTGATGAAAACGAATGAGCGATGAAGTTGTCCAGATGCTCCAGGAGGCGGCTTTGGCTCGCTGAGAGCCTCGCCAGTGGGCGGTCGGGATTCCTTTCCCAGGCGCGGAAGGCGCGGACGCAAAACAAAAAAGGATTCGAACTTTTATCAGGCATGGTATTGCTCGTCGCTGACCTTTTCCATCCAATCGACAACCTTGCCGTCGAGTTTTTCCTGAATGGCGGTGTGCGTCATTGCGGTTGTTGGCGTGGCTCCGTGCCAATGCTTCTCTCCCGGCGAAAACCAGATCACATCACCGGGCCTGATCTCCTCGATGGGGCCACCCCATCGCTGCGCGCGGCCACAGCCGGACGTGACGATGAGAGTCTGACCGAGGGGATGCGTATGCCATGCCGTCCGGGCGCCCGGTTCGAAGGTTACGCTGGCACCTTGAACAAGTGCCGGATCCGGCGCCTGAAAGAGTGGATCGATCCGTACCGTGCCAGTGAACCAATCTGCCGGTCCCTTGCCTGAAGGCTGTGAGCCACTTCGCTTGATTTCCATCTATTCTCCTCTGCCGATCGGTGTGACTCAGGTTGTCAGCCAGGCACCATTCGCTTCCAGCACGATTCTACAAATTGTTCCGGCATGCCGCTGGTTCGCTCCCAGGTGGAAGGTGGAATTTCTCCCTGAGAGCGCATTGGTTATGCGGATTGGAGTGAAGCCATGTCGATGGAGAAGCGGTATTTTACGTCGGCTTTTAGGAGGCGATTCACTTTTCGGTTGAGTCGAGATGGGGTTTGTCTGCTACTCTCTGAAGAACCATGCCCTCACGCCATTTTTCTGTTCCAGCCGCTATTCTCCTGGCCACGGTCTCGTACTGTGTTCAAGCTCAGACTCAAAAACCCGCGCAGTCTGTGGAGGCTCGCCTTGCTGCTCAAAATGCGCTCTTTGAAGAGTCGTGGCAGACTTCGCTGCGGTTGAATCCTGTGCGGGCGACGTCGGTGGGAGATTACCGGTACAACGATCAGCTTGGCGACGATTCGCTGGCAGCGATTGCGCATCAGCATGATCTTGAGGTGGCCGATCTGGCGAAGATCAAAGCGATCGATCCGACTGGTTTTCCGGAGCAGGATTTGATCTCGCATGATCTGTTTCTGCGTCAGGCTCAGCAGCGGGTGGAAGACTACGACTTGAAAGAGTATGAGATGCCGATCAGTGGAATGGGCGGGATTCACACGGGGCTGGCCGATCTTCCGCTTTCGATGCCGTTCGATTCGGTGAAGCACTATGAGGATTACATTTCGCGTCTGCATCAGATTCCGAAGGCGTTTATGCAGACGGAGGAGGTTCTTCGCGCGGGCGTGAAGGATCACCTGGTGATCGTGCGGTTTATCGCGGAGAAGGTTCCCGCTCAGTGCGATGGGGTGATCGCGGCGAATCCTTTTGTGATTCCGCTGAAGAAGTTTCCGGCTTCGTTTTCGGATGCGGATAAGAAGCGGTTGACCGATGAGATTAATGCGGCGGTTCAGAATGAAGTCTTTCCGGCGTACAAGCAGTTCGCTTCGTTTATTACGACGGACTATATTCCTAATACGCGGACGACGCTTTCTGTTGAGAGTCTGGCTGGGGGCAAGCGACGGTACCAGGCGGCGCTGCGGCGGTTTACGACGACCGATCTTTCCGCGGCGCAGATTCATGAGATCGGCTTGAAGGAAGTGGACCGGATTACGGCGGAGATGACGGCGCTGGCCAAGGCGAATGGGTATAAGGACCTTGAGAGCTTTCGCGTGAAGATCGAGTCTGACCCGAAGTATGTTCCGGCCTCTGCGCAGGCGATTGTGGATGATTTTGCGAAGTACATTCACCAGATGGAGCCACGGTTGCCGGAGTTGTTTAATCTGCTGCCGAAGACTGCAGTGACGGTTGAGCCGATACCGCCGTTTCAGGCCGGGGCGGCGACACATTATCAGGGAGGGACGCCGGATGGAAAGCGTCCGGGGCGTGTTTCGGTGGCGGTATCTGATCCGACGCATCGTTCGTTTATCAATGATGAGGCGGTTGCTTATCACGAGGGCGTGCCGGGGCATCATCTGCAGATCTCGATTCAGCAGAGTCTGACGGGGCTTCCTGAGTTCCGCAAACATGGAGGCAACTCAGCGTATACAGAGGGCTGGGCGCTGTATGCGGAGGAACTTGGCAAGGAGATCGGGTTCTATCAGGATCCCGGGTCGGATTATGGGCGGCTGCGTTCGGAGCTGTTTCGCGCGGTGCGGCTTGTGGTTGATACCGGGATTCACGATCAGGGCTGGAGCCGCGATAAGGTGGTGGACTATATGCGGGCTTCGCATGCGATCGATGAGCCGACGATTCAGTCTGAGACGGACCGGTATATCTCCGGGCCTGGGCAGGCTTGCAGCTATAAGCTGGGGCAGTTGAAGATTCGTGAGCTGAGGGAGCGGGCGAAGACGCAGTTGGGGACGAAGTTCGACCTGAAGACGTTTCATGATGAGATTCTGAGTGGCGGGGCTCTGCCGCTGGATGTTCTGGATGCTCGCGTGACTCGATGGATTAATGCTCAGGTGGCTGCGAAGTAGGGGGCCTCTTACAGGCTAAGAAAAACGAACGCGAAGGACGCAGAGTCGACGCCAAGGAGCGCCACGTTGGTTTGGCGCTCCGTTTTATTTTTTGGAGAACGAGCGGACTAGGATCACCATGTTCCAGATGTCGTCAGGCTTCATGCGGTCGCCTTCACCGGTCATCTGGCCTTTGCCGTTTTTGATGATGTAGAAGATCTCTCCGTCGGAGAGGTCTTTGAGGACGGCGGGGTCGGTGTAGTCCTTGAGGGTGAGTTTAAGGTCGGCGACGACGTCGCCTTTGCCATTGCCGTTGGCTCCGTGGCACATGGCGCATTCGTATCCGTAGACTTTTTTGGCGTGCGCCTGGGATTCGGGAGTGGGCTTTACCGGATTGACCATGCTCTTCGCTTCGGCGGGAATGGCCGACTGGGCCGGGGATGGCGCGGGTTCCTGGGGCGGGCGGCCGAAAAGCAATAACGCGGCGAGGACGAACAAAGGCTTCAGCATACGACCCTCCTACTGCTGGATTGTCGGAGGGCATCCTATGCTTCAGGTGAGGCGATAGGAAAGCTTTATCTTTCGAGGCGATCCAAAGAGGTGACGCAGAAAGGCCGGGCTTTGGCGCCCGGCCTTTTTGCTTGCTGCTGAGTGGGTTATTTTCCTGATTCGGTGGATTTGATGAAGTTGGCTACGTCGGAGTGGAATTGTTTGAGGATGTCTTCGCGGACGTAGATCATATGTCCGGCCTCGTAGTAGTGGTAGCTGATGTTGGATTGCAGGGACTTGGGCATGGGGAGATGATGCATCTCGTAGATGCCCTCGAAGTAGGGGGTGGCCAGGTCGTAGTAGCCGCCGGCGAGCATGACCTTCATCTTTGGGTTCATCTTCATGCGGTAGGCGAGGTCGGGCATGACGTTGGCTCCGGTTTCTACGCTTCCGGGCGTGCTATTGCCACCGCCGAAGCCGCGGCCCGGGGGGGTGTGGGTCATGTTCCAGTTGAACTCGCCGCCCTGACGCGCGGACATGAGATAGGTGGCCTGGGTGGCGTACTTGAGATCGTTGTGGAGGTACTGGTTGATGGCGGTGTTCCAGGCGGAGGTGATGGCGTCGCTCTGGGGATCGTAGCCGGAGGTTGAGGCGAGGGGATCGACTTCGGGGCCTTCGTAACGGGAGTCGAGGCGGCCGGTGGTCATTCCTTCGTTGAGCTTGAGCTCTTCGGAGAAATCGCCGCCGGTGACGCGGAGGTCGGCGCGGATGAGGTAGTCGACGGGCAGGCCGATGTAGGTGTGGAGTTTTTCGGCTACGGCCTGGCGCTGCGCGTCGGGTAGATCAGAACCTTGAAGGAGAGCGGCCATGTAGTCGGTGAGGGCGTATTTCTGGACCTCTTCGAGGAAAGGCTTGAGGGCTGGCGGCTGGTTGGGAAGTTTGTGGTGATACCAGGCGGTGGCGGCGAAGGTTGGGAGCGCGAGAGCGTAGGCTTGATCGACGCCTGGGTTGGCGGTGGGGCCGTCGACGCTGTTGTCGAAGGCGAGGATCTGCGAGAGGAGGATGATGCCGTTGAGGTCGACGCTGCGAAGATCGGCGGCGAGGACGGCGGAGCGCGGGGTTCCGTAACTTTCGCCGAAGATGTACTTGGGCGAGTTCCAGCGATCGTACTTGGAGAGGAAGCGGCGGATGAAACGCTCGAAGGCATGGCCGTCGGCATCGACTCCGTAGAAGGCTTCGCCTTTGTTTTTGCCGAAGGTGCGGCTGAGGCCGGTGCCGGGGGCGTCGATGAAGACTACGTCGGCTACGTCGAGGATGGAGTAGTCGTTGTTGACGATGGTGTAAGGTGCGCCCTCCTGGTGCTGAGTATCGGGCGTCACGATGCGCTTGGGGCCGAAGGTGCCCATGTGCAGCCACATGGTGGGTGAGCCGGGGCCTCCGTTGTAGGCGAAGACGAGGGGACGCGAGGCGGGGGCGTCCTTTTTGAAGTAGGCGACGTAGAACATGCGCGCGATGGGCGGGGCGTCTTCGGCGTGTTCGGGGAGATGGACGTTGGCGTCGGGGAGCGGCTTGCCGTCGAAGCCGATGGTGGCGTCCTGCGGGTCGGTTCCGCCGACGGTGATGGTTCCGGCTATGGCTTTGTAGGCGATGGCCTGGCCGCCGACGGTGACGCTGCCCTCGGTGATGGAGTCGGGTGTGATGGGGCCGGGGGCGGCGTGAGCAGCGGCTGCCGCGGATGGGGTGGCGGGTTTTTCTTCGGGTTTGTCCTGCGCGGTTGCAGCGGCTGTAAAGAGGAAAGTTGATGCCACCGTTAACAAGACGAACGATGCACGACGACTACGCCAGGGTAAGGCCATGGAGGGAACCTCAGAGGTTTTTGGATGAATCTGAGTGTAAGTGACGTTTGGTCGTTTTGAATTGTTTCTTTTGGGGAGATTCGGGGGAGGGAAAAGGACTGCATTCGCGATTGTGTGGGGGGCATCAGACGCCTAAAGATAGTTGGTTGCCGCGGTTCTTCAATGTTTCGTCTACCTTTTCCTGCAGTTTGTTGTCGAGAACGACATCAATGCCCAAAGCGTTGAAGTGCCATCAGGATGTTCTGAGCCTCGGGAGCTTCCACGCTGGGCAGAGTCTTGTGTCGCCAACCATTCGCGTGAAAGATGCATATACCGCAAATCGAACTTCTGAATGTCGCGCAAAGTATAGGTCTTCATTTTCCATGTAGGGCTGAGGAAATCGAGATAAGGAATTTGCGAGATCGTTAGAGCCGTATGATCACAGTGGAGCGTTCATCTGAGGGCCATGCAGCTGCGCTCCATCTGAACTCCATCCAAATCAGCAGACCACCGCCAACAGTCAAAAGTCCGAGCGGAACCAGAAAGTCCGATGATCCGATTGCCGTTTGCCAAAGAGGAGCCTTTTACCCGTTCGGCCATATTTTGAAATCGTTCTTCTGCCTTGTTCAAAATCATCTGCGATTCCCTAAACTGACCGTGATAGGCCGTCGCCATCTCGATGCCCCGTAGGAGTTCTGTCTCAACTTCTGGATTGCGTGGGCCCATGCCAGTTGTGCCTGCATGCCCGTTTGCTCGTGCTGTAGAAAAGACAGCAACTGGACATTGAAGGTAGAGATGTTGATGGCCGGACAAAAACGGTGCGGAAATCTTCGTACCGTTGCGTGCCGTAAATGTTTGGGATTGTCACTCGAGGTCCGCTATAAACCTTGTACTTTCTTTGGTTTATGGCGGGGACGACGGGGCTCGAACCCGCGACCTCTGCCGTGACAGCTAGGCGGCAACACGTAACTTATAGAAAACAAGGGGCACGGATGGCATCTTTTAGCCCCCTAAGGTACGCATGGCAACTCTTATTGGACCCTTATCGTCCCCACAACCTCCGCCCTTGGAGACCTCTGCCCTGATACAGATTTTTGCACCGCTTCTGGTGCATTTTTCGCTCGGGCTCAGGAGAAGGAAAAACAAATATCCAGCGAAGGTCTCGGCGAAACTTCTGTCGTAGTTCGGCAGAGGAGATAGGTACAAAACGTCCTCTGCCCGACTCTTGTTTCCGGATCGCGCTGGACGACAGACCCTCACTTGGCCTCCCGTTGACGGCCCCATTTTACTCCGTTTTTTTGTACCCTTATCGTACCCACGACCTCTGCCCTTGGCCTCTCTGTTCGCAGCTCCCCAGACAGGAATTCGTAGTTGACCAGCACTTTATGTAACAAAACGCCTCCTTTAGAGGTGTTTTGTTATAGAGAACAGTAGCATTTGGGTTCCTGCGGTGCTATAGTCTTCATCGAAACACCTTGAATCAAGGTGTTTCGTTACAGAGAATGACATGGAATTTACCACTCGATCACTCTCGGCTCAGGAAAGCAGGATCGTTCTCGCACTTAGCGAGAATGGTCGGCGGGAGATCACACGCTCCGAAGTCGCCCATCTTCTCGGGGGCACCTCGAAGGCGGCTGACCATGTCATCGAATCGTTGCGCCGCAAGGGATGGCTGGAAAGAGCGACCTGGGGAGCTTACCTCTTCATTCCTCCCGAATATGGACCTGACGCGCTCGGCAACAGCAATCTCCTTGCGCTCGCGAGTCGCATCACAAGCCGCTATTACATCGGGTTCGGAACGGCGGCTGCCCACTACGGTCTGACGACGCAGCACCGCAATGTCATCTTTGTGGTCACCCCGCAACGGCTGCGCGACCGCACGGTCGGTGCGTCGAAAGTTCAAATCGTCACCCAGGCGGAGAGCAAATTCTTCGGCTTTTCAGAGGTCGATGTGCTGGGTTACAAGGTCGTGCTGTCCGACCGGGAAAAGACGGCCATCGACTGTATCGACCACCCGGAGTACGCCGGCGGCGTCGGGGAAGCCGCTACGATCTTTGCCACCGCGAGCCGCCGCCGTTTCGACTGGGACAAAGCATCCGACTATGTGGAGCGCATCGGCGCAGGTGCTCTGGCCCGGCGCCTCGGCTGGCTGGCGGACTTTATCAAGGCGGACATTCCGCCAACCGCCCGCGCGCGCATCATCGCTGTCGCAGCACGGAGTCGTAAGACATGGCTTGGCGCATCTCCTGAAAACCCGGTGGTTCGGGCTATCGGATATGACGAAGCATGGAAGGTCTTCGTAAACGTCGCGCCAGAAGAGCTGCATGGGATCGCCAGACTGGGCAAACGCAACGCAGTTGAAACGAAGGGATAGAAAAGTGCTCACACAACCTCAAGTTCAACGCTTCGCGATGGAATCGGGCCTGCGGGACATCATGATCGCGGAGAAGGAAGTTGTCTTGACCTTTCTTCTCCAGCTCCTTTCGGAGCGAGGGTTGCTGGATCGGGTCGCCTTCAAGGGCGGAACCTGTTTGCGAAAGATGATCGTCGGAAGTCAGGGACGTTTTTCGACGGACCTGGACTTTACAGGTCTGGAAGAGCATGACCATCAGGACGTGATTCTCGACATGATGGCGGCGTTTGAGCAGCCGTTCCACGGAATCCAGTTTGCTATCCACACGGACGATTTCTACGAGACGCAGGACACGCTTTCCTGGGGCGTGAACCCGACTTACGCCCATGACTGGAACCAGAGCGGCGACAGCGAGATCAAACTGCAAATCAGCCGCCGCGAGACACCAACTCTGCCGACTGAGTTGATGCGGCAACAGGACCAGAGCTATTTCCGCTTCCTTCCCTTCGTGCCGGCTGACATTCGCTGCCTGGCCCTCAATGAAATCCTCGCCGAGAAGATCCGGGCCTGCTACCAGCGCAATAAGGCCCGCGACATATACGACCTCGGCATGTTTGCAACCCGGCCACTCCATCAAGCTCTGATTCGCCGCATGGTCGTACTCAAGCTGTGGCAGGCTCGCGACTCCTTCCATCCGGCGGCTCTGGTCATGAAGTTTGAAGACGGACGTGACTTCGACTGGGACGACCTGCGTCAGTTGACTCGCCGGTCGGCTGAAATCGACCAGGACAAAATTACGAGAGATTGTGTGCGGGGCTTTTCGTTTCTGGCGGCGCTGACGCCGGAGGAGGAGAGACTTGCCGCTGATGCGTACCAGCGTGAACAGGCGCTCTATGAAGAGCTGAAGGCGACTCTGCCTTCAATCTGAAAAGGGTTCTTTGGCGGCTTTGTTTCACGGTACTGCTCACTATGACCGATTCGCGACAAACAGAGATAGTTCAGAAGTCCTCCGCGCTTCCCTCCGCCGCAGTTTGCTTCCTTTGTATGTGCTGCTGTCGTGCGTCGGCCTTCGCCTTCATGACCGCCTGAATCTCATCGAAGTGCCACGGGCGGAAATCGTGCGAGTCCACGCCCACATCCATCGAGAGCGCCAGCGGATCATCCGGCAGGTTGCCGTGCGAATGCCCGTACAGGTGCCAGACGCCGCGTGCGTGCTGCGGCCATACCCGCATGGCGTAATGGCAAAGGACAATGTTCTGCTTGCCGACATGGACCTGAGCCAGCAGACTCCACGACGCGAAGAGATGCTGAAGTTTCCGGGGCGTCTTGTCGTGGTTCCCTTCGATGAAATGGATGGTCTTGCAGGCCAGCCGTTCCCGGTACTCCGTCACGTACTTCGGGCTGCCGAGACAGAAGTCTCCGAGGAAGTAGAGTGTATCGTCCGGCTTTACACAGGAGTTCATACGCTCCACAATCGCCTCGTTCATCTCATGCGCGTTGGCGAATGGGCGCTTGCAGAAACGAATGATATTGGAGTGTCCCAGATGAAAATCGGACGTGAACCAAACGTCAGCCATGTTCCTATTATCTAAGAAACCGGCCCACATTTTGCGCTCGCGACCTCTGCCGCTCCTTATGCCGTGCGGCCCGGAGCCGCCGGCCAGATGATTGATAGTCGATGGGAAAACCGTTCACCGAGCTTATGAGCGAAATGTGTTTGGCGATAGAAGACTCTCGAAGTCTCGATCGCCGTGTATTGGTTCTCGACTGGCAAGAGATTCAAATAGAAGCGAAATCCATATAGCCGGAAATTTCCCATGGCGAGGTTTGGGCCTTGGGCCTTCGCCGTATAGCCGAAGCCGTGCTGGAGATCGAAGGTTTCATTGTCACGGAATGCGGTGTACAGACCCCGACCGTGGGTAAACTCCTCAATACCGAAGGCGATCCTGACGAGGTCGTTCGGAACTTTCCCCGGCTCATGAGCGCGTGGCCCAATAATCAACTGCCGATTGAAGCTGAAATTCAGCAGAGTCTTGAGGCACCATCTTTCAAGTTTAGGACCATCGATCGTGAGTTCCTTTGGAGCCCAATTCAGATAAGGCATGGCTTGTCGCTGATTCGTCGTTGCCACATAGTCTTGTATCGACTTGAAGGCTGCGCCGGCGGCAGCATCAAGCTCGCTCAAGGCGGTGTTGTGGTGTTTGCAAAGAATCTTTGCGGTGAGTCTTTCAATGCGAATCTCTTTTGCCTTATCGAGACACCAGTCCAACCCCTGCACGAAAATTGACTGGTCTGGAAACACAGACTGCGAGACATAGTGCTCGCGGCTGATGCCACCTCCACAATCGCCAAGCGACCATGCCCAGCAGTCTTGGGCATATTTTTCAGACTCAGTTTTCATTGTCGAGCATGGCCTCATAGACATCGTTCAGCCGATAACGCCGCGACTTCTTGGCGGGGTCGGTCACTTCGAGAAATCCGCTCTCGACCCAGCGCTGGCATAGCAGCGCGGCGGTACGCGGCTGGAAGCCAAAAAGCGCACCGATGTCTTTCGCCGTGACTTCCCGTGAGCGCCGGAAAAGCGCCAGCGCCTTCCTTTGCCGGGCGTCAATGTTCCGTAGCAGCTTTGTTTGGTCCTTGCCGCCTTTGGTGGACTCGCTCTCGGCCTGGCCGCGCACCTTCTCGAACGAGACCGCCATGCCCTCAATGAAGTAGGAGACCCACCCTGTGATGTCCGCCTCGACGCGTCCCATGTAGTAGTTATGAGACGGGCCGACGGTCAACGCCTCGTAGTAATCCTTGAGGCCACGGGCGTAATACTCCTCCAAGGCATACAGTCCCTTAAGGTCATACCTTCCGAGATGCAGGATGAGTGTCGTCAGAAGGCGCGCGGTCCGGCCATTGCCGTCGTAGTAGGGATGGATTGTGGCAAATTGATAGTGTGCGATACCAGCTCGGATCGGAACTGGCAATTCGTCCTGTCGGTTGAGCCAAGCGACGAGCTGCTTCATCAGGGGCGGAACGTCTTTCGCCTCTGGAGGCATGTAGACGATACCGCTGGAACGGCTGTCGCGAATCACGTTCTGGCCGTCCCGATACGGTGTGGGCCGCACACGGGCCTTCCCTCCGCCCATCACCAGAGCGTGAAGTTTCTGCACGGCGGCCTCGGTCACCGTTTCCTGCCGCTGTGCTGCCCTCTCTACCTCGTCGAGCGCCGCATAGTAGCCCTTGACCTCGCCCTCGTCGCGCTCGCGCCCCGGAAAGTGCTGTTGCTCCCCGATCACCTGAAGGACTTGCTCCTGCGTCAGGCGATTGCCTTCAATCATTGTGGAGTAGTGGGTGGAAAACAACCGGGCTGTCTCCCGCAGGCTGGCCAATACGCGCGGCGTGATGGGCAGCGATTGGATCGCCTGCCTCACAGCTTCAATGCGCATGAGATTAGCAGCAATGGCCGGCGTGATGGTGAAGACAGGATTGAAACTCGTTTGCTTCTTGGTCGCCATCCAACCTCCACGTCATGCCGATACCACGCGGTTTCTATGCCGTTATTATACCGATAACTTGCCGATAAAATGGACATCATACTGCGGCACGCACCAAGCCCGTCGGGTGGGCGGGCATAGTCGCTCCTGCTTTTCAGGAGCAACGCCCAGGGTGGGAAGAAGGTAGACCACAAACAACTTGCCGATGGAGTCGTTGTCCTTGGCCTTCTTGATGCCGTGCTGGCGAGCCACGGCGACCAAGCGGTTCTCATCCATGAGCGAGACAAGCCGCTCCGCGATAAAGAGCAGGTCACGCTTCATCAACCGCACCGGAACGGCTGCGGTGATGGCCTCGAAGACACGGATGCTGGTGGTACTGGCAATCGCGGCCTCGCGGCGTTCCTTCTCCTGCTCGGCCTTGTATGAAGCGTCTGCGTGTTTGGTCTGCTGCTTCGGGTGATGGACGGAACACGCGGGATTGGCGCATACCTTGTGGACAGTGCCAACGTCGCTGCCTTCGGTGATGATGGCGTCCGTGGTGAACTTGCATACTTTGAACTCCGAGCGCTTTGCCTCGTCCGTGGACTTCGGCTTGTCATCGCGGATAGCCGTGTACTGATTGCGCGGGAGACCGACTCCGATTTCACCGTAAGGCATGAGTCGTTGGATTGCTTCTCACAAGCTGATTTGTCGTTACGCTCTAGGTGCGACGTCTGAGACCGTTCAAGAGCCTTGTCCAGCAGCGGTTCGTTGCGCTGAGAGGTTCTTCTCAAACGAGCGCTCAGCCGAATCGATCGTTGCTCGATATCCTTGCGGATCGACCCAGACTGCATCGCCCTCTTTCGGTAGGCGGCTCAACTTTCCAAGAAGTTCAAAGTGTTCTCCGTGATCGGCTAGAAAAATATCGCAAGGCAGAGAGCGGTACAACAAGAAGGTTCGTCTGAAGTCATCCGCGATGCCGGGGTAGGATTCTCCCTGCTGGTTGGTTGAAATGAGATGATAGTCCGACCACATCGTGTATCCGCCCACAATCACAACATCACGCGTGCGTCCCGCAGGATCGCTAGGAAGATGTACTCGCATTGTCCACGTCGTGCAGCCGCGAGTGTGACCTCCGGTGCGATGAGCTGTCAGTATTTGATCTCCCACCTTTACAGTGTCACCGTCGTGGAGCACGCGGTCTACGTGAGCGGGAGGAAACGGGAGAACGGAACCGGAGGCTCTCAAGAAGTCGTTCGTGCCGCCAGCTTTCATGACCTCGGCGTCGTACTCCATGACTTCCAGCTTGGCATGCGTCTCTCGCTGTATCTCTGCGGCTCCACCCGCATGGTCGAAGTGTGCATGTGCTACAAGCAGCACCTTAGTATCTTCCCAGCGAAATCCAAGCTTTTCGACGCTCGCACGGATCTGAGCCGGTGACGAGGGGAGGTTGGCGTTGATCAGGATGTTTCCCTTTGGTGTGGTCACCAAGTACGCAGCGAGGTCTTGGCTCCCAACGTAGTACAGGTTATCGGCTATCCGAAAAGGTGCAATTGGAGTCGTCCAGATCGCCTTCACCTGAGCTCTCGCTCCAAGAACCAGCGCCCAAGCGAGCAACATCAGCACAGCAATGCTCGTCGTCTTCTTCATGTACCTCTTAGGCTATCGCACCGCTTGTTGGTTCTCGAAAGGTAGGTAACGACAAACGCGCTCGCGTTCTGCAATACATGCTTCTATAAAGGGCCTAAAAAGTGAAATTGTGCCAGCTATCCTGCGGATCGAACTCGGACAGGATATGGGCGATTTTTCGTCGCCGAGACCGGTGGCTTTCGCTTTGGCAACTCAATAGGAACTTGCTGCCGCTTCTTTTCCAAGTATGGACCGCTTTCGCTCAAGCCAGCACGCAGCCCTTCCACAAATGAAACGGCGAACTCGGTGTCGTTGGTTCTGTGAACAAACACTGTCTCCAATGGCGTAATGTCGGTGACGTGGATTGCTCTCACCTGACGCGGAATGTCTTCACACGCGCCTTCCGGGAGCAGGACGTAGCCGACGCTGTTCTGTACAAGATCGAATGCTTCCGCCGGCGATGCCACTTCCGCAACAAATTTGAAGTGAAACCCATTCGCCGCGCATTCTGCAGCGAGTTGCCGGAACATGGAAGGATGCGTGCGATCCGCGCCATTGGAAATGAGCGGCAGTCCTTTGAATTCGCCAAGACTCACGGTTTTGAGTTTGCCGAAGCGGCTATTTGCTGGCACAACAGCAAACCAGCGGTCGCTTCTGATGGGGATGACTCCAAGACCAGAATGGTCTACCGGAGCGAATGTAATTCCGGCATGAACCAGTTCGGATTCGATCGCTCTCAAAAGATCACTGGTCGGAAAGATGCGAAGCCTCAAGTTGAGATTGGGAAATAACCGCTCTTGAATCTTCAACGCGAGATGGCGCATTCGCATGGAAGCAAACGGAGAATGAGCGATGCTCCATTCAGAAGCGACCTGCCTGCTGATGGCTTGTCCACGCTCAATCGCTCTCTGAAGGTCAGCTTCCGACTGTTGCAAAACCTGCTTGATGTCTTTGACAAACGCTCTGCCGGCTTGGTCAGCGAGACGAAGTGATTATCCCGGCGAAAGATTTCAAACCCAAACTCCTCTTCGCATTCCCGTACCTGACGGCTGAGAGAGGGCTGTGATACATGCAGCTTCTCCGCTGCCTTGCGGAAGTGTAGGTCCTGCGCTACGGCGAGGATGTATTGGAGCTTCCGGTTTGATGGAATTGCCGACATGCACAGACATCCTGCTCGACAGATGCAATGGCCGCCATGTACTCAGGCACCGTGGCTACTACTTCCAGATGCGATTGAATGCAAAAGAGTTGCCTCGATTGAGGCTGGCGATCATGATGCACTCAGGTTGGCTTACTGAGCTGTGCAGGAGATCGTAAATCGCTTTTGTCGGCGTCCTGAAAGTTCCGATATGTGCCTGAAAGCTCCTCTGCAATGCCCTCGAAGCATCAAGATTGACTGAAAAAGTCTTGGACGCCTGTGGAATTTGCGGGCATTCTCTGGAAAAGGAGGTCGGTTATGGCACGATCATTCGCAACCTACTCACCCCGTGCCGAAAGCAATTTTCCATTCGGCATAACCGATTTTGAACCTCTACTCAACAGTCACCAGGCCGCACAGCTTTTGAGCATTCATCATAAGACCCTGCAAAAACTGGCTCGGCGCGGAGACATCCACGGAACCCATGTCGGCAAGCTATGGCGCTTCCGAGCTTCAGACTTGAACGCGTGGCTGGCTCAGAACGAGTAAGTGAGTTGGCCTGCGATCACGGAACGTTTTGCTTCATCACTCGGCGGTATCGGCGCTCTTGCCGGTAGCGACTTCGCACGTTCCCGTCTTGAAGAAAACGCTCTCGACCTCTGCCCATTTCAGCGGTACGCTTGATATAAGCCATCCGTGCTGCCTGAACAGGAGAAATCATGTCAAGGCGAACACGGTATCAACAAGGAAGCGTGCAACGCGAAAAGCGGCGGAGCGGCCCGGACGTATGGGTCTTCCGTTGGTGGGATTCTGCACCAGATGGCAGTAGTAAGCATCGGAAGGCAATCGTAGGAACAGTCCTGGTATTGCCAACCGAAGCGATGGCCCTCAAAGCAGCCCGCGCGTTGCGCATTGACGCCAACCAACAAACCCCGCAAGTAGACAGCGGACCAACCACCATTGCCGAACTCGTGGCTCACTACAAGCTGAAAGAGTTGTCCGATACGAGCCGCGGACGGAAAGCATTCTCGACGCGTTCCGGTTATGAATGCTACCTACAGAACTGGATTCTGCCCCGCTGGGGAGACTTTCGGCTCGACCAGGTAAAACCGGTTGCAATGGAAGATTGGCTGGACAGCATCAAGCGGGCACGGGCCACACGGGCCAAGATTCGGAACCTGATGAGCGCACTTTTCAGTCACGCGATGCGGTACGAGTGGGTGAGCACCAATCCCATCAAACTCGTGCGCCAGAGCGCGAAGCGGGAGCGCGTACCTGATGTTCTCGAACTCTCAGAGGTTCAACTCCTCCTCGACAAGCTCCAATTACGGGAGAGGACGTTGGTTCTGCTGGACGCGGCGACCGGACTTCGCGTGAGCGAATTGTTGGCACTGCGCTGGGAGGATGTGGACTTCAAGAATCTTGAACTGAGTGTGACTCGCTCCATCTGGCACCAGATGATTGGGGAGTGCAAGACAGAAGCGTCCGCCAAGCCGGTTCCTCTCGATAGCTATATGGCAGAGGATCTGTTGCGCTGGCGGCGTCTCAGCCCCTATCCGATGCCGGGGGATTGGGTCTTTGCCAGTCCGTCCATGAACGGCAAGCAGCCGTACTGGCCGGACAATCTAATGAAACGCTATATCCGGCCGGTTGCGAGAGCAAACGGCATTCACAAACGAATCGGCTGGCATACTTTCCGCCACACCTTCGGCACGTTATTGAAGGACAACGGAGAGGATGTGAAGACCGTACAGGAGCTTCTGCGTCACGCGAACAGCAGGATCACGCTGGATGTTTACACCCAGGCGGTGAACTCGACGAAACGCGCCGCACAGAGCAAGGTTGTAAGGATGATGGTGCCGGACGTGGGTAAAACGGACCGTGCAATGTCCCCGCAAATCGTGCAGTAGCGGGCTTATTGTACCCTTATTGTACCCAGATTTTGTTGTCACTGTAGGTCGCCATAGCTTCTAAGTCCTTTAGAATCTATGGCGGGGACGACGGGGCTCGAACCCGCGACCTCTGCCGTGACAGAAGTGCTAGTAGTCGCAACTAATTGAAATCATGAGTACCGATGGCTAAGAAAGGTACTCAAAAGCACTGAAAAGCACAGGTAGAAAGAGCCTCAGCACCCTCTCCAGCACCCTCGATGTCCCGGCCAAGACCTCTGCTGTGCATAGGCAGAGGTCGAGTGAAAAATTCCGAGTCAAAGCAGCCCACCGCGCTGCCGACCGGCTGAAAAGTCATGGAAAATAAAGAAGGGACCATTGCTGGCCCCTTCTCTAGTCTTTGCCCTGGGAATATGCCTTTCGGCAGGGATTCTCCCAGAAGCCTCAACTGCATGTTATCACAACAGTCAAGCGAGATCCAATTGGCCCATTCGCCACAACTCCTAAAAGAAATCGAACGCGCTGTCTCCCGAGAACGGCTGAAAAGATATCTCGCTGCCACCTCTCAAGACCTCGACCGTGCCATCTTCCTCTACGAGCAGAATGTGGCACTTTCCGAAATGACATTTGGCCTCTTGCATGGGCTTGAGGTCGCTGTTCGGAACAGTATGCACGATCAGTTGTCTCTTCACTTCAAGACGCCATATTGGTTCAACAAAGCACACCTATCCAATTATTCTCAGGACAAGATTGCCGCAGCCGTCCGCGACGCAGGCGGTCCTTCTGCTTCCCCAGGCAAGGTCGTAGCCGAACTTATGTTCGGTTTCTGGACTGACCTTGCGGCGCAGCGCTATCACTGGACGCTCTGGCAACCCTGTCTCAGCGTGGCATTCCCAAGCGGGAAACTCGCCCGTCCCGTAATCCATCGCCGCCTTGAGGACATCCGCTGGTTGCGAAATCGAGTCGCCCATCACGAGCCTATCCTTACCTCTGGACGTTCGCTCTATGCCGGTCATCAGAAGAGAATTTCGTTGGCACAACTTACAGAATGTGGCGATTGGATCTCCCCATCTGTAGGCGGTTGGTTAAGAACCCACTTTCGATTTGCCGAAGCAACAGCCATTCTTGAAGCTGCAGCCACTTCGGGATGGGCACTTTGATTGCAAGCCGTCCTTCCAGAATTGTTAGTCATGCAAGATGAGCTTATGAAAAATCTGCGAAAAGTTCTTTCGGTGAGACCGAAAGAGCCTTCGCCAGCTTTACGATATTCTCCAAAGCCACGTTCCGTTCGCCTCGCTCTACCCCACCAACGTAATTGCGATGGAGGCCCGCTCGTTCGGCAAGTTCTTCCTGGGAGTAGCCTCGTTCATCGCGCAGTCTCCGCAACGTGGTGCCGAATCGAGACTTAACGGAACGGATGGTCACACTTCAGTTTTGATTTGTGACCACTATGAGTCTACACACGATGAGTGTGATAATGGACTAGGCACAGTCACGAAGGAGGTTCCAGATGACGAATGAAGACTATATTGAACGCTCTGACCTCTCGGGCAAGACGGTCCAAAAACTTCACGTTTATAGAAATACCGGCGACGGAGCTGAGGTGCAGATCGAATTCACCGATGGCACGTCCTTCTCTTGCGCGGTTTCCCACCCGCAGACTGTAAAGGCTTGCCTCTACAAAGGTGGCATCGGTACTCCACAAATCATTCGTGATTATGAATTCTAGGCATCTCTCGCTACAATTCCCGCTCCGTTATTCCCAAATGGAATAACGCTCTCCCGAAAAGTTATTGGACGTTTCTGTAGAGCACCCTTAGCGTTGCGCCTAGCTGACAACACCAGGTCAGCGGAGGTGCAATATGCTCAAAGTCCATCGTCCGGCCCGAATGAGGAGGTTGATTTTTCGACCTCGCATTTCGGACCTTTTAGCGTTCACCATCCTGCTACTGCCGCTGGCCGCGCACGCGCAATCGAGCGGTTCTCCCTTCGATACGGGCTTTACCGCCATTCAAACGCTGTTCACCGGCACGATTGCCAAGGTCGCAAGCCTTGTCGCCATCGTGATCGGCGGCTACGGCTTCGCGCACGGAGAACCCGGCGCAAAGAAAGCCCTCGCCGGGGTCGCAGCCGGTACGGGCATCGCTGTCATGGCAGTCAACGTCCTCACCTGGCTATGGGGCGTCTAAGGGCGCTTCTCTTCACTCCCACCAACCCACTCAGCACAACGAGGGGCTTATGACAGAACAACCGAAAATCCGCAGCAATCGCGTCTTCAAGAGCCTGCATAAGCCCCTTACCTATCTCGGCGTCGAGCGCACCTTGTTTTACTTCGTCTGCGTCGGCGCGGTAGGCGCATTCAACATCTTCAATTCCATCGTTGCCGGTATCGCCGTCTTCGTCGGCGGCTTCGCCTTCGGCCATTGGGTGACGAACAGCGACCCGGCCTTTCTTCGCATCCTGGCGAAGTCGGAGCGATACAAGCTCCGTTATGACACGGCGAAGCAGCAGGTTCCCCACGTGGAGGTGCGCTGATGCTGCGACTGGATAAAGTCATCAAGCCGTGGAAGGAGAGCGCGGCGCTGAACGACCACATCAACCTATACGGCTTCTGGAACGAGACGGCCTTCCTCACCAAAAGCGGTGACGTAGGCATGATCCTCAGTGTGCCCGGCGTGGACTATGAAAGCCTTGACCACGCCCAACAGGAGTATGCCGTCAAGCGGCTCGAAGCCGCGCTCAAAGCCTTCGGCCCCGGCTTCCATATCTATCAATACCTCTTCAAATCGAACCGGCCTGAGATTCCGTTTGCCAGCTACGACGACCCGATTGTGAACGCCGCCACCGAACAGCGGCGGCAGTTTTTCGAGGCGAAGCGCGACTATCTCTATCAGGTCGAAATCTTCTATGCCATTGTGCTCGAAGGTCCGCGCTCGAAGAGTGGCGTCGGCGCGGCCTTTGCCCAACTCTTCCGCGATCCTGCCGGGGCGATGGGCGAGCTTCGCACCCAGTTCACCAACAACAGCATGAAGGTCTTGCTGCGTTCGCAGATCGAGAACGAGCTTGCACGGTTGGAGCAGAAGGTC
>Ga0208193_1000227_pt1 | contig 36021 bp, 34 predicted proteins | sample June2015DPH_17_2_FD_184716 | JGI IMG/M metagenome (GOLD analysis project Ga0208193, IMG submission 184716) | Peatland microbial communities from SPRUCE experiment site at the Marcell Experimental Forest, Minnesota, USA - June2015DPH_17_10... | ecosystem: Environmental > Terrestrial > Soil >... | reverse complement strand
CCGTTCCCGCCTCCTCGTCCGGCTTCATCATCCCCGCGAACTCCCCGAAGTAGATCCGCGCCGCATTCCCCTCTATCCCCAACAATTCCTCCAGCGACCCCGCCCCTTCCGCCCGCTCCGCCATCTCCTTCATCACCGCCAGCGCCTGCCGATTCGGCTCCACATGATTCCGCTGCAACAGCGTTCTCTGGTTGCGAATCTTCCCCGCCACCAGCCTCCGCGCGATCGTCCGAGCGAAATATTCCTGCTCCGCCAACCGGAACTGGTTCCTCCGCAGGAACACGTTCTTCGTATTCAACCCCAACGTGATCCCATAGAACCACCCGCCCATCGAAAAATAGCAGAGCGGAACCTCCGCCTCGCAGAGTGCCTGCACCGCCTGCGTTGTCACCTGCACGTTGCCCATCAAGTTGACCTGACAGATCTCCCCGATTCGCACTTCCTGCAGCAACTTCTCCTTGTCTTTCACCTGCAACACCGCCCCGCTCTTCCCCAGCTTCACTCCCTGCGTGTTCAAATACAGTGGACGCAACTCGCTCCGCGCCGTCATCATCCGCCGCACCTCCCGCTTCGCCGGCTTGCGCCGCGGCACATCGAACAGCGCCAGTTGCTGTGGATCTTCGACCTCTACCGCCCCCGCCCGCCACGTCTCGTCCGGCAAGCAGATCCCAACCAGCGAGCACCCCGGACACTTCGGCGAATCTACCAGCGGCGCCGGAATCTCCCCCGACTCCGCCACGCTCCACGCCTCCAGAATCAACCGCTCCGTCTCCGCCATCAGCGCCTCGTCCAGCGTTACCCGAACCCGCTGCCCCGTCTTGCGGTAGTACGCAATCCCTTCCTCGCACCGGTACCCGTTCTCCCTCAGCACCATCCCCTGGACCGCCAACTGCGCCCGGTCGCTCGGCCACAACTCCAGCCCCTCCGCTCCCTCCCGTGGGCGCCCGTGCTTATAATCCACCGGCGTCACCACGCCGTCTTCCACTTCTACCAGGTCCATCTTCGCGATCACCCGCAGCCGCTCGCTCGATAGCGTCACGCTCCGCGAGTGGATCGTTTGCGGCAACGATGCCGCGTCCGGCAGCGCCGTTGCCTTCGCGTCCACACGCGCGTGCTGGATCGATCCCTCGACCGTATCCAGGCTCTCCGCGAACAGTCCCTCCACCCATTCGTAGAAGAACAATCGCGGACAATACGCGAACTCGTTGACCATCCGCGCCGGCAGATAATCCGGCAGTTCCCGCTTCGCGTCGATCAGGATTGGCAGCGCGCCCATTGGGACCTCTTACTATTAAGACAGACCTCCCGGTCTGTCTCCTCCTCACACGATTGGATTACACGATGATGCACGGCGAATCCATCGCCGTATACGGTTTCCCGAGCGCCGCGATCACGCGGTCCCCCCGCCCCTCGGCCGGTCCCAGGTTCACGAACAGCACCTGGTCCTCGGTATGGTGGATGATCTTCGCCAGTTCCGCCCGGCACCGCGCCAGATCCGTCGCTGTCAACTGGCACTCGAACACGGAGTATTGTAGATGGTCCCCGTACCCGCGCATCGTCTGGAAAACTTTGCGCAGCCGCTTGTCGTCGCAGATGTCATAGCAGACAAGGTAGGAGGTACGCATGGGTTACTCTGGCGCTGCGAACTGCCCCAGTCCGTAATGGCATCCGTAGCCGAGACTGAACGGCGCGGGCACGGGCTCGTCAAACTCCAGACGGAATCCGTATCCCGGGCGGGGCGCGTCGTCCTTACGATTCCGCCGGAACTCCACCCACTCAAACAGTCCGGGCGACCCGGTCGGCGTTACACTTCGAGGCTCCTTCAGCCCGTGGTTCCGGCATTCGCGGCGTATCTCATCGGCCAGGAATTTGGCATACTCCCCGCGCCCTTTTCGCCAATGGCGCCCCGGGCAGAAGGGCGTGGTGCTAGCGACGCTCATCACCCTCTTTCGAATCTCGCGTCCCGTGGCTACCCGTTGCGTGGCCATCACCCGGATGGGATCTTCGGCCGTTCGCCCATACAACTCCGTCATCCGCAGAATCGCTCGCACTTCGTCCGATAAAAATCCTTCTGGATCGCGCGTATAGAGCAGCACCCGGTCGATTCGGCCCCGTCCATTGCCCAATGGCAGAATGAACGCATGCTGATGGCCCTTGAGTGGATCTCCCTCCTCTGTCTTCCCGCTGAACTTTGGCGATACCTTTTGAGGGTCTCCCGCCACCTCGTGCCTCCTGTGAATCCCCATCAGCCGAACCCGCACCTGCTCGGCGACCTCCACCGTCGCCGTCACCAGCGGAAGCACCGTGGCATTCAGGCTCAACATGACCGCTTGCACTCCCACGTGCTTCCGCAGCGGTTTGGAAACCCTCGTCAAAACCGCGTTCGCCGGGCGCACGTAGGGCACCATGCGCATCGCCGGAGGCAGGCTCCGCCGATCCTTCTGGAATTCCGCTGTCGAATACGCCAGTGCGTCCAACCAGGGCCGGTTCTCAGTGTACAAGCTCGCGGGCACCGGGCAGGCCACCGGCGCCATCTCCCCGCTTTCGCCGCTCTCCGTCATCGGCTCGCAACGGATACCTTCGTCAATCGCCCCAGCGTAGAGCCGCGCGTCGATCCACGATTCCGACCGTCCGATGTAGTTCAACGAGCCCAGTAAGCGGTCCAACAATTCGCCCTGAGCGAGCGTCAGTTCGACGTTCGGCCACGTCACATATAGGGCAGCCCCCGGAGACATCGCCACGAAAGCGTCGAAGATCAAACTCTTTTCGGTAGGGTCGAGCGTATTGCTGTTTAGGTAGCTCCTCGTGTGCGACACCGTGGCCAAAGGCAGGCGGTAACTCGGCGCCTCCGCCGCCAGCGCGCGCAGTAATCCCTCAATCGCGGCATCCGGTACATCGGCGTGCTTACGCTTCCACGCATCATAGAGAGCTCGCACCAGGCGATAGGGCGAAGGCGGCCATTCCACCGCGCCCTCATTCACATGACGACCCCACGGCGTCGCGTGAAAACGCTGCGCGGGAAACTTCAATTCAATCGTAGTCACTTTACCTCTCCGCTAGCCTCGCCCTCGCCTTTCTTGCCCTTGACGATCTTCACCTGCGTAATAAATTCAGTAACCGACGGCTCCGCAAACAGCGCCCTGCACTCCACAATCGCCGACTGCACGCCGCTCAACAGCACTATTGCATCGGGGACTACAAACCCTTTGGGCGCCGCTGCTCTGACGTCGCCAATCAACCGCAAGTCGCACGCAGTGCGCAGGCGCAACTGGCCGTCCAGGAATCGCCGGATCTTCAGCAGCGCCAGCCCGACCAGAAATCGGTAAGCCTCCGCCGGCAACCCGTATCCGCGAATCAGCGCCAGATCGATATTGAAATATGCCCGAATCTTCCCCGCCGTGAACTCGACCCGACTATACGGAACGTTGCTGTAGACACCCTTCTCCCCGGCGTCCGCTTCGGCGGCCTGCAATTCGCCCTTCGGATCCACGGGGCTATTCTTCACCCCGCCCGAGATCGCTTTTCTAGCGTCCTCGGCTTCAATGAAGCCCGTCACCGCGCGCGGCGCACGCACCCGGCCACCCTCCAAGAGGGAGAGGAATACGCCGTGCAGCAAGCTGTTGGGATCGTACTTAAACAACGTGGCGTAGATCGTCTTCCAGTCGAGAAGGCGTTTGGGGTTGTACTTCATCTCCTTCGCCAACTTGTCTTTGAAGTCCTTGTTGTGCAGGAAGTACGGCGATCCGATCCGGTGCGCCTCAATAAGGGAACTCGTCCGCACTGAATCGCCTGCTCCGCTTAACGTAGCCACCACGTAGGGTAGGCCCTTCAACTCCGGCGTCAGGTCCGGGCCGTCCCCGTCGAGGCACGTCCTCTCCAGGTGGTTCGCCACGCTTTGCGCGCTCTCCACCAGCAGCATTTCTTTACCATCGGGTCGTGTGTACTGCGCCGCGCCGAGGTCCGCGAACCCGGTCGGTTGAAACCGGTCACCCAATGCCGGCGTCAGTTCCGCCACCAAAAGTATACGCGGCGCGTTCTCAATCGTCGTCCATTCGATCATTTCATCTCTCCTGTTTCGCTCCAAAAAGTTCCTGGATTGCGATCCCGTACGGAACCGGAATTAGTAGCGCCGCTGCCAGTCTCATGCCGTCAAAGCCGCCAGGGTCCTGCATCGTTGCCCGCAGTAGCCCGGCGTTTTGCAGCCGTCCTACGCCCAACTTCACGGCCTGCGGTACGTCGCCGGCAGTCAATGCCGCCAGTACACCCATGTCAGCCATCAGGTGTTTCTTGCCCTCGCTAGTTTCCACCTGCTCCGCCAAGAACAGGTGCTTCAAGAGTGTGTAGACAGGCCACGTGCCGACGTCCTCCCGTCCCTTGCCCTCGCCCGAATCGTCCTTCCGCCAGTTCACTAGCGTGAACGCAAATAGCAAATCCTCGATCCGCTCGTCATCCACGGAACCTTCCAGGAAAAGCGTCGCGTCGCTGATGTGCGCCCTACATGTCGACCCCAGCGGGTTCCGTGTTAATCCACGCTGCTCCGCCAGAAGGACGCGTCGTTCTAAGGTCCGCGCCATCCTTTCCGTCAACCCGGCGCCGGTCCATGAAAAGTCGCGGCTCGCACGGTCAAGATGCTCTCTCATTGCTGGGGCGTCCTGATCCCACATTCCAGCCAGGGCGGCGGCGATGCGGGCCTCCGCCCCCGTGCCGGTTGAGCTTGAGAGTTTGCTCACCCAACTCCGGCTTAAGTTTGCCGGGATGCGCATCTCCTTACCCGTAAGCAGCACCCGGCGATAGAGCCGTCCCACGCTTGCGGCCAGATCTCCAAGCGTATCCTCGCCGGGGCGCAGCAGCACATTGTACATGCCTTCTTCCACCTGCCGCCGTAGACTCGCGAGCTCGGCCGGAGGAGACTTCATCTGACGGTCGATTGCTTCCAGAATGTCATTCAATTGCCTGACCAAATCGCTCTCGGAGCGATCCTTAACTTCGAAGCGGCCCACAGGAAGCGCGATATAGCTGTCTCCCCGGCGCTTTAGCAGGTTGTACCGCATGAAACCTGCAATCCCTCGATCCACTCCCAGCATGCAGGCAGCTTCCGCGAATTCCAGTCCGTTCTGCGCGGGCCGGCCGTCTATGGCCGCCCGTCCTTCGCGCAGCAGCGTCCTCAATTCTGCATACGTCGTCCGCCGTTCCCAAATCGGAGCCCATATTTCCGCGCGAGCGGAGTCCACGTCCCTCGCAGCCGCTGAACCATACCCAACCGGCGTAGACTTCACCGTGAACGGACTGCACAGAAAAGAGCGAAACGCGACGCCCTGCCGTCTGTACAGCCCCGCGGCCCATGCCACGGCCCCTTCTAACGTCAACACGAAGTTCCACGAGTTAGTCGCTATGTCCGCGGTCTCAACGCCTTGCCCTTGGTTGAATCCTCCTGCGTTTCCCGGATCGTACTGCCCCACGGCGCCCAATTGAAGCCCTGCCGTGGCGGATCCGAACAGCGCGTTCCTAAGTAATGCCTCCACCGGAGTCTTGCCGTCTGGGGCGATGAGCAACTCCGCCGCATACTCCATGAAGTTGTTGGTATAGTCCAGCCGTCCTTCGTTGCCTCCGGTGCCAAGAATCGGTGCAAAGGTCCTCTTCTCATCCTCCGCGGAGATCCCGACCGCCGCATCCAGCCACTCCACACATCCATCCGGCAACCGGTTCCGGCATGCTAGTTGGATCGCCCGCCGCCTATCGTCCTCCTCCGCTTTCGAAGACCCTTTCTCCTCTCCCACTCCAGGGATGTCGCGCGAGCGCTCGATCGCTCTCCGGTAAACCTCGAATCGCTCGTCGGTTGAAGCGGCGATAGCATCAATGCCAACCTTGCGATCCTTCGGATAGAAACCGCTCCCGCCATTCCACGGCGACAGTATGGGCGTCGGCGCGTATCGCTCCAGGAAGAACGATGTAAGCCCGTCTTCATCCAGTTCCGTCTCCAAGCAGAAACAACCCCGCTCCCACCACCCACGCGCCGTGGGGTCCTCCTGTTCGGAGACCAATCGCAGCACGGACAATGCCTTGAGGTAGCTGCCGAGCGGCTCCAGCGCGCAGCCTCCCAACCGGATCACGTTCATACCGCAGCCTCTTTCTCGGCTCTGGCGCTCGCTGTCTCATCCGCGATTCGGAGCAGCATTTCTAGATACGCCAGCCGGAACGGCCCTAACTCATCGCGCAACAGCAGCACGCGCTCCGTCCATGACCCTGCCGCCTCCTGGCCCCGGCCCAACTTCGCGGACTCCAGCCACACCGTCGTCTCCTCACGCTCCACACCGGCGCCCAGCGAACAGGCCAACAGTTGTTCACCATCGTCGATCCCTCGGATCCGCGCCTGCTCACGGCCCGGAACGATCCGCTCTCCCGGCATTGACCGCAGAACCACCCGAATCCGTCCGTGGTGAGCCGCCACAATATACGCCGCCAAATCGCTCTCGCCAGTTCCTATCATCGCCAGCGCGCTCGCCAGTTCGTGCCGGAAGAATGCCCGCGAATGCTTGCCATTGGCCGCCGATTTCGCCAGAAGCACACTACTCAATGGAGTCACCCCTTGCAGTGTCTGCTGCATCACCGGATGAGCCTTCCCCCAATCGTGAAACCGCGCTGCTACGGCCAATGAGCCGTGATGCGGCTCCAGCCCCATTCCGGGCAACCCTTTAATCAGGTGTTGCATCTCTTCGCACACCTGTTCCGTGTGCGCCTCTAGAGTCTGCCGGTACTTGACGTAGGTCTTGCGGTCGTCGTCATTACGCTCAATCTCCGGACCGCGGCGCTCAAGCGATACAACCGCGGCCTTGCTCTCAGGCAACCATCCAAAGTCCGCCGTATACTTCCCATCGGAAACATGCAGCAGCAATGTCATGCCAGGGTAGATTGTTTCCGGCCGTGCCCATTTCCCTTCAGCGGCGTTCCATGCCCAAGCCGTCTTCGGCGAAAGGTCCCAATTCGGGGCAGGACAAAGCTCGCCGTCGTCGACTTCCGGCATCTTATCCGGCGGCGTTTTGCCTTCCCATGCACGCCAGAATACGTAGACGCTCCGCTCTGGGTCGCTGCGCACGAAGCGCGAGATATCGATCTCGTTACCGCCAAGATCCGAACTGGTGTCGAACAAGTCCAACAAGTCCGCCCGTCGTAGCACATGCTTCCACGGCGCCGGTGATGTGACCAATTTCGGAAGGTCCGCCGGAGCCGCCGATGTCAGCGCCGTAATCGTCCGCCCGGCCGCCGCCATCTCACTCGGATCGTAAGGTGCACAAACCTTCTCCTGGTCCTTCTCACTGAGTTCAACCGCATCCGCCAAATTCTTCTGCTTTGCGACTAGCGGCCGGTCCACCCAAAAAATCCGGCATCCGGAACGCTCGCCTTTCCGGTTTACGCGCCCGAACCGTTGCACCATGCTCGCGTACGGCGCCAGATCGCTCACCATCAACGTTGCATCAATATCGATTCCCGCCTCGATCACCTGAGTTGCCACCACGATGCGTCCCGCACCGGGCACGGCACTCAGCGCTGCCTCCACATGTTGTTTACGGTCCATTGCGCGGAATCGCGAATGCAGCAACCGCACTTCCGCACTGGTTTTCTTCTCCAGAGCCACGCGGATTTCGACCGCGCGCCGTACCGTATTCGCAATCACCAGGGTCAGCGTTCCGGCGGCGTGCGTGGCCGCCACGAGCTCCGCCACGCCCTGCGGGAGGCGGCAGCTCGCCGGTGCGCGCTCTATTCGTTTCTCCGCATTCCGGCGCATCTTTACGATGTCATTCTTCAGATCCTCGCCATCCAACTCGATCACGTTTGCCGCGCCACCAACGAAATCTACCGTCTCCATCCAGGCCGGATCGATGGTCGCTGAAATCCAACACGAACGCGCAGGACCAAAGGTCCCGAACCTCTCGCGAAACGCGGCAAGCTGAGTGGACGTAGCCAACCCATCGCCCAGCAACTGAACCTCATCCATTACCCAGAGGCAGTCGTTGTTGAGAAGTGCGAAATCAATCGGCCAACGGAACGGCTTGCGCGCATACCCGCGATTCAATGTGCGGCTCAATAGGATATCCTGCGTACCGACCAAGATGGCCTCTTCGTCGGGTTTGAGCTTGATGTCGTTGTCCGCGCTCCCGCCCATCAGACGATAGACCTTGATCGGCTGTATCAGTTCAGCTTTGGTCAATCGCTGAATCCGATCCTCCGCCACCGAAGCGACTTGTTCCGTCAACGCTCTGCCCGGAAGACACCAGACCAGCCGCCGGGGGGGCGTCGCCGGCTCGGTCGCCCGCCGATGCAGCCAGGAAACCAAAACGGAATCGGTTTTGCCGAGACCGGTGGGCGCTTTGAGAACCGTCGTGCTAGCCTCTGAATTCCGGACCCGCTCCTGGAAATGAAACGGCGCACGGGTAGTGGCAATCGTAAAGAAATCGTTATAGAGCATTCCTGGCCTGTAAAGTAAAAGTAGCGTCGTGGTGGAACAAACATTGCGCGGGGAAATCGTTACGGCGGCTGCAAGTGACACCTCCGGCCCAAGCCAGACGGGTGTATATTTATACTCGTTTCCATGCCCGTCACGGTATGGTTCTTGATGCCGGGGTGTTAGCGCACCCGGCCTTCATTGTTTTACCATGGGGACTTTCGAGAAGCAACACAATTCTCCACTCTGTATTTTCCCAAGTATGCTACATAACCTTGTTTTTGTCCCAAGAATCCGCTAGAGTTGTAAGCGACGCCCCATTGAAGGCGTAGGATACTCTGGGACAACACGTCTCAAGTTGCCTTTGTTTTCCGCGATCAATTGAATCGCGGCCCCATTGAAACGAAGCTATAGCCAACCGCGTGCGCACACACTGGGAGGTTGAAATCACGGCAACCGCACAACGGGAATTGGACCAACTCCCTGACGACACCTACGACGAAATGCTCGCCGAGATTCTGAGCCTCGAGGAAGATCCCTTCCCGTTGGGCCACCTTTTACTTAGGGGCACTCGGGATTACTACCGAATCAAAGCGGGGCGCGGTCGATACCGCATCATCTATCGGCTTCTACAACGCCAACACCGCATTCTCGTGATTAATGTGCGCCCGCGAGGATGGGCGTATTCCGGCTACACGAAACGGCGTCCGTGATCGGATCCTCGGAAGCTTGGCGCATTGCGGAAAGAGTCTATCTTGTATCCCGGCCGCTTGATACCCGATCACGCATGTACTGCCGGATCGGAATAGCGCTACCAGCCTCTTCCTTCTCAATCCGCATCGCCATGATGGCATCGGCCTCGTCTTCGTCCATCCACTCCGGATCTCTCAGCAGCGCCCGCTCCTCTTCGCTCAGTTCCAACTCGTGCGTAGCCACGCGGTTATGCTCGCTATCAAGACCAGCCAAATCAGCGCAGCCGGAACGGCTGCTCGGGATGTAACGGCTATCCATTGCCATGGTCGCTCTGCTGCCTCCTTAATCCAGCATCTCACAGATAGTGGTCTCACGTGAGCTTCTCTAAAATCAGCCTCTGACTCCCGCAGGATCGTAACCCGGTCATAAAGCCGCTTGTTGGTCAAACTTACCCTATTCAGGCCGTTCCGGTTTCACCGGCACCCGTTCGGATCTCAGCGCATCGGAACGGGCTTTTTGCCAAGTGCGCTTTGCGACGAGACGCCTCCGTCGACGATCTTTCCTGAGCTGCTGGACGCCGATTGTATAACCCGCCCGGCGCAACGCGCGTGGTAGCGGCCACGGAAACGACGTCGGCGGTGCTGGGCGGTCCCGCACGATTGACGATCGGCGAGCCCCTTGGATCGAGTTCTTGAAGCCGGACCAAGAGCAACCTCAATCTGCCCGTGATTCCGCGCATCGGCCGTTGGCTCGGTGACAGCACTCGGCCAAGTGCATCGGCACGGCCTTATACACACCGCTTCCGTCGCAAGGCGGAAACGCAGTCCGATGGTCGCGTCAATCCGTCCTTCGCGCGCAACGACGCGTCGCGACGGTTACTCATCTCTGAGAAACTATACGCGGGGCGAGAGAGCGAGATCAACGCTCTGCCTGCCGCGTTTAAGCGGGTGGCGGCAGCACACCGGAGTTGGTGCCTCAGTGCCAGCCGAAATGGAAAAGCATCTGAGAAACCACTACAATAACCACTACAGTAGAACAAAGACAAAGGCTGACCATCTCAGGCCAGGCAGATTAACTCTCTTATTTTCAATGGTGCGGAGAGGGGGACTTGAACCCCCACGAGATTGCTCCCGCTAGCACCTCAAGCTAGTGCGTCTGCCAATTCCGCCACCTCCGCGTTTTCGGGACCTACTTCTTGACCGGCGCTGGCGTCACCGGAACCGGCCCCTTCGTGTTGTTCTGGTCACGCGGCGGCAAAGGGATCGTGATTGTCTTGCTCGGCGCCTGTGGTTGCGTGACCGGCACGGGTAGCGTCTTCACCGGAATCGATTTCACCGGCTGGTCCTCTAAGACCGTGGTAGCCAAGCCCGCGTTCCGGGTTGCCAGGATCGAGAGCGTGAGCGATGTCACCATAAATATCGCCGCCGACGCCGTGGTCGCTTTGGAAAGCAGCGTCGCCGAACCGCGCGGTCCGAAGGCCGTCTGTGAGCCCATGCCGCCAAAGGCTCCCGCCAAATCCGCCGCTTTCCCGCTTTGCAGCAGAATCACGACGATCAGAAACAGACAAACCACTATATGAATCAGGAGAACCAGAATATACATTGCAGTGTTTCTAGTATAGGAGATCGGCGGAACCGCGGTCAAATCGCGTTCCTGGGCGAGCGGTGTCCTGGGAGGGGCGGCGGGATTCAGTGGGCAGATGGCGGCAAGCCGTCATGGGAGCCACCGTGGATCGACACACACGGAATAGTGCTCGTTTATGGGACTAGGGTCGTTCGATTGCACGCGAACCGACCGGCTGGGGTGTACGCAGCCACCCTATCAGCCACCCAGGCGGGGCCCTTAGGCGTTGCGAAGGATTTCACCTTGAGAGACACGCGCACTTTGATGCCAGCGGGCGCAGTCCGCTTTGTCGTTGCGGGGTCGCGCCGAGTTCGCGTTGGCTGCTGCCAAGCGCCGCAACGCCCCGCAAGGGGGCCGTCGTAAGAAGCGCAAGGCCATGCCGCCCAGCCTACTCTACGAAAAGCCGCGCTGTCGCGCCCGTCCTCGGTCAACGCGGCGAGGACCACGCCATTCTTACCGTCCGCGATGAGTTACGCACCGGCTATTCCTGGATCGGGTTGCTCGCCAGCAGAGGTTGGTCTGGGCGGACAAACCCGCCGTGCGGGCCGGCACGGGTCACACCCGGGTCGGCTGCCGCCGTATTATGCTTGTTGGCGTATGTCCCATCCTAAATTTGCGCTCTTGGCACTAGCAGGCCTCGCCGCCGCGCTCTACGCCCAGATGGGCTACAAAGATACGCCCATCCTGCCCGGCCAGCCGTGGCATGTACACGATCCAGAGCGGCCGCATCCGCACGCAGTGACGCCGGGAGCGGAGCCGGGCGCGCCGCCGTCCGATGCGATGGTCCTCTTCGACGGCAAGGATCTCTCGAAGTGGGAGCAGCACGATCACGGCAAGACGGTCGATGCCAAATGGAAAGTGGAGACCGGCTACTTCGAGGTTGCGCCGGGCACGGGCGACCTGATCAGCCGCGACCGCTTTGGCGATTGCCAGTTGCACGTGGAATGGTCGGAGCCAACCACCGTGCGCGGCTCGAGCCAGGGCCGCGGCAACAGCGGCGTCTATCTGCAGAGCCCCTACGAAATGCAGGTGCTCGATTCCTATAACCAGCCCACCTATGCCGACGGCCAGGCGGCGGCGATCTACGGGCAGTGGCCGCCGCTGGTCAATCCGATCCGGCCGCCCGGACAGTGGAACACCTACGACATAGTATTCGAGGCGCCCAGGTTTGCGGGCGAGAAGCTGGTCAAGCCCGCGTTCGTGACGTTCTTCTTCAACGGCATCGTGGTGCACAACCGGAAGGAGCTGAACGGCAACACCGAGCATCGCGCGCTGGGAACTTACAAGCCGCATGGCGACGAGCCGCTGCTGTTGCAGGATCACGGCAATCCGGTGCGCTATCGCCACATCTGGATTCGCTCCGTCAAAGGTTACGACCAGCCGGAAAAGTGATATAAACGGGCAATGCCGGTAATTTCCCAATGAGCCAGACCACTGTGGCCGTGCAGCAGGACACCAGTTTCTACGGACATCCGCGCGGCCTCGCGACGCTGTTCTTCACCGAGATGTGGGAGCGCTATAGCTATTACGGCACGCGCGCGCTGCTGATTCTCTACATGACGAAGCCGCTGGCCACGGGCGCGCTGGCGTTTCCGGTGGTGAAGGCCGGCGCCATCTATGGCTTCTATACCGCCATGGTGTATCTGCTGGGCCTGGGCGGCGGATGGGTGGCCGACCGCGTCACCGGACAGCGCCGCGCCGTGTTGTATGGCGGTATCCTGATCGCGGCGGGCAACTTTTGTCTGGCCGCTCCCAGCTTGCCGTTCTTTTACACCGGATTGGGACTGATCATGATGGGTACGGGAATGTTGAAGCCCAACGTGAGCGTGATTGTGGGCCAACTCTATGCGCCGGGCGACAAGCGGCGCGATTCGGGTTTTTCGATTTTCTACATGGGCATCAACATCGGCGCGCTGATTTCGCCGCTGATCTGCGGATGGGCCGGCGAAGATGTCAGTTGGGGCCTCGGCTTCGCTATCTCCGGCGTTGGCATGGTGGCGGGATTGATTCAGTATTGGCTGGGCGGCAAATATCTAGGCCAGGCCGGATTGTATCCATCGAGCACCGGTGACGCTTCGAGAGACCGCAAAGAGAAGCGCATTGGAGCCATCGCCGCGCTGGTGGGGTTGGCCGTTCTGGGAGGGCTGGCGCTGCTCGGTTCGATGGGCGTATTGCAGATTGACGCCACTACCGTCTCCGACGGCCTTGGGTGGGTACTGATCGTTATCACCGTGGCTACCTTTTACTGGCTGATATTTGGCAAGGGCTGGTCTGTGGACGAACGCAAGCGGGCGGTGGCGATTCTGGTGCTGTTCGTCGCATCCGCGATCTTTTGGGCATCGTTCGAGCAAGCCGGATCGTCACTCAACCTGTTCGCGGACCGGAATACTAACCGCGTGGCTTTTGGACATCAATTTCCTGCGAGCTGGTTTCAATCGGTGCAACCTTTGTTCGTGATAACGCTGGCGCCGGTATTCGCATGGCTATGGCTGGCGATGGGGCGGCGCGAGCCATCGAGTCCGGGAAAGTTCACGCTGGGGCTGTTGCTGGTAGGTCTTTCCTTCGCCATCATGGTTCCGCCCTCGAGAGGCGGATTGGCGTCGCCCTGGTGGCTGGTGGGCTGCTACCTGCTGGCCACGTTCGGCGAGTTATGCCTGAGCCCTATCGGCTTGAGCGCCATGACGAAGCTGGCGCCGGCGCGCATCGGGGGGTTCGTGATGGGCATCTGGTTCCTGGGCACGGCTATCGGCAACTGGCTGGCCGGACGCGCCGGGGGGCTGTTCGAATCGATGCCGCTGCCGCAGTTGTTTGGGGCTGTGGCGGCATCGGCGCTGGTGGCCGGGGTGGTGCTCGCACTGCTGATCAAGCCCACGGTGCGGATGATGTCGGGCGTGAAGTGACGCGGGCCAGCGCTTCGCCTGGCGAGTTCCGCGATGGGAAAGAAACGGCGCGCTTTTCCTGCGCTGGCACGGAAACGTCAATCGACTGTCACACGGTTCCGGGCCAAAGAGACTACCTCACCAATCGCTGCGGCCATGGATAGGGCGGCGCCGATCCTACTCCCGAGCGCCGGCTGCACTACCTGAGCAGTGAAGGCTCGCTCAGCGTACTTGCCCGGCCGTGGTTCCGAACGCGCGCATGATGATGACTACGATCTGATCCCACGCCGCAATCGGTTTCCGCGCGGCGGCATGACCACACTCCCATCGCTTACCAATGCCGCCGACTCGCGCCCGTTCTGCCGCGAGGCAATGTAGTGCGGCATACTGCTTGCGCCCGGCGATCGCTTCGGCATGCCCGCGCACTTTCCGCAGCGGCTTCGCGGCATCCGGCGAGCGCTTCGCCGCAGCCATCGGGCGTCTGGAGGAATTGCTCGCGGCCGCCGGGACTTACGCTACTGGTTGTCCTTCATCAGTTTCCCAACCCGCTTGAGGTCGGCCTTGATCTCTTCGGTGGCGTCCGTAATCTGGTTGGTGTCGTAGATTACTCGCGGCGTCAGGAAGATGATCAACTCGGTTCGTTGCGTGCTGGTATTCTTCGACCCGAAGAGCATGCCCACAATGGGGATATGGCTCAGTATCGGGACGCCCGCCGTACCCTCCGTGTGGTTCTCCAGAATAGCGCCGCCGATGGCGACGGTATCTCCATCCTGCACGGTCACCTGCGTACTCACCGACCGGTTGGAGAAAGAGGGCGATTGAATCGTCGAACTGGAGGTTGCCACCGGCGCGCTCACCTGTTGGTCTATGACCATGGTCACCACGCCGCTCGAATTCACGTGCGCCACAATCGACAGCGTCACGCCGGTGCTTTGGTTGCTCACCGTGCTGGCGAATACTGAGCTGCCACCCGATTGAACGCCCGACGTTATACCCTGCGACGAGAGCACCGGGACCTGCGTGCCCACGTTCATGGTGGCTGGAATGCTGTCCGTGGCGATAATGCTCGGCGCCGAGATCACACGCGTCTTTCCCCTGCTCTCCGAGGCGTTCAGCACGCCCAGCAACTGGTTGTTCTTCGATATCAACGCGCCGATGGTAAGGGCTATGCCGCCCGGGCCGCCCGCTGCCGTCAACGCCGCGGAAGGCGCCAGACCCGTGATGCTGGAAAGATTCGGCGTGCTGGTGCTGCTGGTGGTGTTGCCGGTTACGCCGGTGGCGGCTCCCGAACCAACTTTCTGCAAGTAGCTCTCCACCCCCTCGGCGAATTCATTATCCAGATCCACTTCGTAGATCTTGGCGTCGATGAGCACCTGCCGCGGCGGCAGATCGAGCTGGGTCATCAGCGCCTTGATCTGTTCGATATCCTGCGGCGTTCCCTTTACCAGCAAGGTGTTGTCGAACGGATTTGGAATCAAGTGCGGCGCATCGGGCGGAAGCTGGCCGTAGGGCGATTGCCCCATGCCCATGTAGCTGCCGGTCTGCCCCGCTCCGCCCGCCCCCATCCCCGGCTGCGATAGCCCGAATGGAGTGGAAGAAGCAACGCCCGTGCCGCTCGATACCGGCGTCGCGCCCATGCCGCCGCCGTATGGCGAACCGTATCCGCCAAAGCCGCCGCCGCCGCCGCCGTACATCGAATTCATGCCCGAATTCATCCCTATGCCCATGCCCATCCCAGCGCCAGTCCCGTTCATACCCATTCCGGCCGAGACCATGTTGCTGTTGGCGCTGGCGGCGAGGTTCATCAGCGCCATGGGGTTGCCGCTATAGAGCCCCATGATGGCGGCCGCCACAATTTCGGCGCGGCTGTATTTCATGCGGTAGGTCCAGATGGTGGTCGCGCCGGCGGTGAGCTTGACCGGAATGTCGAGCTTGTCGATCCACTCCTTCACCTGCGTGAAGATGCCGGGGTTCGGCGCCACGGCGATCAGCGTATTGATGCGATCGATGGGAATGAAGTGCACGGCCGAGGTTTTCTCGGAAAGAGAGTACGCCTTGAAAACCGTGTCGAGGTCCTTCACTAAATCGGTGGGGCGGCTGTTGGTAACGTCGAACAGCTTCACGCGCTGGCCCGCGAAGGTGTCGCTATCGAACAGGTAAATCAGCTCCATCATCCGTTTCATGCTGCGGCTGTTGTCTTCGACGATCAGCAGATTGGCCGGATCGTAAGTGGAAAACGTCGCGCCCTCACCCATGAATGGCTGAAGCAGCTTCAAGATCTCGCCCGCGGTGGCGTACTTCAAAAAGATCAGGTCGAGCACCATGCGCTCGTCGTCGGGCAGGGTCTTGGGGTCGGCGTTGGTGACCGGGTCGGTCGGCAGATTCGAGACGCTCGCGATCGGCACAATATGATACAGGTCGCCCACCTGCACGATGGCCGCGCCATTCACCCGCAGAATGGTCTGCAGCATGGGCATGTAGTCGATCTGCTTCACTTCGCCGTAGGTGTGAATGGTGACTGCGCCCTTGATGCGCGGGTCCAGGATGTAGTTGATTTTCAGGCGCTGCGCCAGCACGCGGATCATCTCCGTCAGCGACACATTGTCCATGGAGAACGCATCGGTCTCACTCAAACGCCCCGGTGTGGGCGCGCTGCTCGCTTGCGGCGCAGCAGGGGGAGGGGTAGCGGGCGTCTGCGCCGGTTTGGGAGGAGCCGGCGGCACGTAGGGGATCGATGGCGCGACGCCGGACTGCGCGGATAGCATCGCGGCAGCCGCCGACACAGTCAGTAACAAGCGAAACAAGTGGCGCGTCATATTGGTCAACCTGTCGTTCAATCCAGTCGTTCAATCCAGTCGTTCAATCCTGTCGTTTCAGTTCTGTGGCTCAATCCTGCTTAGGGGCCGTCTTGGCCTTTTCGCGTTCCCACGCGGCTTTCTCGCCCGCGTCCAGGTCGGTCTTCTTCTTCTCCCACTTGTATATGCCGAACGGGCCGGGGCGTTCGAACTTGACGCTGTCGCCATCTTCGGTGACCTTCACGCCATCCATGCCGTGGATCTCATCGCGCTTATTCCGCAAGGGTACGCCGGTATCCTCGATTTTCGCGATGCCGAACGGCGTGGGCCGCAGAATCCACTTCTTACCTTTGGCGTCGGTGTAATGGTAGGACCCCGGTTCGAACTCCACGGCGCTGGCCGGAATCTCCGTCAGGGGCTTCTCCGCGGCTTCGGTCTTGGCCTTGGTCGCATCGTCCTTCTTGGACTTCGGATCGTCGGCGGCAAACAACGCCGCGGTAAAGCATAGTGCGATTAGCAGTTTCATAATGACTTTCCATTCCGTTTATCTGGCCAACTTACTCGGCCAACTTACTTACTTACTTACCGACCGGGTCCCACAGACATGCCTTACCGAAAGGCGTTGCGATCTCCGTCTTGCGAAGTCCGTCCTGTACCGTTCCAAACGGCGTAGTGTCGTTGGGCACGCAGAGCTTGGAACCATTCATGGCGTCCCCGCCCGGACCTTTCGCGCTGGGCAGCTCAACCCGCGCCGGCGCGGCCGCCGGGGCGTCTGTCCGGCCAGTGGATGCGGTCTCGGCTTGCGGAGCGGCCCCATGATTGGTGATCTCATCTAACGGCTTGCGGATCATCTGGCCGTCCCATTCGAGGGTGAGGTCTTCGCGGGTGATATCGATCAGCTTGAACGGGCCAATCATCTCGCCAGGACGAGTGGCCTGCTGCGGCGCGGCCGCAGTCACGCTCATAATCACCAGGGGCCCATCGCCGAAATTCATCGAGCCGTGATAGAACGGCAGCGGCGGGACGGGCGGCGGCGGGGGAACCGGCGGCTTCTCCACAATCACGTCCGGATTCCGCGACCGGTCGAACAGATCCTTCTGCGCGATATCCGCGTAACCTGCCGGCAGCACGGCCGGCGGAACCGGAGCCGCGGTAAACGGGGGTCCGGGAATGGGGGCTACGCGCCGATGGAGCTCGGCCGCCGCGCGCGCTTTATCCGCCCGCCAGCGGTTGCGCAACTGCCAGCCGGCTAAGACGGCCAAGACCAGCAGGAGGAAATTCAGAAACCAAAGCTTGCGATTCATAGCTGTGGGACAAGCCTCCTGGCCTGTCGTCGCGACACCAATCTTCCCGGATGGCAGGCACGCTGGCCTGTCTTCGGGATAGCAACATTCTCAAATGGCGGAGCGACAGGCCGGGAGGCCTGTCCTACAACGCGCTTCATAGGCTGGGCACTCCCCTTTGCGTCTTGGGAATCAACTTGCGCGGTACGATCGCCGATACGGTCAACCGCACCTGCACGTTCTTCTTCTTGTCGCTGCCGCCGTTGACGCTGATTTCGTTGGTGGCCAGAATGGCCGGCTGGTTGCCCAGCGCCGTCAGAAGATTCACCAGCTGTTCGATGGCGCAGGTGAACGCCACCGTGTATGAGATCTCGCCGTAGTCGTCGCTGATCGGCTGGCCGCTGACGCCCTGGCTGCCGCGCGCATCGATCCCGTTCGATTTGGCGATGGTCTGGGTGATTTCGGTAAGCTGCGCCTGCGCCAGGGCTTCCGTATCGGCGTTGAGAACGCCCTGTTCGCGGTCGGCCAGTTCGGCTTTCGCGTGCGCCACCAGATCTTCCTTGCCCGAAACCGTGGCCTCAAGCAGCCGCAGCCGCGCCAGGCGCTTTTCCGCCATGGGGATGGAATCGGTTGCCGCCACCGCGGGCTGCGTGCCGCCGCCTCCATAGACGCCGAAACGCAGAATCAAAATCAGGGCAACGCCGCCAACTCCGAACATCAGCGTACGGCGGTTTACCGACCCCACTTCCAGCGGCATTAGCGCTTCCTCCGGCTGGCGTGGATCTGGAACAACTCCCCCGCCCCGCCTGGCGCAGGGTTGGCGGCATCCGGGACAGCGTTTTCGAAGAACGGCGAAGAATCTAAAATCTTGATCAAAGGCGCGGCCTGCGGGCCTTCGCCGTTGAACCGCACGGCATCGCGCCGCAAATCGACGTTGCTGGTCCAGATGGGCGGCGCCAGCAATCTGGTGATCTCGTTCAGGGCGTCCAGATCGTTCCGCGTCTGGCTGCGATACTGGTCGAGCAGCCGCACGCGGGCGCGTATGCGGTCGAACTCGCGGTCGAGCGCCGCCGCGCGCGTCGCCCTGGGTTCCAGCTTCGCAATCTGCGCATTGAGTACGGCCAGATACTTGCGGTCGGCGTAGCTCGAGTAAATCCAGAACCCGCCGATCAGCAGCACCACCACCACCGCCAGCACGATAGAGGGAATCAGAATCGCACGCGAGCTGAGGCGCCGGTATTCGAGCGGCAGCATGTTCGCCGACGGCGCAAACCGGGGACAGGCCCCAGCCAGCGCCGTGGCGTACGGCAGTGCGTTACGGGAAAGGTCGTTCTCTACCGGATTGATACGGGGTTTGGGCAGAACCTCTTCGAGCGTGCGCGGCGCCGTCTCGGGCGGCAGGCGCAACTCGGAAAGCGCCAGCAGGGCGGCGCGCTGCGGGGGCATCTCGAACTCCGCGGAGAAGACCGGCCGCGAGGCGCTCTCGCCGTACACTTCCACGCTGCCCGAGGCGGTATGGCTCAGCGCCACGAATCCCTCGCCGCCGGAGTGCCCGTTGAAGCGGATGGCGGCGTGGATCGCGGCGGCCGAGAAAGTGAAGCTGGAGACTGCCACGCCCGCCTCGCTGAAAAGCCCGACGTAGCGTTCCACCGTGGAGCGCCGCACGATGCCTACCAGCGCCGACCCGGCCTCAAGCCGCGACCAGCCCCAACACACGTCCTCGTCGCCATAAGGGTGCAGCGTATCCAACTGGAAGCGGATGGCGCTTTCGGCATCCTTTGGGGTCACGCCCGGCAGCGCCAACTGGCGCGCAATCACTTCGCGCCGCGGCAGCAGCACGGCGGCGCTCACGTGCGCCAGGCCCATGGATTTCAGGAAGCGCGTATACTCCATGCCCCATTCCGCGGCGGGCCGCGAGGCGAAGCCGTGAATGGTGGCGCGGCCGAGCACGTGTATGCTGGTAGGCCGCACGCGCGCCGCCGCCACTTCCAGGCTGGCCGAGCCGATCTCAATGCCGACGCCGGCGCCGAACGCCAGCAGCTTGCGAAAGTCCTTGGAAATGGACGAAATGGAGCTGGACGTGGGCATGCGCGTCAATTGCTCCCGCCTGGAAAACCCGCCACTGGAACGCCAGCCCCTGGAATGCCCGCTCCTGGAATGCCTGGAACCGGATCGGGAAGCGCGTCGCCGGCAAACGCCGTGTCGTACCAGCGCAGAATGTGGATGCGCGAATCGTACCCCGGCGGCATATACTTCACCATGGCGGCCACCGTGCGCTTCAAATCGGAGAGCTGCCCGTTAGGAAGCCGCAGCCGCGCCGTGGCGCGAATGGTGACGATGGAATTACCCTCCACGCGAAGACGGCCGGTGGGGATGCCCATCGCGCCCAGCACGTTGTTAATATCCGCCAGGGTAAAGGGCTGGATGCGCCGCCGCTCGACGATGATGGCGATGGCGTCGGGAGGCAGCCCGATGGCCGCCAGCACCGCGGGCTGGGCGGTATTGACGTCCACGGCTTCGGTGGACCCGAAAACCGAGAGGCAATCCACCAGGCCGGGCCGCGCCTGCAGACGAGGCGCGCCGGGCGGGGCGAAATCCGTCACCGGCACGTACGTGCCATAGAAAATCTCGGGCGTAACTCCTCTAACGGCAAGCATCTCTTCTATACCTTGAAAGGACGCGTGCGGGGTCTGAAAAGACGAAGCCAGCGGATCGATGGCAACCGCCAGGCCGCCGTTTCCGGAGCCAGACTGCCGCCAGGCCGCGATGTTCATGGTGATTTCGGCAGCGCGCTGCGGGTCGGTTCCGAGAGCCACCAGCAGCCGGTCCAACTGGTCCACCGGGACTTTATTGACGTCCAGCTTTCCGGCCTCGGGCAGGAATTCCACGCGGGCCATGCCGGATTCGAAGGAGTAGTTCATCACCGTGGAGCCCTTCGGAATGAGCCTGGGCTGCTCGGGGTTCAGAAACACCCACAACAGCTCGAGCGATGCCCGCTCGATGCCGCCGGCAGCCAGGTAGTAGCTGCGAAGACCGTCCAGCTCGGTCGAAGTCCGTTCGGTTTCTCCGCGCACGGTGCCGGCCAGCGAGAACCCGATCGCCGCCAGCGCGGCCGAAAGCCACATGACGGTCAGCAGGGCGGAGCCGCGCTGTAGGACAGGCCTCCCGGCCTGTCGCTCCGGGGGCACGCGTTGGTCGCAAGACGACAGGCCAGGAGGCCTGTCGCACATACACCTGTCCCGCTTAGAAGTCGCCATAGGGAATCGTCTCGCTGAGATGCAGATGGAGCGCGGCGGTGACGGTTAGCGGCTGCAACACCGAAGGGTCGGGCTGCAGCGGCCCCATTTCCACGCGAATGGCGAGCGGCCAGCCGGCGCCCAGCGCGACCGGACTCCACACTGGGGGATCTGTCGCAACCTTGGGCGGCCACAAATAGACAAAGCGGCAAAACGCCAGCTTATCGGCCAGGACAAACGAACCGGGTCCGGCCGTCACTGGAAGAAAATGCGGTAAGGCAACGCCGGCCGCGGGATCGGGCGTCATCCCGATGCATAACCGGCCCGCCGCCAACGGGCCGCTATAGGGGATCTCATTCACCACCAAACGCAGGCCTTCCCCGATGTCGCTGGGGACCACAAAGAGCTCGAGAATCTGCGGACGCCCGCGCCATCCCTGCTGCAGCGAGAAAGTGGTGACCAGGCGCATGGAGTTTGGCGCGGCCTGGAAGAAGCCGAACATCGGGCCGCTGGGCGCCGAACCGGGCGCCGCATCGGGCATGCCCGAGCATGGGCCCACCGCAGGTACGATGCCCTCGAGTTCCTGTTCCAGAATCCGCTGCGCGCCGGCCACGCGGCGGTTGTCCATTAGCTTGGCGTTGGTTTTCGCATACGCCATGAGCCCGATGCGCAAGGCGAACAGCATGGCTACGGAGAGCAGGCTGAGCAAGGTAATGGCAACCAGCACCTCGATCAGGGTGACGCCGGCCTGATGGCGGCGATCGCGGCGATTCTTCCGATTGGTTAAGCAGCCGGGTTGACAGACGAAAGCGTCTGTCCCACTTGCGCGCTTCATGGTCCCATCACCGGCTGGAAGTCCTGGGGAGTGACCGGGCGGCGGCGGAATGCTTCCACCGAGAAACTTCGCCGGTAGCCGCCCGAATTCCACCAGACTTCCAGTTGGATGCGGTCGAGAGCCATCTCGCCGTCCGGGGCATTCGGCTTTTCCGCCGTGGTCAATTTCGCGCGCCAGCCCGCGTCCAGGCCGCCGGTGATGTTCGGGTCGAACTGATTGTCGATTTCGACATTGCGCGGCATCTGATAGTTGGCCAGCAGTTCGTTCATCTGCTCGCGCGCCAGCTGCGCCACGCGGTCGTAATCGCGCAGCCGCGCGGCGTTGTGCACGGAGCTCGAAATCTGCGAAAGCAGGCCCACCACGGCCACGCCCATGATGGTGGTGGCGACCATCATTTCGAGCAGCGTGAATCCGCGGCGGGCTGTCACTTGGCAACCTTTGAGTCCGAGTCGAGGCTCTCGATTCGCGGAAAGCCGGTCATCGGGTCGAGCCGCACAATGCGCCGCGATCCATGCTGGTTGGCGAGCAGGATGCCGATCCCCGGAGCCGTCGCGCCGGGCAGCAGCATCAACTGCCGCGGCGTATCGGGCGCCTCGTCGTCGATGGCCGGCAGCACCGCCTGAATGGAGACGCCATCGGGCATACGGAGCTTGCGTTCGAACCCCGGCTCGTTGGTGTACATCGTCATTAAATTTTCCTTGGGCGTGACGATCAGCTCCACGGCCTGCTGGCGGCGCTCCGCGCGATTCACGGCGGAGTTGAGAAAGGAAGACACCATGCCGGTGGCCGAGGACATTCTGACGCTGTCGATGCCCGCGGAAAAGGCGGGGAAGGAAACGGCTACGATCAGGCCGATGATGGATACTACGATGAGCATTTCGACTAGCGTGACGCCGCGGCGGTAGCGCCGGCGGTCTTGCCGCCGGTTCGCTGAAGCGGACAAAACACCGGCGGCAAGACCGCCGGCGCTACCGGCGCCCACTTTAGTTTTTCCAACTGACGATGTCGGCATTGATTCCTTCGCCGCCCGGCTCGCCGTCGGCCCCCATAGACGTGATGTCCGGCGAATCGCCGTGTTCGCCCGGGAACTTATAGATGTAATCGTGACCCCAGGGGTCCTTCGAGATTTCCTTCTCCGTATACGGGCCGGCCCATTGCGGGGCATCGGCGGGTTTGGTCCGCAGCGCTGCGAGGCCCTGTTCGGTGGTCGGAAAGTTTCCGTTATCGAGTTTGTACGTGCCCAGCGCCCCCATCAAGCCTTCGATATCCGCCTTCGCCTTCACGGCCTTCGCTTTATCGACGTTAGACCACAGTCTGGGACCAACCAGCGCGATGAACAGCCCGATGATGGTCACCACCACCAGCATTTCGATCAGGGTGACGCCGGACCGCTTGCTGATGCGCGCGGCTCTGCTTAAAGGTTGGCAGACGGAAGCGCCTGCCCCACTTCGGTTTCTTGGTATGCGTTCGTTCATGTTTACACCGCCACGTCGTTGATGCTCGTAATTGCGAGCAGCATGCTTAAGATTAGCGCGCCCACCACTATGCCCATCACCAGGATTACGGCCGGCTCGAAGACCGAAGTGAACCGCCGGATGGCCGCACGCGTATCGTTCTCGTAAATGTCGGCCATGCGCGTGAACATGTGGTCCAGGCGCCCGGTCTCTTCGCCGACCGTCAACAGATGCGCCGCCAGCGGTGGAAATACGCCCGCCTTGCGCATGGGACCCGCGATTCCCTCGCCGCGCTTTACCCCTTGCGCGATTCCCGCGATCGCGCCCGAAATGCTGCGGTTGTTGAGGGTGGCCGCGGCGATGCCGAGCGACTGCACCAGCGGTACGGTGTTGCCTACCAGCGTCGACATGGCGCGCGCAAAGCGCGAGGTTTCCGCTTTGAGCAGGGCGTCGCCCAACAAGGGGAGCTTGAGGCGCGCGGCGTCCCACCAAAGGCGGCCAGGAACGGTCCGCGTGTAGGCGCGCCAGGCAACTACTGCCGCAACCAACCCGCCCAATGCGAACCAACCGTAGGTTCGCACCATGTCGCTTACCCGCAGCATGATCAGCGTGGGCGTGGGAATCTTCATGCTCGATCCGGTGAAGATGGTGGCGAATCGGGGCACCACAAATCCCAGCAGGATGGCGATGGACCCCATGCCCACGCAAGCCAGCAGCGCCGGGTAAATCATGGACGAAATGATGTAGTTGCGCAGATCGTCGCGGGAGCGCTCGAATTCGGCCAACCGCTCGAAGATCACCGCCAGCGCGCCCGAAGCTTCACCGGCGCGCACCATGTTCAGGTACAGCTCGGAAAAATATTCGGGATGCGTTCCCAGGCTGTCGGCCAGCGACCGTCCGCCTTTCAGCACGCGCAGCACATCGAGCACGATCGCCTTGAAGTGCGGGCGCTCGGTCAATTCGGCGGTGATGGTCAGCGAGCGGTCGAGCGGCACGCCCGCGTTGAGCAGCGTCGAAATCTCCTGCGTAAAGAAGAGCACGTCGCGCCGCCGGTTGCCGGCGAACGTGGGCAGCTTGATCTCGATGGAAGAGCCTTTGGGCGAGACTCCCACGTAGACCGGCGTCAGCCCCTGCTTGCGCAGCTCGCGGACGACGATCTTGTCGTTGTCGCCGGTGAGGCTGCCGGTGCGCAGCTTGCCGTCGGACGCGATTGCTCTGAAGAAGAAGGTGGCCATTAGGTCTGTCGACGCAGAGACGCTGAGGCGCTGAGATAAGCGCAGAGAAAGCACCTATAAATGCCTTCTCTGCGTTGCCTCAGCGTCTCAGCGTCTCTGCGTCGAATCGGAGGTATCCGCCCCACAATAAAGCCTCTTTTCATCAGAACTCTTGCGTCACGCGCATCACTTCGTCCACTCCGGTGACGCCCTCGCGGATCTTCATCCAGCCGTCTTCGCGCAGATTGCGCATGCCGTTGCGGCGCGCCGCCTGCGTCAGCACCGAAGCGTCCGCGTTGTTCATGATCAGCTTGCGGATGTCGTCGGTGACGTCCATCATCTCGAAGATCCCCATGCGCGAGGTATATCCCCGGCCGTTGCATGACGGACATCCGGCCCCGTGAAATACTGGAACAATATCGCCTTCGGGCGAAAGCGCCGTGCCCGCGGGCTCCTTACAGGCCTTGCAGATCACGCGCACCAGGCGCTGCGCCAGCACCGCTACCAGCGACGAAGTGATCAGGTAGTTCTCCACGCCCATATCCGTCAGCCGCGTGATGGCGCTCGGAGCGTCGTTGGTGTGGAGCGTCGAAAAAACCAGGTGGCCGGTGAGCGCGGCGCGGATGGCCACGTCCGCCGTCTCGCGGTCGCGGATTTCGCCCACCATGATCACGTCCGGATCCTGGCGGACAATGTGCCGCAGCCCCGACGCGAACGTCAACCCGATCTGCGGATTTACGTGGATCTGGTTGATCCCATCCATCTGGTATTCCACCGGGTCTTCAATGGTGATGATCTTCTTGTCCGGCAGATTGATGCGCTTCAGCGCCGCATAGAGCGTGGTGGATTTGCCGCTTCCAGTGGGACCCGTAACCAGAAAGATGCCGTGCGGCAGACCGGTGAAATGCTCCATGCGCGACAGCATACGGTCGTCGAAGCCCAGCCGGCGCAGATCGAAAAAATCGCCCGCGGAGCGGTCCAGCAGGCGCATCACTACGCTCTCGCCGTAAAGCGTGGGCAATGTGGAAACGCGCAAATCCACTTCGCGGCCGAGCACTTTGATCTTGATGCGGCCATCCTGCGGCAGGCGGCGCTCGGCGATGTTCAACTTGGCCATGAGCTTCAGGCGCGAAATGATGGCGGCCTTCAGCTCGCGCGGCGGCGATTCCTGGTTGAACAGCACGCCATCCACGCGGAAACGGATGCGAAACTCCTTTTCGAACGGCTCGATATGGATATCGCTGGCGCGCTTTTCGAGGGCGTCGGCGATCATGGCGTTCACCAGGCGGATGACCGGCGCTTCGCTGGCCATGTCGCGGAGGTGCTCGAGATCGGCCGAGGCCTGTGCGTCGTCGCCTTCGAGGCCCGCCGCGGCATGGCCGCCGGCGTCGCTATAGTTCTTGTCGATGGCGTCGAGAATTTCCTGCTCGGCCGCCAGGGCAATCGAGATCTGGAAACCGGTGAACGAGCGAATCGCCGCGATGGTTTCAAAATCGAGCGGATCGGCCATGGCGATGGTGAGCATGGAATCCGCCAGCGCCACCGGGTAGGCGCGGCACTGCCGCAGAAAGCGGTGCGAGAGGCTTTCGATTTCGGGCGCGGAGGGCGGCGGGCCGTCCACGGTGAGCAGCGGCAGGCCGAGCTGATCGGAAAGCGCCACCAGCACGTCGCGATGCGCGATCAGGCCCATGTCGACCAATATTTTGCCCAGCTTATCGCCGCGCTCCCGCTGCAGCTCGAGCGCGCGGTCGAGATCTTCCGCCTCGATCTTGCCGCGCTCCATCAGAATTTCGCCGAGCCGCAGATAGATCGGGACGGCCGCGGCGTGCGGGGCGCCATCCGGGGCTATGTGCGCCGCGTCGCCGTTCATGGGGACGCTGGTAGCGACGCTGGTGCCGTCGCTCGCTTCGGACTCAGGGATGGGAGGAAGCGTCGCTGCCACTTACTCCACCTTCGTTCTGATATCGCCCAGGATGGCGGATTTCTTGTCGGCGGTCATCAGGATCTGCGCCGGAAGATCTTTTGTATCTTCCCAGGACAGATAACGCACGCGGACGGCGAACACGATTTTTTGATCGTCGGGCAAAGGAGACAGCGTCAGCGCCGACACCTTCATCAGATCTTTCATCAGGTCTTCCAATGGCGTAAGGTGGGCGAGTTTGCGCTGGTGAACCTGCAATTTCAATTCGTCGGAAATTGTCGGGCGGAACGGGCTGACGCCCGGCGTAACAATGAGACTGAGCTCGGTGGTGAAGACCGTGCCGAACCCTTCTATATAAAGGCCGCGCGTGCCGCCCCAGCCCCACCAATCCAGCGGATCTTTGCCATCCATGGCCTCCAGACGCTGGTCGAAATTATGCTCCAGATTCGCGAGCATTCCCAGCGGGATATGCGTGGCCGCCACGGCAACAGCGGCGGGCGGATGCATGGCAACGCGCTGGGGAGCCTGAGCATGCGATACGGCCAGCGCCAGGGCTAGCGCCACAAACACGCTTTTCATTTCGCCTCCCCGCGGAAGCGCTCCGGCAATCCATAGTTTGCGGCCATAACTTGCATGCGCTGCATCCGTCTCTCATCCTGCTCCAACTGGTCGGTAGCCAGCATCAGGCGCAGGCGCTCGCTCTGAATCTCTTTCATCAGATCTTTGGTCTTCAGGTCCACAGCCTCTTTCACGGCCGCCTGAATGCGCTGCTGGATGTCCGCTTCCGATACGACAGCTTCCGAAACGGCGGCTTGCGGAGAGGCCGATGTCTGCGCCACCGTAACCGCAGCGGGAACTGCCGGGCGCATCAGTCCGATTACCGGCCCGATCATCGGCGCGGGAGCCGGCTTGAGCGCGAAAAGCACCAGCGACGCCGAGAGCATGGCCGCGGACGCGAACCCCAGGCGAGCCCCGGAGTTCCAGAACGCGGCCAGCCAGCGGCGCCAAGGAGACGGCTCGAAAATTTTATCGGAAACGAAAGCAATACGCTGCGGAATCTCTTCGTCGGCCATGCAACGCAACGCCGCTTCGGTGATGCGCAGCCGGTCTAATTCCTCGCGGCATGGCGCGCAGGTTTTGACGTGCGCTTCCACCTGGAGCCGCCGATGCGGGTCGGCAAGCTCCTGGAGGAAGTAATCTCTTAAATCGAATGGCGAGCAACTCATGATACGCCCCTTGTTTTTACGGGAGCCAGCTCCACTTTGAGCAGTTCCAAAGCGGTATACAAACGCGACTTGACGGTGGAAACCGGGCAGGCGAGAATCTCGGCCATCTCTTCGAACTTGAAGCCCTGATAAATCTTGAGAACCACCGCTTCGCGCTGGTCGGCCGACAACCGCTCCAGCGCGCTCGCGACGGCAAGGCTCAATTCGACCGGGAAGACCGAACTTCCCCCGACGGTAATGCCAGTTCCCACACTCTCCGGCTCGATCTCATCCACATCCGTTTCCGGCTTTCGCTTGCGGAACATCGAGTAGGCCTCGTTGTGCGCGATACGGTACAGCCAGGGCGCAAACCGCGCCGGGTCGTCGAGTTTCCGGAGATTTTGATATGCCTTCAAGAATACGTCCTGCGTCAAATCCAGAGCGTCTTCGCGCTGACGGGTGATGCGCAGGAGATAGTTATAGACACGCTTCTCCCACCGGGAGACGAGGAGGTTGTACGGCTCCACGGCGCCCTCAGCTGCCTGGCGAATCAGGTCGGCATCTTCAACCGCCCGAAAAATCAAATCTCTGGCTCCTTGTCTGTAGACGCACTCCGGCGCCTAAAAGTCGGAGCCGGACGGGAACCTTCATTCTAGCGGGATTTGGCGCCCTGCGAATGCACGCTTGCGAGTCGATTCGAGTGTAGCGCGGGGGACGTGTGGTACTTGCGGACTTGGAGGGCGGGAATGTCAAAAGGGCCGATTGCGGGTGGGGAGTTTGGGCGGCTCGGACAAAGTGCGGAACGAAGCCAATCGCGCGGAAGTCCAATTGCAACTATAATTTAGAATAGTGGATTACAGGTTTTAGATGAAGTCGGGTGGCGAGCCGAGTCGTTCGTGGAGTCCGCGCATGCGATGCCGAGCTAAACCTTTTGAGAAGTACTTAGAGGTAGATAAGTACTTAGGGGTTTGCGCTCCAGCGTACTAAGACATACAATAGAGTTAAATGCTCCGTGCCTGGATGGCACTAGCCGCCGTCGCGTTTTGCGGCGCGGCCAGAGGACAGGCGCCGACCTATTCCGCAGCCAGCATCGTTAACGCATCGGATTATTCGCCGGGACCGTTCGCGCCCAACAGCATGCTTACGATCTTCGGGTCGAACCTTGCCTTTACCACGGCCGGGCTTTCCGATGTAAACCTCGTCAGCCTGCCTATTGTACTTGGCGGCGTCAGCGTCTACATTGACAATTCGCCGGCGCCGCTGCTCTTTGTTGCGCCGGGACAAATCAATGTTCTGGTTCCACCCAACGAGATTGCCGGAGACGTGCTAATTAGGGTCGACCGTCAGTCGGTGACGGGACCAACGGTGACCATCACGCTTGGGAATGCCGCGCCGGCCCTGTTTCCTTCGCCTGATAACTACGCTCTTGCTCTGGACTTTAGCGCCAATAATACGGTTGTGAGTGCGGCTGCGCCCGCCCAGCCCGGAGACCTGATCGTTCTCTATGCGGCGGGGCTGGGCTCGACGTCGCCGAACTCCGAGACAGGCGAGATTCCGGGTTTCGCGGCCCTGATTTCCGCTTTCCCGTCGTTCCGGGTGTTGCTGAACGGCCAGGCCCTGGACCCCGCAACTGTGCCTTACGCCGGGCAGGCGCCGGGATTCCCTGGCGTCTACCAGGTCAATTTCTATCTGCCGGGTCCGGGTCATTTCCCGCCGAACCCGCAGATTCAACTGGCCATCGGATCGCAGGTCAGCGCGACGGGAATTATGTTGGCGGTGCAGTGATCTGCCGCGCAACTTTTAGGGCGCGGAGCGCGTTGAATAGATAGGCTACAATCGTAGCGGGAGCCTGAATGTTGCTTCGCCCTTTGATTTCAATAGCTTTGCTGACAGTGGGGGCCTTTGCGCAGAACCAGCCGGCACAAGACCAGGCGACGCAAGAGCTGGCGGCTCCGCTGCGTGCGGATTACACCGTGGCGTCTGGCGTCAAGATACCGTTGAGCCTGATCAACAGCATCAGCACCAAGCACTCCATGGAAGGCGATAGCGTGTATCTGGAGACCGCATTTCCCATCCTGGCAAACGGCCGGATTGTGATTCCGGTTGGCAGCTATGTTGCTGGCACGGTTACCCAGGTCAAGAAGCCGGGCCGGGTCAAAGGCCGCGGCGAGCTCTACGTGCGCTTCGACACTCTGACGCTGCCCAACGGCGTCAGCCGCGATTTCCGTTCGCGCATGGGCACGCTGGACGCCTCCTCAATCGGCAACCTGGACCGCGCCGAGGGCCGGGTAGAGAGCGAAGGCGATAAGCTGGGCGACACGCGCACGGTGGCGGAAACCACGGCGACGGGCGCCTCGGTGGGCGCGATCGCGGGCGCCGCCGCCAGGAGCGTGCCGATGGGCTTGGGAATTGGAGCCGGTGCGGGCGCCGCGGCCGGGCTGATTGCCATTCTGTCGATACGCGGCCCGGACGCCATCCTGACGAAGGGTAGCACGGTGGAGATGATTCTCGACCGGCCGCTGAGCTTCAGTGAAACCGATCTGAACTTCGGCAACTATCAGCCGCCGCGGATGGCCACGCCAGTGGCTCAGGCGCCGGAGCAGGCGAAATCGCAACTGCCGTTGCGGAAGTAGGCGGCGTCGGAGCAGGGCGTTCGGTGAAGGGTTTGGCTCGGCGTGGCAGTCCTGGAGTCTTAAGGGGGCAGCGCGAAACTTTTATACCCTGCAAGTCACCTCTGTGGGTATGACCGTCGCTGGCGAGGTGAGCGGGCTGCTAGGCGGCGACGGAGACTCGGTCTATACGGAAGGCGTGGTATATAGCGGGTGGGGTTCTTCCGTGAATCCCGCGGGCCCGTCCGTTATCCAAACTTGGAGCAGCGCGGGATTGATCGTCCCGCTGCCGGACCTCGGCAAAGTGCTCATCCTGGGCGGCGTTCTACTGTTCCGGCTCAATCTGGGGCAATGAAGGCGAAACGGACCGTAAACGGAACTACCGATATCGCGCCTTGTCTGGCCAAATTAAATAGCCCCAGCCCTGACGCTCGGAGCGCCCCGAGCCGCGCCCGCGCCGATGCGCGTCAGTTCTCGGAAGGCCGCTTGGCCGAATCGATCACGAAGTAAGAGGTCTGCACTTTTTCGGATTCCATCCGCAGTCCGAGTTGCTCTCGCAACGCTGTTTCCAGAGTCGGGCCCGCCTCATTGTCCCAAGTCAACGTGAAATCGTATAGCCCAGCGAGGTCGCTGCGATCGACGCCCGGACCGCGATCGCCGAATACGGAAAGCATGCGGACGAGTTCGTGAATGGAACACCTGTGGGCTTTAAACATGCCGGCGCTCGATCTAGGCTTGCCCCCAGGTCCGAAGGAAAAGTCGGGGCCTTCGCTTTTGGTCGGTTGCAGTTTCGATCCACCTTTTGCGACCCTCAAGGCGAAGCCGGGCAATCGTACCGGCTCTAAATGAAACTTCATCTGGAAGCGCTCGATCAGCAACGCTTGCAGCATTTGAAGGAGCTGTTTCCCGGTGGTCTTAGAAGGCTCTTCCGCTTTCGCCACAAGATTGAAACGCTCATCACCCCGCTGTATCCAATCGGGACCAGTTTTGAGCATCGGCATGGTGATGTCCCAGGCGATGCCCACCATATGGCTGAGACGCCCGTCCAGAATTTCGCATCGGCCGAGCGGCGCCGCCTCGGCAGTGTAAACGGAATCGATGCCATGACAACTACCCCGAACGCCATTAACGCCGGATGTGGCCGGTTTGATCGATGCGACCTCGAATTTAAGCGGCGCGTCCACTTGCGGCGGCTGCGCAAGCATTGGTCCCGGCGTCTCAATGGCGGACAAGGCTAGCGCCGCACCGAATACGATCCAAAATTTCATGACTTGCCACCTCTCAGTTACATGACATGATAACGAATTGCTCGAGGCATGCAGTCATCCGCGAGCGCTGGCTCGCCGGCGCAATCGCGTCGCGGCTCGGGCGCGTGGCTGGCCGGCATGGAAGTCTGGAGGCGGTGGCGTTAACTGCGTCCATCCATGCAACCTGTTTCGCGTTACCATGATTCCAGCCATGCCGCTGTTACGAATGATCGCCGTTTGTCTCCTTGCCACCCTTCCGGCCGTCGCGCAAAGAGGCGCGCCTAACGTAACGTTCGGGCACATCCACATCAACTCCGCCGATCCCGATAAGACCGTCGCGTTCTGGACGGACATCATCGGACTAGCCACCTGGAGCCGCGACTCTCTCAACGGCGTCAGTACGCTGGGCGTGCTGATCCTGATCACGCCCAGCGCTCCGTCCGGGCCGAGCGCCGGTTCCGCGATTGATCATATCGGCTTCAAGGTTCCGGACCTTCAGCCGTTCATCGCTAAGTTAGCGAAGACAAGCTATAAGAGCTTTCAGCCCGCGGCCGACCAACTCATGATCGACGGGCCCGACGGCGTGCGCATCGAACTGGCCGAAGACAGTTCGATGTACGCGCCGCTGCAGTTCGATCACATTCACTTCTACGCCACGCGGCCGAGCGACGTACAGGCCTGGTATGCGAAGCTCTTCGGCGCCAGACCGGCAGGGGAGGATCAGCCGAATACCAGCCTCATCGCCGGCGCGGCTCTTACCTTTGCGCATGCCGATTCCGTATCGCCAACCGCCGGAAGAGCTATCGATCACATCGCATTCGAGATCAAAAACCTGGAAAGCTTTTGCCAGAAGCTCGCCGCCGACGGAATCAAATTCGACACGCCTTACCAGGTCTTGCCGCAGCTTAAGTTCTCTTCCGCTTTCCTCACCGACCCCTCGGGCGCCCGCATCGAACTGACCGAAGGTCTCGCGCATTAACACTGCCGGTATCGCAGAGCGCCTCACCGGGGCGCGTATTTCGGGCGCAATTCGCCCTCCGATCCATTAAACTATCTTTCTCATGCGCATACCTGGCGCGACGTTCGTGCTGAAGGAACGCTGCGACCGGCCGCACTGACTGGATTCTGGGAGGACCACGATGCACGATTTTGGCCGCTATCAACTGCTTGAGCGGATCCCAAATGACACGTTTGCGCGCGTCTCTCGGGCGGTGGAGCGGACGACCGGAGCGGAGGTCAGGATCTATTACTGGAAGCTTCCAGTTCCTGTGCTTTCACCTCGAGATCGGCGTACTCAAGACAAAATCAATGAGCTCTTGCGGGCGGCAACATATTTGAGCCAGCTGTCTCATCCTGGCATTGCGCGAATATTTGACAGCGGTGAGTCGGATGGGTGGTTTTACCTCGCAACGGAAATGATCGAGGGGGCTGCCCTCAAGTTCATACCGGGAGCTCTCGATGCTGCGGTTTCGTTGGACATGCTACGGCAACGGCCGCGGCTTTGGACTATGCGCATGCTATGGGGGTTCACCACCTGGCTCTGGAGCCCGCCAGGATGGTAGTCGATGATGCCGGGCGGTTGCGGCTGACCGGTTTCGGCGAGAGCGCGATCACTCGCTGGATGTACGACGTGATGCCGGAACTAATCCTGCTACAGGTATCGTGCTACTGGGCCCCGGAGCAGTTCACCACTAGGCGGTGCGATGCCATGGCCGACCAGTTCTCGTTGGCGGCCATCGCGTTTCATATGCTAACCGGACAAAGCCCCTTTCATCCCGCGGACAACGTGTCGGACTTCTATCGGAGATTTGAAGGAAAATGCCCGGCAGCCCACGAGTTGAACCCGGAAGTGCCGCCTGCGGTGTTCGTGACGTTACGGCGGGGACTGGCGAGTCAACCTGGGGACCGCTTCCAAAGTTGCGGAGAATTGGTCTCGGCCCTGGAGATTGCGCTCCGCCGGAACGTAGGCGATCGGTAAGCGGAAATCGGCATAGCAACTGGACGGTCCCCGCGCCGGCTGCAACTTCGCGGTCTGGGCGTTTTCCGTCCAGGTGTGCTTATTCGAGAGTGAACCTTACCCGCTACTGGTTTCGCAGCGGCCTTCAGCGGATGGAAGCGTAAGCACTGGGCGTGCGCGACGACAACGCTCGCCGGACCATACGCCGGATCATCGCGGGCCCGCCAGATGATATGCGCTCACGCGCCGGCGCTGCTGTTGGTCAGTTCCTGGATTGGCCGTACTTCGACGCCCCCGAGGCGAATCACGGGAATACCGGAAGCCAATTGGATGGCTTCGTTCAGATCCCGTGCGGCGATCAGGACGAACCCGCCAATCTGCTCTTTGGTCTCCGCGAATGGGCCGTCGACGATCGCGATTTTGCCTCCGCGCGGCCGGATCGTAGTGGCCGCGCGAACGGACTGAAGCGCTTGATTAGCCAGCAAGTGACCGCTCTTCCGAAGCACATCATCGTAGGCCAGGCTTTCGTTGACCAGCGCTTGGTGTTCCTGTTTGGAGAGTGCGCCCAATTTCTTTTCGTCGAAGAAAATCATACATAGGTATTTCATGGTGTCCTCTTAATTGCCCAGACGGGACCCTATTCATTTGTTGATCGTTCGGGAGCGCAGGAAATCGACATTAGTCGATCGGGCGGGAAAAATTGGTTTGAGGGGACGGGCGCCTGAGGTCGGGATCGACTCCTCAGTCTGTCCGTTTTCGAACTTTCGCCCCTTTTGATAGGGTGTCCCGGGCCACCGTCGCGAGCGCATCGAAGCGGCCATCGTCGCGGGCGGCAAGCACACCGAAGGCTCGCGCGAAGCTTGGATCTCCGCCGATCCGTTCCAAGGCGGCTTTCGTGCTCATCACGTGAAGTGCGCGCGCATCTGGCGACCGGTAAGGTCGGCGCCACCGCTCCAGACGGTGCTGAGTTCCTTGGGCCACCCACGATTGCGACCAATTCCGCGAAGGTCTCCGGATTGAACTCGAGCAGGTACCAATTGCGAGCCTCACGACGTAAGACTCGGAAGCGTTGTCATCTGAGCGACGGCGTTGCAGCCGGAATCCTCCGCGCCTTCCACACGATAGATCTTGTCGCTATTGCGTCGATCGGCAATCCGCTCATAAGCCTTGGCCGCCGCGTCGAAACGCTGGATTCAACCGCAACCGGTGACTCTAAATGCCCATTGGGGAACCGCTCAGAAGAGTCTGGTCCGCTTCTGCTGACGGACATAGATTGAAATTGGAGGTTTTTAATGAACTGGGTGCAGTTGTCTGTTTTTCGGCTCTACGAACGTCCTCGTTTGCGCAATTGGTTTTACACTATTGCGTTCGGCATATTTGTTCCCGTCGGATATCGATTTGCCGCGTTGGCCTGGCGGTATGGCGCCCCTATAGATCGACCCCTGGCGATCATCGCCGGCGCCTTTATCGGTATAGCAGCAGTAGTCACGCTCATGCGGATTTGGCACGTGCCTCCGCGGCAGATCGTTACCCGCGCCGAACCGGAGCCGGTGGTGGCGCCAAAATCGGTTAACAAGGTGGCCGACGATCTGATGGCGGCCACGCGGGGTCGCGCAGCGTACAATAGGGACCTGGCCAGGCACGCCGCCGCTCTCGGCTCATCCGTACGCGCGCGCTGGCATTGAAACTCACGTAGGCGCCCGGACGGTTCGCGAACCCGCCGGGAAGCCGCTGCCCGATCCTGCTGTCAATTTCACCGTTCGCGGAACTCCCTTCAGAGGGGTCCTGGACTCCGGCCGGATTTGTCCGCCAGCCGTCGAGAGTTCAGTTGACCCGTAGTCGCCATCTCGGACTTTGGCCCGGCAGCTGGTCCCGAACCTGACGATCGGAGCACATAGATCCTCCCTGGTTGCGAAGGGTCTACTAACGGCGGACGGTCGCCCTGAGATCGGTTCACCAGGATGGATAACGTTCGTAGACGGGCGCCTGCGGGCGCCGCGGATTCCCTGTGAGCTGGCGTCGCGGTACCGACCTCACCCGGCGCAATATGCGCGCGCACTTCACCAGATGCCCGAGGGGCCCCCAGGCTGCTCCAACCCAGGCTGCTCCAACCCACGCTCCAACCATGCCCACCATCGAAGGAGGAGCTCGAAAGTTACACGTGGCCGCCCACCGGGCCGCGAATGCTTTGCGGCTGGCGCTGCCGCGTAGAGAGTCGAGACCGCTTATGTGCGGTCGCGGTACAAGAACTGCGCCCTAATCTGTGTCGCTGTTGTCGGGCTCAACATTAACGCGAGCCGGTTGATGCGAACACGCCTGCCAGCCGCGTTAAGGCCTCACATGGCTCTATGTTCTTCGCGGTTCGCGCCTGCGATATCTGCCAATGATGGGTCCAGATGAAGCTCCATCCGTAAACGATTACGCCGTCAGCGAAGATCATCCCCGACGATATTTTTCGCTTGACTGCCTTGCGGGCTATTGCTAGTATTGCGTTTCATTAAACCATATCCAATTAAATTGGACGCCGAAGTTCAGTACTGCCTTCTTGTCCGCCAGGCGGGACGAGCGTCCGAAGTTGGTTGCCAGCCCACACAGAAGGTGTCTTGGGCCGCCGATGAACGCGGATAAAC
>Ga0208193_1000226_pt1 | contig 36428 bp, 32 predicted proteins | sample June2015DPH_17_2_FD_184716 | JGI IMG/M metagenome (GOLD analysis project Ga0208193, IMG submission 184716) | Peatland microbial communities from SPRUCE experiment site at the Marcell Experimental Forest, Minnesota, USA - June2015DPH_17_10... | ecosystem: Environmental > Terrestrial > Soil >... | reverse complement strand
CATTCGCTCCCGACTTTAGCCGGTTATCCCCGGTGGTCGTTCTCGGCGCCGTCGGCCAGGCGCTCTATGCGCTCGGCATCTGTGCCGGCATCATGATCGCCTACGGCGCGTACATGCCGGCCGGCGAGTCCCTCGGACGCGCCGTACTGGCCGTTGTGGGCTCGATATTCGCGGTGTCGCTGCTCGCGACGGTGGCGATTTTCCCCCTGGTATTTCACTACGGCCTCAATCCCGCCGGCGGGCCCGAACTGGTTTTTCAGGTGCTTCCCGTGGCGTTCGCGGAAATGCCGGGCGGGCGCGTAATCGGCACCCTGTTCTTCGCGCTGCTCGTGCTCGCCGCGTTTACGCCCTCGGTCGGCTTGCTTGAGCCCTGGGTTGCGTGGCTCACCGAACGCGTCGGCCTGCGGCGCAGCGTCGCCGCATGTGTCACCACGGGTGCCTGCTGGCTGGTCGGACAGGGTGCGGTGCAGTCATTTGGCCGCTGGTCCGAGTGGCATCCATTCACCGCGATTCCCCGGCTCGCGGAACTGAATGTCTTCGGTCTGTTCGATTTCCTGACCTCGAATCTGCTGATGCCGATGTCTGCGCTTCTGGTCAGTGTGTTCGTCGGCTGGAGACTGAATCGCCTCATTCCAGAGGCGGAGCTGAGTGGTTTGTCGGCCACGTCGCGGCGACTCCTGCTGTTCGCACTGCGTTACCTGTGTCCGATAGGGATCATCATCGTAGTCATCGTAGGATTCACCGAGTAGGCGAAATGAACTCCACGGTTGACGGCGCGTCGGCTGGAATATCCATTGTGGGCGAGGTATCGTCCGCAAGGGGTTGAGTTGCAGGTCTCTCGATTTCACAAGAGCCAATTCATGCAGCGGGAACAGATCGTCTTCGTGGGAACCAGCGACCTCTCGGGGCACTTTCGCGGCAAGAGCTTTCCGGTCATCGATCTGCCGGCAAGACTACATCGCGGCGTCGGTATGGCGCCGACCAACATGTTCCTATCGGCATTCGGCCCGATCCAGGCTACGCCCTTCGGTACCCTGGGCGAAGTCTTTCTCGTTCCCGATCCGAGCAGCCGCGTGTTCGTGCCGTTCGATGGCAGTGCGGCCGAATTCTTCTTCGTCGGCGACGTCAAGACGGCCGACGGTGCATTTTGGGATTTTTGCCCTCGCCACGTCCTGCGACGCGCGCTCGACCGGCTCAAGAGCGAAACCGGACTGAAGCTGTTGGCAACCTTCGAACAGGAGTTCGTCTACACAGGGGTCGCGGCGCATCCGCCGCAGCCTTACGAACTGGACGCTTATCGCCGCCAGGGCTATTTCGGCGAGGCTTTGGTGGCGGCGATGCGCCAAGCCGGGGTGATCCCGGATTCGTTCTTGTCGGAGTTCGGACCGCAGCAGTACGAAATCACCTCGGCGCCCTCCGTGGGATTGCGGGCCGCGGACGAGGCCGTGATCACCCGCGAGATCGCCCAGGCGGTTGCCTCCCGGCTGGGGCATCGCGTGAGTTTCACGCCGCTTCCCACACCGGACGGAGTGAGCAGCGGCACCCATATTCATTGGAGTTTTCTCGACCGGGACGACCGGCCTGTCCTCTATGATGACGAGCGCTCCTTTCAGCTTTCCCAGGTCGGATACCACTTCGTCGCCGGCATCCTGCATCATCTGCCGGCGCTGTGCGCGGTCACGGCGCCTTCCGTGCCGTCCTATTACCGTCTGCGTCCGAATGGCTGGGCTCCCGTGCGGGCCGATGTGGGAGCATTGGATCGCGGCGCGGCGTTGCGGATCTGCCCGCTGCACGGCAGCGATCCGCAGCAGCGCGGGCGGCAATTCAATGTGGAGTTTCGCGTTGCCGATGCCACGGCGAGCCCGTATCTCGCGCTTGCGATGCTGGTACAGGCAGGCCTCGATGGCATTCGTGAGCGGCGCGAGATCGATGCCGATCACCCGAAGCCGTTGCCGGACAGCCTCGCCGCGGCTCTCGTACTCCTCGAAAACACTTCGCAGGCGGCTGAATGGTTCGGAGCCGGCCTGCTCTCTGCCTACTTGCTGTTCAAGCGGGCAGAAGTCAAAGCCCTCCAGGACCTGGAAGAAAGTGAGATCTGCCGCCGCTATGCCGAAGTCTACTGATCATTCCTTGGCGAACCGGGACACCGCCGACTACGCGCTGCTCGACCCCGACGAACCGCACCCTGTCCTCGAAATCGCCGGCGCGGGTCGATCGAATTTTGTGATCGTCGTCGATCATGCGAGCCGGCGCATCCCCCGATCATTGGGTGACCTTGGATTGCCGCCCGGCGAACTCGAGCGGCACATCGCCTGGGACATCGGGGCTTTGGGCGTGGCGAGGCGGGTAGCGGCGGCTCTGGATGCGCCGCTGGTGGCTCAAAATTATTCTCGGCTCGTCATCGATTGCAATCGGGACCCTGGTGTTGCGACATCCATCCCGACCCTCGGGGAGTCGATCGAGATTCCCGGCAATATCGGCCTCGATGCGGAGCAGGTGAGGGCGCGCCGCACCGAGATCTTCGAGCCCTATCACCGGCATCTGCGCGCGCTGCTCGATGCCAGGCAGGCTGCGGGCCAGCCCACCATTCTCGTGTCCCAGCACAGCATGACGAACACTTTCAAGGGCGTCCGGCGCGAGATGCATGCAGCCGTGTTGTACAACCGAGATCGCCGGTTCGCCGGCCTGATGTTGGAGAGACTGCGTCGGGATACCAGTCTGACCATCGCCGACAATGAGCCCTATCGCGTCAATGATGCGACCGACTACACCATTCCGCGTCACGCCGAAGCGCGCGCGTTGCCGCATGTTGCGATTGAAATTCGTCAAGACCTGGTGCTGGACGATGCGGGACAGGCGACTTGGGCGCAGCGCCTGACCGACGCGCTTCGCGATGCCGAACGAAGCTTCCAGAGGATATGCGAATGACCCGGCCGCTGAGCCGTGAAATCGAGATCGAGCCGGCGCACGCGGCGCTGCTGTTCGTCGATGTGCAGAATTACAACTGTACGTGGGATGGGGCCGAATACGCACATCTCAGTGATGCCGAAAAGGAGAGGCAGTACGGGAATTTCTTCCGCACGCTGAAAGCGAGCGCTTTGCCCAATATGGCGCTGTTGCAGAGCGCATGCCGCGGCGCACGTATCGAGGTCCTCTACACGGTCATCGAGAATCTAACCGCCGATGGGCGCGACCGGTCGCTCGATTATAAGATCAGCCGACTGGATGTTCCCAAGGGATCTGACGGCGCCAAAGTGGTGAATGAACTGGCGCCGACCGACGATGAGATCATTTTCCCCAAGACTTCCTCATCGGTGTTCATCTCCACCAACATCGACTACGTGCTGCGCAATCTCGGCACAAAATATCTGATCATCGCCGGCTGCCTGACGGATCAATGCGTCGATTCGGCGGTTCGCGACGCCTGCGACCTGGGGTATCTGGTGACGGTGCCTACGGACGCTTGTGTGACTCTGACGGCGGAGCGGCATGAATCGTCATTACGCAACAATCGTGGTTATTGCCGCCAAATCACCACTCGCGTGTTGCTCGATGAAATCGCGCGCTTGACGGGTGCCGCATGAACAAAAAGAGTGATGGTTAATCGAATCCGTGCAGCGCCTCGAGGAACTTGCCCAGCTCGATATTGCGCCCGCAAATCACTGCTGCAAGGCGCTTGCCGCGAAAGCGCCGCGCACTCTTGAGCAGTCCGGCGACCGCCACGCCGGCAGCACCCTCGATGATCCACCGCTCGGCCGCGGCGACTTGGTGCATGGCTGCGGCGATCTCGGTTTCAGAGACGGTGAGAGTCTCGTCCACCACAGCGCGAGCGATCGGCAACGTCACGGAACCAGGTTCCACCGCGCCTGCCGTTCCGTCGGAGATCGTATCGCTCTCTTCGACATCAACGATCTCTCCGGCCTCCATCGCGCGTAGCAGGCACGCCGAGTTCTCCGGCCACACGCCAACGACCAAGGTCCGCGGGCTCAGCTTCTTGAGCGCCGATCCGACACCCGAAATGAGGCCGCCGCCGCCGACCGACACGAACACGGCATCGAGATCGGGCTGCTGCTCGAAGAGCTCGAGACCGATCGTACCTTGTCCCGCAATGACCTCGAGATCATTGTAAGGAGAGACATAGATCCGCCCGGTCTTCTCACCACATTCGCGCGCCAGCAGCTCCGCCTCGATGCCGGGACCGGAGACGGTCTCGAGTGTCGCGCCGAGCGCGCGGATGGCTGCAAGCTTCAAGGGAGAGGCCGTCTCCGCGACGTAAACGGTAACGGGCACGCCGAGGTCCGCGCCTGCCTTGGCGACGGCAAGCCCGTGATTGCCGCTCGACGCGGTCACGACACCCGCCTTTCTGGCGGCGGCATCGAGGCAACGGAGCTTGTTCACGGCGCCACGCAGCTTGAACGAACCGGTTGGCAGCACGTGCTCGGCCTTCAGGAACACATCGGCGTCCGCGAATGCCGATAGGCCGCCACTCGAATAGAGCGGCGTCACGGGCACCTGCTGGCGGATCCCCGCGGCCGCCTCGACGATCCGTTGGAACACATCCATCTTCTCGAAATCCTGGCGATCGGTCATGAGCTAGACATTTGGTCCAGAATGGACGATAGTTCTACGCGCCTATGCTGACACCCCGAGGCACCAAACGCAACCTGGCATTGCGGCCCTACTTTGCGGTTGCCGACGGCCTGGCACTGCTGTTCCGGCCGGTGGTGGAAGCCGTGATCCACGACATCCGCTCGGACACGATCGTTCACATTGCCAATTCGTTTTCCCCGCGAGAGGTTGGGGACTCTTCCGATCTGCGCCTGGTACCGCTCTCACCGACGGCCCAAGTGATAGGGCCGTATGAGAAGGTCGGCTGGGACGGCCGCCGGATCAAGTCAATTTCCATCGTTCTGCGCGACTCCAAGCAGTTGCCGATCGGGCTGCTGTGCATAAACACGGACCTGACGCAATTCGAGAGCGTGTGGCGAATTCTCGACTCCTTCATCAGCACCGACACCGTTACGGCTCCTCCCGAGAAATTCCAGGACGACTGGCACGAGCGCATCAACCGCTTCATCGCGGCATGGACCGCCAAGCGCGCAACGACGATCGATCGCTTGGATCGGAATGCTCGACGGGCGCTCATCGAGGCGCTGCATGCGAGCGACGCGTTCGTAGGGCGGCGCGCGACGGTGTATGTCGCTCAAGTGCTCGGGATCAGCCGCGCCACCATGTACAACGAGCTCGCCCGACTTAAGGGCAAGGTAGCCGCATGAAGCAGTTCAGCCTGCGGGAGATTCGGGCTGCGGTCGACGAGACACGGGCACTCGAAGAAGTCGCGGACTGTTTCCGTGCGTATCACCAGGGCAAGGTACAGTCGATGCAGGTCGGCCACCTCGCTTTTTCCGATCCGCCCGGCGATTGCCACGTCAAGGGGGCGTACATCTCCGGCTCCCCGACCTTCGCGGTCAAGCTGGCCACCGGTTTCTACCGCAACGCGGATCAGGGATTCCCGCCGAGCGACGGATTCATTGCCGTGATGAGCGCAAGCACCGGCGTCCTGCACGCGCTACTTTACGACGAGGGTTGGCTCACGAACTTGCGGACCGCCATGGCGGGCGCTGTGGCAGCGCGCGCGATCGCACGCCGTGGGACTAGGACGCTTGGTGTTGTCGGATCCGGAGTGCAGGCCCGCATGCAAGGCGAATGGATAGCGCGCGTACTCGGTGTCGAACGCACGCTCGTGTGGGCGCGCAACCCTCATAAGGCGGAGATTCTGGCGAACCAACTCGGCGGAACGCGGGTTGAGCTTTCCGCGATGTGCCGGCAGGCCGACCTGATCGTGACCACCACCCCGGCGACGACGCCCCTATTGACTCAGGCCCTCGTTCGCCCCGGGTCCCGAATCGTGGCTGTCGGAGCGGACGCGCCGGGCAAACAGGAGCTGGAGACCGCCCTCACCGCATCCGCAACGCTCATCGTCGACTCGATCGAGCAATGTACTCACCACGGCGAAGCCGGCTGGGCAATTCGCGCGGGTCTGCGCGAGGTCTCGGAGCTGACGCAGCTCGGCGCGATTCTCGAGCGGCCGGTGGAATTCAGCTCCGACGAGACGGTGATTGCCGACCTCACCGGGCTCGGTGCACAGGACGCCGCCATCGCCGGCCATGTCTGGTCACGCCTGAGCACAGCTGCGACTCGCTGATGACTGCTTCCACAAATCAGAGGTGACGTTAATGGGCCGCCCTATGAAGGTGATTAGCTGCGTGTGCGCCTGCCTGATTCTGCTTGGAGGCGGTTCATCGCCGGCTCGCGCCAACCCGGTGGACGTCGAGGTGGACGCCGTCTACCCGGACGCAAATGCCCTCTATCTCGACCTTCACCAGCACCCGGAGCTCTCGAGTCACGAGCAACGTACCGCAGAGAAGCTTGCTGGGACACTTCGCAGCCTGGGCTTCGAGGTGACGACCCATGTGGGCGGCACCGGGGTAGTCGGCGTGTTGCGCAACGGCGATCATCCCGTCGTCTTGTTGCGAACAGAGATGGATGCCTTGCCGGTGGAAGAGAACACCGGACTTGCTTATGCCAGCAAGGTGCGGGTAAAGGACGACAGCGGGATCGACGTCGGCGTCGCCCACGCATGCGGTCACGACGTTCACATGGCAGCCGCCATGGCCACGGCACGGATCATGGCGCGCTCGCGGGACCGCTGGCACGGAACGCTGGTCGTCATCGGCCAGCCGGCAGAGGAATATGGTGATGGCGCCGCGGCGATGCTTGCGGACGGGCTCTTTTCACGGTTCCCGCGACCCGACTATGCCGTTGCCGTGCACGATGATGCCCGGTATCCGGCCGGTACAATCGGCTACAACGTGGGCCCGGTACTTGCGAGCGACGACATCGTGACCGCGACCATCTACGGTCGCACGGGACACGGAGCACGACCCGAGACGGCCGTCGATCCCATCGTGATCGCAGCGCGTACCGTGCTCGCCCTGCAGACCATCGTTTCCCGCGAGGTGTCGCCCCTCGACTCGGCAGTGATCACTGTCGGGTCGATTCATGGTGGGAACCGGCCGAACATCATTCCGTCGGAAGTGAAGCTCGAGATGACGGTTCGAGCGATGCGGGAGCCGGTTCGGCAGCACCTGTTGAGCGCCATTGACCGCATCGTAAAGGCCGAGGCGGCGGCAGGGGATGCACCGAAGCCGCCCCTGGTTCAGCGTTCCGAGCCGGCCGAAGGGGTCACGAATGATCCGGCATTGGTGAGTCGCGTCGTGCCGGCGCTCAAGCGAGAACTGGGTAATCGAGTCCAGGAAATCCAGCCGGAAATGGTCTCGGAGGACTTCTCGGATTTCGCGCGCGCGGGCGTGCCGATTCTCTTCTTGCGAATCGGCGCCGTACGTCAATCTGTCTTCGACGCGGCCATGAAACCGGGCGGTGCACCGCTGGTGTCACTGCATTCCGCGCAGTTCGCACCGGATCCGGAGCCGACGATCAAAGCGGCCGTGGCAGCGGAGCTCGTTGCGATTCGGGAGTTATTGCCGAGCAAGCCGACAAAGCCTTAGGGCTGAGTCGCCGACGACCCGCAAGAGAGTGCACCGCATGTGGCAGCGTCGGTGCAAAACCTGCGGCGTGCAGCGAGTCCGTCAGCTGCGGCGGTCTTCCGGACCACCGCAACCGATGTAAGACGACGAGGATATCAGCCCGCGAGGCTGCTCCTTGCTTTTGCGATCGCTGCGTCCACCTGAGGCTTCGCAGACTCGACGGCGTCACGGACACAGGTGCCGTCGTCATCTGCATCCGCAATCGGGTCGGGCGCGGCGCACGCCTTGCGTGCAGCGTCGAGCACGCTGTAATTGAGCATCAGCGCGCCGTAATTCGTCTTCAATGCAGCAGGGTCGGCCTGAACGCTCGCTGTAACCGTCACCTCCTCGATGGGTGCGCCGGTCGCTGAATCGCGGCCGACGACCTTCTCGGCAGGTGCAGAGACCGTAATTGGGTCGAGCTGGACCGGATTGATCTGGTCGAGATCGGCGGCATGTGCGCGAGCGCTGACGAGGGCGATCGCCCCGGCAGCAAAGGCGACAGGCAGGAATCGGCCCAGGATGTTCACGCGATTCGAAGAAGTCAAATAAGTCATAGTGCAATCTCCTTTGGATTTAGCACGGCACATTGCCGTTACTACAGGGAGAGCCTGCGCGAGTTTTCGAGCCGGTTGATTTCAAATCGCCCGGCGCGCGTTTCAGTTGTCATGGACCTGACCGATCTGTCGGAGCAGTTCAAGCGCGCTCGCATCACGAGTCGCCTCACGCAGCGCGAAGCGTCGTGCTTGCAAGCATTGGAGATGTATACTGCGGCTATACATTATTCGGTGTTTAGGGGCCATCATGTGCGGACAATCCGTTCAGAAACCTCCTCGGACTCCAAGCGCGGCCGGAATGAATCCACTCGTCAGCAAGGCCCATGGCAGGGAAAAACGCTGGAGCGCCGAATATGTTGCGCTCCGCCAACTCTGCTTTGCGTCGGGTCTCAATGAAGAACTGAAATGGGGCCAAGCTTGCTACGATCTGGATGGCAGCAACGTGGTCTTGATCCATGGCTTCAAGGACTATTGCGCTTTGCTTTTCATGAAAGGCGCTTTGCTCAAGGACCCCAAGGGTATCCTCATTCAGCAAACCAAGAATGTGCAGGCCGCGAGGCAATTGAGGTTTGCTTCTCTTGCAGATATCAACAAACAGAAAGCGGCTGTAAAGGCCTATATCAGGGAGGCCATTGCCGTTGAGAAATCCGGCGCCAAAGTTGAGATGCGGGGCGTGGCACAATTCGATGTGCCGGAGGAGTTTCAGGAGCGTCTGGATGATGACCCAAAACTCGCCGAAGCCTTTTATGCGCTCACCCCCGGAAGGCAGAAAGGTTATTTGCTGCATTTCGCCGGGGCGAAACAATCGGCGACGCGCGCCGCGCGCGTGGAGAAACATGCGCCACGGATTTTGAAAGGGCTGGGGCTCGATGATTGAGGCCTGGCATGGCACATCGTTTCTTGTGCGGCCTCGCGGCGTTCTCGGAATTCCAGCTCGGAAACAGTTCGACTGCTCGATGAATCAGCGGCGGCATGGGGTCCACGCCGGCCGATTCAGTGCAAGTTGATCATGACGATGAATATCAGGAACAGGGCAAAAGCGGTTCCGGCTACGCACAGCAGGGCAAACGTGCGCCACAGGGCCGCGAATTTGCCCAATCCATAGGCCTGGCGCAGCTGCGTGAACATGTGGATGGGCGGGACGAAAATCACGATCAAGGGCGCCAGCGAAGTCATGCCGATCGCCCCCAATAGTGCGACGACGACGAACAGCAGCGACATGAAGGACAGCGAGTACAACGAGAATACGCCGTGATCGTAAACCGCAACGTCGCGCCGTCCGATGAACATCAGCCAGAGAAACGGCAGCGAAATCGGGATGAGCATGAATGACAATTTGTAAGCCGTGTTCTTGAGCCTGTAGAGGAATAGCTCCGGATTGGCGAGTTGGTGGTGCAGTTTTGCGTCGAAACTCGTGAATCCGGTGTGTATGGGCAGCGCCGACAACTGTGCCTGCCAGGAATCGGGCACCGCCTGCGCGGAATCACCTGCGTGGACGCCGCCGTTCGCCGTCGCCAGAGCGCCGTTGACCACTTGGGCCGTCATTTCGGTGATCCTCAGTTGGGCTTGTGCAGCCGCGAGATCGCTTTCCGCGCCGGCGACGTCGGTGCCCGCGCGGCGCGCCTGCGCCACCGCCGCCGTTGCACGCGCAACCTCGGCGTTGCCCTCGTTCACCGTTTCAGCGATGTGGGCTTTGGCCTGCGCGCGCTGAGCGGCGGTGGCCTGCGTCGGCGGCGCGCCGCCCTGCGTCATCGAGGACACGAAAAACAGCAGAAACACGCAAAACAGGAACAATGCCAGCGGCGACACATATCGGGTGCGCTGACCATCGATATAACGTCGAGTGAGCACACCCGGCCGTATGATCAACAGCGGCAGCGTGCGCCATCCCTTCGCCTCGAAATGTAAAATTCCGTGCAGCCCTTCCTCGATCAGATGCAGCAATGAACGGTGCAGGTGTGCAGCTTGTCCGCAGGCATGGCAGTAGGCCCCGTTCAACTGCGTGCCGCAGTTGGCGCAGCTTCCGTGAGAAGGCGCGCCGGCGCGCGGACTCGAGGACGCACGGTCGATCTCACCCGCGACTAGCGCGGCCGTAACCAGCGATCCTGCGTCCTCCAAATCAGGGGTCATGTTGCCATTTGTCCAATACCGGCAGCGATACCAACCCATTCTACCCGCTTTGATGCCATGGAGCTTCATGGCCATAAGCTCGGACGAGGAGCTATTAGCCCTGGCCGCAGAAAATGTGGCAGACTTGGGTGATAGGGCGGCTCAATACGGCCTGCACCTTTACCTCGAACCGCTGTCGTGGGCTCCGATCAACGGAATCAAGAAATCGCTGCGTCTCATACACATGGCCGGACGACCGAATGGCACAGAGCATCATGACTCGATTACCGGATTCGGAATTTCTCCATCGTCTGGCGGACCTCGCTGATCGGGAGACGCTGCCGCGGTTCCGACGCCCATTGGTGGTCGATGCCAAATCGGACCCGGGTCAAGAATTCGATCCCGTGACCGAAGCCGATCGGCGGGCTGAAATCGTGATGCGGGAGCTGATCGGCACCGAGTACCCTGCCCATGCCATCTTCGGCGAGGAATTCGGTTCCTCCGGGGCCGGACCCATGCAGTGGGTCATTGATCCTATTGACGGCACGAAGCCGTACCTCTGCGGCATACCTGTTTGGGGGACCCTCATCGGACTCGTCGACGGCGGTTTGGCGACTCTGGGAATGATGAGTCAACCCGTGACTTCCGAGCGATTTTGGGCTGATCCTTCCGGCGCATGGCATCGGTCGCCCACCGGGACGCGCAGACTCGCCGTCCGTCGGCTGACGGACCTCTCGCAGGCCATTCTTCATACGACGTCTCCGGACCAGTTTCCTATCGAAGGGCGAGCAGCGTTCGCGTCACTGAGGAGTTCCGTCCGGATGACTCGTTACGGCGGCGAATGCTACGCCTTCGCCATGCTTGCCGCCGGCTGCATCGATATTTGTGTTGAGCCAAACCTCAAGCCGTACGACATCATCCCGATCATTCCGATCGTAGAAAAGGCCGGTGGTGTGGTTACGCGCTTCGACGGTCGACGCGCGGAGACCGGGGGCGCAATTCTATTATCGGCGACTCCCGAGTTGCACGAGAAGGTTCTCGCGATTCTGAACGGATGACACGCAGTCGTATCGTGGGCGAGAGAATTGTGCACAATATTGAATCGAGGCAGCGCTTATCCACTCGCGCTGCCTTCTTGGCGGCGGGTATGGGAATGTCCGCCTGGGCCGCGTTGGTTCCATTTGCGAAGACGCGGTTGGACTTGAATCCGGCCGAGCTTGGACTCGTTCTACTGTGTCTGGGCATAGGATCGCTCATCGCCATGCCAATTGCGGGCAGGTTGACGTCTCGCTTTGGCTGCCGCCTGGTCATATTGTCAAGCGGCGTGTTCGCCGGTCTCATCCTTCCATTCCTCGCGATTGCTCCCATTCCACTCCTGTTGGCGATTGCACTGTTGTTATTTGGTGCTGCCATCGGGACGTTGGATGTGTCGATGAACATACAGGCCGTGATAATTGAAAAAAAGCATGGCACTCCTTTGATGTCGGGTTTTCACGGTCTATTTAGTGTCGGTGGTTTTGTCGGCTCGGGAGGCATGGCGCTGATGCTCTCGGCAGGGCTACGGCCCTTAATGGCCTGTGTGTCGATGACCGCTGCCATCGTCGGAGCCTTATGCGTCGCTGCGCCGCATCTGTTGCGAGCCGCCGCAGCGGTGGAGAAAGAGTCACCTGCCTTCGCGGTCCCGCACGGGGCAGTCATCTTTCTCGGCATAGTGTGTTTCCTGGTATTCCTGGCAGAAGGTGCGACGCTTGACTGGGGCGCGCTGCTTTTGACGATGAGCGGCGGGTTTGCGCCTGGCCAGGGCGGGCTCGGTTATGCGGTATTCGCCATCGCCATGACCGCCGGGCGTCTTACGGGCGACAGGGTAATTCAACGATGGGGTAGGAAGCGGGTGATGGCGCTGGGCGGCTTATGCGCAGCGGCTGGTTTTTTTACCTCCACGCTGGCGCCCACTTCCGAGATTGCGTTGGTCGGCTTCTTGCTGATAGGTGTCGGCGCATCCAATATAGTACCCATCCTATTTACAGCGGCCGGTAGACAACAAGACATGCCTGCCGCCGCCGCAGTGAGCGCCGTAACAACTCTTGGGTACGCAGGGATATTGGCGGGACCGGCGCTCATCGGCTTTGTAGCCCATGCATCCAGTTTGCACATGGCCTTCGGCGGCTTAGGCTGCGCAATGCTATTTATTGCCGGAAGCTCACGCTTGGGTTTGGTATCGCAGTCGGAAGAATAGCCCGGCGATCTTCGTCCTTCAAAGACTCAATGTGGGAACCGCATTCTCAACCGGCTCCTGCCACGCGGGCAGTTGCGACCGTTGCAGGTCGGGATCCGATGTCGCGGGGCCGTCGAATCGCGCCGTAGGCCAGGCGCCGCTGGCCACCGCGTGCCGCACGTGGTCCACGATCATCGTGCTCAGTTGCTGCACAGCGGTCGATCCAATGCGCAGCCTGCGCCTGATCCAACACATTGTTTTCATGGTTCGCATGCCGGATCGGCATGGACCAGCGAGAAATAGGTTGATTTTGCCGGGATAGGCCAAGCTAGGCGGGGCGGTCCTCTGCAATCCATTCTTTCAGGGCGCAGTTGAGGCTTCCAACTGTGCAAGCGGTACGCTGTGCCGCTTACCGGTTGAAGATTCCTTGCAGTTTGCCTTTGAGGGTATCCTGAAGTTTTTGCTTCAACTTCGATTTCAGGATTCCCTGCAGATCGGGGCGCGCCTTCGGATCGTTCATCGTGCCGCTGATCTCGACCGGGATGTCGGCGAGCGTCAATTGCGACAGCTCCGGCCCTTGAGCGGACGGCGGCGCCTTCAAGATCGTCGCGACGACATGATAGTCGATCGCCTTCGTAACTAGATTCGAATTCCCGGCGCCCGTCACGCGCAAGTATTGCGAAGCGATGACCAGATCCTTCGTCGTCGCGACGCCGCCGGCGATATCTGCCGACATCTTGAAAGTATCGAATTTCGTGCGCCGGTCATCGGTGCCGGCAGGAGCGGCCTGCTGCTTCAGCAGCGCTTGTGCACGGCTGATCTCATACCACAGATCGATGCCGGTCACCGCACCGTTCGCCAGATCGGCATCGATCCGTCCGCTCAAATTCTTCAACAGTACATCGCTGGTGCGTCCTGCACCAGCGAGCTTCGTCCCGGCATTGCCGCGGCCGGACAGCCGCTCGCTGTTCATGCTGTCCTTGAGCAACGGCGCGATATTCACGCCGGTCACCTGCTGGTCGAGTTTCACGCTAGGCACCGCCTCGTGTACGTCGTAGGTGATATCGCCCGAATATTCCCCGCCGTACACGCTCGCCTTGATCGGGAACAGGTGTGCCACCCCGTCCTTTGCGGCGAGCGTCAAGCGCACGTTGGAGAACGAGAGCCCCGCAGCCTTTGCGGTGTCGATGCCGAAATTGCCGCTGGCGTTCAGCGTCTTGACCGCGGTGGTCGGCAATTCGACCGGGGTCTGGTCGGATTTCGCGACCGGCTGAGGCGCAGCGCTTGCTGGCGCGAGGTAACGGTCCAGATCGATGTGATCGACATTCAGATCGAACGTGATCGCCTTACTGGCGAGATTTGTGACCGCGAGCGCGCCGCGCAGGTGCGTTTCGTCCAACTGAAGATCCAGCTTGTCGAGCCGTACTGCCTCTGCCGCATATGAAAAATCGGCGGCCGCGGCGAGCGTCGATAGCGCTTTCGGGTCGCGGGTTTTCGGCAGATCGACGCCGAATTGCGCCATGAACTCGCGCAACATCAGCGGCTCGAGCTTGAACGTGCCGCTGAAAATCGGCGCATCGACGATTTTGTCGCCGGTGAGCGAACCGGACAGCCGAGCGGAGCCGGCGTGCGCCGAGAACGTCGGCGCCTTCAACGTCTGTGCAGTCAAATCGACATCGACCGACGGCGCGGCGAACATCCAGGGCAGCGAGCGGTTGCCGGTCTTTTGCTTCAGCTCACCGCTCAGCGTGAGCGCCGCGAGTCCGTAGCGCTTGGCCGCGGTGTCGAGGGTGATCTCGAGCGCACCCGTGAAACTGGTCCGGTTGCCGCCCGGCCCCGTGTCGACGTCGAAGCTCGCCTTGACCGGTACCGCGGCGCGCCGTGAAACGTTGCCGACATCGACATTCAAACTCGACACGACGAGTTCGTTGTAGCTGATCCGGCTGTCCTTGATCAGAACCCCGCCGAGGTCCTTGAGCGAACCGGGCGACCTGGGGCTGGCGCTCGCTTCGGCCGTTGCGGGAGCGCCGCTCTTCTCCCCGAAGTCTTCCCAGTTACCCTTGCCGGCCGCGTTCTTCTGCAGGCGCAAATCGAGTCCGTCGATTTCGATCTTTCCGACCTGCAGCTCCTTGCGCAGCAGCGGCAGAAGCTTGACCCGCAACGCGGCATGCTGCAGCGACAGAAACGGCTCGGTGCCGAAGCCTTCTGGATTTCCGAGGCTGACCGGCCCGAGCTGCAGCGCGATCCACGGGAACACGGACAGCTTGATGTCCCCCTGAAGGGTGAGGTCCCTGCCGGTAGACGCCTTGACCTCCCGCACGATGCGTCCTTTGTAGTCGTTCGGGTTCACGAAGATCGTCACCCCGATCAGGACGAACGCGACTAAGGCGATCAAACCGCCAAGGATAAAACCTAAGAGTTTGAAGTTACGCAGTTGTGCGCCCTCGGATCAACGCAACGCGCCAAACACCTTGGAAACAATCGCACTGGTCGCCGCGGCCGGATTTTTCCGGATGGCGTGTTCCTCCTCGCCGATCATGAGATACAGGCCATCCAATGTCTTGTCGGTCACGTACTGTTCGATGTTGACTGCGTCGCCCTTCACGAGACCGAGCTTGGCTCCTTCCCCCGCGAACTGATCGTACTTCTGCGCCAATCCGACTCGATCCGTTGCCCGCTTGACGATCGGCAGGAATTTTACCGCCAACGGTGCCGCGGTCTTGGCCCTGAAAAATTGAGTCACCGAATCATCGCCGCCCGTGAGAATTTTCTTGGCGTCCTCGACTGACATCGTCTTGACCGCGTTGACCATCAGCACCTTCGCTTCAGGGACGGCCTGTTCGGCAGCTTGGTTCATCGTCGCGACCAATTCATCGGCATCCTTGCCTCGTCCGATCAGCCGCATACCCTTCGCCACCTGATCGAGCGCTGGCGGCAATGGAATCTTGACTTTGGGATTGTTCAGGAATCCGCCCGGAACGCCGAGTTTGGCGATCGCCGACGCGGCTCCTTGGTTGAGTGCCCCTCTAATACCTCGAGCAGCATCCTGGTTCGTCAGATCGCCAAGCCCCAGGGCGAACACAGAGCTGAAAAAAACCCCGCTCAGCAGCCCGGTCAGGGCGGTTGAGCGTACATATGATAGAGCCATGAGTAATGTCCTTATCGCCCTCGATTGCCGCAAACTCATCAGCGCTTCGCCAAGAGGTTCCGGATCTCCTCGAGCAGCGCTTCCTGGCGGGGCGGGGGCGCACCGGCGGCGGGCGCGGGTGGTTTTTTGAGCTTGTTGATGCCCCGGATCATGATGAAAATCACGATTGCAATGATCAGGAAGTCGAACACCGTCTGCAGAAAGGAGCCGTACTTGAGCAGTACCGGTGCTCCTTTCGGATCGGTACCGAGGGAGATCGCCAGGTCGCTGAAATTGATTCCGCCGATCAGTAGGCCAAGCGGCGGCATGAGGACATCCCCAACAAGCGAAGAGACGATTTTGCCGAACGCGGCGCCGATGATGATGCCCACCGCCATGTCGACCACATTGCCTTTCATGGCAAATTCTTTGAACTCACTTCCAATGCTCACGATAGCGTCCCCTTGTTATTGATTAACGTGGAACCCCAGTCGGTATGAGAAGAAGATACGGTTCGCGCTTTAAAGCACGCTAAGCCCAATGACGAGAGATGGGCCGAATCGCCGGCTGTGTGATGCTACTCCTGTGTTTCATGATAATCGACGGCTCGCCGCAGGTACGTCGGCCTCCGCGTGCATTTGATGTCAAAAGTCCCGTTTTCCCCTGCGTTGCAGCAGAGCGCATTCGCAGGTCCTGAACATCGCGTTCTTCCGTTGCGTCGAGATCGTCATCGGTACATTGGTTAGTTGCGGTTGCGGTTGCGCTGGTGCTGGCGCTGGTGCCTCCCACTCGAGGTCACATGCCCTGTCACAAACTTAACGGCTCTTAAGACTCGTTTTGAAGATCGCACAGCGGTTCGAATGTGCCGCTGATTTGTCATGAGTTTTCAACCGCTTGGACTCGCACGTCGGCTGACCGCCGGCGCGACAAGGTCACTTCGGCTTAAACCGAGTGTCACATAACAAAAGTAACTTAATACCCCAGCGCAGAGCACGCCCACGCGACTTCTGACCTTGCATGGGCGCCTGAAACTCAATTGGGGGATGAAATGCCGAGTCTGAGAGTATTGGCAGTTGCCGCCGCCGCGATTCTGACTGGAACTGTGCCCGCCATGGGCCAGCAAAACCCTCCGTCGGACCCGACGGTACCCACCGACATCGGACATACCAGCACCAAGGGCGGCGAAGGTCCGCCCCAGGAAGTCGTCAAACCGAGCGCGACCATCAATCGGGCGGATGCCATCGAAGAGAAAAAAGAAGCGCCGAATATCATCGAAGTGCAACCATTGAGCGAGATCATCAAGCTCCCAGATATCAACATGGCCGAAGCTTTGCAGCGCATACCTGGCATTTCGCTTGAAACCGACACCGGAGAGGGCCGCTTCGTCAACATTCGCGGTATGGATTCCGATCTGAACGGAACCACCTACGGCGGGGTGCGGCTGCCCGCATCCAACCCATCCTCGCCGTTCGGGGGCGCACGGGCCACCGCGTTCGATACCTTCCCGACGGGAATCGTGGGCGGAGTCGAATTGACCAAGACCTTGCGTCCCGATTGGGACGCCGAAGCGTTGGGCGGATCGATCAACCTGGTGCCCCGAACGGGGGCAGAACATGGCGGGGCGCCGTTTCTGGACACCGACTTCGGCTACGGTGATGAGCCCCTGCGCGGCACGCCCGTGTATCACGCGGAATTCAGCGCGGGGCGCGGTTTTGATGGAGGGGACGGCATTGGCGGCTTGTTCGCCGGCCCGAACGCCTTCAGCGCAGTGATCACCGCGGTTTACCATCAAGACAAGCGCGGGATCGACGACCTCGAGGAGGCCTATACGGACCAGCAGAGCAGCGGCGTCCCGGATAAAGTGCTGAGCGATCTGCAGTTCCGCCGCTACGAATACTCACGCGACCGCTACGGTGCCGCGGCGAATTTCGATGCCAAACCCGACGATCACACCTCCCTGTACCTGCGGCTCCTGTGGTCGGGTTACCTGGAGCGCGCGGCCAAGCACTACCTGGTGCTCAACGGACTCGATTCGAACGCCGGATGCACTCCCTTGCCGACCTGCATCCAGGATCCCAGCAACCCGAACGGCTATCAAGCCAATGTGCCGGCCGGTGGGGGCGCGCTCGAACAGGATACGACCGATTCGCTGGAGCGCATCCAGAACGAACTGGGCATGATCGGCGGGACTACCGATTTCCCAGCCTTCAGGCTCGACTACCGCGCTTCCTATGCGCTCGGCACCGATTTGGTCTCGACCAGCTCCGGCAGTCAATGGCTCGATCCGAATGCGGTGACCATCAACTATGACAACAATACCAACCCCAATTTCCCGACATTCAGCACGCCGGGCGTCAACCCTGCAAATCCCAGCAACTACGTGCTGAACAACGTCAGCCTGGGATCTTCCTATGCGCATGATGGAGAGACCGCCGGGGTGATCGACGCGACGATTCCGCTGGCCACCGGCGACAACACCGGCCAGCTCAAGTTCGGCCTGTCGCTGCGGGACCGCCACAAGACCAATGACTCCTACAACCCTGTGTTCACCCCCACGGGGACGATTTCACTCGCCGGCTACACCTATGGTCCCGGCCAGGTCTATTACGGCAACCGCTACAACATCGGCCCCGCCATCAATCTCACCTCGGTGAACAACCTGGTCAACAGTAACCCGGGCGGGATCTCGGACGATGCCGCAGCCGATGCCTCCACCGACACCGACAACACGGAGAATGTATACGCCGGCTACGGCCAATTCACGGCACGCTACGGCAAGTGGGGCCTATTGACGGGGCTGCGCGTCGAATCGACTCACGCGAGATACGGCGGCAACCTGTACGACTCCGACACGGACACGAACACGCCGACCGCCGTGCACACCTCCTACACGAATGTCTTCCCCACCGTGCAAGGCCGCTATGAATTTACCGACAACCTCGTCGCGCGAGCGACGTATGCGACGGGTATCGCGCGTCCCGGCTTCGAACAGATCGATCCGGGCGCGACGGTGAGCGTGGTCAATGCGTCGGTCATGGTGGGCAACCCCAATTTGAAACCCACCATAGGCCAGAATTTCGATCTGACCCTCGAGTACTATCCCGGCGACGGCCAGATCGCCTCGGCCGGCCTGTTCTACAAGGACTTCAAGAACTATATTCTTATATCGCAGCAGATCGTCGGCAGCTATCCTTTCCCAGGGCTCACGAACACGATCACTACCGTGCAGAGCTTCTCGAACGGGCCGGCACATGCCGAAGGCTTCGAGGCGCAATACCAGCAACAGCTGACGTTCCTCCCGGCGCCGTTCAATGGATTCGGCTACGGCGGCAACATCACGCTGGTCGATTCGCGTGCCGAAATTCACCCGGGTATTTTCGGTCTGCTGCCGTCGACATCCAAGGAGACGTGGAACGCCGCGATTTTCTACGAGCGCTCGCCCATCGAAATCCGGCTCGCCGCCGACTACGTCGGTCAGAATCTGTTCTCATTCGGAAGCGTGACCAGCAACGCGACCGACGACTATTCCAGCGCGCGCCTGACCATGGACCTCGGCAGCAGTTACACGATCGCCCGGCAGGTCAAGCTCTATTTCGATGCGAAGAACCTGCTCAACACCCCGCTGGAGTTCACCGAGGGACCCAGCCAGTCGCGCCCCATTCAGCGTGAATACTACGACATCACGCTGATGGCAGGCGTGCGTATGAGCTTTGGAGGAGAGGGCCGATGAGAACGATACCCGGAGCGGCTTCGGCATCGGGTGTGTCGCGGTGGGCGAGGGCGCTGCTGATGCTGGGCACGGTTTGCGCGGGAATCGCGTCCGCAAACGGCGACGAAACGAAAGGCCCGCGCGCCGTCGCCCGTTACGAGCACATTTTCCTGATCATCGAGGAGAACAAGAGCTACACCGAGATTGTCGGCGACCAATCGGTCGCACCGAACATCAACCGGCTCGCCAAAGAGTATGGCCTGGCAACCCAATTCTATGCCGAAGTCCATCCGAGCGAAGCCAACTACGTCGCCATGCTCGGCGGCGACACCTTCGGCATCCACGACGATGATGCCTATTACTGCAAGCCGAACTCGAGCGATCCCTTCTGCCCCGCGGCTCGCCACCCAGGTTACGTGGATCACACGGTGACGGAGCGCAGCCTGGTGGATCAGCTGGAAGACCATGGACTGACTTGGAAGGCCTACATGGAAAGCATTCCGGCGCCCGGCTCGGGTGCCGCTCGATGGCCTACGGCCGATAAGCCCGTGCCGGGTGTGCCGGCCGAGGTTTATGCCGTCAAGCATAACGGCTTCATGACATTCAAGCGGGTTCAGGACGATCCGCGCCGCGCCGAAAAAATCGTCGGGTTCGACGTGCTGTACCGCGATCTGGCGTCGGGGGACCTGCCGAATTACGCGCACATCGTGCCGAACCAATGCAACGAGATGCACGGCCGCGGCGACAGCCCCGCCACTCCCGAGGACTGCCGCAGTTCCAATGTCGAAGGCTTGATCCGGCGGGGCGACAAGGTCGTCGGAGAACTGGTCGACAAGATCATGCATTCGCGCCTATGGAACTTGCCGGCCAACAGTGCCATCGTGATCACTTTCGATGAGAACGGCAAGGCGGAACGCAACACGGGAGCTCAGGGATGCTGCGGGTACGATCCGAAGAGTCCCGCGAATTTCGGGGGCGGCCGGATTCCCACCATCGTGATCACGAACCACGGGGTCCGCGGCGTCATCGACCCCACGCCCTACAACCACTATTCGCTGTTGCGGACCACCGAGACGGCATTCGGTATCGAGGAACACCTGCGTAACGCCGCGAACACGGCGGCGGGCGTCGCGGACATGGCTCCGCTTTTCACGGTCGGCACAGCACCGCCGGTGACTCGATAATGCGCTCCTGGCCGACCCGTCCGTACAAGCCTGTGCGAATTCAGGTCATCCCGATGGTCGACGTGATGATGTTTCTGCTGGTGTTTTTCGTGCTCATCAGCATTCACGTGCTGCCCGCCCTCGGCCTGAAGGTGGCCCTTCCGCATTCCAGCGTGGCGGCCAAGATCGATGAGGTGCGGCACGTTACGGTTACTTTGGCGGCGGACGGCGGCATTTACCTGGACGGCAATCCAACGACCGTCGGGGATCTGCCCGATCAGCTGCGCACCCTCAGCGCTCAATCGAAAGTGGCGGTCATCATTGCGGGCGACGAACACAGTCAGCTGCAACCGCTCGTGGATGTGCTCGGCGGGTTGCAAAAGGCCGGCATCGCGGCGACCTCCATCACCGCCAAGGCGAAGTAAGCGATTGCGTCGGCCGTCTCCGGAAAGCCTGAGCCGCACCTTGGCGCTGCTGTTCACGGCCGCCGTGGTGGCGGCGGCGATCTATGATGAAAAGTACGATCCGCAGGAAGTGGCCATGAATAATCCGGCCATACAGGTCGAACTCGCGCCCGACCAGGCGCCTCCGACACCCCGTGTCCCCGACCCACCCGCTCCGCAACCTCCAAAGCCCCGGCCGGTCCATAAGAGAGAGCCGGTGCATCAGCCGGTAGCTCCTGCCTCTCTGCCGCTGATGGCGGAAACGGCCGAGACTCCCGCGGTGAACGATGCGCCGGCCCCGTCTCAGGAATCCGAGTCGGAGGCGCCGGCGGCTCCCAGCAGGGAGGCTGCGGGCACCATCGAGGCACAGTACGCGGCGACCTTGCGTACGAATATCGATGCGCGCACGGTCGTACCGAATTCCATCGAATACCGTCTGAGCCGCCCCAAAGGCGAGACGCGGGTCAATTTCATTCTCGATCGGGCGGGTTCGGTGCTGGCGGCGGGCATTGCCCGCACTTCCGGATCGGATATTCTCGATCGGCAGGCCGTCAATATCGTCAAGACCGGCCGCTATCCGCCTTTTCCGCAAACTGCTTTCAACGGCGAGCCGCGCCATTCCTTTCTGGTCACCCTCGAGTTCCACCTATGAATTACCCACTGTTTCACACTCTGACGTTCGATGTTCTGTATGCCTGCGCATGCATCCTGATCTTCGTCATGTTCGAACGAACACTCTATCTGAGCTATCTCGCGGTACGCTCCGCGCAAATTGCACGCAAGATCGGGCCCAGATCCCCCGCCAGCACCGCGCCCGCGATGACCGACCGAAAGTCCCGCGATCCGATCACGCAGGCGGTGGCCCGATACGTCGACGCCGCCGCACACACGGGGATCACCCGGGGGCAGCTGGAGGATTACTCAGCGGCTCTTTACATCGAAGTGGACAAGAAAATCAGCGCCCACCTTTGGGTATTGGACACCATCATTACGGCGGCGCCGCTGCTCGGGTTGCTCGGTACCATCTTCGGGATCATGCAGACCTTTACCGCGCTCTCGCAGGGCGGGGTATCGGACCCTGCAGAGGTGAGCCGCGGCATCGGTCTTGCACTGACCGCCACCGCGGTCGGCATCGCGGTGGCGCTGGTGGGGCTGGTGGGGCACAACATACTCAACAAGCGGGCGCAATCCCTCACCGAGGGCTTCAAGCTCTTCGTGTTGCGCCTGACCCCGGCGGCACCCTAGGGCTGCTTGGGAGTCTGCGCATCGACCACCAGGACGAAAAAGCTGCCCGGCACGGGGTCCTTCGGCTCACCCGCCTGCGCGGAGGCAGTCTCTTCGAAGCGGGCGGTCGGGAGATAGAGCTTGTGCAGGTTCGCATCGAGGGCAATGGTGCGGGCGCCGCGTGCAGTGGGAAGGGTCTGGGCAACCGTAAAATGCTCGGGGTCTGCCTCGTGCACGACCGTGAGTGTCCCATCGCCGTTGGCGCTGAACGCATTCTGGCTGCCGGCATCGAACTCGGCGCCGTCGACGAAGGCGCCGATGGGAATCGTCGCGACGGATCGTCCGGTATTCACATCCAGGATCGACATCTTTTTGTTCGCGCATGCCGAGAAGCTTCTGTGATGCACGGAATCGAGCGCGAGGCCGGTCGGCCCGTCGCAGCCCGGAAGCGGCCAGCGGGCCGACACCTTCCGCCCTTTGGCGTCCAACGCCACGAGTTCGTTGGTGCTTTCGATGTTGACGTACACGTTGCCGGCGCCGTCCGTACGCGCGAATTCAGGTGCTCCCCCGAGCGCGATGGTAGCGGCCACTTTGTTGGTCCCAGTGTCGATCACGGTGGCGTTGCCGCTATGGCCGTTGAAGGCGAACACCTGCCGAGTTTGCGGCTCATACACGATGGCGTCGGGTTTCGCGCCTGCCTCGACGGTGGCGACGACATCGAGCGTCTTCAGGTCGAAGACTTTCACTCGGTCCGATTTCCCCAGGCTGATGTAGCCGCGGCCAAGCTCCGGCGCAAGGGCAATGCCGTGGACGCCCGGCGTATCTGCGATATCGCCGGCGATGTGTCCGGATTGGGTGTCGACGATCACCACATGGGTGCCGCGGGACAGGTAAAGCCGTTGCGCCACCGCATCGACGCTCGGGTAGTCCCATTTGCCGTCTCCGCCGATGGGAAATCTGTCGGCGATGCGGTAGGACGCCGCGCCCGCATCGGCGGAGTTCGCGACCAAGGCGGCAATGCAGGCGGCGAGAAGGATCGGTTTGTTCATGCTGGGGTGCTCTTTGGTTGGATGGGGCGATACTAGGCGCCCAAAATTAAGCTGGAATTAAGGAACGTTGGATTGTCTTCTCGGGGGGTCGGATGAAAATCTTGTTGGTCGAAGACGATCGAATGATCGGCTGGGGACTTCGCCGCGGACTCCTCGACGAGGGGTTTGCGGTGGATTGGCTGGATGACGGCGACGCGGCGGTCGTCGTCTGCTCCGAGCACAGCTACGATGCCGCCATACTGGATCTCGGGCTGCCCAATCGCGATGGCCTGAAAGTGCTCGCCGAGTTGCGGCATCAAGGCAACACCTTGCCCATCGTCGTCCTCACGGCGCGCGAGACCGTTGCCGATCGAATCAAGGGACTGAACGCGGGCGCCGACGACTATATATGCAAACCGTTCGATTTCGACGAGCTCGTGGCGAGAATTCGAGCCGTCATGCGACGCCGCGCGGGCCTTGCGTCGGCCGTCCTCGAGTATCGCGAGGTGAGCTTGAATCCCACGACGCGCCGCGTCGCTTATAAAGGTCAATCGCTCGGATTGTCGGCGAAAGAATTCTCTCTTCTGGAAATATTGCTGCAGCGTCCCGGGGTCCTACTGACCCGCAATCAGCTGCGCGACAAGCTCTACGGCTGGAACGATGAGGTCGGCAGCAACACGGTCGAGGTGTTCATACATTCATTGCGCCGCAAGCTGGGTCATGACTACATCGAGAACGTGCGCAACGTAGGCTATCGGGTCCCGCTGCCGTGAGATCGATCCGCGCGAGACTGCTGATCGGACTGCTTGCGAGTGTTCTGGCGGTGCAGCTCATCATGTATTTGCTGACTTATGCGCGCATCGAGGATGAGATCGACGATCTGTTCGACGGGGAATTGGAGCGCAGCGCCCTCAGCGCGGGCTCCTTGGCACCTCAAACGTTCATTCCGACACCAACCCGGAAGGTCGAAAATCCGCAGGAGGAAATGGTCGTCAGCGTCTTCCATGCGTCGGATGGCGTGCCCGCCTATCAGACCCATCCGCTGAACGGCATACCGCGCTCGACCCCCACCGGGTTCTCCAAGCGCATTCTCGACGGCAGGGAGTGGCGGCTGTTCGGGAGTGCGGTGGGCTCCCAATTCGTGGTAGCCGCCCAGCCGGCAGACGTGCGTGACAGGGCGGCACGGCGGATCACGCTGCGCAGTCTCTGGCCCTCTCTGGGCGCGCTGCCCTTGGCGGCCCTCATGATTTGGATCGCCGTCGCCTACGGCCTGCAACCGCTCGTGAAGATCACACAAGACCTGCGCAAGCGGTCGCATCGGGATCTGTTGCCGCTCGATGTCAGCCGCCTGCCGCCCGACATTGCACCGCTCGCCGAGGCGCTCAACGACCTGATGGGGCGCCTGGCAGGGATCATTGCGACACAACGCACGTTCATCGCCGATGCCGCTCATGAGTTGCTGACACCGCTCACCGCGCTGCGATTACAGGCGCAGATGCTCGCCCGATCCAAAACGCCGAGCCGTCAGCAGGAGGCGATGGCGGAGCTGCAGGGCGGGGTGTCCCGTACGCTGCAACTGGCGCGTCAACTGTTGACCTTGGCGCGTCACGATGCCGACGGCGAGGGGGCGGACCAGACTCCGGTTGACCTGGCAACGGTCGTTCAACGGGTGATGTCCATCCATCTGCCGCTCGCTGCCGAAAAGGCGTTGCAAACGGAAGTCGGAATTCAAGAAAGCGCCATCGTCCTGGGCAACGAGGAAGCGCTCTCGATTCTCGTCTCGAATCTCATCGACAATTCGATCAAGTACACGGAGCGGGACGGCCGCGTGCTGATCAGCTTGAGAGCGGGATCCACCGGAGCCGAAGTGAAAATTGAGGATTCCGGTCCTGGGATTCCAGTCGAGGAGCGGGAACGGGTATTTGACCGCTTTTACCGCCGCCGCGACACGGTGGTGACCGGCAGTGGCCTGGGCCTTGCAATCGCGAAGGAAATTGCCATCCGGCACGGCGCCTCGATCGTTCTGGAATCCTCCGGGGCGCTGGGCGGGCTGAGCGCACGGATCCTGTTCCACACCGCCACGGCGGCGTAGGGCACGAATGGGACCTTGCCTTGAATTCCTTCATCTGCGAAACAAACGGCATCAACATCCACTACTCGAGAACCGGAGGGTCAAAGCCCCCATTGATTCTACTCCACGGAATAACCGGGAGCGGAGCCTGCTGGATTCCTTTGGCGCGCGCTCTCGAAGGTGAATACGATGTAGTAATGCCCGACGCTCGAGGGCACGGGAATTCGAGCACGCCGCTCGATGGCTATCGATATGAGGATTACGCAAGCGATGTCGTTGGGCTCATCCAAGAGCTTGGACTTGCCGCCCCGGTTCTGCTGGGCCATTCGATGGGAGGCATGACCGCGGCCATGGTTGCGAGTCAACTCGCAACGGCCATTCGCGGCCTCATCTTGGCGGACCCTGCTTTTTTGAGTCCTGAGCGCCAACGCGAGGTGCACGAGAGTGATGTTGTCGAGCAACACCGCCTACTTCTCAGTTTGGATAAGGGCGAGGTGTTGGCTCAGGCGCGGGCCACGGGGTGCACTATGACCAACCTGAACGCTTTGAGGCGGTCGTCAGGTCCTTCCTGCTGTCGGTGGCCGCATCGTAGCCGAATGGAATTGCATATCACCGTCTGACGGCGGCAAAACACAGTCCGATACCAAGAACGGTAATCACTCCTGCACTGAGTATCGGTAGCAGCTGCGGCCAACGCGCGCCCGGTCTCGGTTTGTGGAAGCGGTTGCGTGCGTACAAGAACGCCAGGCCCACTGCGGTGAGCGTGATGGCCAAACCGACGCTGAACGCGACGACCAACAGCATGCCATACGCAGTCTTATTGAGAGCCACTGCGGCAAGCAACAGCACCATCGCCGAAGGACATGGCACCAGGCCGCCCGATATTCCCAAGGCCAACAAACTTCGCCAGGTGACTTTCTCGCCCGATGCGCCCGGCGGCAGGTGCGAATGCATCGCGCCACCGCCGTGTGAGTGCATCGTGCCGGCATGGCTGTTAGCGTGACCGTGCCCGTATAAATGGCCATGCCCGTGATCATTGCCATGTGCGTGGGCGAAAATCAGCCCGCGGCCCGATGTGGGCCCCGCGCCAGCTATCACGGGATGGAATACGGTGGCGGGATGGAATACGGTGGGGCCCGCGGCGCGCGTTCTTTGCACCAGCAATAGGATGCCCATGCCCAGCACCAACACCGCCGATAGCATGCTCAAGATGGGAAATAGCCGCTCGGGTACGATGAATCGCGACGCATAGAGGGTGGCAAAGCCGAGCACGAACACGCCCAGGGTATGAGTGATGGTCACGGTGGAACCCAGAAACACCGCGTGACGAGGTGTGCCGCGCGAGCCGATCAAGTAGGCGCCGACGATGGTCTTGCCATGTCCGGGAGACAGCGCGTGTATGGCGCCCAGCAGCATCGCGCCCAGAAAAGTCAAGATAACAATCCTCGGCCCCAGTTGCGGACCCGATATGGCGTCGACCAGATGCCGTGTTTCGCGCGCGATCCAAGCGGCTTCCCTCACGCCGCCGGCACCGGACGCGTTCGTGTTCACGCTCGTACTCGTCTGAATTGTCGGCGCCGTGACACCCGGTCGAGCAGCCAACATCACTGCGCCGGACGGCGCGCTACCCTCGACAAGTGACAGATGCACAGAGCGCTCCTCCAACGGTCCGGTGCTGGGAAGTGACTGAAGCGCGTTGGCAAGGCCGCCGGTGAGTGAGGTGCGGTAGGCGTTCGTGTCGAACACGGAGAGTCCGGGTGCCGATTGAACAACGATCTCGTGCCAACCCATGCGTCGCGCGTAATTCTGATTGCTGAAGAGGAGTTTGCGCCGGCTGCCCCGAGCCGCCGCCGGCAGTGCCGCGGCAAAATCGACATCCAGCCGCAGTGAAAAGCCGCCCTGTTCAGCGGGCAGGCTGCTGGTCCAATGCGTCGCGCGCAAAGGCACCGGGACGCCGTCGACTTCGAGATTCAGACCATCGGCAAGCCCGGGCGCGAGCCTCCCAATGTACGAATCGCGTTCCAATTGCGAAGTCACGCCGTCGCCATTGGCATCGGCTAAGTGCAATTCACGCAGTGCAGGCAATTGCCCAAACACTACGACGTAGTGCACGACGGCGTCTTTGTCCGACAGTTTCAAACCGCAGTATTGGTTGATGGTGAAATTACCCAGCAGGCTGGCCACCGTGTCGGCGCGACCGGCGACTGCTCCGGCGCATCCCAGCGCGAGCAGCAGCGCCGCGCAAGTCCAGCGCAGCGCCTGCGCGCGCGCTGTCGCCGTGAGTCTATGGTTTGTGCGGATGAGCATGATCGTGGGAATGCTGCATGCCCCCGTCATGGACATGGGCGTGCGCGTGGGGGGAGAGATTCATGGGGTAACGCTCCTCGATGTGCCCAAATTTCCAAATGCCGACCGAAAATACCCAAGTAAGCAGAAATAAGCCCACGATGAGATAGCCCAGCATGCCGAAGTCCAAGGCGGCGATGGCATCGACATACTGGCCATGCAGCCCCAGCATGCCGATCAGCACCTGCAATAGCTCGATCGAACCCACCAACAGTGCGACGGCAACCGACAGGCCCGTCGTGGTGATGTTGTAAAAGATCTTGCGCAAGGGGTTGATGAAGGCCCAGTCGTAGGCCTTGGACATGAGCACTCCATCGGTGGTATCCATCACCGTCATACCGGCCGCAAACAAGATCGGAAGACAGAGAACGGCGGGAATCGGCAAATTACCCGCTGAGGCACCGGCGGTCATGGCGAGCAATCCCACCTCAGAGGCCGTATCGAAGCCCAAACCGAATAATAGGCCCAGGGGGTACATCTGCCAGCTGTGGTTCATCAATTTCGTCAAGCGTCCGCCGAACAGGCGATTGAGAAGACCGCGCTGCTGCAACAGCGTCTCGAGATGAGCATGGCTGTGAGTTCCCGACTTGGCGCTGTGCCAGATTTTCAAGATATCCAGCAGCACCAGCAAATTCAGAATGCCGATGATCCAGAGAAAGGTTCCCGACACACCGGCACCTATGATGGCCCCTGCGTTTCTCAACAACGGAAATTCTGTTTTTACGGCCGTCGCGGCAAATGCGATGCCGATCGCCAGCGCGAGTACCACGGTGGAGTGGCCCAAGGAGAAGAAGAATCCAACGCCCAAAGGCTTCCTGCCTTTCTGCAACATGAAGCGCACGGTGTCATCGACGGCAGCGATATGGTCCGCATCGAAGGCATGCCGCAACCCAAACATATACGCGACGAAACCAAGACCGACCAGTTGCGGGTAGCGTGCCGAAAAGTGCAGATATAGACCCCAGCCCAGGAGGTGCAGCACGCCGATGAACCCATAGAGGCCCGCCAAGCGTGTCCATTCCGCAGGCGAAAAGGACACTCGCGAGGAGAGGGGGGCCACCGGCCGGGCAACATAGGCAAACTGTGTCAAGCGGTCCCGCCTCGTATCATTGCCGAAGACTGAATGTACGAGACTTGGCGCCGATCGGATGCAGGCTGATCTCTTCGGGTGCATCTGTTGTGCTAAGCGGACCGTATAAGCCCGCATGTCTCCCCCCAACCATGCATTGCGGCCGGCCGCTCATCCGCGCGCGCCCGCGCGCTGGGCGCTTGCGCTGCGGTTGGGCTCGTACGCCCTGGGGGTCGCTTTAGCGAATTTCGCCGCGTGCCGAGGAACTGCCTATGCAGCCGTGCCGGCCGACGCGACCACGGCCGCGCCGCCTGCACCGTTCAGGGCTCCGTACCTTCCTTCGACCGATACCGAGGAATTGCAGGAGGTCCCCTCGACCCAGGATCCGGCGGTATCGGAGATGAAAGCGCTGCGTGCCACGCTCGATACTGCACCGCACAGCCTGCCGGCGGCCATTCAGCTAGCCGGCGCCTACGTGGATTACGGTCGACAAGTGGGCGATGCGCATTACGCCGGCTACGCGGAAGCAGTCATCGCACCTTGGATGGCGCAAGCGCGTCCCCCGCCCAGTGTATTGGTCACCCAGGCAAACATCTTGCAATACCGGCACCAATTCAGAGAAGCACGCGTCTTGCTGCAGAAGACGCTGAGTATGGATCGTAACAATGCCCAGGCATGGCTGACTCTGGCGACGCTGGACATGGTTCAAGGTGACTACTCGTCCGCCGGCAAGGGCTGTACTGAGGTGATCGCCAGTGCCGGCTTGGAGTTGGGCTTGGCATGTTCCGCAAACCTGCGCAGCTATACGGGGCAGGCGCGGCAAAGCCTGGCGCTGCTGCATCAGGCCGAGGCCGCCGGTGGCCCGGTGCCGGCGAGCTACCGAGCGTGGGTGCAGGGTTTGATGGCTGAATCCGCAGAGCGCTTGGGCGATTGGCCCCTGGCCGAAAGTCACTATCTCAGCGCGCTGAAATTGCTGCCTCGAGATAACTTTTTGTTGGTCGCCTATGCGGACTTTTTGCTTGACCGTGCACGACCGAAGGAAGTGCTGACGCTACTGGCCGATCATGCGCAATCGGATACAGCCTTCCTGCGGCTCGCCCTGGCGCAGTCCGCCCTGCACAGCGAGCAGGTCGGGCGCTATACCTGGATCATGGCTGCGCGCTTCGAAGCGTTGACACTGCGGGGCAGCGATTTCTTCGGCCGCGAGCAGGCGCGGTTTGCTCTGGAATTGCAACACGATCCCCAGTCGGCCTTGGACCTGGCGCGACGCAATTGGCAGGTGCAGCGCGAGCCCTGGGACACCCGGTTATTGCTCGAGGCCGCGATAGCGGCAGGACAACCGCAAGCGGCCAGTGAAGCCTTGGATTTCTTGCAAAAGGCCAAACTGGAAGATCCCATCATCGAACCTTTGGCACGCCGGTTGCGGGCGCAATGAAAGCCGGGGCTATGGCTCTGATCGTTGTGTCGGCGCTGATTTTCGGGCCGCCAGTGGTGCGGGCGCACTCGGCCAGCGATGCCTATCTCAATTTGACGGTGGACAGCGGTAGTCCCCGAGGCATGTTCGTGGCACACGGCCAATGGGATATCGCGCTGCGGGACCTGGACTTCGTGCTGAAACTGGACGATGACGGAGACGGCCGGTTGAGCTGGGGAGAAGTCCGGCATCATCAGTCGGCCATCGAGCGCTACGCCTATGCTTACCTGAGCTTCAGCGGCGATTCGGGCAATGCCTGCGTCATCAAGCCCATGCGACAAATGATCGACGATCACGCGGACGGAGCCTATGCAGCGCTCTTCTTCGACGTCGTCTGCAAACAAGCTCCTCTCAAGCTTCGTCTGCACTACGATCTATTCTTTGCGGTCGACCCCTCTCACCGCGGCATTTTCGTCATGCATGACCGTGCCAATCTCGCGACCGCGGTGCTATCGCCTCAAAACGACGTCATCGATCTGACGCTCTGACCGTGGCTGCACAGGTAACCATTGCGAGCGCTCTCGTCATGTGCGTTGTCTCGCGTCTGGCATGGGCAGCGCAGGAGGTAGAGTCTGATATGGAGATCACGGTCACCGCCCAGCGTATGGAACTGCTTGGAAAGGCGAGCACCGCCAGCGAAGGAACGATTGCCGATCAGGAACTGCAGCTGACGCCGCAGTACCGCCCGGGTCAATTGCTGGAAACCGTTCCCGGCTTGATCGTGACCTTGCATAGCGGCGAGGGAAAGGCCAATCAATATCTGCTGCGTGGCTACAATTTGGATCACGGCACGGACCTCGAGACCTACGTTGACGACATGCCGGTCAACCAACCGACGCACGCGCACGGTCAGGGTTATACCGACCTTAATTTCATGATCCCGGAGCTGGCGGACGGGATCTCCTACACCAAGGGGCCTTATTACGCGGGCGTGGGAGATTTTGGCGCGGTTGGTTCGATCCATGTCGGCTATCGCGACACCATTCCGGATGAGGTGTCCGCGACTGTGGGTACCCTGGGGTTCCAACGCATCTATACTGCCGGCTCGACTGCGCTCGGCGACGGAAATTTACTGGGCTTCGTGGAAACGCAGCACTACGACGGCCCCTTCGCGACGCCTGATGACGCACGCAAGGAAAACTTGGTCTTGCGGTACAGCCATGGCGATGAGCGCAACGGCTATTCGGTCACCGGCATGTACTATCACCAGCTTTGGGCCAACACGACGGACATTCCGCTGCGCGCAATCGCCGAAGGTTTGGTCTCCGATCGCTTCGGCACCCTCGATCCCACCGATGGCGGCCGCGCACAGCGGGCAAGTCTCTCGGTCAACTATCATGCGGCCATGGGCGATGGGCAATTCTCGGCCAGCGGGTTCTTCATCTACAATCAGCTGCACCTATACAATAATTTTACGCACTTTCTCTTCGACCCCGTTCACGGCGATCAGGAAGACCAGTTCGAGAATCGCCGGGTGAGCGGCGGTGCCGCGAATTACACCTTGCCGGTACGCATAGGATCCATCCAAAACGAGATTGTGGTCGGCGGCCTCATGCGCTACGACTCATTGCGCGTTGGCCGCAGCCCGAGCGAAGATCAGGTTGATTTACCTGCGCAGGATGATCCACCGTCTTTTTCCAACGACGATCAAGTGTATCTATTCGCCGGTGCAGCGTACGTTCAAGCAACCACCCACTGGACCGAGAAATTTCGCAGCGTGCTCGGCGTTCGCGACGACTATCAGCATGGCACCGACATCGACTATCTGGCCGCACTGCACGAAACGGCGGGGTACACCAATTCGGGTACGCAGGCTCAATCGCTGATCCAGCCCAAGGGCAGCCTGATCTACACGGCCACCGATACTCTGGAATTCTATTTGGCCGCGGGCAGAGGATTTCACAGCGCAGATCTGCGCGGGGTCAATCAAGACACGAGCGTGGACCTGGGGCTTCCCCACACACCATTGTTGGCGCGGCAGGAGGGTCAAGAGATCGGGTTCCGCGCCACGCCTCAGCCCAATCTCGCGTTCACCTTCGCGGTCTACAACCTGTGGCAGCAATCCGAGACCATCATCGATCCGGATGTCGGCGCCGACACGGCTGGGCCGCCGAGCCGCCGTTACGGCTATGAAATCAACCTGACCTATCAGGTGAACCGCTGGCTCGAGTTCTACGGTAGCTACTCGGGCGACCATACGCGCTTTACACATCCCTTCGACGACGGCACCGGACACCTGGGCACCTATATCACGGATGCGCCGCGCGCCACCGGCGCACTAGCGCTCTACGTGACGAATCTCGGACCATGGAGCGGCGGCTTGAACTACCGCTACCTGGGAAATTATCCGCTTTCCTCAGGACCTTGCGTCAATTCCGCCGCCGTTCATGATTTTCCCAATGTGGCCACGTCCTGCGCCAATGCGCCGACCGCAACCGGTCAGATCAACGGCAGGGGATTCGGGGAGCTGAATCTCGACGTGCATTATGCGCTTCCTGAGGGTTGGAGCGCTTCAATCGGTGTCTACAATCTGCTGAACACCCATGCCGCGGCGGCGGAATTTTGGTATGTGGACAGGCTGAAATCCGAAATCGGCACTTACCCCGACGGTAGAGCCGACATCCATGAACATCCGCTCGAGCCCATCATGGCGCGCTTTACCTTGACCAAGCAGTTCGGGCGTTGACGACCATGCTTGCCAGCGGACATCGTGCGCTGCATGCTATGGGAAAATACCTGCCGGCGCCTTGTCCGATACGCGCAGACGTCGTGGTCAACCGGCCGGCGATCATACGAACATAGGATTGTTTGCCGATGAGTGTCACTAGCGCCGCCGAGCGTGAAGAGCTGAACCGGCTGTTGATCGAAACGGGACGCAACGATCAGAAGGCGTTCGCCGAACTCTACAAACTCACATCGTCGAAGCTATTCGGCGTGTGCATGCGCATGTTGCGCGATCGCGGCGAAGCCGAAGACGTTCTGCAGGAAACCTACACCACGGTGTGGCGCCGCGCCGCTGGCTTCGATGCGGCGAAGGCCAGCGCCATCACTTGGCTGACTACGTTGTCGCGCAACAAGGCGATCGATCGATTGCGCCAGCATCGCGAGGAACTGCTGGATGACTCGACCCGGCTCGAAGAGACCGCCGACGTTCAGCCCACGCCGGCCGCTCAGGCCGAGGCCAGCCAGGAATATCGGCGACTGCAACACTGTATGGACCAATTGGAGCCTCAGCACCGAGATTGGGTGCGTGAGGCCTTTTTTACCGGAGCGACGTATAACGAATTGGCGGGACGCTGCAAGGTCCCGCTCGGAACCATGAAAAGCTGGATTCGACGCAGCCTGTTGCTATTACAGAAGTGCCTGGGTCAATGAACACTCCCGCCCATGAAAATGACGACGATCTGCGCTATGCCGAGTACGTACTGGGCGTGCTTGACGCCGACGCGCGCGCCGCCGTCGCCCGGGACATCGAGAGTTCGCCTGCGGCGGCGGCGGCCGTTGCCGCGTGGGAGCGAAATTTGCTGCCCTTGGCGGAAGAGGTCGTCGACGTGGCTCCGGCTCCCTATGTGTGGGTCCGGATCGGCGACGCCTTGAAACTGGATGCGCCGGATCGGGTAGCGCCGCGCAAGGGACTATGGAACAACCTGCAGTTCTGGCATTGGATCGGCATTGGAGCAAGCGCCGTGGCCATCGCTTCGGTGATGTTCATCGTGACTCTGCCACGGCCGTCTCCCGCGCCCGTGTCGGTCAGCGCCGGCTACATGGTTTCGAATATCCAGCAGGACAATGGCGTGACCGGCTGGACCGCCACCATTGATCTTCAGAACGCGCGGATGGTCGTGGTGCCGGCCGTCCCCGCTGCTTTCGAGCCGGGCCGTGCCCCCGAATTGTGGCTCATTCCCTCGGGTCAGAAGCCTATTTCCGTAGGCATGATCATGCCTGACAAGCCCACAACACTGGCGCTCGACGCGGCGCTGCTGTCGCGACTCGGTCTGACCGCGGTGCTCGCCGTGTCGGTAGAGCCGATCGGTGGTTCGCCGACCGGTCAGCCCACAGGCCCTGTGATTGCCAAGGGTGCGATTAGCACCGCACCCCGCGCTCAGGGTCACCCAGCCAGGGTGGCCAATCTCAGCCACCAGCGCGGCAACCCCGGTCAGACCTGACCTGCAGGGTCGTTCAATCACACCGTCCAATTCCCTTGCATCCGGCGGGGGAGGTCAATCGTATGTCTTAAGCCTTGATCAGGCTGCATCGTTCGACCCACCTAAACGAAGGGGATTGCAATGAAAACTCGAGCCATGAGTCGCTCCACTCTGCTGGCTGCGACATTTCTGCCATTGTGCGCCGTAGCATCCAGTCACCGTGAGGCTCCGTCGATTGCGGGGCAACCGCGAGTGGATGGTACCGATTTCTACATGTTTCGCAGCTACGAGCCCGGGCGCAGCGCCTATGTCACTTTCATAGCCAACTATATTCCGCTGGAAGACCCGGCGGGCGGTCCGAATTTTTTCAATCTCGATGAGAACGCCGTCTACCAGATCAATGTCGACAACGATGGCGATGCCGTCAGCGACCTGAGCTTCGAATTTACGTTCAAGAATACCTTCAAGGACTTGGCGGTCAGCGCCGGGGGCGACAAGACTCCGGTGCCGCTGATCAATATTGGTCCGATCAATCCGGCGGGCGCCAATCTCAATCTCATCCAGACCTATTCCATTGCGCTCTCGCACCATGGCCGTCGCGAGGAAATCGGCAATGCAACCCTGGGCGGCACTACATTTTTAAAGCCGACGGACAATATCGGCCACAAATCCATTGGCGACTATGCGGAGTATGCAAGTCACTTCCTATATGACATCAGCATTCCGGGGTGTTCTATGCCGGGCAGAGTATTCGTCGGTCAACGCAAGGACGGCTTCGTGGTCAACCTTGGCGAGGTATTCGACCTGGTCAATACCAATCCGGTGGGTCCGCGCGGGGGCGAGCCGAATACATTGACCCACAAGAATGTGACGTCGCTCGCGCTGGAAATACCGATTCAATGTGTGACGAGCGGCAAGGACCCTGTGATCGGAGCGTGGACCACTGCCAGCTTGCGAACCAAGGGCGACTGGGGCGATCACGAACATTGGCAGCAGGTGTCGCGCCTCGGCATGCCGCTGGTCAATGAGCTCGTCATAGGATTGCCCGCAAAGGATAAATTCAACGCCAGCGAACCGGTCCACGACACTCAATTTCTGAGCTATGTGACAAATCCCTCATTGCCGGTGCTGCTCAATTCCCTGTTCGGCAACGCGGCCATGGTTCCGGGTATGCCGCGCAACGATCTGGTCGCGGCTTTTCTGACCGGAGTAAAGGGCATCAATCAACCGTTGAAGGTCACTCCCGGCGAAATGTTGAGACTCAACACCTCTACGCCGCCGACGCCGGTGGCTGCGCAAAACGACCTGGGTGTGTTGGGCGGCGATCTGGGCGGCTTTCCGAATGGGCGCCGTCCTTACGACGATGTGGTTGACATCACCTTGCGGGTCGCCGAGGGCGCGTTGTGTGGTGCGATCGGCAATTGCGGCGCGGAGACCAAGGATCCCAACAACGGGTTGCCGTACACCGACGGTGCACGTTCCGCGGGTCCCGACGCGGCGCATCTGCAGGTCACCGGAGCGATTGATCCGACGGACACCTACCTGTCGGTCTTTCCGTATTTGATGACACCGATTCCCGGATCGCCGAATGGCGACAATGGAGTGGCCGAGTAAAAGAAGCGGGAAGCGGCGGCGGCCGCATTCGCACGCGGTGGACGCCACGGTTCGCAGGGTCCGTGGCGTCCTTTCTTCAAGCCCGCGCTGAAGGCGTGACTATCCGCCTCAGTATCCCCGCTCGGGATCGACGACATTTACAAGCGCCTCGCCGGCCTCAAAGCTTTCGATCTGACGCGCCACGTATTGCGATATCTCATCAGGATCGGTGTCGGCGGCGTTGTGAGGCGTGAGCACCACATTGGGGTGGGTCCAGAACGGGCTGCCCGCCGGCAGTGGCTCCGTTTCGTAGACATCCAGCGAGGCGGCACCGAGTGTGCCGTCATCGAGGCATGCGAGCACATCGGCTTCGTTTTGCAGCCCCCCGCGCCCGGCATTGATCAGGACCGGCGCGCCCATCGGGCTGTTGCGGCTAAGTTTCGAGAACAGCCTGCGATTCAAGATATGCCGCGTGTCCGGCGTAAGCGGCAACAGGCAGACCAGAATATCGGTTCGCTGCAGGAACGGATCGAGTTGCGCTTCGCCGTGCAGGCATTCGATGCCGTCGA
>Ga0208193_1000225_pt1 | contig 36430 bp, 32 predicted proteins | sample June2015DPH_17_2_FD_184716 | JGI IMG/M metagenome (GOLD analysis project Ga0208193, IMG submission 184716) | Peatland microbial communities from SPRUCE experiment site at the Marcell Experimental Forest, Minnesota, USA - June2015DPH_17_10... | ecosystem: Environmental > Terrestrial > Soil >... | reverse complement strand
CAGAGAGCACCCCAGTCAGCTTCTCCACCACTCCTTGGCCCAACACTACGCCGAGGTCCTGTCCTAACGCCTCCCACAACCGCCTGGCCCTGGCTTTTCCGATTCCGAGTCCCTTGAATGCCGGATGCCGCACCAGGAAGTCGACGACAAGCCGACCGCTGGGCGCTGCCAGGATCGCCGTCTCGATGTGGACCTGCCCGCCGTACGTGGCGTGGCGGCGACTCACGCCCTTCAGCGCCCAGATTTCCCCGACTATGGGGCGCGAAAAATGCGGTCGCGACCGGCCACAAAGCGCATGCACTTGCCCGCCGTGCGTGTCCAGCCCGGTATCGCTGAGCCCTGTGGGTTCGAGGACCCGCGTGAACAAAAGCGCTCGAAGGTCTCGCCGGATATGTGCTCCACAACGCTAGCCAGCAGGACGTAGCCGGAGTTGCTGTACTTACCCTCGGTACCGGGGGAGAACTCCAAGGGGAGGTCGCGAAATCGAAGAATCGTTTCGGCGAGCGGGGATGGCAATGTCTTTCTCGACTGAAAGTCGGCGAAACCCAAAAATTCCGGGATGCCCGAGGTATGCGTGAGGAGATGATGCAGCGTGATCGGATTCCAGGCTTGAGGCGCATCCGGGACGTAGCCCGTAATGGAGAGATCCAGTTCCACCTTTTTCTCTTGTGCGAGCAGTAAGACGCAGGTTGCGGTGAACTGCTTCGAGAGGCAACCAATACGGAACTTCCCGTCGATGGTGTTGGGAATATTCCATTCGAGGTCAGCGGAACCGTAGGCTCTCTCAAAGACGACTTACCCGCCGAAGAATTCCGAAGGGCGCTTGAGAATACTCCCGCCGGAGTGTTTACGCGAGAGGCAGTTTGAATGCCGGTGCCCCCTATGGCCAAAATACTGGAATCCGCAGAGGGACTGCGGTTTTCTACTGTCGGACCGCGAGCGGTCCGCGCTGGCGGAATTTGGCAAGCGTCTGAGGCGCAGAGGGCTGCAGCAAGTCGCGCGCTCGAGAGGGAACTCAACTTGGAATTGCGCGACCACGTGGAACGGCTCGCGGCCGACTGCGTTCGGGACGGCGCGAGTAAGACCGAGGCCCGCCACAGTGCGCTTCTGGAATTCGGCGGGCTCGCACAAACGCAGGAAGAGTGCCCGCGACGCCCGAGGCGCCGTACGGGTACAAAACTGTTGCAGCGACATACGCCTGGCCTGGCGCAATCTGCGCAAAGCGGGAACCGTTTCTTTCGTGCGCGGTGCGTGCCGCGGAATTATGGCGGCGCGGCGCCCGGCGATGCGGTTGAATATGCGTGAAACTGAACCGGTGGCGGCCGAGATCAACTACCAAGACAAGCCAGAACGGAGCGACATCGTGAACGCGGCATCGGTCGATAGACAGCGCAACTGCAAAAGCAATCGGGCCCGAGCGCCGGACCGGGCTAGATTGTTCTCCTGAAATGGACGTATGTGTTCCATGGAGCCAGTTTCTTACTCTGCGGGTGGCGCCGGCCAGATACGGGCGGTGTTACCACCCATGGCTTGATCGTCAGAGGCACGGCGTTAAACGGGTTCTGCGCGGGGCTTGCGGGTCAGCGGACTGCCAGGCTTCAGGAACCGGCACCCACAGATCGCTTCGACGAATCTTCGGGGCCGGTCGTCCGGCGACTCATCGTCGAACGGGTTCAGGAAGTACGAGTCTGAACCGCAAAAAAATGGGGGAGCAAGCTACGCGAGACGCCGCCACCATCGACAATGGGACCCGGTACAATAGAAGTGCCATGGCGATACACCTTGAGGCCGTTTACGAGCAGGGTGTATTGCGCCCTCTGGAACCGCTTGCGCTGGCAGAGCATCCAGCGAGTCCGCGTGACTGTCGAAGAGCGGAAGCGTCCGCTTAGTTGGGAGTCCGCACAACAACTTGATGACAGTCGGGCCGAACTCGACTGGCTAGCCAACGAATCGCGTCATTACACGGGAGAGTGGGTTGCGCTCGACGGCAACCGACTGGTGGCGCATGGGCCGAAGCTGGCTGCAGTGAAAGCGGCGGCGGAAGCTGCGGGAGTTTCGCGGCCCTTTTTCGCCAGTGTGCCCGACAACGATCTGCCATTTGGCGGCTGGTAGCTGTGTACCAGATCGAGTTCACTACCGTTCATTCCTACGGCAGCGAGAGGGAAGGTATCTCCGTTCCGGTCGTATTGAAGGTCGGCGAAAACAGCCTGCGTTTGGCAGCAAGCATTGACACTGGCGCAACGTTCTGTATCTTTAGGAACGAGTTGGCAGAGGCCCTCGGTCTGGACCCGGCGAACGCGCCCCTTAAGCGCTTTCGGACGGCGAACGGCAGCTTCGAAGCGTTGGGCCACGAGGTCGAGATTTCGGTTCTCAGTGTGACGACGTTTTCAACCGTGTACTTCTTCGCAGATGCGTCGATCAACAAGAATGTCCTCGGGCGAATCGGGTAGCTGGTTCGCGTACGGCTAGGTCTGGTTGACCACGATACGACAATGTACCTCGCGCCGTACGACACCGAGTGAAGGGCTCTCGGTGACTCACTCAGAACGTGGCGCTGTAGCATAGCGGGCGAGGTTAATGAGTAAGGCCTGCGATTTCGCTGGATTCCCCCAAAGTTCATCGAGAGAGACACCATCCCTAAGCCTATCGGCTTAGGTTCGCTCAGGCCGCTTAGCGGCTTATCTGTCCGGCTGCGGTTCCGACGTCGGTCCAGGTTCTGTCCGACCCTTGTTCGGGATCAGTTTCGGATTATATTGATTGAACTTCGCTCTTGAGAGTGCGCGTGGAAAGTAAACTCCAGGATATTCTGAATAGCGTAACGGCAAAACCGGGGCGCTCTCGTCTGGAGCTATACGGCGCGTTGATACTTACCTCCGGCTGCGCCTTTGAGAAAGCCGTCGTTCAATCGCCGGATCAGCGCCGATTGGTCCCAATCGTCGGAGTGTTCCCGAAAAGCGTCGCGGAAATGCTCCGCCACCGCGCTCATGCTTTCGCCGTGGCCGGCGACGTCCGCGATGGTCACGCGCGAGATCGCTCCCTCGCTGCACACCGACAGCTAGTAGAGATCTCGGCCGCGCGTGGCCGGCTTCAGGGGCTGGCAAGAGATCCAGGCGCTCAGCCCCGGCAATTCCGCCCGGTATGCGGCTGACCGATCCACTCCTTGTAGATCGGCACGTCTCCTTGTTGAACTGGGTTTACCAGAACTTCGAGCGGCTCGGGATGCGCTGCCGCGTCCACCCTGCGGGAGCCCGAGGTAATTACAGTCAATCCCGCTGTCAGGACTAACGAAGTGACGAGAGTTTTAAGCGTGTGACTCACGCGACCTAGCTCTGCCCGGCGACACTTTCGGGCAGGCCGCGGCGACAGCGCCCCGGCCGGCAACCTGCCGGTGGGCTCACACGCATCCATTAAGGACACTTCCGAATTGTGGTATCTGGGCGGCGACAAATGGATCCGTAAAGATCAAATCGCAACCGCGGTGAGCGACGCCGGGCACAAGAACGGCATCAGTGGCGACGCCCGTCTATCCTCGCCGGAGATCGGCAAAGTAGTTTCGGATATGAAGGTCGATTATGCCGTGGCGCAGATTCGACAACTGCTGAGCCCGGCGCACGCCGCGGAAGCGCATTGAATCAACCGTCTGCCGCACCATCGACTCTTACGCTACTCTATGCATAAGAGTCGAGCAGCGATTGCGGACAATTTCCAAGCGGACTCAGTACGGGCTCAAGGCGATGCTGGCTCTCGGCTACCGGTACGGCGACGGGCCCACGCCGATAGCGACGCTGTCGAAGCAAGAGTCGATCCCAATTCGCTTTCTGGAGTTGATCCTCCTGGATTTGAAGGGACACGGCTTACTCAATAGTAAGAAGGGCCCGCACGGTGGGTATCAACTGGAGTGCGCTCCTTCCAAGATCACAATCGGTTCTCTCATCCGCATCATGGAAGGCCCGCTGGCTCCGCTGCCCTGCGCCAGCGAGATGGCGTTTAAGCCCTGTGCGGAATGCATAGACGTAGATTCCTGCGGAACGCGCATCATCATGCGCCAGGTTCGCGACGCTACCGCCGAAGTGCTCGACCGAACGTCGCTTGCCGACCTCTTGCGCTTGATGGACGCCGCTCGCGTGAGGAAAATCGCGCACGAACCTTTGATGTATTACATTTGAGCGCCGGCGAAGCGTGACAAGTCGTTCTTCCTCACCGTGACGCTCCGAGAGGAGTGTCGCCCAGGCGGAATGTGTGTGAAGCACCGCGCCCGCTCCAGGTTTGGCGGCTTAGATCGTCAAATGAAGCGCGGTTTCGGCGGAGGGACGTCCTTTGCCCGCCTCGACGCTCGCCGCCTCATCGACAATCAGGAAGTCCTCTGCGCGCAGAGCGCCTTTCGAAACTCCGCTCGGAGTGACCGCGATTCGCAGAGGCTCGCGCGATTCGATCGCACTGAAGTTACCCGAGCACCCAACCGCGGCGGTAGAAGTCGCGTCCGGCCCACGCTAGCTCCAAAGCAACGTTCACATCACCCGAAAAGCGTTCCAGGCTCCTTCCAGCCAAGCCTTGCGGAACCCTCGAATTTTGGATGCGCAGACAGGAGTCGAACCTGTGCGTAGAGGTTTTGCAGACCGCCGCGTTTCCTCTTCGCCACTGCGCCCGAACGTCCAGGTACTATATCCTAAACTTGATCGACATAGTATAGTATAACAATGAGCCAGCAGTTGCGCAGCCTCACCCGGACTGCTCTGCCGTGGACTGTCCCGGTTGGTATGCTACTCCTTTGGCAGGCAGCCTCGCATTATCAATGGCTCTCCTCGCGCATCGTCCCGACGCCTGTTGACGTTTTCAGGGCTGGCGTAAGGACTGCGGCCAGCGGGGAACTTCTTCGTCATATTGGCGTCAGCACGGCGCGGGCAGCGGCTGGATTTTTGCTGGGCGGCTCCATCGGGTTCGTCTTTGGCCTGCTTAATGGTGTCTCCGATACGGCGGCGCGGTTGCTTAACAGCACATTCCAGATGGTCCGCAACGTACCGCATCTGGCTTTGATTCCCCTCTTCATCCTCTGGTTTGGCATCGACGAAAGAGTCAAAGTGTATCTGGTCGCGCTTGGAGTTTTCTTTCCGATCTACCTGAACACCTATCACGGCGCGCGCACAGTGGATGCCGGATTGATCGAGATGGGGCGCGTGTACGGACTGAGCCGCGCGGGGCTTTTCCGCCATGTGATCTTTCCCGGCGCTCTGCCCTCCATCCTGGTTGGAGTCCGCTTCGCGCTCGGCATCACCTGGCTCACTTTGGTGGTGGCCGAGACCATCGCAGCTTCGTCCGGTATCGGCTACATGACTATGAATGCCCGGGAGTTTCTGCAAACCGACGTGGTTGTCCTCGGCATCCTCATTTATGCCTTGCTCGGGAAGGTTGCCGACTCGGCGACGCGATGGCTTGAGAAGCGCTGCCTTGCCTGGCATCCGGCATTCGTGGTTCCCGGGGCGGAAACTTCATGACGGGATCCGCCGAAAAACAGCAGTCTTCGTCAAATCGTCTTTCGCAAACAGGCGTCGAGGTGCGGATTTCCCATCTCGGCAAGCGCTTCGGCAGCCGCTCGGTTTTAGACGATGTCAACCTTGACATCCTCCCCGGCGAATTCGTCGCGATTGTGGGTCATAGCGGCTGCGGAAAGAGCACCCTACTGCGCCTGATTTCCGGTCTCGATATCCCAAGCCACGGCCATATCGAATTGGAAGGCCGGTTCGTGACGGGCCAGGTTGCCGAAGCACGCATGATGTTTCAGGACACTCGCCTCCTGCCATGGCGCCGCGTGCTCGACAATGTGGGCATCGGCCGGCATGGTAATTGGAAGCCGGCCGCGATGGAGGCGCTGGAGCAGGTCGGTCTCGGCGCCAGGGCTCGCGATTGGCCCGCGGTTCTTTCCGGCGGCCAGCGTCAGCGCGTTGCGCTTGCCCGAGCGCTGGTGTCCCACCCGAAATTGTTGCTGCTCGATGAGCCGCTGGGTGCGCTCGACGCGCTCACTCGCCTCGACATGCAGCGTCTGATTGAAGAGGTCTGGAGGAGGCAGGGGTTCACAGCGATCCTGGTCACACATGACGTCGGCGAGGCAGTCGCGCTTGCCGATCGTGTGGTGGTGCTCGAACGCGGCGTTGTGCCCGTGGTTCGAAGAATCGAGCGCCCGCGCCCGCGTATTCGCGGTGATGCTTGCCTCAGCGAGATCGAAGGTGAGATTCTCTCGCGGCTTCTCGAAAGGACATGAACCATGGCGAATATTCTGACGCCCATTCGAATCGGGCCTTATGACTTGCCCAATCGGCTGATTATGTCGCCGATGACCCGCAACCGTGCAGGCAGGGGAAACGTCCCCGGCGCGATCAATGCATCGTACTACGCGCAACGCTCGAGTGCCGGTCTGATCGTTTCGGAAGCGACCCAGATATCGCCGCAAGGGGTCGGCTATCCGAACACTCCGGGCATCCACTCGCCTGAGCAAGTGGAAGGCTGGAAACAGGTAACCAGCGCGGTTCATGCCGCCGGCGGCCGTATGTTCCTGCAGCTCTGGCACGTCGGACGCATCTCACATCCGGCCCTCCAGCCAGAGGGAGCGTTGCCGGTGGCTCCATCGGCGGTTCGGCCGGCCGGACAGGCTTGGACTCCTGAAGGCATGAAGCCTTTCGCAACGCCCCGCGCGCTGGAACCGAGCGAGATCGCGCAAATCGTCGAGCAATATGGGGCCGCTGCGGCGAACGCGAAAGCCGCCGGATTCGATGGCGTCGAAATTCATGGCGCCAACGGCTATTTGATCGACCAGTTTCTACGTGACAAGACCAATCGGCGCACCGACGCATACGGCGGCTCGATTCCCAATCGTGCGCGATTCCTGATCGAGGTCGCGGAGGCGCTCGTGCCGGTGTGGGGCGCCGACCGCGTCGGCGTGCGTCTTTCGCCGCTCAATCCGTTTAACGACATCGCCGACAGCACGCCAGCCGAAACGTTTGCCTATGCGATCGATCAGCTCAGCCGTCTTCATCTTGCGTTCCTGGACCTCGTGGAGGACAAACCGGCCGAAGGGCCTGCTCTGAACGCGCGTTATTTCCGGCGCTCGTGGCAGCAAGTCCTGATCGCGAATCGTGGATACGATCTGGCACGCGCGAACGAGCTTTTGGCCAGCGGGGCTGCCGACGCCGTGGCATTCGGTGTTCCGTTTCTCGCCAACCCGGACCTGCCGGAACGTTTCCGGCGAGGAGCTGCGTTGAACGAACCGGACCGCTCCACGTTTTACGGAGGCCGCGAGGCCGGCTACACGGACTATCCGTTTCTCAATCCGGAGCTCGCGGCGGCAACGTAGATCGCCAATCACCAAATCGCAATGGGGGCTGTCCTTGGTGGACGGCTATTCCCGCCATGAGTAACCTGTGCAATCTCGGAGTAGCGCGTAAGCCGACCGAAGCTTCCCAGAACGGGGCTTAACCGGCCAGTGCGGCGTAATCGTCACAGGTCTTGGGGTTGAAGGCCGGTCTTTTTTGAGATCTTCGCAAGTATGGTGGGACCGAGTTCATCGGAATCGTGGAACGAGAACGGATAGTCGCGCCATCCATCCTTTTTCATGATTAGAGCCTACGGTGCGGTCGTGACGCCATCCGATCCGCTGCAAGGCGGCAAATACACGGCGCGCCTTCGCTGCGGGCCAAGCACTCATGCGGCACTGTCGAACACCGCGTCGGCCGAATCAGGGGGCAACTCTCCATGGGCGATCCGGTCCAGGACAACCTGCCGCGCCGCGGACTGCGCCCGTTGAATTGCATCCTGCTCTGAGTCGCCGTACAAGAGAACGTTCAGTTCCGGCACCTCCGCGATCCAACGGCCATCGAGTTCGCGATCGATCTCGATTGTGAGCTTCATAGCCACAGCTTAGCACGCACATCCGACGGGACAGCGCGATCCCGCGGGTGAAGCCGTCTCCCAGATCCGGACGTGTGGACAACCTGGATCCACATCGACGGTTCGGCGTTTATAACGTCCAAGTGGCCGACAGATCGCTGAGGTCAGTTTCCGATATCCCCCCTTTCGAGGAGGTTGTTCCAGCGGCAGGCAACATCGACGGCAATCGCGGTGTCAAATACAATGGAGACAGACACGTTAGGAGTGCCCTACGATCGAACGCGGCTTTACGTTGCGCACTGACCTGTTCGAGTCCACTACGCCAGGACCGCACTTCATCAACGATAGATGCTTCGGCGAAGATTTCGCGATATGGCTGAGGGAACGGCTTCAACTACATGGCCTCACAACGTCTGAGCTTGTTCAGGAAGATTTTGGATGGGCGCTGATGGTCCCATTCCAGGGGCGCACGTTTACTTTGTCGATTGGCATTATGGACGACTCAGTTGGTCAAGTGCCTTCAGAATGGCACGTAGATGTCGCGTTCGAAAAACCGCTAAATGGAGTGCGTTCGTGGTTTCGGGCTGCGCCTTCGGCCGAGCTTACGAAGCTGGCCGGCCTTCTTGAGAGCGCCTTGCAGAACGAACCGCGCATTCTTCAGATCGCATCGGCGTAGGGTTAGTTTGCGCCCACCAAATTCAAACGGACCGCTACTACGGCTCGCAGCAGCTCTCCGATAAGAGGGCCGTGCAGACTGGCTTTCTGGAAACTGACCGTTCCCCATCAAAAGCCACTTGCCAGTGTTGCCGTCTCGGTGATGTGCCTCCGCCCACGTTCCCAAGATCCGGAAAGTTCCCCACCGGTCCAGACGGGTAGCACGTGCTTTTCCGAAACGGAATGCGCTCGACGAATCCGTTCTTGAATCTCACCGCGCAGCGACGATAACCGCATTGCGCTAGCCTCAATAATGCTTCATCGCCACGCGGGCAGATCAGCCTGACACCTGATCATCTAACCGATTTCGGCACGGCGTTCGCGCTGCCGGGAATGCGGACCGCTCCGTTGGCGACCACCTCGCCTCGCCGGCCATCTTCGGCCGCACGACGTACTGGCAACCGGGGAAACACGTGCTCGGCGAAATGATACGCTTCCTCCAGATGCGGATAGCCGGAGAGGATGAACGTGTCGATTCCCAAGCTGGCGTATTGCTCCATCAGCGCCGCAACCGCGGCCCCGTCGCCTACCATCGCCGTTCCGGCGCCACCGCGAACCAGGCCGATGCCACTCCATAGATCGGGTTGCAGCCACAAACCATCCCGGCCGTTGCGCTGTAGCTCGAGCATTCGTTTTTGTCCTTCGGATTCGTATTTCGCGAGCACTCTCTGTCCTTCGGCGGCGATCTCGGGCGTCACATATTCGATCAGCTTTTCCGCATCGCGGCGCGCTTCTTCCACCGTGTCGCGCACAATCACGTGCAGCCGGATGCCGAAGCGCAGCTCGCGCCCTTCGGTCGCTGCCAGTTCACGAGCGCGAGCGATCTTCTCGGCCACCTGCTGCGGCGGTTCGCCCCACGTGAGGTAGAGATCGATGTGTCTGGCGGCGACCTCCATCGCCGCGGGTGAGGACCCACCGAAGTAAAGCGGAATGTGCGATTGATGCGCGGGAATCAAATTTTTCGCCCCGCTCACACGGTAGTGCTTCCCGTCGTGATCCACGGTTTCGCCGCGATCGAGACCGCGCCATATCGAAAGAAACTCGTCGGTCTGCTCATACCGCTCGTCATGGGAAAGAAACAGACCGTCGCCGTGCAATTCCTCGGTATCCCCGCCGGTGACGACGTTGATCAAAACCCGTCCGCGCGTCTGCCGGTCCAATGTAGCGGCCATGCGGTAAGCCAGAGTTGGGCTGATCAGCCCCGGACGTACAGCCACCAGAAACTTGAGCCTTTGCGTCACCGAGCCCAGGCCCGCTGCGGTCATCCACGCGTCTTCGCAGCCGCGGCCCGTCGGCAGCAGGACGCCTTCGTAGCCGAGGACATCGGCAGCGCGCGCCACCTGCGCAAAATAATCGAAGGTAGCTGCTCTGCCGCCCTTTGTCGTCCCCAGGAATCGTCCGTCTCCCTGCGTGGGAATGAACCAGAAGATGTGTAGTGGCATTCCTTTTCTCCTACGGCGCAAGAACGAGCACAGCCGTTTTCACGTCGATTTTCTTGGGTAACAAACCGAGTTGGAGATAGCGATCCGCCAGCGCCTGTTGTTCGGCGATCAGGTCGGCGCCGACCGGTTCGGTGTCATATCGGTTGCGGCGTGCTTCGGCCATCGCCACGGCATCCAACGGAATGCCAGTCTCCGCGGCCAGAAAGCGATTCACCTCCGCGTGGTGGGCCTTTGCCCAGGTTTTTACGCTCTCCAATTTGCTCAGGAACTCCTTCAACCGCTGCGGCTCTTTCTCCGCCATGCGTCCGGACGCCAGATAGTATTCGCGGCCATCCACGAAGCCTTTTCCGGTAGCGAGCTTGCGATAGAGTCCTTGTTCTTCCGCTGCCGCCAGGTAAGGGTCCCACGCCGACCAGGCGTCAATCGAACCGCTTTCCAGCGCTCCCCGCCCGTCTGCAGGGGCGAGGTACATCGCGGTGATATCGGCGAGAGAAAGTCCGTTTCCCTCCAGATAGCGCAACACCATTGTGTGGGCGCTGGTGCCCTTAGCGAAACCGATCCGGCGTCCCCGCAAATCCGATGCCTGGTGAATTGGGGATTCGCGCTTTACCAGGATGCCGGAGCTTTCAGGGCTCGCCGACGACGCCGCAAAGTAGACGAAAGGTATCCCGGCCGCTTGCGCGAACAGCGGAGGCGAGTCGCCGGTATGCCCTATGTCGATGCTGCCCGCGTTCAGTGCTTCGAGAAGCGGAGGACCGGAGGGAAACTCCGTCCAAACGATTCGGACGCCCCTCGGTTCGAACGATCTCGCTAACTCGCCTGAAGACTTGAGAATCGAAAATGTGCTCCATTTTTGATAGCCGATCCGCAGAGTTTCGACCGGTTCCCTCGATGCCGGCATGCAACCGGAGAGAGCTAGTGCAGAGATGGTCAGGATGGCTCGCGATTGGATCATTGCTTTTCTCAATGCAGTATCCGCGACCTCCAAATTCCGTATAACGAAGTTCCAACACGCGGTTTTTTCCAATGGCGGCGGGCGTCACATTGCAGAGGCATCCACGAAAACATAAAATAGACTATCTCTATCGAGTAATAGATGATTCTATCCCGCGTCTCGCCACATTGCAACCGCGATGATGCTATGCCCATGAACTCATTGGGAGTTGGACCCGTTGATCTGTTTAGTTCGCGCCGTCCTTTGCGCCCTCGGTTCGCTCCAAAGCCCGTCTGCGCCTGGTTTCGAAACCGGATTTGGGGTCAGATGCGGCCATCCCGCACTTGACAGAATTCAGTCAATCTGAATAATCTCTATAGAGAATGGTACGATTCAAAAACAGAACTGACTTGGCCGTATCTTCCAATTTGACGCGCCTCGCACACAGCCATGCCTGTTGTTGTCGCTAATCCTTTCACTACGTGTTTTGATTCCTGGCCCACGTTCGAGCCGGGGCGAAATTCCATATTTGAGGAGAATTCGATGAACGCAATCAGGCTTGCCCCACCAGCGACAGAGGTTGAAGTTCTGCGCCGGGAAGTTGAAAAACTGACTCAAAAACTGGCCGCCCGAAGGATACTGGAGCGTGCCAAAGCCATTTTACAGGCGGAATTCGGCTGGACGGAGGAAGAGACGTATCTCCGCATCCGCCGCTTGAGCCGGCAGAACCGAGTTCCCATGCGGGAGGTCGCGATTTTAGTGATCGAGAGCCGCGAAACTCGTCCGACGGAACAGGCGGAGCGCCGTGCAGGCTGACCGGCCTGTTTCAAAAGGATTGCGGCGTTCATGAACTGGAGCGGTTCTGGCTCTTCCGCATCAGGGCGATGGTGCGGCTGAACGGGCTGACGAATTGTCGGGAATGTTGCGCGCTCACAAGGGACACCGCGACGCGGTAGCTTGGTGGGACCGGCCTCCCCGCCGCTCAGCCCTTGCGGAGCGCGCCTCCAGCGCATGGATCATGAACCGAAAGGCACATCTGGCTGATCGACTTCGGCCCAAATCTCGCCGGCCTCGCGTGGAACCGCTTTGCAGGCTTTTACTCCCGGCAGGCTGTTCCAGGGAGCCACGAACCGCTCTGACTGCCACGCTCCGGCGAGCGCTCTCATTCATCGCCCGGTCCCAGGCACAAGGAGGCAAGATCTGCGCCATCTCGAAAGGCGACATAATATGGATTCGACGATTCGGAAGTTCTGGCAGACGCCGCGCAAGACCGCCGCACGCTGGTGGATCTTGCAGATTCACTTCTACGCGGGCATGATCGCCGGTCTGCTGTGGACCGTTGTGGGCGTGACCGGTAGCGCCATCGTCTTCGTGCCCGAATTGCGCCGCCTCGAAGTGCCGGGCTGGACCAGGGTTCAGCCGGCGGGCCCGGCTCTTCCTATCGAGATGCTGGTGGAACGCTACCATCGGGAACGCCCCACCGAACGCATGCATAGCATCTATTTCGATTTCAAACCGGATTGGGGCTGGAACTTCCGCACCATCGCGGCCAACGGCGACCGCATCCACAGCTTCGTCGATCCATACCGCGGCACGCTGCTCGGAAGCGTCGATTACAATCACAGCGCGCTGCAGTGGGTCTACGATCTCCACTCCGAGTTGCAGAACCAAAAGCCCGGTCTCAACGCCAATGCTTGGTTCGCCTTCGCACTGGTGGCCGCTTCCACCAGCGGATTGCTGCTTTGGTGGCGCGGACGCCGCTATTGGAAGCTTGGCTTCGAATACCGCGTTCAGGCGAGCTGGAAGCGGCAGATCTGGGATCTCCACAACCTCGGCGGTTTCTGTTTTTATCTGCCGCTGCTGTTGCTCTCGCTGAGCGGCGCATACTATGCCTTCGCGCCCGTCTTTGCCTCGATAGCCGCAGCCTTAACGCGCGGACCGGCGGAGATCGCTCCTCCCAAAGCCACTCAGCCCGGCCCCGTGCGGCGGTCGTTGGACGAGATACAGCAAAACGCCCTGAGTGCGGTCCCCGGGTCCGCGCCCAGCATGATCGTCTTTCCCGCGAAGCGCGGCGACGCGTTTACTCTGCGACTGCGGCTCCCGTCCGACCCTCATCGCATCGGGATGAACTGGGTCTACGTCGATCCCTCGACGGCGCGCGTTCTCCGCGTAGACCGGTTCGATCGACAGCCGCTGGGAGTCAAGATCGTTCGCCTGATCACCCCGCTGCATTACGGAACCATCGGAGGGCTCGCTACAAGAATTCTGTGGGTGGCCACGGGATTGATGCCGGGAATTCTCTTTGTCACCTCGCTTCTGATGTGGTGGAATCGCGTTCTCTCGAAGAAGTGGCGCCGGCGCGCAAGCGCTCCCACTGCCGTTCAAGAAGAGGCGTCGCTACCAGTCGGCGGAGATTGACTTCTCTGGCGCAAGATCGGTTTTGAATTACGCACAAATAGTGGCTTCGTCGACCAGATCGCCGCCGCGGCGGCTCAAGGCCACGCTGGCTCTTGGCTACCAGGCCGGCCCGACAGCGATATCGATATCGACCTCGCCCAAAGAAGAGTCATCCCGATCAGGTTTCCCTCGCGCCGATCTGAATAGTGATCTGCCGGCAGGTGACTCGCGTCACTCTATCGTTCCCGGCCTATCTTTTGGCTATTTTTTTGGGCCCAGGGACTTGCAAATCAGAGGGACGCATTTAAAATTCTTAGAAGGCGCCAAAGGTAGAGCCTTCGCGTGCTTCAGATCAACTACGATCCGGCAACCAATCCGCTAAACAACAATGAGTGGTCTTTTCCTTTGCTGGAGATTATTCATATCGCCGGCTTCGCGCTCGCGATCGGCACGATCTTCATGGTCGACTTACGCCTGATCGGCGCGGGAATGCGCAGGCAGAAGGCGTCTCAACTGGCGCGAGCCGTCGCGCCATGGACGCTCGGCGGCCTCGCCGCAGTACTAATTTCCGGGCCGCTCATCTGGAGCTCGGATCCGAACATGTACCTTCACAATCGTGCGTTTGATTTCAAGATGGCGGCCTTCTTGCTCGCGCTGGCGTATCAATACACAATTCACCGCAGCGTAGCGCTTCGCGACGCTGCGCCGCCGGTCAGCGTGCCAGTGGGCATTCTTTCGGTCGCGCTTTGGATCACTGTCATCGCCGGCGGAATATTTATCGCCTTTGCTTAGGATGGTTTTGTTTAGGACGGGAGCTGTGTCGATTCTGGAAATCTTTCGATGGGTTCAATGGACGCATTTCGCCACCGCGTTGCGCGAGTCGGAGCTCGTCTATCCGCTGGTCATGACCGGCCATCTCACCGGCATGGGCCTGTTCGGCGGGATGATTGCTATGACGGATCTGCGGCTGCTCGGTTGGGCGATGACAGGGATGTCGATCACCGATGTCGTCGAACAGCTCCGCCCATGGAAGCGCATCGGCTTTGTGCTTGTGGTGGGATGCGGCTTGTCGTTGCTCGCTTCGAAAGCCGAGTATTATTACCATAATCCGTTCTATTGGACCAAGATGACGCTTCTCGCCCTCGTGGGCGTGCACGCGATCGTATTTCATCGCAGCGTTTACGGAAATACGAAGGCGCTCGATTCTGCTCCCAAGATTCCGCGGATAGCCAAAATCGCCGCGTGCATCTCACTCTTGTTGTGGCTTGGACTGGTGGCGGCAGGGCGTTCGATTGCCTACTTCGACGTTCCCGACAATCTCAGGCCGAACTATCAGGACCACGCGGGGGCGCTGCGCCACACTTCCATGGCCATCACAATGCTGGCAGCGAGCGTCGCGGCTCCGACCGCTACATGCGCGGTTGTAGCTGCAATGAAGTAACTCGTGGCGCTGACGTTCAGCAATAACATCACCAGAGACGCGATCCCCAGACTCACCTGCACCAGAACCACGGCAATCAACGTCGCCGCCGATCGCCTCAAGGACACGGGCCGCGGGTAGTTCTGGAGCACCACGGAAGAAAGAATCAACGTGAGAAGCGCGACCGCCATCGCGACCGCGACGTGAAGCATGATGCCGATCACGTTATGCCGGTATAACGCCCCCAGCGTGATTTGTGCAAACACAACCGGCGGTGTTGCCGCGGCTAGCGGACGAAGAAACCGCCGGCGAACGTCCGTCAGTTCAGCCGGGCGATTCCAGCGGTCGCTTGTCATGACGGCAATAACGACGGCCGTCACGAAGAATAGATGTGCCAGCAGGGCATGCAAAACGCCCAGCCCGGGCGAAAGCGGAGTTCCTCGCCAACCGGCCGCCACCATCAAAGCCAGCATTCCGACGCCGATCCAGCCCAGTCTGCGACCGAACTTCGCGTTCGAAGGGATACGGATCGCCAATCCAATCGCCAACAGCATGAGCGCGCCACCGAGAACCCGATGCGCCAGCTCGTTCGGGTCGGCCGAAGATTGAGATTGACGCGCCACAACCTCCAGACTCGTAATGTAGGCGCCCGAGAGGATCACGACGACCGCCAGCGCGACGACGAGAAGGGACAAGGCGTGCGCCGATTTCATCAGATGACCTCGAAGTTTGCCATCATGCGCATATCTTCGTGCTCGAGGTTGTGACAGTGGAAAATGTAGCGGCCGCGGTAGCCGTCGAACCGTATCAGGATGCTCGCGCCTTCGCCCGGCGCAAGATCGATGGTGTCTTTCCAACCCGAATCGAAAGGGCCGGGCCGGCCGCCGTGTTCGAGAACTTGAAACTGCACCAGATGAAGATGAACAGGATGGCTGAAATCACTCTGAATGCGCCAGATCTCGACGGAGTTCAGCTTCGGCCGCGCGTCCATACGCGCCGGGTCGAACGGCTTTCCGTTGATCAGCCATTCGCGACTGAGACGGCTGAAGCTGAAATCGAACTCACGAGTCGTGACGGCGCGCTCCGCGGCAGGGTTCGGGACATCTCCGAGCCTGGACGGGATGGTCGACTCGTCGCGCGAGTTTTTCGTCACATCGAATCGCATGATCTGGCCCGCGCTGCCGGACGCAGCCGTGTTGATCAAGCGGACCGATGAACCGGCTTTGAACTGAGAAAAATCGACGATCACGTCAAACCGTTCCGCCGGCGCAATCCGGATGGTGCGCTGCGGCGCCGGCGCCGGGAGCATTCCGCCGTCGCTGCCGATTTGCACAAACGAAAATCCACCGCGCGGAATCGGATCGAGCGTGAGCTCGTATCGCCTGGCGTTCGAAGCATTGAGAATCCGAAAACGATACCTGACCGCGTTAACCTCCAGACGGGGCCACGGCGTACCATTCACGAGAATTAGGTCTCCCAGGACCCCTCCCATGTAACTGTCCGTCGTCGCCGGTGGTTCACGAAGCAGCGGGTCGCGCAACGGATAGCGAAAGGACCCGTCAGCTTCAAACGAACGGTCACAGATCATCAACGCAATTTCCCGATCGCCGCGCGGCAACGGCATCTGTTCCTCGTTCGCGTCGCGCAGAATGTAAAACCCGGCCAATCCGCGCCACACCGACGCCGCCGTAAAATCCATGCGATGGTCGTGATACCAAAGCGTCGCGCCCCGCTGATCGTTCGGATAAATGTATTCACGCTCGCCAGCGGAAATTCTCGCCTGGGGATCGTGGTCATGACCCGCAAAGCCGCCGGCCGGCAAAATCAGATCCGTGGGATAGCCGTCATGCTCCGGGGGCGTGCGGCCGCCGTGCAGATGATTCACGATCGGAACCGGGAGTTGGTTTCTCAGTCGCAGCGAAACTGGCCGCCCGCGCCGGGCTTCAATCGTCGGACCCGGGAAGATTCCGTCGTATCCCCAAATCGGCGTTATCAGTCCCGGCAAAATACGAGCGTCTGCGGCGCGGACGGTGAAGTCGTAGGCGTCGGTTGCCCCTTCGGTCTGGATTGGCCGCGCCACAGGAAGGCGGCGCAGCGGGGTCTCGAACGGCGCGGGAAGCGGCGCGAGACTCGGTAGCAGCCTCGCTTCGGGCCGGCGAGGAATGCATCCCACCGCCGCCAAAGGCGCCGCTAAAGCGCCATATTTCAGCCAATCCCGGCGTGACCCTTTCATTCAGGACTTCCGGCACGCGGGCGAAATACGGAAACGGTCTGAACCACCACGACAGCAAATTCGATGGCGCCAAGCGGCACATGGACGCGAAGCAAACGGCCATAGCCGACGCCGGTTTGCAAACTTTCGGCAAGCAATAGCAGCGCGCTTCCGATCAGCAGCCAATATGTTGCGACGCCGGTGCGCAACCCGAATGCCGCGAGCACAATCTGGATCGAACACAACCCGAGAATTGCCCATGCGAGCCATTCGTGAAAACGAACCGCGTCATCGGCGCCGGAAAGAAACTCTCCCGCGAGCGCGGGCTGAGCCAGCAAAGCGCAGGAGTGCAAAACGAGCACCGTCTTCAGCGCGAACCCCGTCGCGCGCTTCATTGCGAGCTCCGCGTCCGCGGTGCGACTCCCGTTTCGATCGATCGTTCGATCGCGATGCGAACCAATTGGCTGCGCGTACGAACGCCGGTCTTGTCGAAGAGCTGCTGGAGCGCGGCCTTCACGGAGCCTAAGGAGGCGCCCAGGTTGTACGCAATATCGCGATTCGTTTGACCTTCGAGAACTCCGCGCAGCACCTGACGCTCCCGCGGCGTCAGCGGAGTGGCCTTCGCGCCGCCGGGATTGCCCACGCGGGAAATCACCACTTCGTCGTTCCAGATACCACCCGCGGCCACTTTTCGGATGGCGTCGAGAAGCTTGGCCGGTGAGGTGCGCTTCATCGCGATGCCCGATATTCCCAGCCTCCACGCCAGCGAACATTGGAGCCCATTCATCCCGGCCGTGACCATCAGAATTTTTCCCTGGAAGCCTCGCGCGGACGCGTCGGAAATGAACCGTGTTCCAGTCTCGGAGTCCAGATCGTAATCGAGCAGCACGATATCGATCGGAGTCCGCGCCACGAAGGCGAGGGCTTCCTCCGCAGTTCCGCATTGCGCGACCGCCTCCAAATCGGGCTCCGTCGCCAACAGCCTGCTAACGCCTTCCCGAAACAGGACGTGATCGTCAACAAGCAAGAGTCGTATAGGTTGCATGGGAATCTTCCTGAAGCGCGCTTCCCGCGGCATCGTCGGACAGCGCCAGATCGATCACGAACGAACATCCCTTGCCGAGCGGATCGTAGCGCAAGTCGCCCCGAAAAGAACGCACAAAAGCGCGAGACAAATACAACCCAAGGCCTGTTGCATCGGCCCCTTTTTGCAGCGGCTGAAAGAGCGCGCCCGGTTCGGAGATTCCAGGTCCATTGTCGCTGACCCGGATACGAACTCCGTCGTCCTGAAGCTCCGCCGCGATGATCATTTTCTTGACGTCCACGTTATCGACGTCCACCGACTCCAAAGCGCGCTGACTGTTCTTAGTGAGATTCAGCAGCACCTGCAGCAGGCTCGCGCGATCGGCCTCGACGAGCGGCAGAGACGTGGGAACCGCCCATTCCAGCGCGATTCCGGATTCCTCGCAGCAAGGCGCGAGCACAATCCGAAAATCGGTCAGCAGATCGTTCAGATCGACGCCTGCGGACGCCTCGGAGCTTATGGTCTGCTTCAGACCCAAAGACGCGATTTTTTCCAGCGTATCCACCAACGATCCGAGCGCATCAAAATCCGTATTGCCCGAGAACGCTCCTTGCCGCGAAAGATTTTCATACATCACGCCGATCGCGCCGCAGACGTTTCGAACCTCATGCGAGACGGCAGCGACAAGAATTCGCGATCCGGCCAGCAGTTGTTCCAGGTTCGCCTCCTCACGTTCACGCAGATGCTCCGAAGTGTCTACCAGCACTGCCGCCATGCGTGCGCCGGCCGGCGTGCGGTAGGTCGCAAAAAACACGTCGGCCAGGAACGCCTCCCCGTCGGCGCGCTGTCCGCGGGTTTGCATCTGCGTGCGGAAAACGCGATCGGTTTCATGAATCGATGGCACAAAGGCGAGCGCCGGTACGTACCCGGCGATGCTGCGGCCAGCGAGTGTCGCGTCCCGCATGCCAAACATTCCGTGGGCCGCCGGGTTTGCCAATAGAATCCGGCCGTCGCCGGACATGGTCAAGACAGCCGCCGGACTGCTCTCGACCAGAAATTTCAGTTGCTCTTCGGCCGCGCGCCGGGCATTCATCTCGCGCTCGGCGCGGGCGACGCTCTCCATTTCGCGGCGATATCCTCTGGTCACCGCGCGCGACAACAGCGCTGCCGTGGCGAGCGTCGTAAAAATCAGCGCGTCCCTCGGAATCTGCATGTCGACCGGAAACGCGTCCAGCCGGTCGGACAAATAGGTGCAGAACGCTGCCGCCAGCAGCAGTTTCGGCCAGTTCCAGATGGCGCCGAGCAGCACCAACGGAAACATATACAAGAAACCAAGCGTCGCTTCAAAAACGACTTTCCAGTCAGTGATCGCGATCGCTATCGTTAACGCGAGAGCCAGTGTCAACACGACCCACGGCCGCAACTGCAAGATTCCGCGCATTATTTCCTCAACGGAAGGTCACCTAGAATTTTACAGCAGGGCAACATGCACGCCACCGGCGGATGCCAAAAAAAATAGCCGATAGTTGCTCCGGGAGGCGAGTTGGTCTCGCCGACAACATAACTGGGGGACCGCAATGAGCTCAGTCAGTGTGAACTGACCGGCAAGTTCAGTAGCAGCCCGCTGGAGCCGAACCAGCGCTTCGCGCATGCTCAGGCGAATAGCTCTCGGATCCCGTCACCTTCCGTGACGGTACTTCCATTTCTTGCCGCTCCCAGGCCGTGCGCGAGTTCCTGAGGAGCGGAGCGCGCTATTGCTTCTTCTGGCTCCCCGGATCTCCTGGTCCGCCATCGCCCTCGGATCCTCCGTAGATGCTCCGGCCGTCGGGCAATGTGACACGCCGCGCATCGATCAGGTGCGAGCCGTCCTTGGCAAGATAACCGTCCACCACCAGCGTGTCACCCAACTTAATGTCGCCTTTCTTGAAGCCGCGCCTGGAGAGAGCGCCGGGTGCGCCGGATTCGCAGCCCCAGTTAGAGACCTTTCCGCCGATTTCCACATCGAGATACAAATACGAATGCGGATTGGTCCATTCGATCTTGGTCAGCTTTCCCACCAGTCGCACTGGCTTCGTTCCATCAAATTCGGCCGCGAAGGAATGATGAGCAAGAGCAATCGGTGCGACGGCGATTAGTCCTGCTACGGCTGCGGCTACGGCAAATCGGACTTTCATAAATATCCTCCCTTTTTTAATTTAGATTCTTCACGCCTGGAGGCAGAATAGTCTGCGCAGGATTGGATTTCGACGGAGGAGGCGGCAGCGGAGCCAGGGTGTCGTAGCCGCGCGTTCCGTCCGCCCGAATCGACCCCGGTCCTGGGCCTAAATGGCCGGCAGATACATCGATATTGTTTTCGGTGCAGGCCTCCTCACGCGTCTCCCGCCCCGGCGCGAGGACCCAGCTCCTTTGGAAATGGATCGGCTCTTTGTAGAATTTCGGATCTTCGATCAACAGCTCCAGGTGAAGATTGCCGACATCGGGGCGGCTCCAACGCTCTACCACGTGCCGGCTCTCGCTGACTGGATCGGCGTTCTCGTCCGCCCAGGTGTTGACGTCCTTGAACGCGACAGAGTCGATGACGAACGTATTGCCGTCCCAGCTTCCGATCTCTTCGCCGAAATAGCTGGGGTCGGGATCTTCGGTGTGTTTGCGGCCGTCCGTAGGAATTACCCGAAACGTTCCGTATTGATAAAGAAAGACCGTGGTTCCAGTCACTTGGAGAAGCTGGAACCCGCCGTCTCCTGCATCTTCACGCGGGATACTGCCGGGCAGACAGCGGCTTTCGGGGTCGACCGTATGCTCCACGTTGAATTTGTGCGCCGCTTCTCCGGCAGCCGTGAAGGGGAGCTTGAACCCGGGCAGATCCTTCCCGATGTTGCCGTGTGGATGTGCGTTACCGTCGTCCCGCCAGTAGCCGGTAAAGTCCGGGTGACCGTCAACAGCCTTGGGCGTGGGACCCTTCGGCGGCGGAGGCACGCTTCCGCGACGCGTATCTTGGGCGGTCGCGGTAAAAAACAACACTGACGTTGCAAGCAATGCGGCGGCGAGTTTCACGAAGCCCTCCTTATCGAGTTTTCCATCTGGGTTTTTAGGAACGACCGTCCGAAGCTGAATGCGCCCGGTCCGGTTGTGCCCAACAGAAAATATGTTGCGCGCTGAAGATGGCGAACCCCTCCACGGTGCGCGGCGACGCCAGCTCCGGCGACTCGAAAGCTGGTCTTTCCCGGGGCGGGATCAACATAAAACTGGTCGTGCGCTTCCATATTATTGAGACAGCTTATCACAAAACATCCTAAAGTCGATAGACTATTGTATGATCGACAATATGAAAAAGCTCTCGCGCGCGATATTGGCGCTCTTGACATTGCGAGCCTGGGCGGATGACGCCGCCCTACTTGAAAAAGCTAAGGCGATTCACCAACGAATCATCGCCTTCGATAGCCACCTGGATCTTCCCTTCGACTACAGCGGCGCAGCCGAAGACGGCAAGACGCAGTTCGACTTGCCCAAAGTTGCACGCGGCCAACTGAAGGGAGCGGCGCTGGCAGTCTTCGTGCCGCAAGGCCCGCGCACACCGGAGGGATATAGAAAGGCCCGCGAGGACGCGGACAAGAAGCTCGCGCTGATCAAGGTCGTGGCGGAGCAGAATCCGAAGTTGGCTGAGCTCGCTTACAGTCCCGCCGATGTCCGCCGCATCGCTGCGGAAGGCAAGTTCGCGGTAGCGATCAGCCTGCTGAACGCCTATCCCCTCGGATCGGACCTGTCGCAGCTTGACGAATGGTACAAGCGCGGCGTCCGAATCCTCGGCTACGTGCACGCGGGCCACAACGATTGGGCTGATTCGTCGCGGCCCAATAAGAAGCTCGACAACGCAACGGAGGAGCATGGCGGCTTATCGGAGCTTGGCAAGCAAGGCGTGGCGCGGCTGAACCAATTGGGTGTGTTGATCGACGTCTCGCAGCTTTCCTCGCCGGCATTCAAACAGGTCTTGAGCCTGACCAAAGCTCCGGTGGCGGCCACCCACTCCGGCGTCAAATCGATCGTGAATGTGGGCCGAAACTTAAGCGATGAAGAACTGGCGCTGATCCGCAAGAACGGCGGCGTAGTGCAGATCGTCGCGTTCAGCAATTATCTTCGGCCCGCGCCCGAGGGCGCCACGGAAGGAAAACCCGCGCCGCCGGCGACGGTAGCGCAACTGGTAGACTCGCTCGACTACGCAATGAAGAAAATCGGAATCGATCACGTCGGCATTTCGTCGGATTTTAATCACGGCGGCGGGGTCGCCGGTTGGCAGAATGAGGGCGAGGCGCAAAACGTGACCATCGAACTGTTGCGCCGGGGCTATACGGAGAAGGACATTGCGAAACTATGGGGAGGCAACTTCCTGCGCGTATGGGGCGAGGCCCAGAAAGCCGCGAAGCACTAGAATGACGGCCGAAAAGGCGCCGGCACTCGTTCGGCTGATTCATTTGGGCTGAGGATATAGCATGGTTGTCAGGATGAGCCTCAGCGAGTTTTCCCGGGTTCCCGTGATTGACGTCGCTCCGTTGGTGAATCACACCGCGGAACGCGCCAAGGCTGCAGAACAGATCGGGACCGCGTGCCGGGAATGTGGATTCTTCTACATCGCCGGTCACGGCGTCGACGAGTCATTGTGCCGACAACTGGAAGCTCTGAGCCGCCGGTTTTTCGACCAGAGCGAAGCGGAAAAGATGCGGATCGCCATGTCCCGGGGAGGCGGCGCCTGGCGCGGATATTTTCCCGTCGGCGGCGAACTCACGTCCGGTAAACCCGACAGGAAAGAGGGCCTCTATTTCGGAGCGGAACTCGCGGCGGATCATCCCGCGGTCCTGGCCGGTAAGCCCCTTCACGGTCCGAACCTGTTCCCGGAGATCCCCGGCTTTCGCGAGACCGTGCTGCGTTATATCGATTCGTTAACGCAACTCGGCCGCGCCTTGATGTCCGGGATCTTATTCGGTCTGGGCCTGGATCAAAACTATTTACCAGAGCTCTCCATAGCCGATCCGCTCATTCTGTTTCGCATCTTCAACTATCCTCCCGCGACGGAGGATGGAGACATGCCGTGGGGAGTTGGCGAGCACACCGATTACGGACTACTCACTATTCTACGGCAGGACGATACGGGCGGCCTGCAAGTGAAATCCCGCTCTGGTTGGGTGGAGGCGCCGCCGATTCCCGGAACCTTTATCTGCAACATCGGCGATATGCTCGACCGTCTGACGCGTGGAATCTATCGCTCCACTCCGCATCGGGTGATCAATACGTCGAAGCGCAACCGGCTGTCGTTTCCGTTCTTTTTCGATCCTAATTTTGACGCGCGGATTCCGCCCATCCAGGATCTCGAACACGGAGCCCCAGATGATTTCCGCGAGCGGTGGGACCAGGCGAGCGTGCACCAGTTCTCGGGGACCTATGGCGACTACCTGCTTAACAAGGTGTCGAAGGTGTTCCCCGAATTGCGCAAAAAAGTGCTGTAGTGGTCACTTCCCGACTGGGCGGACGTCCATATGGCTGAAGTCGCGGCGATGGAGGTGACCGCCGGCCTTCTCTTGAATGTCTATTGCACGTCCGGCTTCGAGCCAGTGGAGACGGCTTTCGAGTCCAGCTTTTCGACAAACGCCGATGTGATCTCTGGCCGCGATTCGGAGAAATGCCTTCGGAGGACACCCAAAACCGGTCATGGTTGGACGCCTGAAAACCGGCCAATGAGATAGCTGAATCGGGACATTGAACTGGCGGGGCCCTAGTCCCACTTCCGGATACCCCGCACTCCACGAAAAACACTGCCAAACTCCCAGTTGCTTCAGATCCTCCCATTTGCTACACTCTTCTATGTTCCAGAGTTAAAGCTCAGTGGGAGGTTCGTTTGTCTTCACGCGAACCGCTTGCACCAATGAGGAAAAATGGCACGTAAACCAGGCAAGAAATACGAATCCGCGCGGAAGCAGGTCGAGGCGAAGGAGTACCAGCTCCAAGACGCCATTCCGCTCCTCCAGAAAATAAAGTACGCCAAGTTCGACGAGACCGTCGAAGTTCACATGCGCCTCGGCGTCGACCCCAAACATGCCGACCAGATGGTCCGCGGCACCGTGGTCATGCCAAACGGCTTGGGCAAGTCCAAAATCGTGCTGGTCATCGCCAGCGGCGACAAGCAGCGCGAAGCCACCGAGGCCGGCGCCGATCTGGTGGGCGGCGAGGACATGGTGAACAAGATTCAGTCCGAAGGCTGGACCGCTTTCGACGCCGTCATCGCCACGCCCGACATGATGCGCTCCGTCGGTAAGCTCGGCAAAGTGCTCGGCCCGCGCGGCCTGATGCCCAACCCCAAAACCGGCACGGTCACCGTCGATGTGGCCAAGGCCATCAAGGAAATCAAGGCCGGCAAGGTGGAATTCCGCGTCGATAAAACCGGCATCATCCACGCGCCGGTGGGCAAGCTCAGCTTTGCGGCGGATAAACTGGTCGAAAACGCCGCCAGCCTCATCACCGCCGTGATCAAGGCCAAGCCGGCGGTAGCCAAGGGCAAATACGTTCGCAGCGCGACGTTGTGCTCGACCATGAGCCCCAGCGTGTCGGTCGACACCACTCCATTCAGCGTAAAGGCGGCGGTCTAGCACGGCTAAACTGGCCAAACGACAGGTGGTTCCATGAAAAAGAAGGAAGATAAAAAGAAGGATCTCGAAGCTTTGCGTCAGGACCTGGAAAAGACCAGGAACCTGTTCGTCACCGGCTACGAGAAGCTGAAAGTCAGTCAGGATTTCGAGCTGCGCAAAGTGGTGCGGGGCGCGGGCGGCAAGTATCGCGTGGTCAAGAACAACCTGGCGGCATTGGCGTCCGATGGCACGGCTTCCGAAGCGGTGTTGAAAGATCTGCGCGGCATGACGTCGGTGGCGTATACGTCCAACGATCCGGTGGCGCTCGCTAAAGCGCTCACCGCGTACGCCAAGATAAATCCGACGTTTACGTTCAAGGCTGGATTGGTAGAAGGCCGCGTGATCGACGTGAAGGCGATCAACGAATTGGCCTTGATGCCTCCCAAGGAAGAGATCTACGCCAAGCTGCTGTACCTGATCAACGCTCCGGCGCAGCGTCTGGTTACGGCTTTGGGCGCAGTGGGCCGCAACCTCGCGGTGGTTGTGGATCAGGGCGTGAAGGAAAACAAGTTTAAGGCCGACCCGCAACCGGAAGGGTAACAGAGCCGCGACCGCGAGGGAGCGATTTTTGCCACCGGCTGCACCTGCCGATATTGAATAGGATTTTTGAAAAAGAGGGAGTTGGAAATGGCGGACATCAACGCAATTGCGGAACAGATTCAGGGCTTGACGCTGCTCGAAGCATCGCAGCTGGTCAAATTGCTCGAAGAGAAGCTCGGAGTATCGGCTGCGGCCGCCGCTCCAGTGGCTGCGGCTGGCGGCGCGGCTGCGGCTGCGGCTCCGGTGGTTGAAGAAAAGACCGAATTCACGGTGGTGCTGACCGGCGCCGGCCCGAACAAGATTAACGTTATTAAAGCGGTGCGCGAAGTCACCAGCCTCGGCTTGAAGGAAGCCAAGGACTTGGTGGACGGCGCTCCTAAGCCAGTGAAGGAAGGCGTGAGCAAGGACGAAGCCGCCGCCATCGCCAAGAAATTCACCGACGCCGGCGCTACTGTAGAAGTAAAGTAGCGCGGGGCCATGCCCTGCGGCGTCGTGGGTCTCGGCCAGATAGCTTCCAGGCATCTAGCCGGGCGTACGGCGCCTTACAGAGCCGCGGCCTCTGAGCGGGCGATCTACCACATTCGGCCCGCGGTAACGGCTTCAAAGGGCATTTGACGTGGGGGGAAACTCCTGCTAGAGTGGATAGTTGGGCGTTGGATTCAGACGGATTCGATCCCATTGGTGACTGTGATTCCCGAATCCTGGCATATTAATTGCAGTTCTGGCAAAACTGCGCGGAGGGAATTTCTGCGCTTTTACGCTAAGGCAATTCCTCAGGATACGTGCGTCCGCACTTCCGCCTATCCTCTTTTCATCACTGGCATCGCTCTGGAACTGGAAAGTTTCCCGCCCCTTTGTCATCATTCGGCGCTTTGGGAGTCCACCACTCCCGGAGCGCCGTTGGTATTTGCGAATTAACCGTGTCTTTGCTTCGGCTGTTCGGCCGTCAGGAGCATTTTAGGAATGGATAATATTCAAAATAACGGCGCTATCCCCGAGCGGGTTGATTTTTCAAAGATCAAAGCCTCGATTCCGATTCCGAATCTGATCGAGGTACAGAAAAACTCCTACGAGCGCTTTCTGCAGATGGACTTGCTGCCCAATGAGCGCGAGGACATCGGCCTGCAGACCGTCTTCAATTCGGTATTTCCGATCTCGGATTTCCGCGGGGTCAGCGACCTCGAGTTCGTCGATTATTCCATCGGCAACTGGGAGTGCAAGTGCGGCAACCTCAAAGGGCTGCACCATCTGCGCTCCACCTGCCGTAACTGCGGCGCCACCATTCGCACCGATCCGTTTCACGCCGGCGACATTCTCTGTCACCACTGCGGCACCTTCAATAAGAACGTGGTGACGTTCTGCAACAAGTGCGGCGACCCGGTCGGCCTGCAGCTCAAATACGACATGCAGGAATGCCAGGAGCGCGGCATGACGTACGCGGCTCCGTTGAAGGTCACCATCCGCCTCACGGTCTATTCGAAAGACCCGGAAACCCAGAAGAAGAGCGTCCGCGACATCAAGGAACAGGAAGTCTTCTTCGGCGAAATTCCGCTGATGACTGAGAACGGCACGTTCATCATCAACGGCACGGAGCGCGTCATCGTTTCGCAATTGCACCGCTCCCCGGGCGTGTTCTTCGAGCGCGTGCAGGCGCAGGGCTACTTCCTCGGCAAAATCATTCCCTATCGCGGAAGCTGGGTCGAGTTCGAATACGATATCAAGAATCTGCTGTACGTCCGCATCGACCGCAAGCGTAAGTTTTACGGTTCGGTCTTCCTGCGCGCCCTGGGCTATAAGACCGATGAGCAGATTCTGCGCGCGTTCTACCGCGTCAGCAAGATCTCCGTCAAAGAAAAGAAGCTCTTCTGGACCGTGGATGAGGGTCTGACCGGGCTCAAGCTGTCGTACGCCATCAATGGCAAAGGCGGCGAGACGGTGGTGGCGCAAGGCAAAAAAATCACCCCCTCGCTCTTCAAGGAAATTCAGAAAGCCAAGATCGAGCGCGTCGAAGTCGCGGTTAACGATCTCGAAGGCGCATACGTAGTCGCCGACGTGGTAGATATGTCCACCGGCGAGGTGTTGATCGACGCCAATAGCGAGCTCACCACCATCGCGCTCGCCAAACTTCTCGAATCGGGCATCGGCGAATTTGATATCTTCTTCCCGGAGCGGGACGACGTCGGCTCGGTCATCTCGGCCACCATTCGCAAAGACGCTGTCAAGGCGCAGAACGAAGCCCTGATCGAGATCTACCGCAAGCTGCGTCCCGGCGACCCGCCTACTCTCGACACCGCCACTCAGCTGTTCCAGGGCATGTTCTTCGACCCACGCAAGTACGATTTTTCGCGCGTCGGCCGCATGAAGTTCAACATCAAGCTGCATGGCAGCGCGGATTTTGCGCCTGACGATTGGACCGCCAATCCCGCCAACGCCAACCGCAGCGCTCTCGACCGGCGCACGCTCGACCAGCACGATTTCCGCGACACCATCCGCTACCTGCTCAAGCTGCGTAAGGGCATCGGCGCGGTGGATGATATCGACCACCTCGGCAACCGCCGCGTGCGCGCGGTGGGCGAGCTGCTCGAGAACCAGTTCCGCATCGGCCTGGTGCGCATGGAGCGCGCCATCAAAGAAAAGATGTCGGTCTACCAGGAAATGTCGACGGCCATGCCGCACGACCTGGTCAACGCCAAACCCGTGATGGCCGCCATCCGCGAGTTCTTCGGATCGAGCCAGCTTTCGCAGTTCATGGATCAGACCAATCCGCTGTCCGAGATCACGCACAAGCGCCGTCTCTCGGCCCTTGGACCAGGCGGTCTGAGCCGCGAGCGCGCCGGATTCGAAGTGCGCGACGTGCACCCCACGCACTATGGCCGCATATGCCCCATCGAGACGCCCGAAGGTCCGAACATCGGTCTCATCTCGTCGCTCTCCTGCTTCGCCACCATTAACGAATACGGATTCATCGAGAGCCCGTACCGCAAGGTGATCAAGGGCGTGGTCGCCGATGAAATCAAGATTCTGAATCCCGGCGATACCGATTATAAGGTGGGCGATATCGCCACCCGCGCCGAAGTGGAATCCTCCAATAAGAAGCTCAGCGCCAAGAAGCAGGCGGCCGAATTCGTCGCCCACTGCGAATACCTTTCGGCGTGGGAGGAAGACAAATACATCGTCGCCCAGGCCAACGTCGAGTTGGACGATAAGGGCCGCATCGTGCCTGAGCTTTGCAACGCCCGGCAAGCCGGCAACTTCGTGCTCAAGCCCAAGGAAGAGATCGAATACATCGACGTCAGCCCGAAGCAGCTAGTCTCGGTGGCCGCGAGTTTGATTCCATTCCTCGAAAACGACGACGCCAACCGCGCGCTCATGGGGTCGAACATGCAGCGCCAGGCGGTTCCGCTGCTGCGCGCCGACGCTCCTTATGTAGGCACCGGCATGGAGTATGTGACGGCGCGCGATTCCGGCGCCGTGGTGCTCTGCAAACGTCCGGGCGTGGTGGATTCGGTGGATTCCGAGCGCATCATCGTGCGCGTGGAAGGCACGGCGCATGAAGGCCAGCTTTCGCGCGAAGTGGGCGCCGATATTTATCAGCTCACCAAGTTCAAGCGCTCCAACCAAAACACCTGCATCAACCAGAAACCCATCGTGCGCGTGGGCCAGCGCGTCATCAAGACCCAGGTTCTGGCCGACGGACCCTGCACCGATATGGGCGAGCTGGCGCTGGGCCGCAACGTCCTGGTGGCGTTCATGCCATGGCGCGGCTACAACTTCGAAGACGCCATCCTGGTCAGCGAAAAGCTGGTCAAGGAAGATTACTACACCTCCATCCACATTGAGGAGTTCGAAATCGAGGCCCGCGACACCAAGCTCGGGCCCGAGGAAATCACGCGCGATATTCCGAACATCGCCGACAGTTTCCTGCGCAATCTGGACGAGAGCGGCATCATCCGCATCGGCGCCACGGTGAAGCCGGGCGACATCCTGGTGGGCAAAGTGACGCCCAAGGGCGAAACCCAGCTCACGCCCGAAGAGAAGCTGCTGCGCGCGATTTTCGGCGAAAAGGCCGGCGACGTGAAGGACGCGTCGCTCTACTGCCCGCCGGGAATCGAAGGCACCATCGTCGATTGCAAGATTTTCTCGCGCAAGGGGCAAGAGAAAGACGAGCGGTCGAAATCCATCGAAGAAACGCAGATCCAGCGTCTGCAGCGCAACCTCACCGACGAAATCCGCATCCTGACGGACGAGCGCGCCAAGCGTCTCGGCATACTGCTCGAAGGCAAGAAGCTGCTGGCCGATCTGCACGACGAAAAAACCAACAAGCGCCTGCTCTCGAAAGACACCGAGCTGTCGCGCGACCTCATCGAGAAGATGAAATCGCGCGATCTGAAGCGCATGCGGCTCTCCAACAAAGATCCGCGTCTCAACGAACAGATCGACGAAATCGAAGAGATGACGTCGCGGCAGATCGCGGTGCTCGAAAAGATCACCGACGAAAAAATCGGCAAGCTCCGCAAGGGCGACGAGCTGCCTCCGGGCGTAATCAAGCTGGTCAAGGTCTACATCGCCATGAAGCGCAAGCTTTCGGTGGGCGATAAGATGGCCGGCCGCCACGGTAACAAGGGCGTGATCGCGCGCATCCTGCCGGACGAAGATATGCCGTACCTGCCGGACGGAACGCCGGTGGAAATCGTGCTCAATCCGCTGGGCGTGCCATCCCGTATGAACGTCGGGCAGATTCTGGAGACGCACTTGGGATGGGCGGCGAAGGCGCTGGGCGTGCAGTTTGCGACCCCGGTGTTCGACGGCGCGACTGAGAAAGAAATCAAGAAGGCCCTGACGGAAGCCAACCTGCCCACTTCGGGCAAGACCAAGCTTTACGACGGCATGACCGGGATCGAGTTTGAGCAGCCGGTGACGGTGGGCTACATCTATATGTTGAAGCTCTCGCACCTGGTAGACGACAAGATCCACGCGCGCTCCATCGGACCGTACTCGCTCATCACGCAGCAGCCGTTGGGCGGCAAGGCGCAGTTCGGCGGCCAGCGTTTCGGCGAAATGGAAGTCTGGGCGCTCGAAGCCTACGGCGCCGCATACATCCTGCAGGAGTTGTTGACGGCCAAATCCGACGACGTATACGGCCGCGCCAAGATTTACGAGGCTATTGTGAAGGGCGAAGCCGCGATCGAGCCGGGCGTACCGGAATCGTTCAACGTTTTGATTCGCGAGCTGCAGTCGCTATGTCTCGATGTGGAATTGATGAAGAAGCCGCGTGAAGTGCCGGATACGGCCTTAGCGGCGGACTAAGTTTTTCGACGCAGAGACGCAGAGGCGCAGAGATCGGCGCAGAGAGAACAACTTATAAATGTCTTCTCTGCGTTTTCCTCAGCGTCTCAGCGTCTCTGCGTCGAATAGGTTTTTTCAAGTTTACAACTGGAGGCAACTTTGAGATCCTCTCCATACGATCGGGCGAATTTGATCGCGGATTTCGATTCGATCCGCATTTCCCTGGCTTCTCCGGAGAAAATCCGGAGCTGGTCGCACGGCGAAGTCACCAAGCCGGAGACCATCAACTACCGGACTTTCAAACCCGAGCGCGACGGCCTGTTTTGCGCGCGCATTTTCGGACCCACCCAGGATTGGGAGTGTTTGTGCGGCAAGTATAAGCGCATGAAGCACCGCGGCGTCATCTGCGACAAGTGCGGCGTGGAAGTCACGCTGGCGCGCGTCCGGCGCGAGCGCCTGGGTCACATCGAGCTGGCCAGCCCCTGCTCGCATGTCTGGTTCTTCAAGGGACTGCCGAGCCGCATCGGCCACCTCCTCGACATCACGCTGCGCGAGCTCGAACGCGTCCTCTACTTCGAAGCCTACGTAGTCGTGGAGCCGGGCGAAGCCGAGATCGGGCTCACCCGCGGCGAAGTGATCACCGACGAGCGCAAGCGCGCGCTCGACCTTGAGCATCCCGGCAAGTACATCGCCATGATGGGCGCCGAAGGCATCAAGGAACTGCTCAAGAAGATCGACGTCGAATCGCTCTCCGAAGAGATTCGCGCCAAGATGAAGACCGAGCAATCGCAGCAGAAGAAGCTGAAATTCGGCAAGCGTCTGCGCGTCGTCGAATCGTTCCGCAAATCGAGCAACAAGCCGGAATGGATGATTCTCGATGTCATCCCGGTAATTCCGCCGGAGCTGCGTCCCCTGGTCCCGCTCGATGGCGGCCGTTTCGCCACCTCCGATCTCAACGACCTTTACCGCCGCGTCATCAACCGCAACAACCGGTTGAAGAAGCTCATCGAGCTGCATGCCCCGGACGTAATCGTGCGCAACGAAAAGCGCATGCTGCAGGAAGCCGTCGATGCGCTGTTCGATAACGGCCGCCGCGGCCGCGTGCTGCGCGGCGCCAACAACCGTCCGCTGAAATCGCTCTCCGATACGCTCAAGGGCAAGCAGGGCCGCTTCCGCCAGAACCTGCTCGGCAAGCGCGTCGATTATTCCGGCCGCTCCGTGATCGTGGTCGGTCCCGATCTGCGCCTCAACCAGTGCGGTTTGCCGAAGAAGATGGCGCTCGAGCTGTTCAAGCCCTTCATCTATCACCGCTTGGAGCAGCGCGGCCATTGCACCACCATTAAGCAGGCCAAGGAACTCGTCGAGCAGCAGGACCCGGTGGTTTGGGACATCTTGGAAGAGGTCATCAAAGACCATCCGATTCTGCTCAACCGCGCGCCCACGCTGCACCGCCTCGGCATCCAGGCGTTCGAGCCCGTGCTGGTGGAAGGCAAGGCCATCAAAATCCATCCGCTGGTCTGCACCGCCTTCAACGCCGATTTCGACGGCGACCAGATGGCCGTCCACATTCCGCTCTCGCCCGAAGCGCAGATTGAAGCGTCCACTCTGATGCTTTCGTCGAACAACATTCTGTCGCCCGCGCACGGCGGCCCTATCACCATTCCCACCCAGGATATGGTGCTGGGCTGCTACTACCTCACCAAGTCGCGTCCCGGCGCCAAGGGCGAAGGCCGCACGTTCGCCTCCACCGACGACGTGCTGATCGCGCTTGAAATGGGCGAAGTGGAAACCCTGACCCCCATCAAGCTGCGCTACACGGGCAGGGTAATCGACCTGGTTCACGCGTTCGATACGCAGAACATCATGCATACCGAACCCATCGAATTCGTGAAGCAGTACATGGATACCACGGTGGGCCGCGTGATTCAGAACGACGCGCTTCCGCAGGATATGCCGTTCATCAACGGGCTCCTGAAGAAGAAGGGGCTCAGCCAGCTTGTGCAGTATTGCTACCTGAAATTCGGCCTGCACATCACCGTGCACATGCTCGATGACGTCAAAGCGCTGGGCTTCCTTTACGCCACGCGCGCCGGCATCTCCATCGGCATCGACGACATGGTGGTCCCCGGCGAGAAGGCCGGCCTGGTCCGCGCCGCGGAAAAAGAAGTGGTGCTGGTGGAAAACCAGTATCAGGACGGCGCCATCACCCACGGCGAGCGCTACAACAAGATCATCGAAATCTGGAGCAAAGTCACCGAGAAGGTCTCCGACGAGATGTTCGCCGCCATGGAAGAGGACGACCGCACCGGCCGCTACCTCAATCCGATTTACATCATGGCCGATTCCGGCGCGCGCGGTTCCAAACAGCAGATCCGCCAGCTTTCCGGTATGCGCGGTTTGATGGCCAAGCCCTCCGGCGAGATCATCGAAACGCCCATCACGGCCAATTTCCGCGAAGGCCTCAACGTGCTGCAATACTTCATCTCGACGCACGGCGCCCGCAAGGGTCTGGCCGATACCGCGTTGAAGACGGCCGATTCGGGTTACCTGACGCGCCGTCTGGTAGACGTGGCGCAGGACGTAATTATCAGCGAGGACGATTGCGGAACCGGCGAAGGCATCTTCGTCGAGCCCATCATCGAATCCGGCGAAATCATCGAGCCGTTGCGCGACCGCATTGTGGGCCGCGTGGCCCTCGAAGATCAGAAGGATTACGAAGGCAACGTGATCGTCGGCGTGAATCAGGAGATCACCGAAGAGCTGGCCGCGGCCATTCAGGCGGCCGGCATTGAGCGCGTCAAAATCCGCTCGGTGCTCACCTGCGAATCGAAGCGCGGCGTTTGCGTCGCCTGCTATGGACGCAACCTGGCGACCGGACGCCTGGTGGAGCGCGGCGAAGCTGTCGGCGTGATCGCGGCGCAATCCATCGGCGAGCCTGGCACGCAGCTCACCATGCGTACGTTCCACATCGGTGGAACCGCTTCGCGAATCAACGAGCAGTCGACGCAGGATGCGAAGTTCGACGGATTCGCCAAATACATCGGCATTCAGACGGTTCGCAGCAAGGCGGGCGAGCTGATCGCCATGAACCGCAACGGCATCATCTCGGTGGTGGACGATAAGGGCCGCGAGAAGGAGCGCTACCAGGTGGTATATGGCGCCCGCATTCTGGCGGAAGACGGCGCGCCCGTCAAGAGCAATCAGAACCTGCTCGAATGGGATCCGTATACGTTCTCCATCCTGACCGAAGTCACCGGCGCGGTCCACTTCAAAGACCTTCTGGACGGCGTCACGCTGCAGGAGCAGGTGGACGAAGTGACCGGCATGTCGCAGCTGGTGGTGATGGATTCGCCCGATGAGAAGCGGCAGCCCACCATCATCATGCGTCCGGAAGGCGCGCAGAGCACGCGTGCGGACGCCAAGAAGTACCTGATGCCGACGCACGCGCACTTGATGGTTCGCGACGGCGAAGAGGTCCACGCGGGCGATGTGTTGGCGAAGATTCCGCGCGAGACCACCAAGACCAAGGACATCACCGGCGGTCTGCCGCGCGTGGTGGAGCTGTTCGAAGCGCGCAAGCCGCGTGAGACGGCCATCATCGCGGAGATCAACGGCATCGTGAAATACGGCGAAGTGACCAAGGGACAGCGCAAGATCTACGTGGTGGGCGACGATGGCGAGCAGCGCGAATATTCGCTGCCGCGCGGCGTGCACATCAACGTGCAGGAGGGCGAGCGGGTGAAAGCCGGCGAGCCGCTCATGGACGGTCCGCGCAACCCGCACGACATTCTGGACGTGCTGGGCGAAAAGGAGCTGCAAAAGTACCTGGTCAACGAGATCCAGGAAGTCTACCGTTTGCAGGGCGTGAATATCAACGATAAGCATCTCGAAGTGATATCGCGCCAGATGATGCGCTGGGTGAAGGTGGAAGATATCGGCGACACCGAATTTCTGCCCGAGGAAGTGCTCGACAAGTTCAAGTTCCGCGCCGAAAACCAGCGCGTGATTGAAGCGGGCGGGCGTCCGGCGCAAGGCAAGGCGATGTTGCTCGGCATCACGAAGGCATCGCTCTCCACCGATTCGTTCATCTCCGCGGCGTCCTTCCAGGAGACCACGCGCGTACTCACCGAAGCCGCGATCAACGGCAAGGTGGACTACCTGCGCGGCCTCAAGGAGAACGTGATCATGGGTCGGCTGGTTCCGGCCGGCACCGGCATGGAGTTTTACCGCCGGGTGAAGATCGCGGGCGAAGACGTAGTGGAAGAGCCGGTGATCGAGCCGGCTCTCGACGCGATTCCCGGCTACGACGAAGAGGCGCGCATCCAGTACGTGGGTGGCCTTTCGGAGGACCCGGGTGAGGAATCGCTAGCGGAGTAACCAGTAGCGCGGGCCCATGGTCTGCGAAGTACCCCGAGCTGTCGATTCAGCAAACCGCCGCTGCGGATGGAAGACATCCGTTAGCGGCGGTTTTGCGTTGGCGCGCCCGCGGATCAAGATGGCCATCCTGGCGCCGCCGATGGTTTCAGTGGCAAAGCGCGGTTGGCGGTTGGAGCCCTAAACTAGGCGCCTGGCGCGGCGGCGGCCGGATAGGAACGGATTTCGTCGACTGCCTGGGATTTAAAGCCGGCGAGCGTGTCCCGTCCCCTGCCCCAAAGGATCGCGATGCATTCACAACATGTCGAAGAGGATCGCCAGGCGCTAAATCGCCCCCACCGGGTTAGCCTCAACGCTTAGTTCGCGAGCTTCTTCTTTGGCGGCCCACCTGGGTGCGCTTATGCCTCATCTGCTGGCTCAGCGTGGTTTCTTTAAGTACACCGCCGTCTCCGAGATAAGCGGTTGGCGGGTGGGCCTTATACCTTATGCCGCGGTCACTGTGGGCAGCCCCGGTGCGGCCTCGGTCTTTAGCTCGTCGCATGGGCAGAAGTACCGATCCAGCAAATCACCAATCATGGCCAGGCACGGTCGCGTGCCTGTACTTCCGTGCTCAGACTCAAGATGACCGCAGTGGATACAACGTTCGACAGGCTCCCGCCACTTGGAGCGCGTATGGGATGAGTGTTCCATCTATCTCTGTAATATTCGATGGATGCAATTACCGCTCCGTTGCGGCCATACCAAGTCTCCGGTCCGCGAATACCGACTTTCCTTTACACACACCCGGATCCGATTGGAGAGACCACGGCAAGTGCGACTGCTGGGAAAAGGCCGAAAGGAACGGATCTGTCCCCTTTGGTCCGAAACCGCATCAGCCCTACTCCGGATCATTCGCGCAAAAAGCGGAGAGGACTTGCTGTTCAGGAACACCCGTGGGGCACCGCTAACGCGTGATGGCGTTGCTTATCTGCTGCGCAAGTACGTCCGCTTCGCGGCACAAAAAGCTCCCGCGCTACGAAAGCGCCGAGTAACTCCACACGTCATGCGACACAGTTGTGCCGTTGCCCTTCTGCAGGCAGGGATCGATGTTTCGGTGATTCGAGATTACCTCGGCCATGCATCGGTGGCCACCACAAGCCGATACATTACGACCAATCTTCAGATGAAGCGTGACGTGCTGGAGGCATTCTGGAGGCGGGCGGGACTCAACCCCGCGGCGCCGCGAAAATGGCGGCCATCGCCGAAATTGCTCGCGTTTCTCGAAAGCTTGTGACGCCTTATCTGGAGTGAGCGTCCCGCTCACCCCACTCCGGTCTCGGCCCGGGCGTCCATCTCACATTCACTCTGGATAATACAAGAGTCCAGATAATGGGCCTTATCTAGATCTCCGGATAAGGCCCATGCTCGCCGCTACTTTGTGGAAGTGACGCCTAACTTCCCGCAGGAGTGCCAGTTCGTATTGGAAAGTCTGGGTGAAGTTTACGGGTACGACGAAGCGGCGCGGGCGCAGCGCATGTCTCCCGAACAGCGCCTAC
>Ga0208193_1000224_pt1 | contig 36559 bp, 35 predicted proteins | sample June2015DPH_17_2_FD_184716 | JGI IMG/M metagenome (GOLD analysis project Ga0208193, IMG submission 184716) | Peatland microbial communities from SPRUCE experiment site at the Marcell Experimental Forest, Minnesota, USA - June2015DPH_17_10... | ecosystem: Environmental > Terrestrial > Soil >... | reverse complement strand
GACGTCGATGGGGAGAAAGGCCGGCTCGCCACGCAAACGCGCGGTCGTGGTGATCGCCTCGGACGTGATCTTGCTGTCGAGCGGACCGACCGTCATGAACGCGTCGATCGAGGGATCCTTCACCATCTCGGTGATTTCCGCGATGGAGAACCGGGAGATCGTCACCTTGTCCGGGTTGAGGCCGGATTCGCTCAGGATCACCTTGAGCAGCGTGACGTTGACCGGGGTGCGTCCGAGGACGCCGACACGATGGCCTTCGAGATCGCCGATCTCCTTGATCTTGGGCTTGGTGTCTTTCTTGGCGCCCTTCTTCGGCGCGCCGGAGGGCGTCCACAGCACCACGACGTTCTTGCGCAGAATGGCAACCGATCCGGCTCCCTTGGGTATTTCCTCGTCGGCGCGGCCCACGGCCAGGTCGACTTCACCGGCCGCGAGAAGTCCGAGGCTTTCGACGGCGCCGGCGGTCGTGATCACCGTCAGCCGGACCGGACTTCCCTCGTTGAAAAACGCTTGCGCCAGATTCACGATCAGTTTCTGGTCGTCGCTTCCGGGGGGTCCCACCGCAATTCGCAAGGTCGTCGGCCGCAACAGCAAGAAGGCCGCGCCGGCGATCGCCGCGAAGAGCAGAAGTGCTGCGGCAAGGAGCAGAAACGGCGCCCCCCTCTTCCGTCTTCCGGAAGCCACCTTCGTGTTCAGACCGTCCGACACAGACATAGTTGCCCGCCAGGTGAGGAGTGATCCCCAGGGGCACCCCAGGGAATGCGCTGCACTGTTGTAGCATGCCCCGGAGTCTTACGGGCCAGGGATTTGTGTTGGCATGCCCCCTGCTGGCCATCGTCAAACCGTGCGAATCGCGTAACGATGGCTCGCTTGAGGGAAAGTTCGCTATTGGCTCGGGAATAACATTGACCGATTATCGTGCGCGCGCATTTTGAACACGATTTTGCGGAAACCGTTATGCTCGCCGATTGTTGTGTAACAGGCAGTTCGGCCCGGCTAGTGCCCGCTTTCGGAAGTTCGTGCGCCAACTGGGCGCACACTACACTGTTCACAAACTTCGGAAAAGTCATGGGCAACGTCGGAATCGGAGCTCTAGGAGAGCGTGCCGTGCAATTGCGACGTCTGGTTTGCCTGATAGCTCTCGCCGCTGGTCTGGCGGCCTGCTCGCAGGAAGTGGACTACACCCCCGAGCAGCGCATGTGCATCGCCCAGCGCTACGCCGCTTACGACGCGCGGCAGATCAACCAATGTGTTGACGTCTGCAGGGTGTGCATGAAGGGCAATATGGTGACCTGCAACACCTCGTGCCGGCTGCGCGGCGCGAGCTAAGGGTTCTGGGCCGCCTGGCCGCCGCCGAAGACCCGCTTCCAAAGATATTCGTTGCCAAAGACTTGGCCATTAACCATGTGCTGCGGGGTCGCAGAGCCCCCTTTGAGGGCTTGACCCGTCCCTGAAGGCATTGAATCATTACCGCTTTCAGGCTCGCGCCAAAATGTTTGAGATTGGTGTTATTTGCATCGTTGTGCTGGCGGCCGGCTACTGGGTCACCCTGTGGCTGATGGGCCGCCATGAGGACGTCTTGCACGGTGATTTCATTCATGCCGAAGAGGGTTCCGAGGTGGCCGGGGCCACGCTATTTCCCGCGCAGCACTTTCCTCCGCATCCGCCGTTTCCGAAGAAACCGAAGATCGTGAAGCCCGCGTCCGTCGGGCCTGCTGCCGTTAAGCCTGCTCCCGCCGAGAGACTTTCCACATCCCCGCCGCGACCGGCAACGCCGGCTCTGCCCGAGCAATCGGATACGCTGCAAGCGCTGCTGGCGTCCATCAAGCGGGACTTGAAGGACGCCTCGCAGCTTTAAGCAAAGCAAGCAGCTTCAGTTCGGATAGTAGTAGCGTTGCTGCTGCTGATAGTAGCTGCGCGGCTGCGGGACCGGATTGCCGTAGCCGTCATACGCCTGCTGCTGATCATAATAGGTCTGCCCGCCATAGGCGCGTTGGCTGGAGCGCGGCATCGGATAACGTTGATCGGCCGAGCTGCCATCGGCGGGATAGATGTAGCCATCATCGGCGCGCTGCTGCACGGGCGGCTGTTGCTGCTGTACCGGACGGCTGCCCGGGAAATATTGCGGCTGCGGTGTCAGTACCACCGGCGCGCCAGAATCCGAATATTGCGGCTGCGGCTGGTATTGCTGCTGGGGTTGCGGGGCTTCCGCGCGCGCGACCGCGTTGCGGCGCGGATTGCGCGCCAGCGCCACCGTGGACGACCCGGTCAGCGTGACCGTGGTGTTGAGCACGCCTTGCTCTTCGACAAGCGCATACAGCGTGGTGGCATTGGCTTTCGACAGCCGCACGCAGCCATGGGAGGCGGGGGTGCCGAGCCGGCCTTCGGAATCGGTGCCGTGGATCGCATGTCCGATCTTGGTGAAGAAGATCGAGTGCGGCATCGGCGCGTCGTCGAATTCCTTGGAGAAGTGCGATTCTTCCATCCTGAAGGCGCGGAAGCTGCCGTTCGGCGTCTCGCGCGACGGGATGCCGGTGGAGACCGGCCATTGATAGCGCTGAACGCCGTCGACGGCGACGGTCATGACTTGCGCATCCTTGTCGACGGTGATGGAGACTTTGGCCTGTGCGGCGCACGTGGCAAACAGCATCAGGGTCGCTACAGCAACGAGAAGGGAACGCATTTTACCTGTGGCCTCCCGGCCTTCAATTGTCGCACCGCACCCCGTCCCGCCGCTTAATATGCCTGAATTCGCACTACGGTTCCAGCGGCGCCTTGAAGCACCCGCCCAATCTGGGGATCGTTAACGCCGGCCTCGAACGCCAACCTGGCGGCGATACCCGTTCATCTTCGTGGCTGAGACGTGGTGGCACGTTGACGAAGATGGAACTCGCGTGTCACGCCTGCGTTATAGACCCATTCATGGATGAGGGCTGACCAAGATGAACAAGGTAAAGACGATCAAGACCGCGGCGTACCCTTTCGAAATGCCAAGCGTGCGTTGGCTTGCGGCACCGGCGTTCGCGCTCGCGCTGCTCGCCGCTCCTCACTTCGCGCATGCTCAGGGCGTCGTGGGCGGCATGCAACAAGGCGCCGCGCAGGGTTCTTATGACGGCGGCCGCGTTGCGGGCCCGGTAGGTTCAGCGGTCGGTGGCGCTGTCGGCGCCGGTGTCGGCGGAGCGGTCGGCGCAGTTGACGGCATCCTCGGCATTCCCGGGCCACGCTGTCACGGTTACTACAACCGCTACGGCCACTGGCGCTGTTATCGGTAACGAGATTCTGCATTCCAAGTTCGTCATTCCGGGATGGTGCGAAGCGACAAAATTGATGTTCAATTTTGCGCCGAGCACCAGACCCGGAATCTCGAGATTCCGGGCTCGCTCGCAAGAGGCTCGCGCCCCGGGATGACTGCTTTCGCAGGTCAATTCTTCAGGCGATATCCGGTCTTGAAGATCCACCACACCACGATCATGCAAATGACCAGGAACGCCACGGTCATCCCGAGGCTCAAGGTGACGCTGACGTCGGCGATCTCGTAAAAGCTCCAGCGGAAGCCGCTGATGAGATAAACGACCGGGTTGAGCATTGTGATGGTGCGCCAGCCCGACGGCAGCATGTTCACCGAATAGAAGCTGCCGCCGAGAAAGGTCAGCGGCGTCACGATCAGCATCGGGATCATCTGAAGTTTTTCAAAACCGTCGGCCCAGATGCCGATGATGAAGCCGAACAGGCTGAAGGTCACCGCGGTCAGCACCAGGAAGGTCAGCATCCACAGGGGATGTTGGATGTGGAGGGGCACGAACAGGCCGGCGGTGACGAGGATAATCAGGCCGAGGACAATCGATTTGGTCGCTGCCGCCCCGACATAACCGAGCACGATTTCGAAATAGGAAATCGGCGCCGACAATATTTCATAGATCGTGCCGACGAATTTCGGGAAGTAGATACCGAAAGACGCATTGGCGATGCTCTGCGTCAGCACCGACAGCATCACCAGTCCCGGCACGATAAAGGTGCCGTAGCTGACGCCTTCGACCTGGGTGATGCGCGAGCCGATCGCAGCGCCAAACACGACGAAATAAAGCGAGGTCGAAACCACCGGCGACACGATGCTTTGCACGATCGTGCGCCCGGTGCGCGCCATTTCAAACTTGTAGATCGCACGGACGGCCCGGAAGTTCATGACGCGCGCACCAAATTAACGAAGATATCTTCCAGCGAGCTCTGGTTGGTCTCCAGATCCGAGAAGCGGATGCCGGCGGCCCTGAGATCGCCGAGCAGGCTGGTGATGCCGGTGCGGTCACCCCTGGTGTCGTAATTATAGGTCAGGTCGTGGCCTTCGTTCGACAGCTCGAGATTATAGGCGCTAAGCGCCGGCGGGATGACGTCAATGCGGGATTGCAGATGCAGCTTGAGCTGCTTCTTGCCGAGCTTCTGCATTAAATTCGCCTTGTCCTCGACCAGAATGATCTCGCCCTTGTTGATGACGCCGACCCTATCAGCCATCTCCTCGGCTTCGCCGATGTAATGCGTGGTGAGGATGATGGTGACGCCGGCGGCCTTCAAGGTCCGCACCACCTCCCACATGCCCTTGCGCAATTCGACGTCGACGCCGGCTGTCGGCTCGTCGAGAAACAGGATTTGCGGCTCATGCGACAGCGCCTTCGCAATCATCACGCGGCGCTTCATGCCACCGGACAATGTGACGATCTTGGAATCTTTCTTGTCCCACAGCGACAGGTCCTTCAGCACCTTCTCGATGTGAGCGGGATTTTTCGGTTTGCCGAACAGTCCGCGGCTGAAGCTCACCGTGCCCCACACCGATTCAAACGCATCGGTGTGCAGTTCCTGCGGCACGAGGCCAATCAACGTGCGCGCAGCTCGCGCATCGTTGATGATGTCGTGGCCGCCGACCGTGACGCGGCCGGCGCTGAGATTGTTGATCCCGCAAATGATGCTGATGAGCGTGGTCTTGCCGGCGCCGTTCGGTCCGAGCAGTGCGAAGATTTCGCCTTTCTCGATCGCCAGATTGATGTCCTTCAGCGCCGTGAAACCGGAGCCGTAGGTCTTGGAGAGATTGGAAACGGAAATGATGGAAGGCATGGCGGGCGAGGCGGTCTCATGAGGGAGGTATTTGCAAAGCGGGGGACGAAAAAGTGAGCGGTGGGTACACCGGACGTCAAAAAATGGAAAGGAACCTTTGTGCAATCCCGCGAGGCGCTTTTAGCAGTTGCCTGCGCGCGACCGATGCATATCTTGTTGGTGACAATAAATCAAAAACAGCCGGTCAGATATCCGGTGGCGGGGAAACGTGGCGCTGTCAGCATGATGTCATCATCCGGGAACTTATGTGCGATCGCGCTGCTTGCAATGGCCTTTTCCGCATTGCCGCAAAAGGCGGACGCGGCCGATCCCGCGATCAAGCTTGGCAACACCGCGCCCTATAGTGGACCGGCTTCCGCCTATGGCACGATTGCCCGTGCGGAGGCCGCCTACTTCCAGATGCTCAACGACCAGGGCGGCATCAATGGGCGCAAGATCGAATTCCTCACCCTCGACGATGGCTACTCGCCGGCAAAAACGGTCGAGCAGACGCGCAAGCTGGTCGAGCAGGACGATGTGCTGGCGATGTTCTCTTCCGTCGGCACCGCGCCGAACATCTCGGTGCAGAAATATCTCAATGCCAAACAGGTGCCGCAGATATTCGTGTCGTCCGGGGCGACGCGCTGGAACGACCCCGAGCATTTCCCCTGGACGGTCGGTTTCAACCCGACCTACGAACTCGAGGGACGTCTCTACGCGGAGTACATTCTGAAGACCAGGCCAAATGCGAAGATCGCGGTGATCGCCCCCAACGAGGATGCGGGCAAGGATTATGTGCGCGGCTTCAAGGCGGGCCTTGGCGAACATATCGATCAGCTCGTGTCCGAGACCACCTATCTCACGGCCGACCCGACCATCGACTCGCAAATGGTCACCATGCGCGAATCCGGCGCGGATGTTTTCTTCGCAGAGGCGACGCCGAAATTCGCGGCGCAAGCCATCAAGAAAGCCGCGAGCATGGGCTGGAAGCCCCTGATCATCCTGCCCTCGGTGTCGAATTCGTTTTCCGCGGTGCTGGAGCCCGCGGGTCTTGAGAACTCGGTTGGCGTGGTGACCGGGCTTTATCTCAAGGATCCCAACGACGCGCGCTGGGCGGACGATCCCGCGCTCAAGGATTGGCTCGCGTGGATGAAGAAGTACCAGCCGAATGCATCGCTAGGTGATCTCTTCAACGTGCAGGGTTACACGGTGGCGCAGATCATGGCGCTGGTCTTGAAGAATTGCGGCGACGATCTTTCCCGCGACAACATCATCAAGCAGACCAAGTCGCTCGATGGGGTCGAGATGCCGATGCTGTTGCCCGGCATCAAGGTGTATGTCGATCCGAACAACGTCACGCCCATTCGCCAAATCCAGTTGGGGCGGTTCGACGGCAAATCCTGGGTGCTGTTCGGGGACGTGCTTGGGGAGAAGTAGGTCGTCAGATTTCGACGGTTATGCCGACTTCAGGATATCCAATAGGAGATCTTTGTCGCCCTCGATGCTCTCGTCGCCGCGAAACCGGCTGATCTCTAGATGGTTATCTTCAAATATGTCTATCTCGACTCGTTCACCAACCATCGTGACCGATAGCCGGATGGTGTCGGGTCGAGTCCGTTCAATGAAAAAATGCAATCCTGCATCTTCGAGCAGTCGAATGGTCTCGAACACTGCGGATGACATCTACCCTTCTCCCATGTCAGTCGCGCCTTCGCCGAAGGCAAGGAGAATACACTCCGCTCCGTGACGATAGCGCCCTACTGAAAATAATTATTGATGATGCGCAGGTCGGAAAGGGCGGGCTCCCGGCCGTTCATGGTCGCCTCGATCACCCGGCGGCACACGGCGGCTGTTGCCTCGTCCTTGAAATCGGTCGCCGCCTCGAGAACGGTCCGCGCCGTATCGAGCGCGCCGCCGTCCTGCTTCGGCGCCTCGGAATTTTCTGGCGCCGCGCCGCCCTTGCGGCCGAAACCTTGCCCGGCGGCCTTGCCGAAAGCAGGCACGCCCTTGCCAAACGGAATCGCGTTCATGCTTGCCGTCCCCCTTCGTCAGGCATATAGCGCGGCCTTGAGGCCCGCATCGACCGCGGTGCCGGTCTTGCGAGACTGGCAGAATGCCAGAACGCTGCGCGAGGTTTCGATATTAAGCCGGCCGTAATCGCTTTCGAGAGTTCTCAGGTCGTTGGCGGTGATGCGGTGATCCTTGGCGCCGAGGAACAATAGCGCCATCGTGGTTTCCCACGAGAAATCCAGCGCCTTGCACAGGATCAGCATCATCTCGCGGTTCTTGTCGAGCAAGGTTCGTTCGATCATGTCGCCCGGAAGCGTACACAACAGCGACATCCCGATCGTGACTTCCTCGAGCCGGTGCGAGCGCGCATAGCTCGATATGCTGGCTTCGTTCAGGTTGCCGAGCCGGTGCTGCGTCGTCACCACGCGCTTGGCGACGAAATGGCCGCGCGAGGAAGGGCCGAATTTCGACTGCAACTCGCCGCCAAGTTCGGTCACCGACGACTGGATCTGCCGCGCCATGTCGGGCCGCTCGTTCTCCAGGCGCTTCTTCACGTCGGAGGTGGCTTTCGCAATCAGTTGCTGGAAGACATGCCGCGGGATGTCCTTGCGCAGGCCGAGCTGCTCGGCGAGGATGGAATCGCCCTCCGCGCGCTGGACCATGTTCAGGAAGCCGAAGTCGGAGAATTTGGCGCCGCTGTTGCCGACGACGGATTTCACGACCTCATGATTGCCGCGCTTGACGAGTTCGTCAGTGACATGCTCTTCAAGCGTTTCGCGTTGCGAGATCGAGAGCATGTGCGCCTGGCTCTTGGTGCAGGCGTTGGCGACGAGCGCATAGGTCTCGAGCTGTTTGGATTCCCTCAAGACGGGGCCGGCGACCTCGATCGCATCATCGAAAGCCAGTTTGTGGATGATGTTGACAGGCGCCTGGTCGAAGCGCGCCAGCCGCTCTGACAATTGCGCGCGCGCCGCGACTTCGATTTCGTCGGCAAGCCGGGTGACGACCTCGCCGAACGTCCAGATTTCGTCGTCACTGAAGCTGCCGGCAATCATCAGGTCGGTGGTATGCCAGAGCGCCCGTGCGCGGCTCGCGGGCGTTCCGCGCGCCACCGCTTCCTCGAGGTCGTCGAGAAACGACTTCGGCTCCAGCTTCTTGACCGTCTTGAATTGTAAGCTCATTTGGGCAGCCAAGTCCTTCGGCGAAACCTCATCTCAGATGAAGATACAGGCGACGCGCAAGTTTTCGGTAAAAATGGCCGCGAAGTATTGTCGATCAAAATTCGTTAAAAAGCCCCGGATTTGGTTAACGTCGTTTAACCATTGATCGGGGCAGCAATGCGCTGAGCTGCCGAACAGCGAGAGGAGCGCAGCAGAGTGGCAAACGTCCTTGGAATCAACTCGGTGTATCACGAGTCAGCGGCTGCGCTGCTCGTCGATGGCGAACTCGTCGCCGCGGTCGAGGAGGAACGATTCAACCGCATCAAGCACGGCAAAGAGGCGGACTGGGATAATCCGCATCAATTGCCGGAGCGCTCGATTCGCTTTTGCCTGAAACATGCCGGGCTCACCGCCCGCGATATCGATCATGTCGCCTATTCATTTGATCCCAAGCTGCGGCGGAAGCGGTACCGGACCGAGTGGTGGGATCCGCGGGAAGAGGAAACCTTCCAACTGCGGCTCGGTCAGGTGGGCGCGGCGTTCGAAGAGTTGCTTGGACGTTCGTTGGGGCAACGATTGCACTTCGTGCCTCACCATCTCGCGCATGCCGCCTCGGTGTACTTCCCCTCCGGCTTCGATCGCGCCGCCATCATCAGCATCGATGGAATCGGCGAGTCGGCCGGCTCCTTTCTGGCGAAGGGTGTTGGTACGCGGATCCAGACCATCGAGGCGTTCGAGTACCCGCATTCGATCGGCTTCGTGTGGGAGGCGTTCAGCGAATATCTCGGCTTCTCACACTACGACGCGTCGAAAGCCATGGGACTGGCGGCTTACGGCAATCCCGAAGTCTATCGCGAGCGGTTTGAATCGATCCTGCGCACGGACGGGGAAAATTATGGCGTGGCCCAGGATTTCCTCGGCGATCAGCCGGACAAGGCCGCTCGTTTGGAAGCCATGTTCGGCCCGCCCCGTGATGCGGATGCTGAAATGCTGCCGCGGCACGCCGATATCGCCGCAGCATTACAGGCGGCGACGGATGCCGCGGTCATGGCACTGGTCCGGCGCGTCAAGCGCAAGGCGCCGTTCGACAATCTGTGCCTTGCCGGCGGCGTCGCGCTCAATTGCGTGACCAATGAAGTGATCAGGCGATCCGGCGAATTTTCCAACCTGTTCATACCTTCCGCGCCGCACGATGCCGGCACCGCGATCGGCGCCGCCTTTGCCGTGCATTGCGCCAAGCAGAAACGCCCGCCCCAGCGCGGCTATTCCACGCCGTATCTCGGGCCTTCCTACAAGCGGAGCGACATTCTGGCGGCGGTCAAGTCGGCCGGGCTGACGGCGCGGCGAAGCAAGTCGCCTGCGCGCGATGCCGCGGCCATGATTGCCGATGGCAAGATCGTCGCATGGTTTCAAGAGCGCATGGAGTTCGGCCCCCGTGCGCTGGGTAACCGTTCGCTGTTGGCCGATCCGCGCCGGCCGGAGATGCGCGACATCCTCAATCAGAAGGTCAAGCACCGCGAGGATTTCCGCCCGTTTGCGCCGAGTGTGCTCGCCGAACATGCCGACGAATGGTTCGAGGTTGGCGCGCATTCGGCCAGCCATGAGTTCATGCTGTTTGCGCCCGAGGTCAAGCCTGAGCAGCGCGACCGCATCCCTGCCGTCGTGCACCAGGACGGCACCGCGCGGGTGCAACTCGTGAGCCGCAAATTAAATCCCCGCTTTCACGAGCTCATCTCCTGCTTCTTTGCGAAAACCGGCGTGCCGCTCGTCGTCAACACATCTTTCAACGACAGCGAGCCGATCGTTTGCACGCCGACCGACGCAATCGTCACGTTTCGCAAGTCCGGCATTGATGCGTTGTTTATGGACGACGTCTATCTGGTGGCGCAGGGCTGACTTCGGTTTTCGAGATGCGAACATAAAAAACCCGCCGCGCGTACGCGGCGGGTTGAGACGTAGTCCAGATCAATCGGCGTCAGCTGTTGCCGGCGCTTGCTTTAAGGGGTGGGCGGCAAGGTGCGGCCCGTGGCAGTGTCCCAGAAGGCGCACTGGTGCACGAGTGCAAAGTTCGTCTCCGTGGTCGGGGTCGGCGGGACGAACGATTGCATCTGCTGTTGGGTACGGTTGAACTGCGGCCAGAACGGCCGTCCGGACGGCCCGAGCCCGTTCGGATTGCCGTGCTTGGCGAAATCCGTCCAGTAGCCGACCATGTGGTCTGACAGCGTTTGCTGATTAGGCGTCAGCGGCGTCTGCGGCAGATCCAGACCAAATCCCGACGGGTTCGCCTGCGGGAAGATGTATTGGATCTCCGAGGCGTGCGATGCGCCGTAGGGGAAACTCACCGGAGGCAGGAAGTTCTGCGGTGGATTCGGATCGTTGAACTCATAGGCGAAGGTCGGAACGAACGGCGACGCGAGTTCGTCCGCGAAATGCGCCGGGCAGGCGAAGATCGCATCCGTTCCCAAGCTGCCAACTCCCTGGTCGAAGCTCGGGATTGGAGGGACCGGATAAAGGAGAGCTATCCCTGCCGCAGCGACCGCATTGACGCCGAGCGTCCCTTCGATCGCTGGTACATAAGTGGTTGCCTTTACCGGGCCAAGGGCGGTGAGATCGAAGTCTTCAGCCACGAACAGGTCCCACTCGCTGTGGTTCGTGCCGTGTAACAGCGGTACGCGGTTGAACTTTCCTGAACCGAGCGCGGTGCTGATCGATTGGGTCAGCACCTTGCCGTCGACGTTGGGCGCCGGCCCGAGGCTTCCCGCCGGGAATGTCAAAGCCTGGTTGGCGAGAATCGTCGCGATGGGCAGCGCGCGCAAACATGCTGCTACGGCAGCCGGTGTCGACTGAGTGCACCCGACCGCGTTGGCAAACGCGGTTCCGGCCGTCTCGGTCTGCGCCAGCGTCGGCAGCGTCAGCATATAGGCGCCGCTTTCGACGATCGCGCGCTGGAACAGACCAGCCGCTGTCGGCGATACCAGGTTGGTGAACGTGCTTAGCCCGCCCGCGGACTCGCCGAACATCGTCACCCGGTTCGGATCACCGCCGAAGGCGATGATGTTCCGGCGCACCCATTCAAGCGCAGTCTGCTGATCCTCGATGCCGTAATTGCCCGATATGTGTTCGGGAGACTCAGCCGTCAGGGCCGGGTCAGCGAGGAAGCCGAGCGCGCCAAGCCGATAGTTGATGGTGACCACGATCACGCCGCGTTGCACGAGCTTGCTGGCGTTGTAGTCGTTGCTCTCGCCGACCACGAGCGCGCCGCCGTGGATCCAAACCATCACGGGAAGTGCGATGTCGAATCCGTTGGGCGCATAGACGTTGAGGAAGAGGCAGTCTTCAGTCGCCGACGCGTTGCCGAACGGCGAAGCCGCCTGAGGACAATGGTTGCCGAACTGTGTCGCGTTCTGCGGAATGAACGAAGGCTTCACTGGCACCGGCGGCTTCCAGCGCTGATTTCCGGTCACCGGCTCTGCATAGCGGACGCCGAGAAATTCCCGTACGGTCCCCGTCGTATCGAGTTTGCCCTCGTATATGCCGTCCGGCGTCACCGCCACGACTGGCTCGGCTGACGCCGGCGCGGCCCATGCAGCAGCGCCGAGCACCAGCGCCGAGCAGATTGCATTCAACAGCGGCGTTCGCCGCCGCACCGATTCATATTGTCGTCGAATCGAAACGAGTTGCTCACTGAGCATCAACTTTCCTCCTTGTGTGTGCATGCACTCTTCTCTTTTCCCGAGCCTCGCAGAACAAAATGTTGAGGAACGGATCGAGAGTTTTTCTTAATGCGCGCTTCTACCCCGGATTGATTGCAGTGAACAAGAGACGACCGAGGTGTGAATGTAAATTCTGCGAGCAATGAATTCCGTGACACGAAACGCATGCGAAAATTAATTCCGCACAGCAAAACAAGCTAATTTTCGCACAACGAAACATGCAAGCGCGCAAGCGATATCGAGTCTGAGCCGCAAGCGGAGACGACCGCGCGCGTTCGTCGTGTGGGACTTTCAGATCTTCGTCGTGAAAATCAGAGTGTGATGCCGCGGCTGCGTGTCTGGTTCACGCCCGCTCGACGAAACTGTCGGCCATTTTCTTTCGAAGCGCTTTTTTCGAAGCGATGGTGGGTTTGTTGCCGTCGATCTTCGCTAAAGCACTTTCACGCGGGGGAAGGTGCCAGATTTTCGAGAGGGCCGGTCAGGCGGCATAAAAGACCGGTTGATCCATACGACACGTCGACGGAGCCGCCGAAGTCGTCTTGCAAAACCCGGGAAATGAGGCGCGAACCAAAGCCCACGCTGGCGGGTTCCGACACGGTTGGCCCGCCAAATTCCTGCCAGACGAAAACGAATTTCGGCTCATCTTGCGGATCTTCGGATGTCCACGTAATCGACACGCGGCCGTCCGCCACGGTCAGCGCGCCATACTTCAAGGCATTGGTCGCAAGCTCGTGGATTGCCAAAGACAGAGCGAGCGCCTGCCGTGACTTGACCACAAGTGGAGGACCCGAGACCGTGAACCGGCCTTCGCCTGTTCGGTAAGGCGTCAGCGCCGTGGCAATCACGTCCTGGAGGGGCGCTGCCGCCCAGTTTGCCGCGGTCAGCAAGTCGTGCGCCCGTCCAAACGCCGCCAATCGTCCTTGATATTTTTCGAGATCGGCCTTGCTCGATGCATCGCGGAACGTCTGGGTTGCCACGGCGCCAAGCACGGTCAGCGTATTCTTGACGCGGTGCTTGAGCTCCTCATTGATGAGATTCAGCGCTTCCCTTGCCATGTGCTCGGACGTGACGTCCTTGCAGACCACAAGCACGCCGCCGACTTTGCCTTCGAAATCGATCGGACCAAAGCTGTAGGTCCACCAAACATCTTCGCGACGGCCATGACGCGTTACAGGCACCAACTGGTCCTCGTGCCAGGTCGCGCCGTGACCGGCCATGACATATTCGATCTGGGGCCCGATGATGTCCCAGATTTCATCCCAGCACTCGCGGCCGCGGCCGCCCAAGGCGCTCGGATGCCGTTCGGGCCCCATCGTCTCGCGATAGGCATCGTTATAGAACTGGATGAGTTCCGCTCCCCACCAGATGAACATCGGATGGCGCGAGGTGAGGACGAGCCGCACCGTCACGCGAAGACTTTGCGGCCATGTTTCCGGTGGACCGAGCGACGTTTTTGACCAGTCAAATCCTCGCGTCAGGGCGCCCATCTCGCCGCCCCCCGCCAGGAAGTCGCTGACTGCGTCCTTGCCCTTACGCCGCATACCCTACCTCAGACGCTCGCCGTCAAGCCTACAGCCACGGTCTTGCCAAGTGCAATGGCCGGTCCCGGGTCTTCAGTCCAAAAAGGCCAAAGTGCGTCGGCTCTGCCGCTGAATACGGAAATCCGCCGTGGATGGGTATGCGCCTTTTCCGCGCATCACAGGACGATGCGGCGCAGGCGCGAATTCAAGCAGAGCCGGCAAGCGCCGCGGCAGCGAAACGCCGTTTGCTCCAGAACGCTACCGCGCTAGAATTCTCCAGGGCTTGAGCACGCTGACTGCGGAAGCTGCCGGGTGAGTGTCAATATGAAAGCCGATATTCGATCATTGACCGGCGTACGAGGTGTCGCGGCCGTCATCATCGTGATTTATCACTACGGGAAGTTTCATCTCGATCACGTCAACGATGTCTGGGACATTCCTCACGGCTATCTTCCGGTCGATCTGTTTTTCATGTTGAGCGGGTTTGTGATCGGTTACGTTCATCGCGACGACTTTCATCCGGAATCCTCGACAAGCTACAAAATTTTTCTGATCAAGAGATTTGCGCGGCTTTACCCCGCTTACATCGCGATATCGGCCTTTTACGTCCTGAAAATCGCGCTCGGCCTGACAGGCGAGGAAACATTTGCGCGGTTCGATTGGCTCGATGCCATTGGCAACCTTCTGTTGCTGACCGGTTTGGGGCTTAATATCTATCCGTTGATCGGCGTATCATGGGCGTCGAGTGCCGAACTGGGTTCGTATTTCGCGGCACCGGCTTTGATAAAATACACGCTGGAAAAAGGTGCGCGCTGGTGGACTGCCTGCGTCGTCTTTTCCTTCGTTGGGATATGTCTGATCAGCTACAGTGGCCAAGGCTCGAGCGGTCCGCTCGATGTCGTCGACCGGAATTCCTTTCTCCCGCTGTGCCGCGCCATTATCGGCTTCACCCTTGGCCTCGCGACGCTCCGCTACGCACCCCGTCTGGACCGGCTTTCGGCAATTGCCCAGGACGTTCTCGTCATTGTCGTGCTGGCTTCGATGATTGCGCTTGCCGTCTTTACGGCTGAAGATCTTCCGATCTATCTGATGTTCATTCCGTTCATCGCGATCCTCTCGCGCGACGGCCGCGTCGCGCAGGCGCTGTTCGGCAACAGGCTCGTTTACCACCTCGGGCTCATCTCTTATTCAATTTATCTTTTCCATCCGCTTTTCCTGACGTTCGCGGAGCGCTCGTCGAGGCGTCTTGGCAATAACATGACGGCCTATGTGCTTTGCACGCTGGTCTGCTTTGCGGCGATCTGGCTGTTGTCATATCTGAGCTACCGATTTGTCGAGATGCCCGGGCGACAATTTGTGATCAGGTTATTGAGCCCGAGGGCTGCCGCGGCAACCGTGCGGCCTGCTCAACCAACCGAAATGCGATAGCTGAGGTCTTCTGTCTTGCCAGGCGCGATTTTCATGACGCCGGGTTTGTCGGAAAATTCGCCGTCAAAGTCGAGCGGGGAAGCGAACCCGCGCCACGGTTCAAGACAGAGGAAGGGCGCGCCGTCCGGTTTGGACCAGATGCCGAGTTCTCGAAAGCCTTGCCATTGCAGGCCGATCGTCGGGCCGCGGTCGGCGGCGTAGCGTATGCCGGTGCTTGCCGGATGATCCAGAATGACGGCGTCATCGGTAAAAAGCTGTTCCGAAAGGGCAAGATATTTGCCCTCGATCGGCGTCGGTTCCGGCTTATCGCGCAGCAACCCGCCCGTCAGGCGTCGGATCGGCGCCGGCTCTTCTTTCGAAAAATGGATTCCATACGCTTCCTTCCGGAGTCCCGGCAGCAATGGCCAGTTGAACGCGGGATGACCGCCGAGCGAGGCCGGTAAAGTCTCCTCGCCCGTATTGGTGATCTCGAAGCGTACGCCCAGATGGACGTCATCGACCGCATAGGTCACAGCCAACCGAAACGCGAACGGAAAGCGCTCGCGGCTTGTTGCATCGTCGGTGAGGTCAAGGGTGCAGGATGTTTTTTCGCGCGCGCACCAGGCAAACGTCCGGTCTCGCGCAAATCCGTGTTGCGTCATCGGAAAGATCCTTCCCCGATGCCGCAGCTCGTCGTTCTTGAGCTTGCCGACGATCGGAAACAGGATTGGCGAATGTCGCGGCCAGGCCGGTCCGGCCTGCCACAACAGTTCGACGCCCTCACTGTTTTTCAGCGAGCACAGTTCAGCGCCGTCGGCCTTGATGGTCGCTGAAATTCCGCTACCTCGAAGCGTGTGATCCGAACTCACGCCCGTTCCACAAAGCTGTCGACGACTTTCTTCTCGCCCGCTTTTTCAAACGCAATGGTGAGCTTGTTGCCATCGACCTTCACCACATGGCCATAGCCGAACTTCTGGTGAAACACGCGATCCTCGAGATTGAAGTCGGAGGCAGCCCCGGTCGATTTGGCGATCAGCTCGCCTTCGATCACCAGCGGCGCGCGCTTGGGTTTCGCAAACCCGCCTGACCCGCGTGAATCAAACGAAGATTGACGTTCTTCGAACCCGCCCTGCCGCCCGCCGCGCGCGCGGTTGGCCTGCGCGCGTTGCCAGCCCGGCGTCGTGTAGCTCGAGCCGAAGGATTCCACATTGTCGAAGCGCGAGGGGCCATAACCGTTTGAGCCACCCCAACCCGAGCCGCCCTTGGATTCCGTGATCTCGACGTTATGCGCGGGCAGTTCGTCGAGGAAGCGGGAAGGGATCGTGGTCGACCAGGTGCCGTGGATGCGGCGGTTGGTGGCGAAATAGATTTTCGCGCGACGGCGCGCGCGTGTCAGCCCGACATGGGCGAGACGACGCTCTTCTTCCAATCCCGCGCGGCCCTGTTCGTCGAGCGTGCGTTGGCTCGGAAACAGGCCTTCCTCCCAGCCGGGCAGGAAGACGTTGTCGAATTCCAGCCCCTTGGCCGAATGCAGCGTCATCAGCGACACTGCTTCTTCTTCCGCACCACCGTCGCGGTCCATCACCAGCGAGATGTGTTCGAGGAACCCTTGCAGGTTCTCGAACTCTTCCATCCCGCGCACCAGCTCTTTCAGGTTGTCGAGCCGTCCGGCGGCGTCCGCCGAGCGATCCTTCTGCCACATCTCGGTGTAGCCGCTCTCGTCGAGGATGGTTTCGGCGAGCTCGGTGTGAGAGGCGACCTCGGACTGCGCGCGCCAGCGGCCGAAACTCGTGAGCAGATCGCGCAAGCTTCCGCGCGCTTTCGGCTTCAACTCGTCGGTCTCGACCACAGCCCGCGCGGCTTCGTATAGCGGGATGCGCCGCTTGCGGGCGTGGTCGTGCAGCATCTGCACGGTGGCATCTCCGAGCCCGCGCTTGGGCACGTTGATGATGCGCTCAAAGGCGAGATCGTCGGCGGGCGAATTGACTACCCGCAAATAAGCCAGCGCGTCGCGGATTTCGGCGCGCTCATAGAACCTCGGACCGCCGATCACGCGATAGCGCAGACCGAGGGTGACAAAGCGTTCTTCGAACTCGCGCATCTGGAACGAGGCCCGCACCAGAATGGCGATCTCGTTGAGGTTCTCCTTCTGGCGCTCGAGCTCCTCGATTTCCTCGCCGATGCCGCGGGCTTCCTCTTCCGAGTCCCACGCTCCGGTCACGGTGACCTTTTCGCCATCGACATCCTCGGTGCGCAAGGTCTTGCCGAGCCGGCCTTCGTTGTGCGCGATCAGATGCGAGGCGGCGGCAAGAATGTGGCCGGTGGAACGGTAGTTGCGCTCGAGGCGGATAACTTTCGCGCCGGGAAAGTCGTGATCGAAACGAAGGATGTTGTCGACCTCCGCGCCGCGCCAGCCATAGATCGATTGATCGTCGTCGCCGACGCAGCAGATGTTTTTGAGGAGCGAGGCAGCCGCAACGCTACGTTCGTCATTCCGGGGCGCACCGGCAGGTGCGAGCCCGGAATCTCGAGATTCTCCGATGTGCGATTGCACATCGTAGTTCGCATCTTCGATGCGCCCCGGAATGACTGGCGAGGGCGCGAGCTCTGGCATGACAGCCTTGGAAGACGACGGCGCCTGCGCCAACAGCCGCAGCCAGAGATATTGTGCGACGTTGGTGTCTTGGTACTCGTCGACCAGGATGAATTTGAAGCGGCCTTGATATTGCCGCAGCACGTCCGGGTGTTCGCGGAACAGGCGGATGTTTTCCAAGAGCAGATCGCCGAAGTCGGCGGCGTTGAGAACCTTCAGGCGTTCCTGATAGCTCGCATAAAGTTTGCCGCCCTTGCCGTTGGCAAATACCGCGGCTTCGCCCGACGGCACCTGGGAAGGACCAAGGCCGCGATTTTTCCAGCCGTCGATCAGGCCGGCCAGCATCCGCGCCGGCCAGCGCTTGTCGTCGATGCCTTCGGCCTGCAAGAGTTGCTTCAACAGCCGCACCTGGTCGTCGGTATCGAGCACGGTGAAATTGGATTTCAACTGCACCATCTCGGCATGGGTGCGCAGGATACGGCCGCCGATGGAATGGAAGGTGCCGAGCCATGGCATGCCTTCGACGGCTTGGCCGAGCATCTGGCCCAAGCGTAGCTTCATCTCACGCGCGGCCTTGTTGGTGAACGTCGCCGAGAGGATTTCGCCCGGCCGCGCCCGGCCCTGGCTGAGGATGTGGGCGATGCGGCAGGTCAGGACGCGGGTCTTGCCGGTGCCGGCGCCCGCCAGCACCAATACCGGACCATCCAGCGTCTCGACCGCCTCGCGCTGCTCCGGATTGAGGCGGCTGAGATAAGCGGGCGCGGCGGCGGCGCGCGCCCGCGCGGCAATGCCGCCCGCCAAAGGCTGGTGCTCGGGGACGCTCGTATGCGGCAGTTGGCTTGGCTCGGTCATGTCGCGATTCGTTTTCCGCCCACGATGGCAGCATGGGGGTCTAAAGGGGAGCCTTCTTAGCAGGAACAAAGCCCATATGGGGTGAGGCAGACTGTTTTGACAGGAGTTATCCAGCCTTCAGGCAGCCCTCACTATTGGCGCCATTTGTTCCTTTCCGGGCGGGGTTTTTCGCTCCCAGAGGCCTTGCGGCGGCCGGAACCTTTGTTCCCGCGGGCGATTATTTCAGCGAATGGCTCAGCGCGCGTGGCGCTGGCGTGAGAATCAAGATTGCGGAGCTTGTCATGTTGAGCTGGGTCGTCACCTTCCTGATCATCGCCCTGATTGCCGGCATTTTGGGTTTTGGCGGCGTCGCGGGCGCTTCCATCGAGATCGCCAAGGCGATCTTCTTTATCGCGGTCGTGCTGTTCATCATCTCGGCCGTAGTCGGTCTGGCGCGCGGACGAACGCGGGTCTAGGTGCGAAGCCTCATCGCTGAGGAGCGCCAACAGGTCGCGCGAATGCGTGCCCGATGACAGGCTCCGCGGCGTCTCGAAGGATGAGGAAATATCGGAGCCTTATGGTTCTTCTGGCGATGCGAAGCATCGTCCCGTGACGGCGTGCCAATATTTCGTGCCGTTCGCTGACGGCCTCGTTTACACTCGGCCTGCTCGGGCACCGCGCCTCCTCACCATGAGGGTTGAATGCCAAAAAATGCTATTTCGAAGGCATCGCGATCGCCCGGCCGATGCCCTCCGGCCGCACCACCGTCGCATGAGCGCGAGCGACGGCATCGATGGTGGCGCGGACGTCCGGCGGGAAGGGCGCGGTCTTTCGCAAACCCATATCGACGTGGAGCGTCATGGTTTCCGACGTCGCCGACAGCCAACCCTCGGTGGCGTGACGCAGCTCTTCAAACAGATGCAGACGTTTTTCGTCGGTGGCGAGTAAATAGATTGAAACCTGCACGGGATCGCCAAGATGAATCTCGCGCAGGTAGCGCACATGGCATTCAGCGGTGAAGGTCGAGTTGTTGCGGGTTTTCTTGTAGTCCGGGCCGATGCCGAGAACGAGCCATAGCTCGTCGATCGCCCGGTCGAACATCACATTATAATAGGCCATGTTGAGATGGCCGTTATAGTCGATCCATTGCGGCTCGATTCTCATTACCGAGGACAGGAACGGGGCCGGATGGCGGCCCACGCCGGGGCCTGAATCTTTCGTCATACGTGGTCATTCCACTCTGCAAACATCGTCCCTTGACCCTCTATACATCCTTTGCCACGGTATTTCCGTGAGAGGAATTTGTTTTGGGAACGACCATCACCAATAATCCGAAGCGACCCGAGCCGAAGGCGGTTGCCGCCGCGGTCGAGAAGCTCGCCGCGCGGTTCGGCAATCGCCTCGTCACCTCGCAGGCGGTGCGTGACCAACATGCCCATACCACGACCTGGCTGAAGTCGCAGCCGCCGGATGCGGTGGTATTCGCGCAAGAAACCGCCGACGTGCAGGATGTGGTGCGCATCTGCGCGGCCCACAGCGTGCCCGTGATCGCCTTCGGCACCGGTACCTCGCTGGAGGGGCAGGTCAATGCGCCCGCCGGCGGCGTTTGCGTCGACTTCCGCGACATGAACAAGGTGCTGGAAGTCCATGCCGAAGATCTGGATTGCGTGATCGAGCCCGGCGTCACCCGAAAAGCCCTGAACGAGTATCTGCGTGACCAGGGCGTGTTCTTTCCGATCGATCCCGGCGCCGACGCCTCGCTCGGCGGCATGGCTTCGACGCGCGCCTCCGGTACCAACGCCGTGCGCTATGGCACGATGCGCGAGAATGTGCTGGCGCTGAAAGTCGTGCGCGGTGACGGGGAGATCATTACGACAGGCACGCGGGCGAAGAAGTCGAGCGCCGGTTACGACTTGACGCATCTGTTTATCGGCGCCGAAGGCACGCTCGGCATCATCACCGAACTCACGATCAAGCTGCGCGGCATTCCCGAAACGATCGCGGCCGCCGCCTGTTCGTTCGACAGCGTGCGCGGCGCCTGCCAGGCGACGATCTTGGCGATCCAGACCGGCATTCCGGTTGCGCGCATTGAACTCCTGAATGCCGAGCAGGTCATGGCCTGCAATGCCTATTCGAAACTGTCCTTGCCCCAGACACCGCTTCTGCTGCTCGAATTTCACGGCAGTGAGGCCGATGTCGCCGAACAGTCGAAGAATTTTGCCGAGCTCGCGCGCGAATGCGGCGGCGGCGATTTCACCTGGACCACACGGCCCGAGGACCGCACCAAATTGTGGCAGGCGCGGCACGACGCCTATTGGGCGGTCAAGGCGCTGCGTCCCGGCGCGGGCGTGGTGGCAACCGATGTGTGCGTGCCGATTTCGCGGCTCGCCGACTGCGTTACTGAGACCGAGGACGACCTGAAGCGCCTCAAGCTGCAATCGCCGATTGTCGGCCATGTCGGCGACGGCAATTTCCACTGCTCGCTGCTGTGTGACGTCGACGATGCCGAGGAAATGGCGCGCGGCGAGGATTTCATGCATCGCCTGGTCGAGCGGGCGCAGTCGATGGGCGGCACCTGCACCGGTGAACATGGCATCGGACAGGGCAAGCAGAAATATCTTAAAACCGAGCTTGGTGGCGAGGCCATCGAGGCCATGCGCGCGATCAAGCAGGCGCTCGACCCCCAGAACATCTTCAATCCCGGAAAAATCATCCCGGCTGTATGACATAATTTGAGGTTACAGTGACCTTGCGGCGGCGAGTTCGACTGAAGCGATACGTGGGCTCGGATACATGAACCTGGATTTTTTGGACCTGATGATGCGCCTCTGCCGGAATATCCTCACCGCCCTGATCCTAATGCTGGTGCCGCAGATATCGGCATGGGCGCAGGACAGTCGTTCGCCGGAGCCGAATGCGAATTCCACGCAGAATCCGCCCGCCGCCGGGTCGGGCGACACGGGGGATACGGCGAGCGAACTGAAGCCGCAGACGCCAGACACCGATTTGTTCGCGCTGATGACGGGAACGTGCAGCATGCTCAAGATTGCCGGCCGTGATTTTGCCTGCCACACGGTCGCCTATGCCCACAGCGTGCAGGGCAGGGCGTATTTCACCATCGCGCTCGACGATCCCGCCGACCCCAGCCACATCATCTCGTTCTCCGGCGACAACGGCCAGCGGACCAAAGACAACCTGTACGATCTGCCGGTCGACCGGATGCTGCTCAATTCGAAGAACCAGCCGAAAGCCGATGGCCTGCCGGTGCCGGCGGTCGTAAAGTCGGCGGGAAGGTGCGTGCAGCTCGGCAGTTTCGTCACCGGCCATGTCACCAGCGTCGTTTGCTCCGCGACCGACAGGAGCGGCAAGAAATACGACCTGCGCTTTGAATCCGACGGCTCGCCGGTCACGGTACGGCGCGTGATTCCGACCGCCCCGACCATTCGGTAGTGCGGTATCGATTCAGTTGAGTTTTGGGAAGATGCGCCATGGCGATGCGCTGGTTCAACAGGCCCAAGCCAAAGGAGATTTGGGAAGAGCCTGTGGCCGAACCGATCGGCGATATCGAGGTCGCGCACCGTATTCGCGACATCTGCCGTTCGGCCGCCGACAGCGCCGCGAAGGCGGGCGCTCCCGGCGGTAAAGACCAGCAACACGAATTTCAGCGCTACGAGAGCGGGGCCCGCGCCGCCATGGAAACCGCGATGAAGATCGGCGACGATCTGTTGCGAGACACCGCGGTGCGCCAGATCATCGATCTATGCCTGACGGCCGATGATATCCGCACCGCGCGAATCCTGTTCCGCGCGATTCAGGCGCCGTCCATTCGCGAAGAGGTGCTGCGGGACCATCCGCTGCTCGGGCAGTACACTACCTGATTGGTTGGCATCGAGGGGCCTCATGGTTCGAGACGCCGCATCAAGTAATGCGGCTCCTCACCGTGAGGGTCTTCGATCGCGCCGCGGATGACGAACTCAGCCCGAGGAGGCGCGATAGCGCCGTCTCGAGGGATGGATTGGCTGCAGAGCCGAAGGCGGTATCCCTGCCGCGAGTGGAGAGGACTACTTCTCGACCGCGCCGCCGCTTTCGGCCCAGTCCTTGAAGCCGCCGATATTGTAGACCTCCTGATATCCCATATCCCTAAGCAGCTTGCCGGCGAGCGCCGCGCGGCCGCCGGAGGCGCAATAGATCAGGATGGTCTTGTCCCTGGCGAAATTCTTGTCGTGGGTGGGCGCGTCCGGGTCGGCGCGAAATTCCAACAAGCCGCGGGAGACGTGAACAGCGCCGGCGGCCTTGCCGCTCGCCTGCACTTCCGTTCCATCGCGCACATCCAACAGCAACGTGTTGCCTTTGGCGATCTTCTCCCGCGCCTCGGCCGCGGTGATCTTCGGCACCGCGGCATTGGCGGCTTCCATCATCTGCTTGACACCGAATGCCATGTTTTACCTCCCTGGTTATGGAATAGATCGTCGTTTTCCGGACGATAGGTTTTCTTTTTCGTCATTGCCCTCAACGGCGGATATAAGCTTCCATCGATCGCGCGCCAAGATATCAGCTTGCACAAGGGACATCGATGCGGCTTCCGTTCTTCTACGGCTGGATCATTATCGCGGTAACGTTCGTCACGATGGCGATCGGCGTCAACGCCCGCACCGCGTTTTCGTTGCTGTTTCCGCCGATCCTCGGCGAATTCGGATGGGACCGCGGCGTAACTGCCGGCGCATTCTCCTTTGGCTTCGTGGTGTCGGCGGTGTCAGGCCCGTTGATCGGCCGCCTGATGGACCGTCTCGGTCCGCGCAGCGTGATGGAGCTTGGCGTCGCGCTGATGGCGGGCGGCATGTTGCTGGCGCCGCTGACGACGCAGCCCTGGCACCTTTACCTGACCATCGGTGTTCTGGTCGGCGCCGGCAGCATCTGTCTCGGCTATTCCGGACAATCGCTTTATCTGCCCAACTGGTTCAATCGCCGCCGTGGTCTCGCGATTGGTTTGGCTTTCGCCGGCGTTGGTGTCGGTTCCTTGACCCTACTTCCCTGGGTGCAGGGGATGATCGAGCAGACCGGCTGGCGAACCGCCTGCACGGCGATGGGGCTTCTGCTTCTGATCGTGCTGGCGCCGATCAATCTTTTGTTGCGCAAGCGGCCGGAGGATCTCGGTCTTCTGCCCGACGGCGATGCCGCGCCGTCGGCTTCAACGCCAAAGGCGAAATCGAACATCGTCGATCACGAATGGGCCAGTATCGACTGGACGTTGGCGCGCGCGCTTGCGACCTCGCGGTTCTGGTGGCTCGCCGTTGGCAATTTCTGTGGTCTTTATATCTGGTACGCCGTGCAGGTGCATCAGACCAAATATCTGCTCGATATCGGCTTCAGCCCGGCGGTCGCGGTGTGGGCGCTCGGCGCGGTCAGCGCCCTCGGCATTCCCGGCCAGATTTTCTTAGGGCATCTGTCGGACCGGATCGGACGCGAATGGATATGGACCATCAGCTGCGCGGGTTTTTCGATCTGTTTTGCCGCGCTGACGGCGCTGGCGAACTTTCATTCCCTCGCGCTCGTCGGTGTCATGGCCTTCACGCAAGGCGCGCTCGGTTACGGGCTGACGTCGATACTCGGTGCGGTGGTGGTCGAGATCTTTCAGGGCAAGCACTATGGCAGCATTTTTGGAACCATCATGGTCGCCGCGCTGGCCGGAGGTGCGGCGGGTCCATGGGTGACCGGCGTGCTGCATGACATGACCGGCACCTACACGCTCGCCTTCGGAATCGGGATCGGCATAGCGCGCTTTCCGCGCTTGCGATCTGGTTTGCTTCCCCCGGCAAGGTCCGCGCCGTTGCCGGCCGCCTGCACCGGATCAAGGCTTGAACTTGCATCCAACATTCGCAAAAGCGCCCGCTGCAAAGGGATGCGAATGTCAGGATCGGACCACTAGTCGCAGGAAGAGCCCGACACGCCGCCGAGCGCGCGCTGCAGATCGGTGATCGCGCGCAGGAAACTGTCGGCGGGCGTGGTGTCGGGGTCGATCAGGCGGTGCAGCCGGAAGCCATCCTCCATCGCCAGCAGGATGGCGCCGGTCCAGGCGGCGTTCGGCGCCGGCCTGCCGGTGTTTCTCATCGTGGTCTCGACGATCTCGGCGACGAGGTTGCGGCGCGCGCGCAGCCGTTTGGCAAGTTCCGGTCGGCGCTGTTCGGCGCGCGCCACGTAGAGGATCATCTCCATATGCAAGAGAGGCGCGCGGCCCAGCGGATCCTGCCGGGCGCGCTCCATGCTCTTCAGCGCCTGGATAAAGTCGTCGGGGTCTTTGTGTTTCTCGAGCAGGTCGAGATTGCGTCGGATCGACTGCGCGACATGCTCTTCGAGCATGGCGATGATCAACTCATCCTTGGTCGCGAAATTCGAATAGAAGGCGCCCCGGCTGAAACCGGCTGCCGCCGCAATGGCCTCGATCGAAGCTCCGCCGATACCTTGTTCCTCAAAAACCCGCGCGGCAGCCTCGAACAGCTTTTCGCGCGTGTCGTCCCGGGTCGGCCTGGTGCGAACTCTTGACATTTTGTGATTTTAGATCACAATGCAACTCAATACAATATTGTATCGAATTGCAAGCGCGTGAAATCACACGCCCTGAAATAGCGAGCGATCCGGCCGCCGCGATGCGTCCCGGTCAACGTCCAGGTCCAGCAAACGAACGAGCGTGCCCAATGTCTTTTGTTCGCACGCCCAATCGGAGGGAGACGCCCATGAATGAGCCCGCTCAGGCTACAGCGACCGCGCCGTTGTTCAATCCGCTGTCGCCGGATTTCATCCGCGATCCCTATCCGCATTACGACCTGCTGCGCCGCGTCGATCCCGTTCATCTCACGCCGCACGGCATGTATCTCGCAAGCCGCCATGCCGATGTGACCAGCGTGCTGCGCGACAAGCGCTTCGGCAAGGATTTCGTCGATCGATCGGTACGCCGCTATGGCTCGAAGATCATGGAAGAGCCGCTGTTCCGCTCGATGAGCCACTGGATGCTGCAACAGGACCCGCCGGATCACGCCCGCCTGCGCGGCCTGGTGGTGAAGGCGTTCACGGCGCGCCGGGTCGAGGACATGCGGCCGCGCATTCAGCACATCGTGGACCAGACGCTCGATCGCATCATTCCGCAAGGGCATATGGACCTGATCGAGGATTTCGCCTTCCGCCTGCCGGTCACGATCATCTGCGACATGCTCGGAATTCCCGAAGAGCATCGCGAGGTTTTCTATAGCGGCTCGCGCGACAGCGGCCGCATTCTCGATCCAGTGCCGCTGACGCCGGAAGATATCGCCAAAAGTAATGCCGCCTTCGCGATGTCGCAGATGTATTTCCAGCAGCTGTTCGAGTTGCGGCGAAAACAGCCCGGCGACGACCTGACCACGCAACTGGTGCAGGCCGAGGAGGACGGCTCGAAACTCACCAACGAGGAACTGACCGCCAACATCATCCTGTTGTTCGGGGCAGGCCACGAGACCACGGTCAACCTGATCGGCAACGGGATCCTGGCGCTTCACCGCAACCCGGACCAACTGGCGCTGCTTAAAGCGCGTCCCGAACTGATCACCAACGCGATCGAGGAGTTTCTGCGCTACGATTCCTCCGTGCAGATGACCGGCCGGGTGACGCTGGAAGACATCGACGACCTTGCGGGCAAGAAGATCGCCAAGGGCGAAAGCGTGCTCTGTCTGCTCGGCTCGGCCAACCGCGATCCGGCCGTCTATCCCGATCATCCGGACCGGCTCGATATCACGAGGCCCAATGTGCGCCCGCTGTCGTTCGGCGGCGGCATCCACTTCTGCCTCGGCGCACAACTGGCGCGTATCGAGGCCGAAATCGCGATCTCGACCCTGCTGCGGCGCTTGCCGGGCCTGCGGCTGGATGACGCGGAAAACCCGGAATGGCGCCCGACCTTCGTGTTGCGCGGCCTCAAGCGGCTGCCGGCCAGCTGGTGAGCGGTTCGCCGCGCAGGCTGCTGTGACTTCGCCACAGTTGTCTTTATATATGGGCGGTATATAGGCGCGACGGCACACCGCTTGCTTGATATCGGGCTCAAGGAGACCGGCTTGAGGCCGCGGTGCGAGATGCCCGCGACACATGACCTGTGCCCTCAAGGGGAGACACCGTGCAGACGACGCTGCTCGGATTGGCGATAGCTTTCATTCTTGCGCTGGTTGCCGCGCTGGTCGGGCCGTATTTCATCGACTGGAATCAGTTCCGGCCGCAATTCGAGGCCGAAGCCAGCCAGGTGATCGGCGCGCCGGTGCGGGTTGCGGGCGAACTGGAGGCGCGGTTGTTGCCGTCGCCGACGTTACGGCTGCGCTCGGTGGTGGTCGGTGGCGCCAACGATCTCGGCAAGGTGCGGGCCGACAAGCTCGACGTCGAATTCAGTCTCGGCTCGCTGATGCGCGGCGAATGGCGCGCCACCGAACTCTCCATCGGCGGCATGGCGCTCGATCTCGGCCTTGATCCGCAAGGGCGGATCGACTGGCCTGGAGGAGGCGGAAAATTCAACCTCGGCTCGCTCGCCATCGACCGTCTGCACCTGACCGGACGCGCCGCGCTGCACGACGCGCTGAGCCGCTCCACGCTTGAACTCGGCGATATCGCCTTTTCCGGCGACGTCCGTTCGCTCGCCGGCGCCTTGCGGGGCGATGGCGCCTTCACGGTGTCAGGCAGCCGCTATCCATTCCGCGTCTCGTCCGGCCAGAGTGCGGACGGCAACGGCACCCGCCTGCATCTGGTTGTCGATTCCGCCTCTCGGTCCCAGTCGGCAGAACTTGACGGGCTTCTGAACTTCGAGGCGCGCGCCCCGCGCTTTGAAGGCGCCATCACCTGGACTGCGACAGCCGGTGCGAAGGGAAATAAGGGCGCTGAGCCCAGCGTTCCCTGGAGGCTGTCGGCCAAAATCAAGGCCGACCATGCCGCGGCCACGTTCGAACAGATCGAGGCGAGTTATGGCACTGAGGATGCCGCGCTCAAGTTGATCGGTGCCGGCGAACTTCGCTTCGGGGCCTCGCCGCTTCTGCATGCGGCGCTGTCGGCGCGGCAACTGGACGCCGACCGGTTTGCGGCCAAAGAAAACGGCGCCAAGCAAAATGGGGCGAAGGACGGTGCTGCGGCCGACCCTGTCCGGGTGCTGCCGGCGCTGCGCGCATTGACGGCCGTGCTTCCGGAATCGCTGATCCCGGCGAAGCTTGAATTGTCTGTCGAGCAAATCGTGCTCGGGGGCCGCAGTTTGCAGAATCTCGAGGCCGAGCTGCGCACCGATACGAAGTCGTGGATGGTCGATCGCCTCGATGTCCGCGCGCCCGGCACGACGCGCGTTTCGCTCACGGGCCAGGCGCTGGCCGCCGCCTCCGGCCGCTTCAAGGGACAGCTTTCGATCGAGTCGACCGATCCCGATGCGCTGATGGTGTGGTTGCAGGGGCGGAGCGAACTGACCTATCGCAGCCAGAATCCGTTCCGCCTGAACGGCGAAGTCAATATCTCCGCGAGCGGCGTCGCGATCGAGAACGTCAAATGCGAGATCGATGGCGGCGCCGTCGAAGGCCGGATTGCGCTGACCCACGACGCTTCAACCGGCGCGACGCTCGATGCGATGCTGAAAGCTGAACGCCTCGATATCGATGCCGCATCCGCCTTTGCGCGCGCCGTGCTCGGCCCGCAAGGCGAATGGCCGGAACGAATGCTGTGGTCGCTCCAGATCAATCATGCCATCTCGGCCGGTCAGGATCTGCATCCGTTCGCGGCGAAACTCGGCTACGACCCGAAGAAGCTGACGCTTGAAAGCCTGAAGATCGGCGATGCCGCGGGCGTCGTGCTGGAAGGCAACGGCATCTTCGACCGCACCAATGCCACCGGCAAACTGGCGATCAATTCAAGTGCCGCGTCGTTGTCGCAGATGGCGGGCTCCATCACGCCGCTGTGGCCGCAACTGGCCGCGCGGCTCAACGCCATGAAGCTTGATCCGGGTCCGGCACGGCTGAAGTTCGCGCTTGCCATCGACAAGGAGGCGGGTCGCACCGATCGCGCCAATGCGCAAGTCTCGATCGACCTCGATGCCCCGCGGTTCAAGGGCTCGGTCACGCTTGCGGCCCGGCCGGGCGCAGAGACCCTGCGCAATGCCGATCTCGACAAGCTCATGCATGGCGAAGTCATCGTCGACACCAGACTGTCGTCGGAGCAGGGCGCATCGCTTGTAGCCTTGCTCGGGCTCGACGGCATGATCGCGGTACGCGATGGACCCGGACAGCTTCAGGGTTCGATGAACGGCGTTTGGGGAGCGCCGCTTCACCTCAAGCTCGATCTCACCGGCTCGGGCTTCGAGGCCGCGGCGGAAGGCACCGCCGATCCGTTCAAGGCGATGGACCCCAAGGCCCTTCAAGCCAATCTCTCGCTCAAGACGCGCGGCCTCAATCTCGCGCCATTGTTCGACCTCAAACCGTCGGACAAGCTCGCGCAGGATATTGCTCTCACGTCACGCGTTGCGCTTGCGAACGGCAAGGTGACCTTCGACGACATTGACGGCGCGACGGCGGGATCGCGGCTGCGCGGCCGCGTGGCGCTGACGCTCGATGGCGAGCGCCGGTTCGACGGCGAGGTCGGCCTCGACGTGCTGGATCTGACGCCGGCTTTCGCTTTGACGATCGGTGCGGCCGGGCGTGAGGTGTCCGAGCCTTTCGGCGGCGGCTTGCTGAAAAATTTGCGCGGACAGATTGCGTTTCAGGCGTTGCGGGGCGTGCTGCCTGGCGGCAGCGAATTGCGCCCCATCAGCGGCATCCTGAAAGGCGACGGCCAATCGCTCTCCATCGATGGCATCAAGGGGGGAATCGGCGGCGGCGAGGCGAGCGGCGCGATTGAAGCAAGGACAAACGCGGGCGGATTGTCGCTCAATGCCCGGATGGCGCTGACTGGCGTCGATGGCACGGCCTTGCACTACCGCGCGCTCGCGATGCCCCTAGGCCGCACGTCGCTGCAGATGACGCTGTCGAGCCAGGGCCGCAGCGCTTCGGCGCTGACCGGGGCGATTTCTGGAAGCGGCACCGTGACGCTGGAAGCGGCCCGCATCAGCGGTCTCGACCCTCGCGCCTTCGAGGTCGCGATCCGCGCCAGCGACGCCGGACAAGCGACCGACGACCTTCGCCTGCGCAAGATCGTGGAGCCGGCGCTGTCGGGCGGGTCGCTGCTGGTCACCTCAGCGCAAATCCCGTTCACGGTTCGAGACGGCCGGCTTCGCATCAGTGCCACGGCGCTGGAGGCCGAAGGGGTTCGCGCCATCGTGTCCGGCGGCTACGATATTCCCGCAGATCAAGCCGATGTCCGCGCCACGTTGACGGCGCCGGGTGGCGGAACCGGACAGGCGAGCCCGCCGGAAATTGCGATTTTCGCCGCCGGATCGCCGGATGGGCTTGACCGGTCCGTCGATGTCGCGGCGCTGTCGTCGTGGCTTGCGGTGAGGGCGATCGATCGCGAAACCAAAAGGCTCGATTCGATGGAGCATGGCGAGGCCACGCCGGCCTCGATCGCTCCGCCGGCTGCGCCGCAATTCAACCCGCCGGATGCCACTTCAGCCGCTCCGGCATCCACTGAGGCGCCGCGTCCGCTGCCGCCACGGCCGAGAGTCAGCGCGCCGCGGCCGCCCGCCATTCCGCCTGTGGCGAACGCACCGGCCGTGAACGCGCCTGCGCCGAACACTCCGCCCCCAAGCGCCCCCGTGAGCCAGCAGGCGCAGCAGATCCTGCCGCCACTGCCGCCGCCGATCGAGGTGCGCCCGGCGCCGGGAGTGGCGCGGCCAGCCAGGCTGAAGCCGCCGTTGGTCCTCACGCCGCCAAGCGTGACGCCGCAACCGGCTTTCTAGATTTTTGCAAAAGGCGTGACCGACTCTTTATCCGACATCGGTCTCGTCGGGGATAAAATTCTGTCGAGTTGGCTCCTCGCGGAAAGCAGAGTTCCCGTCGCGATTCACATGCGTCCATGTGAAAAACGGGCCTTTTCCGCTTTCGTTACTGCGGGTACGGTGCCGCCCCGTTCTCCTGGTGCCAGCCTCCCGACATGACGCTCAACGAAATCTGTCATTGGATCGACCAGACGGCGTTAAGTCAGTGGATTCAGATTGCCGGCTGGGTCGTGCCGACCGTGCAGACCATCCACATCCTCGCCATTGCGGTGGTTGCCAGTTCCGCGCTGATGATTGATCTGCGCCTGATCGGCGTGTTCTGGGCCAACCGTCCAATTGAAGCCGTGAAGGCGCGGTTCCTGCCGTTGATATGGTGGCCGCTGCTCATCCTCCTGGGCACCGGCATCATCATGATCGCAGCGGAACCGGCGCGATCGCTGAAGAATCCGGCCTTCCAGCTCAAGATGCTGCTCTTGATTGCGGCGCTGATCGTCACCGGGCTGTTTCAATTTCTCCAGCGGCGCAACGCTGCCTTCGGCGACGTCACCGGGCCCCGCGCCGCTGCCGTGACGCTCGCCATCGTCTCGATCCTGTTGTGGTCCTCGATCATCTTCGCCGGGCGCTGGATCGCCTATTTCGCCTGACCGCGTTCGAGTTCATCAGCCACATGTCACATCACAGGGATTGTTTCGGTGGAGATTGAGGGGGTGCTAGCGTGGTTACAGTCGACGTGGATCGCCACCGCGGTCGCCGAGAACGACATCCTGTTTCCGTGGATCGAGTCCGTTCACGTTTTGGCGATTGTACTCGTGGTCGGAACCATCTCGATCGTCGACTTGCGGCTGTTGGGCGTCGCTTCGCTCGACATCAGCGCGCGCCGGCTGATGCGCGACGTCATCCCCTACACCTGGGGCGCCTTCGCGGTGGCTGCGATCACAGGATCTCTGATGTTTTCATCCGACGCCACGCATTACGCCCATAACCGCCTGTTTCAGATCAAACTGGTGATGCTGGTGCTGGCTGGTTTGAACATGGCCGTGTTCCATCTTTTCGGCGAGCGCGACATCGAGCGATGGGAAGCGCCGGGAGCGACGACGTCGGTGGCCGCCAAGGCGGCTGCGACGATTTCGCTTGTGGCATGGATCACCGTGGTCTCGCTCGGCCGCGGCACCGGCTTCACGATGCACTGACGGCACATTGAAAGATGTACCGACTTCACATTGAAACAAGTTCTGGCTTAGCTTTTGACGGAGTTGCCGAGCCTTCCCAGACCACTCTTTCTTTCGGAGAAATGCGCGTGAAATCGGGTCCAATCGGTATCGCTTCTGTTGCTCTGTTCACCCTCGTACTGGCGTCGTCGATTGCGAGCGCGCAAGCACCGCAGAAGGCGCCCGCGGTGGTCAACCCGCCGCCGACGGCGCAGGACTGGGCGGATATCGCCAAATTGCCGGACTGGAGCGGCGTCTGGAATCCGAAGATCAGCGATCAGGATGCCCAGGTCAAAACCAACCCGCCGCCGTGGAACGAGGCCGCCGCTAAAAAGATCGCGAAGATGTTCGCTGAGGAGAAGGCCGGCCGGCCTTTCCTGGTCTTCTCCAACTGCCTGCCCGAAGCGCTGCCGTCCTGGATGCTGGTCACCCACAACGCGATGGAGATCCTGTTCACGCCCGGTCGCGTGACCATGCTGGGCGAATCCGACGGCAACCGCATCCGCCGCATCTACACCGACGGCCGCGATCATCCGGAAACGTCCGATCCCACCTTCCACGGCCATTCGATCGGGCACTGGGAAGGCGACACGCTGGTGATCGATACCACGGATATCGTTCCCGAGGCGCCGCTCGCCGTCAGCGAAGCGGCAGGCCTGCCCAACAACGGTGACATGCATGTGATCGAGCGCATTCATCTCGCCGACAAGGACATCCTGCACGACGACCTCGAAATCATCGCGCCGAATATCCTGACCAAACCGTGGAAGACGACGCGTATCTTCTTCCGCCAGCGGGCGCGCAAGTTCGACATCGTCGAGGGCGTCTGCGCCACCGGTGACCTGGTCGAGCGGGTCAATGCGGATGGCGACCATGTTTTTGTACCCGTGCAGAAGTCTGAATGGGGTCACACCACGGCCGTTCCGGCGAAATAGCCGGCAAGAACAGAAAAGGAGATGACCATGCGATACGTCTTGAAGTCGATCGGCGCGTTCGCCGTCCTGGCGATGATGGCGGGCGGAATTTCGCAAGTGGCCGCGCACCACTCCGCGTCGATGTTTGACTTTACGAAATCCCAGACGCTGAAGGGCAAGGTCGTGGAAATGCGCTGGGTCAACCCGCATGTCACGATCACCATCACCGGGACCACCAATCCCGATGAAGCGCCGGGCGATTGGCTGATCGAAACGACAAGCCCTGGCAATCTGGTGCGCGCTGGCGGCTGGCGGCGCGATGCGCTGAAGCCCGGCGATGAGGTCGAGGTCACGTTCCATCCGGAGCGCGAGGCCGGCAAGAAGAGCGGTCTCTTGCAGGAGGTGAAGCAGGTTTCGACCGGCGAAGTGTTCACCGCCAATATCCGGGATCAGGAAAAGCCGGGTCTTGAATGAGATTGTCTCGAGCAGGATGGGTTCAGTGCGCTTTTCCTCTTGGTTGAACCGCGCCGTCGTGATTGCGATCGCGATGGTGGCCGCATGTTTGGCGGCGCCATCGTTTGCCGAGGATCAGCCACCCGCGAAAGACACGATCTTCGCCCGCAAGACTGCGATGGGTGAAATCGACATGAACATGGATGAGATCGAGACCATGCTGGCGCCGGGAGGCAAGCTCGATCTGGCGGACGCCAGAGAGCATGCCGAGGTGATCTCGACGCTGTTGCTGGTGTTCCCGCATCTGTTTCCGCCCTCGACCAACCAGTGGAAGCAAGGCGCGGAGCGCGATCCCGCCACCGACACCTTCGCCAATCCGGCGATCTGGTCGAATCTTGCGGATTTCTACAAGCGCGCCACCGAGGCTTCGAAGATTGCATGGAGCGCCGCTGCCGCCAAAAAGCCCGACGAGTTCAGGACGCAGATCAAGGAATTGCGCCTGCGCTGCAACGGTTGTCATGCGTTGAATCTGAAGACGGAGTGAGGCGAGGCGATATACGCTCCCCTCATCCTGAGGAGCCGCGCAAGCGGCGTCTCGAAGGATGAGGCCGATATCGTCGAGGCCTCATGGGTTCGAGACGGCGCATTCGCGCCTCCTCACCATGAGGGTTTTGATGCGGCAAGGCGAGATGTTGCCGTGACCGTCCCAACACCTCCCGGTTCAGACCGGGTCGGCCACCTGCGGCTTTGACTCGGCGGCCTGCGCGCGCGAGCGGAAATAATCCAGCACGAAAAGCCGGATCGCCGAAGACAGGTTGCCCTGCTGTCGGTTGCTGTCGATCTCGCCGACCAGTTCGGACAGCGTGATGTTCCGCAAGCCCGAAATTTCCTTCATGCCGTTCCAAAATGCCTCTTCGAGGCTGACGCTGGTCTTGTGACCTGCGACCACGATCGATCGCTTGACGACGGGAGACTTCATGATGCGTCCTCGCCATCGATGCGATGCTGATCGAGCAGCTCACGGGCGCGGTCGGTGCGCTGTTCGTCGAGTGTACGTTCAGACCGGGTGCGGCCGAACCGGGTACGATTGGCGGCAGCTTCCTGCTCCGATCGCACGCGGCCTGCGCGTTTTTTGAATTGTTTTAAATTGACCAAATCGCCCATGCTGGCCCCCGTCATGCGGATTCGGTCAGTAAAACGATACACTCAATCGATGAATGCGGGTGGTTTCCAATTGCATCCAAAATCGGCGGATACGTGCAAGCCAGCTCGATCGTCATTATGAAATTCCCCATTATGCCGTCTAATCGCAAATGTCGTGCTTTGATTTTTTACAAATAATTTTTGCTCTACCACGGGCAAGCGCCACGATGAAAGACAGTGAAGCATAATTCTTTAGGCGATATGAAGTGCGGCTTGTTGTTGCATTGCATGGCGCCATGCGTTGTTCATCCGGGGTGCGTCATTTCGCGCGGCCTGACCAGACGGTCGAATTCATCGGCAGAAACAAATCCCAGCCTGACGGCCTCTTCTTTCAACGTTGTGCCGCGCGCATGCGCGGTTTTGGCCACTTTGGCGGCGTTATCATAGCCGATCTTCGGGGCGAGCGCGGTCACCAGCATCAGCGAGCGCTCCATGAGTTCATGGATGCGTTTTTCGTCGGCGCGTATTCCTTCGACGCAGTGCTCAGTGAAGGAGCGTGCCACGTCGGCCATCAGTTGGATGGAATTCATCATACAATATGCCAGCAGCGGCTTGTAGACGTTCAGCTCGAAATGGCCCTGGCTGCCGCCTGTCGTGATGGCCGCCTGATTGCCGAATACCTGGCAGCACACCATCGTGACCGCTTCGCACTGCGTCGGGTTGACCTTGCCGGGCATGATCGAGGAACCCGGCTCATTCTCGGGCAGGATCAGTTCGCCGAGGCCGGAACGGGGACCGGAACCCAACAGGCGAATGTCGTTAGCGATCTTGAAGAGACCGGTGGCGGACGCGTTCAAGGCGCCATGCGCGAACACATAGGCGTCGTTGGAAGCGAGCGCTTCGAACTTGTTGGCGGCGCTGGTGAACGGCAGGCGGGTGATTTTGGCGACATGGCGGGCAAAGGTTCTGGCGAATTTCGGCTTCGAATTCAGCCCGGTGCCGACCGCGGTGCCGCCTTGCGCCAACGGATATAGCTCATTGAGCGACACGCGTATCCGAGAAATGCCATGCTCGACCTGGGCGGCGTAGCCGGAAAATTCCTGCCCCAACGTCAGCGGCGTCGCGTCCTGGGTATGGGTGCGGCCGATTTTGACGATATGTGAAAACGCCTTCTCTTTCTTCCGAAGTGCGCGGTGCAGCATTGTCAGCGCCGGAAGCAGGTCGTGCGTGATCGTCACCGCGGCCGCGATATGCATGGCGGTCGGGAACGAGTCGTTCGACGACTGGCTCATATTGACGTGATCGTTGGGATGTACCGGCGTCTTGGTGCCGAGTTTGCCGCCGAGCAATTCGCTGGCGCGATTGGCGATCACCTCGTTGAGGTTCATGTTGGTCTGGGTGCCGGAGCCGGTCTGCCAGACCACCAGCGGGAAATGATCGTCGAACTCTCCGTCGATCACCTCGCGCGCGGCGCGGATGATGGCGCGCGCGCGGCGCTGGTCGAGCAGGCGGAGTTCGCGGTTGGTTTCGGCCGCGGCCAGCTTGACGATGCCGAGCGCGCGGATAATCGCCATCGGCATCCGGTCGTGGCCGATGCGGAAGTTCTGCCGGCTACGCTCGGTCTGCGCGCCCCAGTAGCGGCTGGCCTCAACCTCGATCGGGCCGAAGCTGTCGGTTTCGGTGCGTGTCGCCGATTTTGATGTCGATGAAGATTTTGATCGGGCCATAACCAACCCAGTGCATCGGAGTAACGCTGCCCGGTCAGTCTAACGCGCTCTGGCTGGCTGCGCGCTGTTTATTTCTTGCGAAAGCGATCGAGCCGCACCACCTCGGCGCCCTCGCTGGGTTTGGCCGGTTCGTCGGCCGCCTCCTTTGGCGGCGCCGGCAGGGCCGACGTTGCGGGCAGGGCAGCTTCCGGATCTTCATCGGCGGATGCGGACGCATCGTCGGCCGTCTCGAATTGCAGGCCGAACTGCGCCGACGGATCGGAGAAACTCTTGATAGCGCTGAAGGGGATCACGAGGCGTTCGGGGATCCCGCCAAACGACAGGCCAACCTCGAAGCGGTCCTCGGTCACGACCAGATCCCAGAACTGGTGCTGAAGGATCACGGTCATCTCTTCCGGATATTGCGCCAAAAGGCGCGGCGACAATTTCACGCCCTCGGCTGTCGACACGAACGTAATGAAGAAGTGATGGTCACCCGGCAGGCCGTGCTCGGCGGCGTCGGTCAGTACATGACGCAACACACCGCGCAGCGCGTCGCGGACCAGTACGTCGTATCGGATGTGATCGGTCGCCATTATCGGTCCTATCGCGCCTCTGAACTCCAAATACCCCCGAAAGCCGGCTGGGACGCCGGCATCCGACTCGGGGCGAGTTCCCCATCGTATCCCGCCTAATGCCGGACGTCAGCAGGCGGCAGACCGGGCCAAATTGTCACAAAGAGAGAAAGTGGAGGCTTCTGTTGCCAGGTGCCTCCGAACCCCGCCTAACGGAGCTTAACCCGCTAGGACTTCAAGAATGGTCTTTCAAACTGCGTTACGCAGCCTGAGCAACCGGAGCATAGTTGTCGTTTGCAACTATTGCATGGCCCGATATCGGCGGAACCATACCGA
>Ga0208193_1000223_pt1 | contig 36563 bp, 40 predicted proteins | sample June2015DPH_17_2_FD_184716 | JGI IMG/M metagenome (GOLD analysis project Ga0208193, IMG submission 184716) | Peatland microbial communities from SPRUCE experiment site at the Marcell Experimental Forest, Minnesota, USA - June2015DPH_17_10... | ecosystem: Environmental > Terrestrial > Soil >... | reverse complement strand
CTCTTTGATGAGCCTGGGGCTGGCCATGCGGGCCACGCCGCCTTCAGCGCGGATCATGGCGGGGACGCGCTCGAGCGCCATGACGGAGGTTGCACCGGCTTCTTCAGCGATGCGGGCCTGCTCGACGTTCATGACGTCCATGATGACGCCGCCTTTGAGCATCTCGGCGAGGCCGATTTTTAGGCGGAGGCTGGTGGAGGTAAGGGCTTTGTTTCCGTTCTGTTCTGACATAACTTTGGACCTCGCGGGGTCATTGCCAGCGTCACTTTGTGGTGAGAATTTGGCAATGAGAATGCACTTACCAGTGTAGCAGCGAATGAAGTTGGGGTGGTCCGGAGCGCACGCCTTAAACCTTTCTAATCTTTCTGTCCCCAAACTGGTCACCTTTCTGCAATAAGGCAGGACGTGGCTACCCAAACCAATTCGCAAACCAATTTGAAGAATGTCACGCAAAGGCCTGCGCTGAGTGCCGCGCAGAGTTCCGTGGACGAGATTCCGCTTGCAGCCAAGTTTGATACGGCGGCGCTGAGCGCGGGCGTGAAGGCCGTCCTGGGGAAGGATGCCGCTGCCGAAGGTGCGGACGCATCGACAGCGGCGGAGGCGAAGGAAGAGGCGGGCTCCGCGCTGATGGCTTCTACCGCGGCTCTCGATGCGGCGGAAGAAACAGGGCTGGTCGAGCTGCATAGCGTAGAGGCGCGGCTTCCGGTGCAGCTCGTCGTGGGGATTCCGATCCGGGATTTCCGCGTGAAGAACCTGCTGATGCTGGAGCGGGGATCGCTGATCGAATCGGGCTGGGAGCCTGGCGAGGATGTGCCGGTAGCGAGCGGCCCGGTGCAGTTGGCCTGGAGCGCGTTTGAAGTGGTGGATACGCAGCTTGCGGTGCGCCTGACGCGTTTAACCTGACGCGCCTGACCTGATGCAACGGAATTGAAGGCAATTTCCTGACCCCGTACGACAGACCCTGCCAAGCAAGAGCAGGACCAGAAACGGAGCAGAGTGTGAACTGGAAGCATGTGAGGAAGACAGAAAAAGCTGAGCCCGGCGGCCTGGCGGTATGGCTGCTTGAGAAGTGGCGCAGCGCCCGGAACGGCCTGGCATTGCGCGGGCTGGGCAGGCAGGCTCCAAGGCTGGCGCTGGTGGAGCGGATCACGCTGGCTCCCAAGCAGACGCTGGCGCTGGTGGAAGCTGAGGGCAGGCGCTTTCTGGTAGCGAGCTCGGCCGAGGGCGCGCCGGCGTTTTATCCGCTGGAGAGCGGACCCCGCGACAACGGACACAGTTTCGTGAGAACTCGCGGCGTGAAGGCGAGGGTCTCATGGTAGTTCACCTTGTTCTGAATCATGTTGTTCTTGATCTAGCCGCGGGCGCAGCGCAAGCCGCGCCGATGATTCCGGATCTCAATCAGAAGCTGCATCCGTCGGATTCGACCCCGTGGACGATTGTCTTTGTTCTGACGTTGATTGCGCTTCTGCCTTCCATCCTGATGGCGATGACGCCGCTGGTGCGGCTGCTGGTGGTCTTTCACTTTCTGCGCCAGGCGCTGGGCACGCAGACGGCTCCATCGAACACGACGCTGCTGGGACTGGGACTGATGATGACGTGGTTCCTGATGACGCCGGTGTTGATGCAGGTGGACCAGCAGGCTGTGGAGCCCTATCGCAATGGTCAGATTACGGGCATGGAGGCGATCGACAAGGGCGCGCAGCCGGTGAAGCACTTCATGTTGAAATACGCTCGCGAGAAGGACCTGACGCTGTTTACGGCGGCTGGACAGGTGCCCAGGCCGAATACAGCCGACGATCTGCCGATGCGCGTGGTGATTCCGGCTTACATTCTGTCGGAGTTAAAGGCGGGTTTTGCGATCGGCGCGGTACTGTTCCTGCCGTTCCTGCTGATCGACATGGTGACGGCGGCGATTACGACTTCGATTGGCATGTTTCAACTGCCGCCGGTGGTGGTTTCGACACCGCTGAAGATTCTGCTCTTCGTGATGGTGGATGGGTGGAATCTGCTGGCGGGATCGCTGCTAAAAAGTTTCTAAAACGCTCTTCGGGTTCTCAAGCAGAAATGCTGTTGAGTTTTTAAGGAGATGAACAGATGACGCCCGATTTGGTTTCCGAACTGATGCGGCACCTGCTGCGCGAAGCGATGATTCTGGCCGCTCCGATTCTGCTGGCCACGGCGCTCTTGAGTTTTCTGCTGAGCCTGGTGCAGACGCTGACGAGCTTGCAGGATCAGTCACTGACCTCGGTGCCGCGATTGCTTGCGGTGACGACGATTCTGCTGGTGGGCATGCCGTGGTTTGTGGAGCGGATGGTGACGTACACGCGAACGCTGCTGGGAGACTTCCATCGGTATGTGGGATGAAGGGACAGCTTTTAGCTCGATGGTGGGGAACTGGCGGGAGTGCTATCCCACCCTGGCGACAAAAAGCAAAGACGCCGCATGGATGGGGCACCCGGCTTAGGTACGAGAACGAACAAGTTAACAGCTAAAAGCTGATAGCTGATTTTCAGGAGATTTTTTGACCGATTGGGCACATTTTCTGAGCGCGCTGATGTTGGCGCTGGTGCGGGTGAGCGGAATGGTGGCCTTTGCGCCGTTCTTCTCCTCAAACGCGCTGCCGGCGCGCGCCAAGGCGGCTTTTGTGCTGGCAGTGAGCTACCTGCTGGCTCCGCTGGTGGCGGCCTTGCCCAATGCGAAGGTGGAGATCAGCTACGAGGGGCTGATCGGCGAGGTGGGAGTGGGGATTCTGTACGGGCTGACGCTGGCGCTGTTGAACGAGATGATGATGTTTGCCGGACAGATCCTGGGTGCGCAACTGAGTTTCTCGCTGGTGAATCTGCTCGATCCCTCCTCTCCGATCCAGACGCCGCTGCTGGGCGATCTCTTTCAACTGATGGGCACGCTGGTGCTGATTACGGCGGGGCTGGACAGGATTCTGCTGGCTTCGATGATACGGAGCTTTCATGCGGTGCCGCTGGGCGGATTCGTTCTATCGCAGGGTGGAGTGCTTGGAGTGGTGAAGGCCGCAAGCGGAGTCTTTCTGGCGGCGGTGGAGCTGTCCGCGCCGGTGATGGCGGCGACGCTGCTGGTGGAGGTGACGGTTGCGCTGCTGGGCAAGATCAGCCCGCAGCTTCCGGTAATGTCGTTGACGGTTCCGATCAAGACGCTGGCGGGTTTTGTGGTGCTGGCGGGCTCGCTGGCGGTGTGGCCGCGGTTTATCGGGGCGCGTTTCGCGGGATTGCTCGACCTGGCGCAGGCGCTGATTGCAAACGGGGGGAAGGGTTAGTCGATGGCCGGAGAGCGCACAGAACAGGCAACACAGCACCGCAGGGAAAAGGCGCGGCAGCAGGGCGACATTCTGCACAGCCGCGAGCTGACCAGCGCGACTGCCACGCTGGCCGGGGCGATGATGCTTGGCGCGATGGGAACGCGGTCGATGGTTGTATGGCGCGGCACATTTGCGGGGTTTATGTCGCTGGGCGAGGTGCGGCACTGGGAGCCGACGGAGATGCTGCCGACGCTATTTGCTGTGCGAAGGCTGTCGCTGGACCTGCTTTCGCCGGTGGCGATGCTGATGGTGGCTGTGGCCGCGGCGGCGCTGGCGGCGGCGGTGCTGCAGACAGGCGGAATTCAGGTGCATCCGCAGGCTTTGGGCTTTAAGCTCGATCGGCTGAACCCGTTGACGAACGCGCAGAATCTCTTCACGCTGCGCGCGGTGGCGAGGCTGGGGAAGTCGCTGATTCCGGCTGCGCTGCTGATGGTCTTTGCGGTGCAGCGGATCGGGCACGAGATGCAGATGCCTCCGTTTTCGATGGAACGGATCGAGGCCGTGGGCGGCGATGTGTATGGGCTGCTGCTGGCCGCGGCGTGGCTGCTCTTTGGCTGGGCGGCGGTGGACTATGCGGTGGAATGGCAGAGCCGCGAGAACCGGCTGAAGATGTCCAAGCAGGACATGCGCGAAGAGCACAAGGAGACCGAGGGCTCGCCGCAGATCAAGAGCAGGATTCGCAGCCTGCAGCGGCAGATGCGCCGCAGGCGGGTGAAGGAAGATGTGGCGCGCGCGGCGGTGGTGCTGACCAATCCGACGCACTATGCGGTGGCGCTGGGATTCGACTTCGGCACGATGGAGGCGCCGAAGGTGCTGGCCAAGGGAAGGAATCTGCTGGCTGAGGAGATCAAGGCGGAAGCGCGATGGGCTGGGGTTCCGGTGATTGAGAATCCGCCGCTGGCGCGGAGCCTGTATCGCTCAGTGGAGGTTGGCCAGTCGATTCCGGTGGATCTTTACCAGGCGGTGGCCTCGATTCTGGCCTGGCTCTACAAGCAGAGAGTGGAGCAGGAGCTGCGAGAGAAGAAGTATCGCGAGGCCCAGGCGAAGGCTGCCAGGGCCACGGCGCAGCAGGCGGCACAGACTGCGCATTCGTTGAGAAACATGGGGGCAAACCTGCCCCGGAGAGAGATGCGATGAGCACGAGTGCGATGACAGGGACGCAGGCCAAGGGCTCCGGCGTAACAGTGACGAATCCGGCGCAGGCGCTGGCCGGATTTCTGGGCCGGTTTAAAGACTATCTGCTGCCGCTGGCGGCGATCAGCGTGATCTTCGTCATGCTGGTGCCGCTGCCTGCCGTGGCGCTGGATATGTTGCTGGCGCTTTCGATGGCGGCGTCGATGATTGTCTTTCTTTCGGCGGTACAGATTCGCCGCGCTGTTGAGATGAGCGTCTTTCCGACGCTGCTGCTGCTGCTGACGCTGTTCCGGCTGTCTCTGAATATCGCGTCCAGCCGAAGGATTCTGCTGCACGGCTCGGAAGGCACGGCGGCGGCGGGCAACGTGATCGAGGCCTTCGGACAGTTTGTGGTGGGCGGCAATTACGTGGTGGGCTTTGTGCTGTTTCTCGCGCTGATTGCGATTCAGTTCCTGGTGGTTTCGCACGGCGCGGTGAGAACGGCGGAGGTGACGGCGAGGTTTACGCTCGATGCGCTGCCGGGCAAGCAGATGGCGATCGATGCCGACATGAATGCCGGATTGATCGATGAGGCCGAGGCGCGGCGGAGACGGCAGGCGATTGCGCGCGAGGCCGAGTTCTACGGCGCGATGGATGGCGCGGCGCGATTCAATCAGCGCGATTCACTGGCCACGATTCTGATTACGGCGATCAACATTATTGCCGGCCTGTTGATCGGCACACTGCAGCAGGGCGTGAGCCTGGGCGATGCGGTCAAGACTTACACGATTCTCACGGTGGGCGATGGACTGGTGACGATGATTCCGTCGCTGCTGGTCTCGGTGGCGGGCGGCATCGTGCTGACCAGGGCGAACTCGGCGGGAATGCTGGGCGGCGAGATTCGCGAACAGTTGCTGGCGCGGCCCGCGACCTTGTATCTGGCCGGAACGGTGACGGCGGCGCTGTGCCTGATTCCAGGGTTGCCGAAGCTCTCCTTCCTGCTGGTTTCAACTGCGCTCTTTGTGGGCGGACGAATGGTCTCGAAGAAGGCGGCGACGGTGGCAGCTCCCGTGGGGGCGCCGTCGGAGACCAAGAAGAGTGCGCAGACGGCGGAGATTGCGTCGCTGCTGAAGCTCGAAGAGCTGACGCTTGAGATTGGATTCCAGTTGATTCCGCTGGTGGATGAGAAGCAGGGCGGGCAACTGTTGAACCGCGTGCGGACGCTCAGGCGGCATCTTTCGGCAGAGCTTGGTTTTCTGATTCCGCCGGTACATATCTCGGACAATCTCCGGCTGAGGCCGCGGGAGTATGTGGTCTCGCTGCGGGGAATGGAGATTGGACGCTGGCAGACCGAGGGACCGCAACTGCTGGCGGTGTCGGGCGAATCGAACCGCAGGTCTCTGCCTGGACGCGAGACGAGGGAGCCGGCCTTCGGGGTTTCGGCGATCTGGATCGCGCCGCAGATGGAGGAGCAGGCGATTGCGGCGGGCTACTCGGTGGTGAACGCCGCGACGGTGATGACCACGCACCTGGGCGAACTGATTCGCGGACATGCATGGGAGCTGCTGGGACGGGCGGAGATCAAGCGGTTGACGGATGGGTTGAACGAATCGCATCCGCGGCTGATGGAAGAGCTGGTGCCAAAGCTGCTGACGCTGGGCGAGGTGGGCCGGGTGCTGGAGCAACTGTTGCGCGAGCGGGTTTCGATTCGCGACCTGGGATCGATTCTCGAAGCGTTGATCGAGATGGCTCCGGTGAACAAATCGACCGAGGTGCTGGTGGAAGCGGCGCGGCAGAAGATGGGCCGCAGACTGGTGCAGCCGCTGCTCGACGCCGATGGTCAACTGCCGGTGATGCTGCTCGATGGACAACTGGAGGACGAGATTCTGGCGACGGTTTCGCCCGATCCTTCGGGACGAATGCTGGCCGCCTCTGGCGCGGCGGGAACGCCGCTGGTCCGGCGGCTGGCCGATTCTGTGAAATCGCTTATCGGCGGCTCGTCTCCTTCGGCCCCGCCGGTGCTGTTATGTCCTTCGCCCGCCCGTTACTACGTGCGGCGGTGGCTGGAACCACTTTTCCCCAGGCTCCCGGTGATTGCGGCGGCGGAGATTCCGCCGGAGATCCGGCTGAGGCCGGTGGGCACAGTTCGTTAAGACAGATCTGTCAGAACAGATCGATGGAGGCGGGCTCATGGCGGGCCTGCAAGCAGGGAATCGGCAAGGCATTTCTGAAGAAGTAAGGCGGAGCAGATGCTGGAAACGGCGGGAACGACGTCAGGTACGGCCGAGGGCCGGATGCAGCAACAGGAACAGGCGCCCACAGGCTGGTATCCGGTGGCGGGGATCAGCGCGAATGGCGCGGGGATGACGCCGGAGCAGGAGCGTGTGCTTCTCGAACACCTTCCGGTGGTCCGGTTTCTGGCAAGACGGATTCATGAGCGGCTTCCGCAGCATGTGGAGATCGAAGACCTGATCTCGGCCGGCGTGGTGGGGCTGATGGACGCCTTCGCCAAGTTCGACCCGGATAAGAAGGTGCAGTTCCGCAGCTATGCGCAGTTCCGGATTCGCGGCGCGATTCTGGACAGCCTGCGGACGCTGGACTGGAGTCCGCGCGAGTTGCGGCGCAAGGGCCGGGCGGTGGAAGAGGCGATCCGGGTGCTGACCAGCCGGCTGGGACGGGCTCCGAGCGAGAGCGAGGTGGCGGCGGAGATGTCAATCTCGCTGGACGACTATCAGCAACTGCTGGGGGATCTGAAGGGCCTGGAGATTGGGACGCTGCATGTGGAGCGGAATGAGGATTCGGGCGATGAGGAGCTGGCTTATGTACCGGGAAGTCCGGAGGAAGACCCGCTCTTCCGTTGTCTGAGGGGCGAGCTCGAAGGCCGGCTGGCGGAGGCGATTTCGAAGCTGCCGGAGCGGGAGCGGCTGGTGATGACCCTCTACTACTACGAGGAGATGACGATGCGCGAGATTGGTCTGGCTCTGGGGGTGGTGGAGTCGCGGGTTTCGCAGGTGCATGCCTCAGCGGTGGCGCGGTTGCGGGCTTCGCTGAAGGACCTGGCCTCGAAGGGCGTGTTTGAGAAGAAGAGAAAGAAAGCAAGATTGACGGAAAAGTGATTGACGGAAAAGTGACGGACAGAGCAGGCAGGACAGGGCAAGGACAGAAAGGAGTAGCTCACGATGGAGAAGATGCTCAAGCAGGATGAGATCGATGCGCTCTTTGAAGCAGCGCGAGCGCAGGCGGCGGCCGAATCCGAGGGCGCTACAGTGCAGCCCGAGGTGAAGACGCGGGTGGTTCCGTTCAGCTTTTCAACGGCGGGACAGATTTCAAACGATCAGCTCAGGGCGATCAGCATTCTGAACGATCTGTTCGCGCGCAACCTGACGCACAACCTGGCGGCATGGTTGAGGACACGCTTTCATGTGAGCCTTGTCTCCGCCGAACAGATTCCGTTTAACGATTTTCTGCTGCGGATTCCTGAAGTGAACTATATGGCGGCGGTGCGCCTGGAGCCGCTAGGCTCGCTGAGCCTGATCCAGATGGAGATGGGGCTGGTGCCGCCGATCATCGACCTGCTGCTGGGCGGGGAGGGCCGCGAGGGCGCGTTGCGCGAGCTGACGGATATTGAGGAATCGATCCTGGCGAGCGTGGTGGAGATTGTCTGCCGCGAGCTGTCGATGGCCTGGCAGCCGGTGGGCCTGAGCTTCAACTTCGAACGGCGGCAGATGCAGACGCAGGCGGCGCGCATCATGCCGGTGAATGAGAAGACGCTCTGCCTGAGCTTCGAGATCCGCATGCCGCATGGCTCGGGATTGCTGAACCTGGCATTTCCGGCGGTGGTGGCGAATACGGTTCTGCGCAGATTGACCTCGGACTGGGGCAAGAGCCGGCGGCATGCGCCGGAGGTGCGGGCGCGGATGGAGGCGTCGTCCAAAAAGATCGCATTCGGAGGATCGCTGCAACTGCCTTCGGTACGGGTACCTCTCAAGACGATTGAGACGATGGAGCCGGGAACGGTGATCCGGTTCAATATTCCCTCCGACACGGCGCCGGAGTGGCGCGTGGGAGGCCAGTTGCTGGCCACAGCGGAGGCGATTCGGCAAGGCACACGGCGCGCGGCGCGCATGGAACGCCGCAAGGAGGAAGTGGGGGCATGAAGACATTTCTCGATTGCTGGATTGGAGCGGCAAGCGCGCTGTTGACGCAGGCGCTGGCCGGAGAGCCGGAGTTTACCGAATCGCTGCCGAAGCCGCTGGCGGGCGGCTCTTTCGGATTTGCGGTAACCGTTACAGGAGAAAAGGAGGGACGGTTCGCAGTTGTACTGGACGCCGGGGTCCTGGAGGTTCCGCTGCTGGGCGAAGGCGTGGATCAGAAGAGCGCCTGGGGCGAGCTGCTGAAAGAGATCACGGAATCGGCCGCCGGGGAGCTGTTGGCGGAGTCCGGACTGAAGGTGACGTTAGGGAAGCTGGAGGAGATTGTTGCGGAGAACAAGATCTCGCGTGCCTTTGAGCTGAAGACGAGTTTGGGGAGCTGGATGGTTCTGGTGCGCGACGATGTGCATGCGGCCAAAAAGGCTGAGGCAGGAAAGACGGAAACGGGGAAGGCCGAGGCGGCCGGAAAAACGACGAAGACGGCCGCGGGGCGCACGCCTGTGGCCGCCGGAGTTGCGCCGGGAATTGATTTGCTGCTGGATGTGGAGCTTGAGGCTACGCTGCGTTTCGGGAGCCGGGAGCTGCCGCTGGGCGAGCTGCTGGAGCTGGGGCCGGGCGATGTGGTGCAACTGGACCGGCATATCTCCGATCCTGTGGATCTGATCATCGCCGACAAGATTGTGGCGCGTGGAGACGTGGTGCTGGTGAATGGCAACTTTGGCCTGCGGGTGACCGAAGTTGCGGAGCCGCGGCGGCGGTTGGAGACGATTCGATGCCTCTTCTAAATCGACGGAACGCGTGGGAGAACGATCCTGAGTGGAGCTTGCAGACGGGCCGCGGTGGACTCCGGAATCTGGATCAAAATCTGGATCCGCATGCGGCGGAGGCGATTCTGCGCCGTGTGGTGGAGCGGGAGGCTCCGGGGAAGCGAACGGTTTCCACCGGGGAAGGCAAGCGCGGCGGACTGACGCAGAGCTGCGCCAATCCGCAGTGCCGGACTGGCTGGATGCAGCTTTGGCGGAACCGGAGCGGGCCGGTCTTTGAGGGCGGCTGGAGCTGTTCGCCGGCCTGCATGGAGGCGCGGGTGCGGACCGCTGTGGCGCGGGAGAACAAGGGCCGCGCGGCGGCGAAGGAGCCTTACCGTCACCGGATTCCGCTGGGGCTGCTGATGCTTGAGAAGGGGTGGATCACGGAGACACAACTGCGCGGCGCCGTGGCGAGCCAGAAGCAGCACGGCGGGCGGCTGGGGGGATGGCTGGTGCGGCAACAGGGAGTGAGCGAGGATCTGGTGACGCGCGCTTTGGCTCTCCAATGGAGCTGCCCGGTGCTGCCGACATCTGCGCAGGATCCGGAAGGGCTGGCTCAGTTTGTTCCACGGCTCTTTGTGGACGCCTTTGGCGCGGTACCGCTGCGGCTGGCGGCGGGAAAGGTGTTGTACCTGGGCTTTGAGGACCGGCTGGACCCGGTGCTGGCCAGGGCGATTGAGCGGATGACGGGGCTGCGCGTGGAATGCGGCGTGGTGGCGGATGCGGATTTCGGCAGAGCGCATGAGCGCGCTCTGCGGACGAAGTATCCATCGGTGGAGCTGGTGGAAGCCGTGAGCGAGGAGATGCTGGCGCGGGCTATGGCGAGGGCGGTTGAAAAGGTTGGCCCGGCGGAGGCGCGGCTGGTTCGGGTGCATGACTTTCTGTGGCTGCGCATGCTGCGCAAGGCAGAGCCGGAAGCGGGAATTTTCTCTGAGACGGGGACTGTGGAGGATGTGATCGGCACGGTTGGCGGATAAAGGGCTGAGCCCGATGAGGGGCTGTTTCTGAAAGCGCGGGGGAGGGTTCAAGAAGCTGCGCAGGGGGCCGATAAAGAGGTCAGGAGCGGGAAGGAAGCCTGGGCATGAGCGAGATACGCACGCTGATTGTGGATGACTCTTCCGTGATGCGGAAGATTGTGGAGAGGGCGCTGCGGCAGGCAGGGCTCGACACGCTGGTGGTGCATGAGGCCAGCAGCGGAGCCGAGGGGCTGGAGGTGCTGAAGGATCAGCCCGTGGACATTATTCTCTCCGATATCAACATGCCGGTGATGGATGGCCTGGAGTTTCTGCGGCAACTGAAGGTGCAGAATCTGGCTGTGGGTGTGCCGGTGATCATGATTACCACCGAATCGAGCGAGGAGCATGTGAAGCAGGCGATCCTGGCCGGCGCGGTGGGCTATATCCGGAAGCCGTTTACGGCCGAGCAGGTGAAGGAGCGGGTTCTGCCGCTGCTGAACGCGGCCTGAGCGTTGAGGTCAGCCGTGCCGGCTGGAAACAGGAAGGCGCCGGCTTGATCTGCGGGTGCATGGATTGCCGGAGCCGTCCGGTGCGAGCGAGAGAGGGTAGAGAGGATATGGGCGTGTCGTTGCGTGAGTCCGTGGAGCTGATCGCGGATCCGAGAAATCTGGATGCAGGCGTGGAAGAGGTCTTTCAGACGATGATGGGCGGCACGTGCCTGCGCGAGAAGGATCTCGCAATGCCCTACACGCCGGAGTCGGTTACGGCGGTGGTGGGATTTGGAGGGCTCTTCAGTGGCGCATGCGTGCTGCGTTCGAGTGCGGAGACGGCGCAACTGCTGGCAGAACGAATGACGGGCATGGAGTTTGCGGAGGTGGACGATACGGTGAGGGACGCCTTCGGCGAGATATGCAACATGCTGGCGGGAGCATGGAAGAGCCGTGTGCCCAAGCTGGCCGGGCACTGCGGGCTTTCCGTGCCGGCGGTAATTACGGGGCGGGATTACAACATTCACGTGCAAACGCCGGAGTTCCGGGTGCATCACTTCTTCAGCTTTGACGACGCGCGCTTTGACGTGACGATCATCTGCGATGGATTGAGATAGAAGTTTTTCGACGTATCTGTAACGACCTTGCAGTTCCTTTTCTCCCCGGCGTGCCCTCACACGCGCCGGGGAATTTTTTTGAGGCAGGGATCAGGGGTCAGGGGTCAGAGATCAGAGATCAGGGGTCAGGGGTCAGGGGGCAGGGGGCAGGGGGCAGTCCATTTGCTTCGAGGCACAACGTCGTTTCAATAGGATGCGAAAAATCGAAGAGGGCAACTCTTTACATACATGCCTTTCTGATCTCTGACCCCTGATCCCTGATCTCTAGTTTTTCTAATTTTCCCTGCATACATTTCGGCCATTGATCTGCACATCTTCTGCACGAACAGGAGAGTGTGCGGATGGGTAGCGGGTACTATGCGGCATTGACGGGATTGGTAGCGCGCACGCAGGCGCTCGATACCGCGGCGGGCAACCTGGCCAATGCGCAGACGCCGGGTTACAGAGCCGAGCGCGAGTATTTTCGCTCCGTATTACTGGGTCAGGACGCGCTGGACTCGCAGTTGGGCCACACGGTGAACAACTTTGGCCTTCTGGGCGGAGACATGCTGAACATGGGCCAGGGCGCTCTCAACCAGACGGGCAATCCGCTCGATCTGGCAATCGAGGGGCAGGGTTTTTTCGAGATTCAGACTGCCAATGGTGTGCGCTTTACACGCGATGGCAGCTTTCACCGCTCGGGGAACGGCACACTGGTGACCGGGCGCGGCGAACCGGTGCTGGATGCGAACGGCAAGCCGATCGTGATGCCTCCGGGCGAGGTTTCAATCGGCGCCAATGGCGCGGTCTCGGTGGCCGGCGGCACGGTGGCGACACTCGGCGTGGTCAGCTTTGCTCCCGGCGTGCAACTCAAGGCCGAGGGTACGAATCGCTACGCTGCGCCCGAGGGCGCGAAGGGGACGCAGTCGAAGGATGCCACGGTGCATCAGGGAACAATCGAGGCCGCCAACCAGGATGTGATTCAGGGGACGCTGGATCTGATTGTCATGCAGCGCCAGGCCGAGATGATGCAGAAGGCGCTGACGACCTTTCATACGGAGTTCAACAAGTTTGCAACCGAGGATCTGCCGAAGGTTTAAAGGCAGGGATCAGAGAACAGGGATCAGGGATCGGAAAAACTGATTCCATAAGACAACAAGTTAAGCAGGGACTGAGATTTCTAACCCGGGAGCTTGGGCAGAGGCAGGCATCAGCGAGAAATTCCTGATCCCTGATCCCTGATCCCTGTTCCCTCTCAAGGAGACACATGATTCGGGCACTGTATACAGCAGCGAGCGGCATGAGCGCGCAGGAGTTGAATCTGGACACGATTGCCAACAACCTGGCTAACTCCGCGACGACAGGCTTCAGGCAGTTGCGCCTGCAGTTTCAAGACATGGTTTACCAGAACCTGGTGACGCCGGGCGCGGCGCAGAGCCAGTCGACAGTCTCAGCGGGATTGCAGATCGGACTGGGCACGAAGTCGGCGGCGACAGAAGTCATCAACACGCAGGGCTCGTTGAACGAGACCGACAATCCGCTCGATATGGCGATTGAAGGCAACGGCTTCTTCCAGGTGCAGCGCCCCGACGGAACGATTTCGTACACGCGCGCGGGCCAGTTTCAGCTCAACAGCCAGGGCACGATTGTGACCGCCGAAGGCGATCCGGTCATTCCCACGATCACCATTCCGGCGACGGCGACGGCGATCACGATTACGCAGTACGGCGTGGTGAATGCGACGATGCCGGGACAAAGCAATCCCTCGCAGCTTGGCCAGATTCAACTGGCGACCTTTCCGAATCCCGGCGGCCTTGAAAACATGGGCGGCAATTATCTGGATCAGACCTTGAGCTCGGGCGATCCGGTGCTGGGCAATCCGGGCGGCGCGGAAGGCGTTGGCACGCTGCAGCAGGGGTATCTCGAAAACTCCAATGTGGATGTGGTGACCGAGTTTGTGCAGATGGTGCTGGCGCAGCGGGCCTATGAATCGAACTCGAAGGTGGTCAAGGCCGCCGACGACATGTATTCCCAAGTCAACAACATGACGCGGTAAGCGAGAGAGCAGATGAGCTTTTCCACGCGAATTCGCCGCTGGCTCAGGGTTGCCGGCCTTGCCGCCACAGCGGCGGTACTGACCTGCGAGCTTGCGGCGCAGGGGGGCGCTGCCGGGGGACGGATCGTGAGTGAAATTACAGATCCGGGCACCGGGGCGCGCTGGGTGCTGATGCGCGATGTGGAGCATCCTGCGGCGCCGGCCTACTGGTTGCTGGCCGAAGCGGGCAAGCAAAGAGCGGCTGGAGCGGGCGCGAAAGCAACTGAGCGGAATCTGGTTATTCGCGCCGGAGACAAGATCGTGGTGGAAGAGCAGACGGCTGTGATGAGCGCGTGGCTGGAAGCGACGGCTCTGACGAGTGCGGGGTCCGGCGGCGAGTTGCGGGCCAGGCTCGCGATCGGCGGAAGGGTTATGGCGGTGCGGGCGATTGCGCCGAAGACAGCGGAGATGGAAGAGGAGACGCGGCGATGAGCGAAGTGGTGGCAAGACCGTACCGGAGATTTGCCATAGCGATCTTCCTGTGGAGCTTATGCGGGGCGCTGCCGGTCTTTGGCGGGCCGAAGAAGAATCCCTTCTCGCAGGATACGAAGACGTCGCTGCCGGAAGAAGCCCTGAAGACTTATGTGCAGCGGGTGCGGGCGCAGCAGGCTGCCGAGACGCATGAGGTGGGTTCGCTGTGGGCGCCATCCGGGCAACTGGTGCGGCTGGGCACGGATGTGAAGGCCTACCGGCTGCACGATGTGCTTTCCGTGGTGGTGGCCGAAAGTTTGACGGCGGAGACCGACGGCGGCGTAAAGAACGCGCGAGCCTCGAGTGCGAACTCCGGACTGACTTCGCTCTTTGGAGCGCTGAAGACGAGCAACGCGCTGCAGAATCTTGTGGGCATGAGCGCCGCTTCGGGCTTGAACGCGACAGGGCAGAGCACGACGGATTCAAGCCTGTTGACGACCTTTGGCGCCGAGGTAATCGATGTGCTGCCGAACGGAATGCTGGTGGTGCAGGCGACGCGCGAGCTGACCTTCTCGCAGCAGACGCAGTTGATCAAGCTGCGCGGGCTGGTGCGGCCGGAGGACGTGAGCGCGCAGAACCAGGTGCTTTCGACGGCGATGACGGATCTTGAGCTTGAGGTGACGGGCAAGGGCATCGTGAACGATACGACGTACCGGCAGAATCCAATCGTGCGGTGGCTGGAAAAGATCTTGATCTTCTGATCGATTGCGATCGGAAGACGGGACTAAGGGACTAGGGGACTGGAGCGCGTGATGAAGCGGAAACAAATGCTGTACCTGGTTCTGTCAGGAGCGCTGTGTTCTGCGGCATGGACTCAGGCAGAATCGCAGCGGGCGCGGGTGAAGGACATTGCCTCGATCGAGGGCATCCGCGACAACCAGCTTGTGGGCTATGGGCTGGTGGTGGGATTGCGCGGCAGCGGCGATTCGCAGCAGACGGTCTTTCCGGCGCAGACATTGATTTCGGCGCTGCAGAAGATGGGCGTGACGGTGCCGGCCTCAGGTGGTACGCAGTCTGCGCAGAATATGCAGATTCGCAATATGGCGGCGGTCTTTGTGGTGGCGACGATGCCGCCTTTCAGCCGGTCGGGTTCAAAGATTGACATTACCGTTTCTTCGGCAGGCGATGCGCGTTCGCTCGAAGGCGGCGTGCTATTGATGACGCCGCTTTACGGGCCGGACGGGCAGATCTACGCGCAGGCGCAGGGCGCGCTGGTGCTGGGCGGCTATACCGTCGCGGCGGCGGGCAATGTCCGGCAACTGAACCATCCGACGACGGCGCGGATTCCATCGGGGGCTCTGGTGGAACGCGCGGTGCCTTTTGAGTTGAACCAGTTGAAGACCGTGGACGTGGTGCTGAACGATGCGGATTTTCATACCTCGGAGCGCATGGCGGCGTCGATCAACAAGGCTCTGGGAAGTTCGCGTGCGAAGGCTATCGACAGCCGGCAGGTGGAGATTACGCCCCGGCCGGAAGAGGACCGCGCTGCGCTTCTGGATGCGATCGAGGCTGTGGAGGTGGATGTCTCGCCGCGGGCCAGGGTGGTGGTGAATGAGCGGACAGGAACTGTTGTGATTGGAGGCATGGTGAGGCTGCAGCCTGTCTCGATTCTGCACGGCGGGCTGGTGGTGAATGTGGTCTCGGAGCCGATGGTTTCGCAGCCGAATCCCTTTGGCCAGGGAACGACGGAAGTGGTGAACAAGACTACGGTGGAGGCGCAGGACAAGCCGGTCAACCGGATCGATCTGAAGCAGGGCGCGACGGTGGAGGACCTGGTGCAGGAGCTGCAGCGGACCGGCGCCGGGGCGCGCGATGTGATCTCGATTCTGCAGGCGATGAAACAGGCCGGAGCGCTTGAGGCCGATCTGGAGGTGTTGTGATGCAGATTGCGGCGCAGCAGCATCTGGAGCCGGTGCATAGCGCCATGCCGGCAGCTTCTGGAATGGTTGGCGGCCATGCCGGCATGAATGCAGGCTCGGCTCAGCCGCGGCTGGTCAAGGCGGCGCATGAGTTTGAGGCGCAACTGATGAAGGAGCTGATGAAGCCGCTGACGAGCGGAGGAGCGCCGGGCGATGACGAGGACGACGATCAGGGAAGCGGGCTGGGGGCTGAACTTGGGGCTGGATTCGGTTCCGGGGGAGCGCTGAGCGAATACGCGTCGGAGTCTCTGGCGCAGGCGTTGAGCCTGCAGGGCGGCTTTGGAATTGCGGACAAGATTATCAAGCAGCTTTCCCACCGCGATCTTTCCCACGAAGGGAATGAAACCGAAGCAGCACGCGCTGCCGGGAATGAACGCGACAAGACAAAGATAAAGCCGCTGAAATGACTTCAGTGATTGGACCGGCGCGCCGATGAGTGGGACCAGATAGACGGAAGACGGGGAGACTGCGATGGTGTGGAGCAATAACAGCAGCCTGAGTGCGGGTTTGAATCCCGGAGTAACAGAGCCGAGGCCGGCGCAGCAGTATGGGCGAGTGGCGCAGGATCATCCGGGAGAAACCTCCGCTCTTGATTCGGACTGGGCAACGCTGAGCACGGCTGGAAGCCAGGCGGCGCAGGGCACGGACGAGAGCGGTGTGCGCGATGACAAGGTTGCCACGGTGCGGGCGGCGCTGACAGCGGGAACATATATGGTTCCGGCTGCGCAGGTGGCGCAGCGCGCGATTGGCGCCATGCTGGGGCTGGGCGTGTAACTGAGTGCGCAATTTTGCGAGCGAGAACAACAGCAAAGTCAACCGGGCCGGCGGGGCCGGCGAGGAAGCGACAGAGGGCCGAGATGGGGGCGCAAAAGGGGAAGGCACAACCGCAGATGAAGGAACTTGTACGCGAGGCATCGGCAGCGCTGGCGCGGCTGGATGCGGAGCGGCTGGAGGAGCTGGCGCGATGCTGCCAGGCGCTTAACCGGGATTTGCGTAAAAAGCCGGATGCGCACGAGGGAGCGGCGCTGACGGCGCAGGCGCGTGAGGCGGCGGGGGAGTTCGTGGTTTTTACGAGAGTGCTGGAGGCAACGCGGGCGAATCTCGATGTGATGATGCATCTGCGTGCCTTTCAGCAGGAACAACTGGAGTATGGCGGACAGGCGCGGGCACGTCACTGGGCCCGCCAGGAGGCGAGCGATGGGAACAATTAATTCGGCATTCAATATCATTTCCGGCGCGCTTGACGCGGATCAGGCCGCGCTTGGCGTGATTGCCAACAACGTAGCCAACGCGAATACGACGGGATACACCGAGGAAACGGCGACTTTTCAGGAGAACTCGCCGGTCACGATCAATGGCGCGAACTTTGGCGACGGCGTGACGGAAACCGGCGCGGAGTCTATGCGGGACCGCGTGCTGGAGGGACGGATTGACCAGCAGCAGCAACTGGAGTCGTCTTCATCGGCGCGCCTGACGGCTCTGAACACGATGCAGTCGCTGTTCACGCCGGACTCGGGCTCATCGAGTTCCGAGGCTGGGGACATTGGCAACGACATTACGAATTTCTACGACGCATTTTCAAGCCTTGAATCCAATGCGACGAGCAATTCGCTGCGGCAGGAGGTTCTGAGTTCTGCGCAGACGCTTACTTCGGATGTATCGAATGCCGCAAATGGGCTTGGCCAGCAGCAACAGGCGCTGGACCAGGAGGCGACTTCTGTTGTGGGCCAGGTCAATTCGCTTTCGACCGCGCTTGCGCAGTTGAATCAGCAGATCATGTCGACTTCGCCGGACGCGGATGCGGGAACGCTGGAGGATCAGCGGCAATCGGATCTGAGCCAGTTGTCGCAACTGGTCGGCATCAACCAGATCACGACGGCGAACAACGGTCTGACGATTACGACGACCTCCGGGCAGGTTCTTGTTTCGCAGAATACGAGCAACCAGATCACGATGGGCAAGGTGAACGGCGTGACGCACTTCTTTGTGGGCACGACGGATGCGACAAGCGATCTGGCAAGCGGCGGCGGAGAGCTGGGCGGCGACCTGACGGCGCGGGACCAGGACATTCCTACGGCGCTTTCGGCGCTGGACAACCTGGCCTTCACGATTGCGACCACGGTGAATTCACAGCAGGCCCAGGGAACGGACTTCGACGGAAATACCGGCGCCGATATCTTTGCCGAGCCCACGCAGGTGGCGGGCAGCGCGCAGTCCATGTCGGTTGTGATGACGGATCCCAATGGAATTGCGGCGGCTGCCGCGGGCGCCGGCGCGAGTTCGGGAGATGACTCAAATGCCGTGTCGCTTTCGGCACTGCAGACCACAGTGCAGTCACAACTCAACGGTCAGGATCCGAATAGCTTCTATTCGGATTTTGTGACGCAGCTTGGTTCGACGATCTCCGAGGTGCAGACGGAGAACACGGCGCAGAGCGCATCTGTAACGCAGCTTACAACGCAGCGAAATTCGCTTTCCGAGGTGAACCTGAATAACGAGGCGTCTTCGCTGACGAATATGCAACGGAGTTACCAGGCGGCGAGCCAATTTTTCACCATTCTGGACTCGGTGATGGCTTCCGCGCTGAATCTTGGCGAAGAGACGGCAGTGTCGTAAGAGAGCCCGAACGGCGAACGAGAGAACGGCAAGAGACAACCGGAAGAGGAGAGCGAAAAGAGATGCGTGTTGACCCGAGCTATATCAATAACCTTGTCAGCGCACTGGATACAGCGCAGGGCAATGAGCAGCAATTCTCATCGGAGTTGTCGAGCGGAGTGAGCGTAACCTCGCTGAGCTCAAACCCGGTGGCGGCGGGAGAGAATGTGCTGTTGCTGAACCAGATTCAACAGGATGATTCGTATTCGAGCACAACCAGCCAGGTCACGGGGCAACTGCAGGTTGCGGATTCGGCACTGGGGTCTGTGGTTACGCAACTGACGCAGGCGATCTCACTGGCAACGAGCGCCAATAACGGCACGATGAATACGAGCGAGGTAAACTCGGTCGGAAGCCAACTGCAGGGCATCCTCGGCGAGGTGATACAGATGGCGAACACCTCTTACCAGGGGCAATTCATCTTTGCCGGCACGGCGACTTCGACACAGCCCTTCGATTCGTCAGGGAATTACACGGTCACCGCGGCAGAGGGCGGGCAGACGGTGAACTTCCTGACAACGCCAAGCAATCAGAAGATCCAGTTGAATGTGCCCGGCTCGCAGATCTTTACCGGCAATGGCAACAGCTCAGTCAGCGTGATGGGCGCGCTGAACGCGCTGATTACGGATTACTCCGGCGCGACCGTGGATGAGGCGCAGGCAGCGGCAGACACGAGTACGCTGAACTCGGCACTCAACTTTGTCTCCGAGCAGCGGGTCACAATTGATAACTCGATCAATCAGGTTTCGGCTTCTTCTACGGCGGCAACGAGCGAGGCGCTGCAGTTGACCTCCGCGCAGACCAACCTGATGCAGGCCGATGTGGGCCAAGTATCAACGCAACTGTCAACTGCCGAAACCCAGGCGACGGCGCTCGAAGACACGATTGCACAGCTTGGTTCCGGGAGCCTCTTCGACAAGTTGCAATACTAAAGCTGAAGTAATTCAGACATGGAAATCGCAGGCGGCGGGCTTTAGGCCCGGTCGCCTGCGCTGTTTCTGGAGCGGAGCGCGCGCCGCGTATACTTTGGAGCGAAGGAACCTGAATGAGAAACCAGGATGCTTGAGCCTCTTCGCTTTCTGTGGAACGCCACGCGCGGCGCGCGGCTGACGCCGTGGCGCAGCCCCTATCTGCGCTGGCGCATGGAGACTTATTCCGGCGCATGGGCGGAAGAGATTACTGCGGGCAAAATGATGGCATTTCTGTGGGCGGAGCGGTGGGAACTGCTCAGGTTTCTTTTCTGGACGCGAAGTGTGCAGCGGGAAGCGCAGAAGAACCGCTGAAAGTGCGAATGTCGAAAACCAATTCTGAGATGAGGATCTGAAGATGAGTCTTGTGGGCGCGAAATTGCTGACGCGGAGACAAGTGAGTAAGGCAGCTCTCGGTATGGCCGCTGCTGCCGGGCTTCCGGCATGGTTGCGCGCGGCTCAGGGCGCGGCTCAGGGCGCGACGAATCAGAACGGGATGAATACGGTTGGGGCGGATTCTTTGCGCACGCATGCGGCGGCGCATGGGCTGCTATGCGGTGCCGCAGTGGTTCCAAATCTGCTGGATGTGGATGGCTTTGCCGCGGGAACGACTTCAGACGCATACACGCGGCTGGTGGCGGAGCAGGCGAACATCGTGGTGGCGGAAAACTCGATGAAGTGGGCCGCGCTGCGGCCAACGGCGACGACCTTCGACTTTACGCAGGCCGACAGGCTGATCCGGTTTGCGGAGCTGGCGGGGCAAAGGGTTCGCGGACACAATCTGTGCTGGCATGAAAGTGTTCCTGCGTGGTTGCAGACGACAGCGACAAAGGAAAATGCGAAGCAGCTTCTGGTGAACCACATTCAGACGGTGGCAGGGCGGTATCGCGGGCGGATTCATAGCTGGGATGTGGTGAATGAGGCTGTGAATCCGAAGGATGGACGCGGGGATGGGCTCAGGAACTCGTTGTGGATGGAGCTGCTGGGGCCTGAGTACCTGGAGATTGCCTATACGACCGCGGCGCAGGCCGATCCGGAAGCGAAGCTGACTTATAACGAATACGGAATCGAGCTGGACACGCCGGAAGATACTGCGAAGCGCGCCTATGTGCTGATGCTTTTGAGGAGATTCAAGGCGCGTGGCGTGCCGATTCACGCGGTGGGAATTCAGAGCCATCTACAGGCGAGCGGGCCGCAGCCGGGCGCAGGGCTGGTTGCGTTTATCCGCGAGGCGCGGGCAATGGGTCTGGAAGCATACATAACGGAGCTCGATGTGAATACGCACAAGCTGCCGGGCGGCCCGGAGCTGCAGGATGCCGCCGTGGCCGAGGTTTATAAGAACTATCTGGGCCTGGTGCTTGCAGAGCCGAATGTGCTGGCTGCGCTGACATGGGGGGCTACAAGCGCGCATTCGTGGATCAACCAGAGTAAAGAGCCCTGGGCAAAGCGCGCTGATGGATCGCGGCAGCGTCCGCTGCCGTTTGATGACGATCTGCGGCCTACGCCGGCATTCTATGCGTTTCGGAGTGCGATCGATACGGAGAAGCCGCTTGCGGCCCAGCCGATAGGTCCACCGACGACCCCTGCCGCAAAGCCGCAGGATCTGTATAAGCCGTTTGCGGTGCCGGGAAGTCCCACTGCTCCCGCAAAGCCACAGGGTGCGTCCTAGGACTGAGCGTCTATCCTGAGCACAGGGGTCTTTCGCCTTTTGATGAAGCCTGGTTATCTTCTTCTTCGCTGCATGATTTTATGCGCGACATTTTCTGCCGCACTGCATGGAGCGGCGCAGCAGAATCCCGCTCCGCAGCAGCAGCAAACGCCTCCGCCGGCTGAGCCTCCGCAGCCGATGCCGGGAGCGGAGCAGAGCGACCAGGTGCTGCGCCTGACGACGAAGGAAGTGCTGGTGCCGACGCTTGTGGAGAAGCACGACGGCGGTGTGGTGTATGGGCTGACGGCACAGGATTTTGTTGTTGAAGACAACGGCGTTCCGCAAAAGGTGCGCGTGCAGGAGGAGATGGATACGGCTCCGGTGGCACTCGTTGTAGCCATCGAACAAGGCGGCATGAGCGTGCTTGAGTTTGACAAGTTTATGAAGCTCGCTCCGCTGCTGGACACGTTTCTGACCGATGAGAAGAGCCAGGCGGCGCTGGTAGGATTCGATTCCGAGCCGCATTTGATCAAGGATTTTACGCACTCGGGCGAGGAGTTGAACAACGGCATCACGCACATGGAGCCGGGTGACGGCGGCGACTCGATTATGGACACGATCAGCTACGCAGTAGACCTGCTAGGCACGCAGCCACGCGAATATCGCCGGGTTCTGCTGCTGATCAGCGAGGCGCGCGACCACGGGAGCAAGCATACGAAGACGGAGGCGCTGATCCGGAAGATTGGGCAGAGCGATGTGCTGGTGCTGACGGTTTCATTTTCCCCAGGGCGCGCGGAGTTTCTGCACGATGCGCAGGACAGCGGCGAAGTGCGGACCATGAATATGGTTTCCGGGCTGGTGATGCTGGCGCAGGCCATGCGCAAAAATGTGACGAAAGAGATTGCCAGCATGAGTGGCGGGGAGTACACGACGTTTACCGGCGATAAGAAGTTTGAGCAGCGGGTTCTGGATGCGGCCAAGCATACGCGGAACCGGTATCTGCTGACCTTCAGCCCATCGAACCCGACACCGGGATTGCATACCCTGAAGGTGCGGCTGGCGCAGAACTACGGAGCGCGCATTGTGGCGCGGGCGGACTACTGGGTGGGCGATGAAGCGCCTGCGGGTGGGGCGCAGTGAGCGATAGGCGTTTACACGAAACGCCTATCGCTCACCGCCTTCTATGCCAGGTTCCGCTGATAGAGCGCAGTTAGCTCGGTCCAGGCACGCTCCGCGCCGGCCTCGTTGTAAGGCTGGCTGCCGCGCACGGTCCAGCCGTGGTTGCAGCCGTCATATACTTCCACTGTGGCTTTCAGTTGCGCATCCGCAAAGGCCTTTTTCAGCGTGTCCTTCGCGGTGGGGTCGCGCTTGTCATCGTTATCGGCAACGCAGCAGAGCACCTCGGTCTTCATTTTGGCAATCATAAGATGCGGACTGTCGGGCTTGTCTGTCACAAGGCCGCCGCCATGAAAAGTGGCCGCCGCGCCGATGCGGCCGGGAACAGTTCCAGCCGTACGGAAGGTAAGCGGGCCGCCCATGCAGTAACCCTGCACTCCCATTTTCTTGCTTTTGTTGGTCTGGGGCTGCTGATCGAGAAATGCGGTGTAGTCTTTCGCATCGCTGATGCCGGCATCCGCTGTCAGCGCGGCGGCAAGCGGCATGACCTTGGCGCGGTCCTCGGGCTTGGAAAAGTCGAATGAGCCGTCAACGACGGGAGCCTTCGCATTGCGGTAAAAGGGATTGGGCACCAGAACAACGTAACCCTGTGCTGCCAGACGGCGTCCCATCTCACGGAAGACGGGGCGCAGACCCAGGATGTCGGTCCAGACAAGCACAGCGGGCCACGGACCTTTACCCTCCGGGTAAAAAAGCGCCGCATCCGAGACGCCTGCGGCCATTGGCACGTTTACATCTTTTTCCACCACCTTGGTTTGCGACTGCGCTCCGGCTACAGCGGATGAAAGTACGACAGTAGCTGCGGAGCTGACCATAAAGGTCCGCCGGGAGACTGTGGGGTCATGCGTCAATCCTTGATGAATAAAGTCATCGCACATCGGCTAGCTCTCTTTTCTTCGGCAGCGGAATAGATTTCGGTTCTGTTGTGCTGCTGCTTTGTTGACATTAAAGCAACAGCCTGAGACGCAGCCAGTGGGCTGTCAAAATCTTACATTTCGGTGACAAATGGAACGACGGATTACGCGCTTGATCGGAGAGGGAAGTGGTGCCGATTGCGTCGCGCGGCGTCAAAAATAGAGACGAGCAGTCCACGGATCGAACTGCGCCGGGCGATGTTTGGATATGGGTCATTCAAGGAGTAGAACCATGCGTCGAATCTTAATGGGCCTGATCTTTGCCGGTGTGTTTTTCGCATCGGCTTTTTCGTGTGCGGCGCAGCAGCCAAGCAGTACTCAACAAACAAGCAATCAGGATCAACTGGAAACACTTATTAAAGAGGCGATCTCAATCGTTGGCAACCTAAAAGAGGGAAGCATTCGGGCCGAAGTCGAACGAGACTTCATGCTGGATGGCGGCCTTCAGTCCAGGGGAACTTCCAGATATATGTTGAAGAAATGCCGATTCATCAAGATCGAGGTGACGTTCTCGAAGGATGAACGATCCGGCACCTGGATAGACGGATCTCCCAATGACATAGTGACCAGCGTGACAAAACCTTACCTGGAATACCCCTTCATGGACTGATCTGAGCTCCCTGCCTGAATTGTCTGGGCGATAAAAGACATTATGCCGCGAGAAATGTGGCATAATGTCCTTATGAGTTCTTCTGCCGCAACTTCTGCAGCTCCTGTCATCCAGACGTTCGCATACGACTGGAAGGCGGTTGAGCGGGGGATTCCACTTTCAGCGCTGGAGAAATTTTCGGATTACTCCGGTATTTCCATGAAGGAATTGCTGGAGGTGGTGATTCCTCTGCGCACGCTGAAGCACCGCCGTGAGCGCAAGGAGCCGCTGAATATCGACGAATCGGACCGGCTGGCGCGGGTGGCGCGGGTGTATGAGCTGGGGATACGGGTTTTTGGAAATCCTGACAAGGCGCGAAACTGGCTGACGAAACCGAAACCTCGGTTTGATGACCGCTCTCCGCTGACATTGCTCAAGTCGGATGCCGGCGGCAGTCGTATTGAGGAAGCGTTGATCCAGATTGACGAAGGGATGTTTACCTAATTCGGCCAATGAACGAAACTGGACCGCATATACTCTGGCGTATCAGCAACTACTCCGACTTGAGCGGCAAGGGTGGCAAGCTGGCGAGTGGACGCTGGCATACAGCAGGCCGCAGGATTGTTTATCTTGCTTACTCTCCGGCAGCGGCAATGCTGGAGACCCTCGTGCATCTCGATCCAACGGAAGACGAGGTCCCTGATTTTTATCAACTGCTCAAGATCTCCATTGCTGAGAAGGCCGCTGTTCGCACGTTAAGACTTCCCGCAGGACCGGCATGGCGAGAGAAGCCGCAGATGACCCGCCGAATTGGCGATGCGTGGCTTCAAGGATTGAAAACGCCGATTGCAAGCGTTCCTTCTGTGATTGTTCCGCAGACCTGGAATTATCTATTCAATCCGGAGCATCCAGATGCCGAGCATGTTCAAATCATTGCCACATATCGTGAGCGATTCGATAATCGTCTCTTCCTGGGAGGAGCGCGTTGAGCGGGCAGCACTTGGATGCTATTCCCGGGCTCTCCCCCTGCACCCTCCGGGGTTCCCCGCATGGCTCGTTCATGGTACTCTCACATTAGACACTTTGAGAGTGGACACAAGACGATAGAGGAGTAACAAACGCCGTGCTGGCGACTGCAAAGAAAACCGACCTGATTGAACGCTTCCGCACTCACGCGACGGACACGGGCTCGCCCGAAGTCCAGATCGCGATTCTGAGTACGCGGATTGGAGAGCTGACTGAGCACTTCAAGACCCACAAGAAGGACCACGCATCGCGTCGTGGCCTCCTCCAGTTGGTCAGCAAGCGCCGCCGACTGCTGGATTACCTGAAGATGCACGATACGGATCGCTACCGCGACGTCATCGGCAAGCTCGGAATCCGCAAGTAACTCTCAGAAAGCCCCTATTGACCTGGAAGCGCCCAGACCGCGGATTGGTCACGGCCCTGGTTTCCCTTAGAGACCCGGGCCGTGGTGCATTCCGCGCGCATTTTCAAGCGACAGAGACGCTGAACGCGTTTCGCGCATACCGCCCCATCTGTTTTTTCCTCCTTCCATCTCCGGAATGGAATTTGGGCGCTCTTCCAACACAAATTTCCCAAGCACAAATGAAAACAAACAGGGTTCCGATTGGAACCGAAAAGAGGACTCTATGTCGACAAAGCATGAAGTAGCCGTCGAACTTGCCGGCGGCAAGCGGCTGGTCTTTGAGACCGGACGCATGGCCAAGCAGGCCTCGGGCGCTGCCCTGGTTACCGCAGGCGAAACCGTTGTCCTGTCTACTGCCGTAGCATCGCCGGACCCTCGCGAGGGTATCGATTTCTTTCCGCTCACGGTGGATTACCGCGAATACACGTACGCCGGCGGACGCATTCCCGGCGGCTTCATCAAGCGCGAAGGCCGTCCCAGCGAAAAAGAAATCCTGACCTGCCGCCAGATCGACCGCCCGATCCGTCCGTTGTTTCCTGAAGGCTTCCGCAATGAGACCCAGGTGATTGCCCTGGTATTCTCCGCAGACAAGGAAAACGATCCCGACGTTGTAGGCATTAACGCCGCTACTTGCGCGCTGGCTCTTTCTGACATTCCCTTCAGCGCCACCGTGGGAGCTGTTCGCATTGGCCGCGTCAACGGCGAGTTCATTATCAATCCGACTTACGCCGAGCGCGCTTTGTCCACACTGAACATCATGGTTGTCGGTCACAAGGACGGGATCGTGATGATTGAGTCCGGCGCCAAGGAAGAGACCGAAGAGGTCATTCTGGCTGCGATTGAGTTCGGTCATGGCGAGATCAAGAAGATTGTTGCCGCGATTGACGAGCTGGTTGCCAAGGCTGGTAAGCCCAAGCGCGCTGTTGTAGCTCCGGAGTTTGACGAAGCCTATTACGCTGAGCTGAAGGCCAGGATCGGCGAGCGTCTGATTGACGCGCTTGATACCAAGAAGCACGCCAAGACCGAAAGCTATGCGCTGGTAAAGCAGATCAAGGATGAGCTGGCCAAGGAACTGCCCGCCGACGATCCGTCCGCGAAGAAGAAGCTTGGCACTTACTACGAAGCTCTGCGCGAGCGCACCTTCCGCGAGCAGGTTACCAAGGATCGCATTCGCCCGGATCGCCGCGCGTTTGACGAGATTCGGCCGATCAGCATTGAAACCAGTGTTCTGCCCCGTACGCACGGCTCGGCACTGTTTACCCGCGGTGAGACGCAGGCTCTTGTAACAGCTACTCTCGGCACGGCCGATGATGGGCAGCGGTTGGAGAGCTATGAAGGTGAGCAGAAGAAAAACTTCATGCTCCACTACAATTTTCCTCCGTTCAGCGTTGGTGAAACAGGACGTATGACCGGCACAGGTCGTCGCGAAGTGGGCCACGGAGCACTGGCTGAGCGCGCAATTACGGCGGTTCTGCCCGATCCGGGCGACTCTCCTTACTCCTACCGTGTTGTCTCCGACATCCTGGAGTCGAATGGTTCTTCGTCCATGGCTTCAGTCTGCGGCGCGAGCCTTGCTCTGTATGACGCGGGCATCGCGCTCAAGGGCTCGGTTGCCGGCGTGGCGATGGGCCTCGTAAAGGAAGGCGACAACTACGCCATCCTGACCGACATTGCCGGTGCGGAAGATCACTACGGCGACATGGACTTTAAGGTGGCCGGCACGCGCAAGGGCATTACCGCTCTGCAAATGGACATCAAGATTGGTGGACTAACTCGCCAGATTCTCCAGGAAGCCATGGAACAGGCTCGCCAGGGCCGTATCTGGCTGTTGGACAAGATGGATGCCGAGCTCAATGGGCCCCGCGTGGAACGCTCGAAGTACGCGCCGCGCATCGAGACCGTCCAGATTCCGGTGGACAAGATTCGCGACCTCATCGGTAAGGGCGGCGCGACGATCCGCGGCCTGGTGGAGCAGACCGGCGCCAAGATCGACGTGGATGACACGGGCCGCGTCTCCGTGGCATCGAGCGATGCAGACGGTCTGAAGCGCGCGCTGGCGATGATCAACGACATCACGGCAGTGCCCGAGTTGGGCAAGATTTACCTGGGCAAGGTTGTCCGGCTGGCAGAGTTTGGCGCATTCGTCGAGCTCTTCCCAGGTACGGACGGCCTGCTGCACATCTCCGAGATCGCAGAGCACCGCGTGAAGGATGTGAAGGATGAGCTGCGCGAGGGCGATCAGGTGATGGTGAAGGTTCTGGCCATCGAAGGCAACCGCATCAAGCTCAGCCGCAAGGCGCTCATCAAGGAACAGAAGGCCAAGCTGGCTGCCACGCAGGGACCAGCGCCGGAGACGGAAGAAGTGGAAGAAACAGCCTCCGCTCCGGAAGCTCCAGCACGCCCGCGCAACGAGTTCGACGATCGCCAGCCGCGTTCCAACCAGAGCACGATTCTGATTGAGGGCGGCGACGACTTCGAAGACGATGAAGACGGCGAGGAGATCGACGAAGAGAACGAGCCGAACTTCAACCGCGCCGATGGTACTCAGGCTCCCGCAGCGCCGAACGCCAGCGCGGGACGCGGTCCTGGCGGCCCGGCTGGAAACAATAACCGTCGCCGTCGCCGTCGCCGCACTGGTGGCAGTGGTGGCAGTGGTGGTGGTGGACGCGGCCCTGGTCAGGGCGGCGGAAGCCATCAGTAAAACAAACGAAGAGGCCCGGACGAAATGTCCGGGCCTCTTTTATTTTGCCGCGGGAATTTCAGGACGCCTTGGCTGTGGATACATTCGCGCGTGAATCGGCTGGATGCCTGCGCACAACACCGCCTTTATCAAACTTTACGCCACGCTTTTCCTCATACATGCGCATATCGGCCTGAATGCAGAGGGATTTCAGATCCCTGGCATCATCCGGAAAGAGAGCTACGCCGACGCTGGCTCCGACCCGCACCATGTGTTCGTTCAGCCGCAGCGGCTCCTCAAGCATATCTAAAAGTGCCCGGCTGACAAGAGCAGCCTCTTCATGACTCGTGGGCGGCTCAAGAATGACGGCGAATTCATCGCCTCCTGTGCGAGCGACAGTGTCCGAGTGGCGAATTCTTCCAAGGAAGAGCTTGGCGACGCTCTGCAGAAGCAGATCTCCGGCGTGGTGACCGTAGGTGTCGTTGACGATTTTGAAATCGTCGAGATCGACGGTGAGCAGGGCAGCCTGGGTCTCGGAGCGGCGGGCACGCTCAATGGCTCCTGCAAGACGATCCTGAAAGAGGCGGCGGTTGGGAAGGCCGGTCAGCTCGTCATGCAACGCCAGATGCTTGTTGTGCTCGATCTGCTCTTCCAGCATAAGCAAAATCATGCCGACGGCGACGATGTATTTCGGCAGATTCCACACTTCGGGTTCCACTTTGAATGTGGGCAGGAAGGCCTCGAGTATGGGCCCGACAACAAAGACCGAGGCCCAGAGCCAGAAGCCAACGACTCCGATCAGGGCTCCGGTGGTGGCCTTGCGGTTGTAGTACCAGAAATGCATGGCGCAGCCGAAATAGACGGTGAATAGGATGCTGTCCAGCGCAAGCGATTGGCCATCCGGCAGGCTTTGAGCGCGCAGCAGGAAAACCCCGAGAGCGAAATGGAGAATGGACATGCTCCAGCGGAGCTGGGGAGCGGACCAGCGCGGGAAAAAGAGGGTCATGAAGAGCGGAAAGAAACCGAGCAGGGCTTCCGAGGTAGTAAGAAGCCAGCGCGGAGCCTCCAGCACCAGGTTGCATATCACGAACAGAAAAGCCGCCGACATGACCGGCATCATGATCCGGCCGATGCGCTCCGTAGAGAGGAGTTCGGCAATGGAAGAGCGCATGAACAGTATGGCAGCCATGATGAGGCTCATGACGCTGACAATCGTTATAACCTTGCCTATGGCGCCGTCAAACTGGCCAAAGAGCGCCGCCGTGAAGTGCAGAACGATGTAATACCAGCCAAAGAGCCAGTTGCTGGACGAGACGGTGCGGCAGTGACGAACCGCCGAGGCAAATGCCCAGGCGAGAAGGCCGACGGCGATGATATCCGGCAGTTTGCTCCAGTCCACTGTCCACTCCGCGGGCGCCGCTCAAGTCAGGATACACGCCGTTCACGCGTAGGTTGCTTTGAGTCTTCCCGGTAGAAGAATTATAGGTCGGGTTCAAAGAAAAACGCGCACTATTTCAACACTGCGGTAATATGTGCCGTGTAACCGTTTCCCCACTCAGAGCGAGGCGGTTTCTTCCGCTGGATCGGGCGCGTTGGTTACGCGTTCGATCGGGGCGCCCACGCTGCACAGCTTCTCCTCGATGCGTTCGTATCCCCGGTCTATATGATAGACGCGGTCGAGGACGGATTGTCCTTCGGCGACGAGCGCGGCCAGGACGAGGCTGGCGGAGGCGCGCAGGTCAGAGCACATGACATAAGCGCCGGTGAGATGGGCGGCGCCGCGGACAGTGGCAGTGCGGCTCTCTACTTTGATATCGGCGCCCATGCGGATCAGTTCCTGAACGTGCATGAAGCGGTTCTCAAAGATGTTTTCTGTTACCAGACTGACGCCTTCGGCTTGCGTGACCAGGGCCATGAACTGCGCCTGCATGTCGGTGGGGAAGCCGGGGTGTTCCTCGGTGGAGATGTCGGTGGCGCGCAGCTTGCCACCAGCCCGGACACGGATCGAATCCGGCCCTACGATCTCTACGTTCGACCCGGCCTCCTGGATTTTGGCAATGACTGCGCCGAGGTGCGAAGGGTCGCAATTTGCGACAGTCAGATCACCACCAGTGATCGCCCCTGCGACAAGAAAAGTTCCCGCCTCGATGCGGTCGGGAATGATGATGTGGCCTTTACCGGGCCCCGTTCCGTGCAGGCGCTCAACGCCCTGCACGCGGATCATGGACGTGCCTGCGCCTTCGATTTTTGCGCCCATTCTTGTGAGCAGAGCGGCCAGGTCGGAGACTTCAGGCTCGCGCGCCGCATTCTCCAGCAGGGTTTCGCCCTCGGCCAGCGTGGCGGCCATCAGCAGATCTTCCGTGCCGGTCACGGTGATCTTGTCGAAGACAATATGAGCGCCCTTCAATCTCTCCGCGCGGGCTTCAATGTAGCCGTGCGCCTGCACAATCTCCGCGCCCATTTTTTCCAGGCCCTTGATGTGCAGGTCGATGGGCCTTCCGCCAATGGCGCAGCCGCCGGGCATGGCCACGCGGGCCACGCCGACGCGAGCGACAAGCGGGCCGAGCACCAGCGAGCTGGCGCGCATGGTTTTGACAATCTCGTACTTGGCCACGGGATCGGAGAGCACGGCGCAGCGGATGCGGGTGCAATGGTCCTCCGGCAGGTCCACTTCGGCGCCCATCGACGAGAGCAGCTTGCGCTCAGTAGTAATGTCACGGACATGCGGAATGTTTTCGAGGACCACTTCGTCTTCTGTCAGGATGGCGGCGGCCATGCAGGGCAGGGCGGAGTTCTTTGCGCCTGAGACGCGGATGGTGCCCTGAAGCGGTGTGCCGCCGGTGATGAGGAATTTGTCCATGATCTTGCTGAACCTCGAGCCGTAAGGGAAATGCCGGAGGTTTCAGTGTAATTTTATCGGCTGTGCGGGACAGTATCGAACCAGGTGCGCGTCCATAAAGGCCGCAAAAAACAATGGTCATTGAGCGCCGCAAAGACAGCGCCCAATGACCACCTCAGTAGCCGTATTGGCAGAATCAATACTTCGGTTTCAGCTGCGAATCAACCTCCGGCAGTACCGCTGTGCCTTCGATCCTCACCGCATCCAGCGCCCTGGGATCCAAGCCCAGCGCGTCCAGAATCGTCGGCGCCACCTGCATCGTGGAAACGCCGGTATAAACCGTCTGCGGCTGAAAGCGCGGATTCGTCACCAGCATGATCACGTTGGTATCGTCATGCGCAAAGCCGCCGTGATCGGCAATCATCGTTGTGCTGCCCGAGTAGGTCATGCCAACGTTCGGAGCAACAATAATGTCTGGAGTCCGCGGGTCCATCCCCGGTCCAAGCCCGCCCACGCCATAGTTCAGCGCAAGGCTGCCGCCGTAGTAAATCTCACCCAGCCCGATCGCCTGCGCGTTGTTTTCAAGGATCGTTACCGCAGCATCCACACTCGCGCCCTTGTTGAGCCACAGCACAGACACATCATCTTCCGTCGCGCCAATCCCGGTCGAATTCAGCGGCGACTCCGAGAAGGGAATCATGCCGGCATTCGCCAGAAATGTCGCCGGCGTATTCGAGCCGTTCGCCACATACAGGCTCGTATCAATCGGCGAAGCCCCATGTTTGGCCGTAATGATCAGCAGCGTATCGTCAAAAATGCCGCGCTGCTTCAGCGCATTCACAATGTCGCCAACTGAAGCATCCACAAACTGAATCTCGCTCAGCAGTTCATCGCTCGGCGTTGCCGCGGCATTCTTGTAGCCGCCCACGCCCACGCCCGGCTCATTCACGCTTGCGCCAATGTAGACCGCCTGAAAGTTCATGCCAAAGACCGCAGGCGTTTCCGCAGCCGCGCCGGAATGCGTTTTGCCGTCGATCTCATTCAGCAGAGCTTTGACCTTCAGCGCGTCATAGCACTGAATGTTGGCAAAGCTGCCCGCCCACGACGAGACGCCGATGGTGTCGCGAATGGACGCGCAGGATGCGCCTTGCGCGGTGGTCACCCCAGGCAGCGCAATCACATTCGAGTCCACCTCCGGCGAGTAGTAATCATTCAGCCCCGTGCCTCCGGGCCCTGCCGTAAAGGAGTAGGAAGCATGCTTATCAATCCACGCCGTATATTTGCCGGCCTTGTGCGCCACGCTGAAGATCGTATTTACACGCACAAAATCCCACGGATACACCTGCGCGCATCCATTTGCCGGATCGCGGTCCAGCTTCCGCTTGTCAATGGAAGCAATTCCGCCTTCAGTGGGTGCAGCGCCCGGAGCGCCGCCGTTCAGCTTCGTATCGTCGAATTCAATCCCTTGATCGAAATCCGTTGTGTATCCCGTTGGCGCCGCGCCGGGCTTGCACGGCCCTGGCTCAAGCCCCGTGCCCGTCGTCAACTCAGGACCATCCAGTGTGCGGTCATAAGCCACGTCGTAGTACATACCGGTCGTCTTCGGCGAGCCGCCGGTCACCAGCGCCGCCAGTCCGGGGAATGAGTCCGAAGGCTTTGAGGAAGTCACAGCTGTGTAATTGATGCCCGTATGGCTCAGCGCGGTCAGGTTCGGGCAATACGGATCGCCGCCGTTTACGCCCGCGATTCCATGCGCGCAATGGTAGAAATCCACCGCATGCATGCCGTCAATGCTCAACAGCAGCACATGCCGAATCCCGTGCCCGTCTCTATCTCTGTCGTTCCCATCCTGCGCCACCACATGCGAAGACAATGCAATCATCGCCGCCGCCACACCAACAGCTACAGACAAATTTAGTTTCATTATTTAGCCTCCCTCAGAGTTGGTATGCCTCCGGGGCGGTCGCATGAGTTAAACCACTGTGAAATTCGCTCGGACCGCCTCATTTTGTCGTTAAATCCGCAAGGAATTTATAAAGCTCCGGGCTGGGCAGTATCAAAGGCCGTGCGCGGGCATCAGCCAATCCCATCGGCTTGCAGGATGAATCTCACCAGATGGCCGAATTGAGTGTCAAACATCTGGTGCGGATTCTGCGCGGCGTGCAGGACGGAATCGGAGGTGTGCGCATCGGGTTCGTTGTCAAACTGGTTCACGATGACTGTGTTGAGGCTGGGAAGGACAAGGATGTAATGGCCGCCTGCGCCCTGTGCGGAATACATACCGGGCAGCGTGGCTTCCGGAATGTGAATACCGCCGTACTCCACCCACCACAGGTATTCATAACCGCCCAGGTTCATCTTTCCCAGGTGAACCATCTCGCTCGCGTGCGTGCTCTTTTCTACCCAGTCCGCCGGAATGATCTGGCGGTTCTTCCAGCGGCCATGATTGAGATAGAGCAGGCCGAAGCGCGCCATGTCGAGAGCGGTCATCTGGAACATTAAGGCGGGGTGCGTGGAGACGCTTGCGTCGCCGATGTAATAGACATCGCTAGGCTGGAAGTCCTGCATGCTGATGGGCTTTGCGATGCGCTGGTAAAAGGCTTCGCCGATCTTGAGGCCGGTCTTCTTTTCAAAGATGGTGCCGAGCACGTTGAAGTCCCAGTTGTTGTAGAACCAGAAGGTGCCGGGAGCGTGGCTACCGCGCACGGGGCGCATCTTGCGCTGGAAATTTACTTCAAAGGCTGCGGCATGATACACACCGGAGCGTGCGCGCAATAGGTCTACGATCTTTGCCTAGCGTTCTTCTTTAGTGAGTGGCATTGGAGTGTCGTCAATGCCCGCCTGCTCCAGCGTTTCGTTAATGTCGATCTTTCCTTCGGTTGCATAGATTCCAAACAGCGCGCTGATCAGGCTCTTGCGTACGGAAAACGTGGTGATCCTTTTGTTGGTGTCGCCCCATTGGTCTATGAGGTGCCCGCATTGCACAATCACGACGGAAGAATCATGCAGGGAGTCGGCGTAGGCCTGTGCTGCATCAAGCGCGGGCTTGGACCATCCCTTCTGGTTTTCTTGCGAAGCCTGTTTCCACTCGTGACCGGGGAACGCAGGATTGCTGCAGGAGATAGTCGGCTTGGCAGCTTGAGCCGCGCTTACTGCCTGTGCGTGGAGCGTTCGCAGCCCACAACTTGTCGCGATAGCGAGGACGAAAAGAAGTCTCATGCGGAATCTCCCGGAGCTTACGAAATCTTGGGCGTGGAAAACGCCGGAGGTTTCATAGTATAGAGGTAAGTGTCGCGTTTCAGTATCAAGCAATGTACCGCTTTAATCAACCCAGAGATCCCGGTCTCATCTTGAGCATAGCTGTCTTTGCCTACCGCCGCGTTATAAGCTGTTGCTATCCATAATAAAGCCGTCCTCAATTATTGAACGGCGCTGCGCGTAGGGTACGGGTTCTGTATGGTCGAAGGACCAAAACACGGAACTGTCTGGAGCGATAACGAGCTCGATGCAATTGTCGCGGACTATTTTGCGATGTTAACGACCGAACTTCGAGGCGAGGCCTATGTCAAGTCTAAGCACAGCGCCGCGCTAATGGCGCAAATTGGAAGGACTCATAGGTCAGTTGAATTCAAGCATCAGAATATCTCCTCAGTTCTATGCAACCTAGCGTATCGTCTCAATAATAGAGTCTATTATCATTCGAGGCTCATCTTATGCTGCGGAGACCTCGATATGCGCATTGCTGAGCCCATTGTTTTGAACGAACAGACTCGGCGGAAGTTGAGCAACAATCGCGCGGTCGTTCCACGGCAGCTCGTGTGGTGATGCGCAGCAAGATCGTGTTGTTGGCAAGTGACGGACTGCAGAACAAGCAGATCGCCAAGACTCTTCAGGTTGCTCCGCGCATGGTTGCGCTGTGGCGCGGGCGTTTTCTTGAGTTGGGTATCGAAGGTCTGCTGAAAGATGCGCCGCGGCCCGGACGTACACCGTCGATCTCTCCGGAAGTGACTGCAACCCTGATTGCAAAAACTACGCAGAGCACGCCGGCCAACGCCACGCAATGGTCTACGCGCACCATGGCTAAAGAGATGCGTGTTTCCAAGGCTTCGGTATCGCGCATCTGGCGGGCCAACGGTCTGAAGCCGCATCGCATGGAGAGCTTCAAAGTCAGCAATGATCCGCAGTTCGCCGACAAACTGGAGGCCATCGTTGGGCTCTATCTCCACCCTCCCGAGCACGCCCTGGTGTTGTCTGTGGACGAAAAGAGTCAGATCCGGGCACTGGATCGTACGCAGCCCGGCCTGCCGCTCAAGAAGGGGCGCGGCCAAACCATGACCCATGACTACAAACGCAACGGTACGACCACCTTGTTCGCCGCGCTCAACACCGCCAATGGCGAGGTTTATGGTTTATGCCAGCAGAAGCATCGTCATCAGGAGTGGCTGAAGTTCCTGCGCATGATCGATCAGACGGTCCCCGCAGACAAAGAAATTTACCTGATCTGCGATAACTACTCGACCCATAAACATGAGCGAGTGCAACGCTGGCTGGGAAAACAGAAGAGATTCCACGTGCGCTTCACGCCCACCTCGGCTTCATGGCTCAACATGGTGGAACGCTTCTTCCGCGACATTACCCACAACCGCTTGCGGCGCGGCGTCTTCCAGGATCTCGAACAACTGATCACCGCCATCGGAGAATATATCGACGACCATAATCAAAATCCAAAGCCCTTCATCTGGACCGCCAAAGCCAACGACATTTTGGAAAAAGTCACCCGCGCTCAGACCGCCCTCAATAAAAGACGATCTGCGTGAGACGCTACACTAGGACTTCCGTGGATAGTCGGTTACAGACCCAAAGAGAATTACCAGAATGCAATTTTTGGAGCAATAGACCGTTATCTTGTGGCAAATACAGCGTTCTTTGAAATGCTTCCTACAACGCCGGGACAAGTATCCGACGCCCCGAGCCTATTTGTCCCGCCGCCAAAAGTAGATCTAACTTCTAAAAGTTCACCAGTCGGACTAAGGAGGTTGATTCGTAAATTTGATCCGGCCGCTAGAGATTTGCGCAATCGCAACTTAGGCAAAGCCGGTGAAGGCTTTGTTCTCGAAGTTGAACGGAAAAGACTTGAACAAGCCGATCGTAAGGATTTGGCACGCAAGGTCCGATGGGTTGCCGCGGAGGATGGCGACGGAGCTGGGTATGACATTCTTTCATTTGCGCTGTCCGGCTCAGAAAGTCTAATCGAAGTCAAGACTACCAATGGTGCCGCGCGTACGCCATTCTTTTTAACGCGAAATGAATCTGAGATGGCTACCGAGAGACCCGAGCATTGGCAAATTTATCGAGTGCATCTTTTTTCGAGTTCGCCACAAATCTTCACGATCCAGCCTCCACTAGAAAATGCGCTAAAGCTTATACCTGAAGCCTGGCGCGCATTTTTCTAGTCTTTGCTGGTTTCAGTTGCCGATGAATAGCGTATGACGATTTGGAGGAACAGTGAGAAATCATTATTTACACGATCAAAATTATCTCATTTTCGCTCCTGATATATCAGACACCCTTCGCTCGCAATTGCTTAAATCCACGGAGTTATTCTGCTGCATGTGTGGCATTCGCGCAGGACAGTTCGACTCTGCTACTGGACTCCGTGCGCTACTGCATATAGCTAATTGCGAAATCACCCTAGTGTCCCGTCTCTAAAATAAGTTGAATAATTAATAAGGATTGTTT
>Ga0208193_1000221_pt1 | contig 36950 bp, 29 predicted proteins | sample June2015DPH_17_2_FD_184716 | JGI IMG/M metagenome (GOLD analysis project Ga0208193, IMG submission 184716) | Peatland microbial communities from SPRUCE experiment site at the Marcell Experimental Forest, Minnesota, USA - June2015DPH_17_10... | ecosystem: Environmental > Terrestrial > Soil >... | reverse complement strand
TGCTCAGTAACGCGAAGAGCGACCACCGGAATTCCTCGCGGAAGACACGCACCAATTCTTCAGCCGCGCGCGTGGTGCTGCTAATCGCGTGGGAAGATGTCGATTCGAGAGTGGCGACCGCTCGGCGCGCGTCTTCCGCCGCACCCCGGTAAGAGTCTCCCAGCGCACTCGCAGTCCGCGCAAACTCGGAGGTGGCTTTCTTCATCTGCGCCGCGGCGACCGCCAGCGCCTCGGCCGTTGCCGGGATCGTCGATTGAACGAACTGTTGACGCAGGCTCTCATTGATCTTGGCTGCAATGGCCTCCGGGTTAATCCCTTCCGCGATCTCCGCCGGGAGTTCTCCCAATCGTTGGTCGAGTTGCGCCTGATGGATGGCAATGGACTGACGGATTTCCCGAAGGGCCTTCAGGAAATCCGCTAGGATCTGCTCCAGCCGTTCCCGCTCCGTGGCTATTCGCTCCGGGATCTGCACCATGAGCACAACCCAGAACTGCATGGCCCGCAGAATACGCAGCATCTCATCGTTCTCGGACAAGGAACGGCAATAGCGCATCTCGCGATAGTAGCCGGCCTGTAATTCGGAAGGCAGCGCATTCGCGATGCGGTCGATCAGATCCGGCTCCGGAAAGTCGGGGGGTTGGGGTGTTCCGTTCATGGCAACAGCAACTCCTTTACCCTGTCAAACTCGGCGAACATGCGTCGCCGGTAGCTCTGTGCGCGCATCACCAGCGATGCCATCCGCAGCTCCGGCGCCTCGGTCAATCTGCCGGCCACCGCACCCAGCGTCACGCCGTGATTCCTCGTGGCGTTTTCGAGAACGGGTAGCCGGTAGTCCATGCGAATCACCGAGGGCGAATACTTCTGCTGGAACCACAGCGCCTGCTCGCTCTCACGCCAATACCGGAAGTCGGTGTGCTCTGTGGTTGAGTTCTCGACGATCAGGTAAGCCGTGCGATCGCCCAGGCGCGACGCCCAGGCAAGAACACTTTCCACACTGGCCGGATCGGCGGTGACGACACCCACGGCGGTGAACGCGATGCCGGCTTCAGTCACGTCCGAATACATCTTGTCGAACCATTCATAGGTCACCTGCCCGGCTCCGGCGCCCATGTCCGCCAGGATCACCGGCGGACCATCGGTGAGCTCGTCAACAAATGCATCAAGACCGGCCGGCGTGTGGATATTGACCTTGGGCACTCGGCCACCAAAGAAGTGCGTGAGTGACCCCCGCGCCTTATTTTCGGTGTCGAGGTCGAGCAGCTTGACCGGAATGCCATTTTCCTGGAACCATTCCGCCAAGCCGGTCATCAAGCTGGTCTTACCTACGCCGCCTTTACCGCCCATGGAGAGAACCACCCGTTTTTCGACCGCGGGCGCCGCTGCCGGTGATTCTGGAATATTCTTCGCGCTGCTCATTTCGGACCTCCTGAGGTGAGCCGCAACCCGCCACGAGGCGACGATGGGCTCGCCAATCTTGAAATTGGGAGACAAAAATGTCTCTACTACTAAGGCAATGGGAAGGGCACTTCGGGACGGCCCAAAACGAATTATTTTTCAGAGCTGGGTACTGGAAAAGACATCTCGAATGGATCAATAACCGTATGAAGTCGCGGCGCTCGAAAAATCGCGTCCCGAAGTAGCCTCGCCATTTCCTTAGTAATGTGGGGGCTTTTTCGCGGCAGACCAGACCTGAGTAGCGCAGGACTTCTCAAGGAACGTGAATGGGAAACGCATTCTCTTCCGGGTAGCCCAAACGAACTGAGTGTGGCGGAGTCGCCGCGCGAAATCTCGGTTCGTGGAGGCTGCTGCCTCTGGGAGAGGCAGGGCTGGCGTCGGCCCGAGTGATCACGCGGACACGAAGGGGGGTAGAAACATGACGAGGAACCGAACCAGTTTCGAGGAGAAGGCGCGAGCGATGCTGGAGCGCAACTGCCCGGCGAACTGTATGCCGACCTCCCCTAACTCTGTTGTTCCCGCCGAGCCCCAAGAGAACCAATGGCCCGTGGCTGCCGCTCTTAGTTTGCTGGCAAAGCAAGCGGCGCCGAATGTCACTACAAATGATCGAACGGCGGACTCCGCAGGAGGCCTGAAGAACCTGCTATTTGAGCTTGGTATCGAACCGACCCTCACCGTTCATGAAGCAGCGGAGATTCTGCGGTGGTCGTACTGGAAGGCTCGGCGATATTTCAGCCAGGTCGACGGAATTTGCGTTTCGTACCGCCCGAAGCGATACAAGCGACCGTACCGGACGTTCACAATCCCGGTAAGCATCTTTGCCCGCGAGTGGCAAAAGATGACCGGCCGTGAGCCTGAGGCCGCGGAGGTGATTCGCCATCGCCTAGCTGTGGCTATTCGGAAATAGCCGTGGTCGGCATCCCGAGGGCAGTCGAATCCGCATCCCAGGTGTGCCGGCGAGCTTCGATTGCCTTCTCCATTCGCTTTTTCGTCAGCGCAACGTAGTATTTCTCGGTGGTTTTCCGGGACTTGTGGCCCAGCAGCAATTGAACGTCCTCAAGTGATCCACCCCCCTCGAGTACTTCGATCGCTAGAGTATCCCGCCACTCGTGGGAACGTTTGCCTTCTATGCCTGCTTCCACATAGAGCCGCCTCATTTTTTCGGACCAATCGTTGACTGCGGTCTTGATGGTCGATGTGCCGGTCCAGAAGAAGTAATCTCTGCTCTTTGACGGAAGTTTCTTAACGACGTCCAGAACGAAGGGCGGGAGCGGCACGAAGACCGGTTGCTCGTTCTTCTCCTGACTGGCGATCATGAGTCCGTCTTCTCTAAGCGCATCTGTCCGCAGCGTCACCACGTCGACGAGGCGCAGGGCGCTGTATCGTTGAATCAGGACAAAGGCCGTAGCCGCTTGGGCAATGTTCGGAAACACGCGCGGTATCGCGTCCAGCAGGCGCTGCTTCTCTTCGGAAGTCTTCTTTTTTACTTCCATCCGCGGCGTCTTGATGGACAGCAACAGCTCGGCAGGGTTCTCTGGAATCCACCGGAGCTCCCGCGCACGGCGGAAGAACATCTTCAAGAATTCCTGATTCTTCTGCTTGCCAAGCTGGCTCTTGGGCTGCCTGATGAACTCGCCGGTCTCGCGGTTCTTGCGCAGTCGGCCCTGCCACGTCTCCTGAAAGGCCGAAAGATGTTCGGTTTTCACGTCCTTCAGGTAGACGGTTCCGCGGTCCCGAAGGAAGGCGGCCAGAGGCTTTAGGATTCCGCTGATCTTCTGGATCGTTTGCTTGGTGCTTTCCTTCGACCGATCAAGCGTACCTCGCTTCTCATCAAGGTAATCCTGAATCGCCTGCTCCACCGTTTTGAACGTGCCGAGATCAACCTTCGCGTTTTGGCCGGAGAGGAACTGAACAGTCCACTGATCGATCAATTCTTCGGCGGCGAGCTTTTCTCGCACGCCCAATTTTGCGAGCGAACTGTTGAACTCGAACGGCGGGATCGCGGGGTCTGGATGGCGAATCAGCAGCTTTGCATAGATCGGGCAACCGCAGCCGAAAACGAGTCTTGCTTGCAGTCCCTTGGGGTGTTTGTAGCTCGAGGATGCGTATCGGCATCGCGGCCGATGGCGTACGTAAAGATCACGCATGAGCCGATTGTAGCTGCAAATTCGCCACAGTTCAACTAACCCAACAGTAACCTACATAGAATCAGGCAGATAATCCTGGCGGAGGAAGAGGGATTCGAACCCCCGAGCGAGTTACCCCGCTAACGGTTTTCAAGACCGCCGCCTTCAACCACTCGGCCATTCCTCCACCTCCTATTATAATGGCGCCGCTCAGGCTCCCTTCTGCTGCAACAGAAGGTCGAGCTTGCCGCCAAGCTCGACCAGGCGCGCCATTACCTCATTGTGCTGCACGCTATCGAGGGCGGGCAGCTTGCGCTGAATGTAAAAAGTCCCGCCCGGCTCCAACACGCACCGGTGCACCTCGGCCAAACTGTCGAATCCCTGCCGGTGGAGCACCGTCAGCAGTTCGGCATGCGTCAGCAGCTCCTTGGCCAGCGCACGCTCTATAATCTTGCCGTCATCCACCAACACCATCGGCTTTCCTTCGAAGAGCTGGTCGAGCCGACGGTGGCGGAAGAGGAATCGGATCACGCCGTAGTTCATCGCCAACAGAGTGAACGCGCCGATCAGGCCTCCGGTGAGCGAGTTGTCGTTTCCGATGATCGCGTTCTGCACGGTGTTCGAAAGCGACAGCAGCACCACCAGGTCGAACGGGTTCAGTTGCGCCAGCTCGCGCTTGCCGAAGACTCGCAGAGCGATCACCAGAAAAAAATATACCGCCACCGGGCGCAGGGTCTTCTCCACCACGGGCGCGCCCAGCGCAAAGATGTCGTGCCACATCGAATTCGAAACCAGCCATCCCGGCATTTGTCGCGGCCTCCCCAATCGAGAGTATCATCAGGTACCCTAAAACAAGGACGATATGCAATGTTTTAACGATCCTGTTGATAAATTGTGGGCGCTTTGCGGACGCCTGTCGGAAACGCGCCGCAGCGGTTTGATTCAAAGTGGTTTCATGGCGGCGGCCGATCCAGCCCAGGAGCCACGTTTTATCCAGAGCGTAAACGCATCAAAGCGGGGTGGAAACTATTGGCTCGCGAAACACCGAACCCCCAGCGTAAGGTAGGAATCGCCCCATGTCCGCTCCCAATCTCGCCAACTCAATCGAAAAGGGTCTTCCCACCAACGTAGACGCGGAGCGCTTCGTGCTCGGCTCCATTCTGCTCGACGAAAGTTTCTACATCCAAGCCGCCGGAACCCTGGAAGCGGACGACTTCAGTCTCGAAAAGCACCGCCGCATCTTTCGCCGCATGGGCGAGCTGCAGGACCGCGGCGAAAAAATCGACCGCGTCACCGTGGCCAACGAGCTGATGAAGTTCAACGAGCTCGAAGCCTGCGACGGCCTCAGCTACCTGGTCTCGCTGGACGACGGCCTGCCGCAGATCCCCAACCTGGACAGCTACCTCCGTATCGTAAAAGACAAATCCATTCTGCGGCTCATCATTCACGCGTCGCAAAACATGATGAACCGCTGCCTGATGGCCGAGGAAGATCCGAGCACAATCCTGGCAGGCGCCGAGGAGACGCTGCTCAAGCTGGGCGAAGCCCGCGTGAAAACCGGTCTGCTGGGCGCGCAGCAGATTCTCGAGAGCTACGAGGGCGGCATCAACGCGTTTCTCGACCCCAGCAAGCGCCTCAAAGGAATCAGCACCGGGTTCACCAAACTGGATGAGATGACCGGCGGCCTGCACGGCGGCGATCTGTTCATCCTCGCCGCGCGTCCCTCCATGGGCAAAACCGCGCTGGCTCTGAACGTGGCGCAGCACGTGGCGCTGAAACTGAAAAAACTCGTGGCCGTTTTCTCGCTCGAAATGTCGAAGGAGTCGCTGCTCACCCGCATGCTCTGCGCCGCGGCCCGCGTGGACAGCCAGCGTTTCCGCGCCGGCTACCTGACGCAGGAGGAGCGGCGCAAGCTCAACCATGCGCTGCACGAGCTGGTGGAAGCGCCGCTTTATGTGGATGATACGGCCGCGCTCCACCTGATGGACATGCACGCGAAATTGCGGCGTTTGCAAATGGAGCAGGGAAAACCAGTCGGCCTGGTGATTGTCGATTACCTCCAACTGATGACGGGCCGCGGCCGCTTTGAAAACCGCAACCAGGAAGTAAGCGCCCTGTCGCGCGGCATGAAGCTCCTCGCAAAAGAGTTGAACGTGCCGATGATGGTGCTCTCGCAGTTGAGCCGCGCCGTGGAGACGCGTCAGGACGATCATCGCCCGCAGCTGAGCGACTTGCGCGACTCCGGATCGATCGAGCAGGACGCCGATCTGGTGAGCTTCATTTTCCGCGAAGAGGTTTACAAAAAAGACCGCGAAGATCTGCGTGGTCTCGCCGAGCTGATCCTCGCCAAACAGCGCAACGGTCCGGTTGGAACGGTGAATCTGGTCTTCCTGCACGCGCAGACGAAGTTCGAAAACCGCGCTGAGGACACCGGAGAGCAGCCTGCGGAGTAGCGGAGGAGGGTCGTCGCGGTCTTGCCGAGCGCCGCTGCGATCTTGCCCGAGCGGCGACGCGATCTTGCCCGAGCGGCGACGCGATCTTGCCCGAGCGGCGACGCGATCTTGCCCGAGCGGCGACGCGATCTTGGAGGAAAGAGCCCGAACAATAAAAAAGGCCCCGAAAACCGGGGCCTTGAAGCGTATTTGATTTTTGACTATCGCCCTAACGGGCGCGCCCAAAGGCTACTTCTTCTTTTTTGCGGGGGCCTTTTTCTTCGGGGCGGCTTTCTTGGTTGCGCTCTTCATCGATTTGTTTCTCCCTAACATCAAATTTTGCGACTTGAAAAATCGCAATGTGATTCATATATAAGGTGGTTCACGAATAAAGTCAAGAGAAAAATGCAAACATCGCGTTCGTTTTCGCAAAGTGGGGCACGCTTCGGCTTGCCGCGAGCCGCGCTTTCGCAAATCTATCGCGGCCATTTCGAACGTACACTACGATAGAGGAACGCAAAAGCCGATGCTGCTCTCACTGCTCATGGCGGTTCTCGCGGAAGGCGACGCCGAGTTGATCAAGCGTCTCCAAAGCCGCGATCCACAGGCACTTGCGGAGATTTACGACCGCTACGGCCGCGTCGCCTATGCGTTGATTCTGCGTGTGGTGCGCGACGCCGCCATCGCCGAAGACCTGGTGCAGGAAACTTTTCTGCGCGTGTGGAACCGCGCACAAGGCTTCGATGCGGAGCGCGGCGCGTTCGGACCGTGGCTGCTCTCAGTGGCGCGCAACCGCGCCATCGATTACCTTCGGTCGGCGAGCGGCCGCGAGCGCAACGCCATCGAATGGGAGGACGTGGATCACCCTTCGCTCTATACCAACATGGAACGCGACATCCTGGCGTCGGACGATGCGCGCGTGATCCGGGCGGCCCTGCTCAAGTTGACGCCGCAGCAGCGCGAGGTCATCGAATTGGCGTACTACGAAGGGCTGACGCAAACGGAAATGGCCGAGCGCATGGGGCAGCCGCTGGGCACAGTGAAGACCTGGGTGCGAACGGCATTGAAGAATTTACGCGATGAGCTGGGCGTGGCGGTGCCGGCATGACCCACGAAGAATTGCAGGGCCAATACGAGCTGTACGCCATGGGCGTGTCCGAAGATCCGGAGCGGAGCGAGATCCGCGAGCATCTGAATCGTGGCTGCGAGGTTTGCATGAAGGAAATGAGGCGGGCAAGACAAGTCGCATCCATGATTGGCGCCTCGTCGGCTCCGATTGGCGCCTCATCGGCTCCGGCGGCGCCCTCCGCGAAGCTGCGGCGGCGAATCCTGGCATCGGTGGGCGCGGAGCAGCGCGGCTTCGGCTGGTCGCCGTGGCTGGGCCTGGCGGCGGCGTTGAGCCTGGTGGGGGCTTTCTACTTCGAAGCCCGCGAGCGCAGCTCCCTCGAAGAACTGGCCGCCGTGCGCAGCCAGATGCGGCAGCAGGCGGTGGATCTGACGCGGCTCAATGAAGCTATGACCATCATGAATGGCGCCGACACCAGGCAGGTCAACTTCGGCGCCGGACCCAAAGGCAAGGTCTTCGTGAATCCCGCGTCGGGCGTGTTGTTGATTGCGACGAACCTGCCGCCCGCCCCCGCCGGGAAGGCTTACGAGATGTGGGTGATCCCGAAAGGGGCTAAGCCCGTTCCCGCCGGCTTGTTCCAATCGCAGGCGGATGGAACTGCCATGCATGTTAGGACGGGCCCGCTGGATATGAACGGCGTCACCATCGCGGTAACGCTGGAAGACCAGGCCGGCGCGGCGCAGCCGACGTCCGCTATCTTGATGGTGGCGACGCTGCAATAGGCGCGCTACTCTTTCAACAGGAGAACATCCATGCGTTGCAGCATGCCTGGGACCATTGTGGCGGCCGCTGCCCTCTGTGCGGCTGTTCCCGCTGGCTCGCAGACTGGCGATCCGGAGCCTCCGCGCAGTTGGATCGACGCCGATACCGGCCACCGCATCGTGCGCCTGACCAACGAGCCCGGCAGCGCCAGCCTCTACTTCAACCAGAACGGCTACACGGCGGACGGGCGCGAGATGATCTACACCACGCCCGAGGGAATTTCCGCTCTCGATCTGGCGACGCACGCCGCCAAGCCCGTGGTGAAGGGGAAGGTGCGCGTGATCGTCACGGGCCGCAAGACGCCGAACGTGTATTACGCCAGGTCCACCTCGACCGAGGACAATTCCGTTTACTCCACCAACGTCGATACCGGCGTGACGCGCGAGATCGCCAAGCTGCCGCCACGCAGCTCGGTGACGACGGTCAACGCGGATGAGACGCTGATGGCGGGGACTTACGTCGAAGGCGACGGCCAGGACTACAACGCCAACCGCCCGCAGCAACCGCAGCAGCTCGACCAGCCGGCCAACAAGGGCCAGATGATGGAAGAGCGCCTGGCCGCGCATTTGCCCATGGCGCTTTTTACCATCAACATCAAGACCGGCGAGACCAAGGTGCTGCACCGCGCCACCGACTGGCTGAACCACCTGGAGTTTTCGCCCACCGACCCATCGCTGCTGATGTTCTGCCACGAGGGGCCCTGGCACAAGGTGGATCGCATCTGGACCATGCGCACCGACGGCTCGCACATCACTCTGGTGCACCACCGCTCCATGACTATGGAAATTGCCGGGCACGAATTCTGGAGCGCCGATGGAAAGACCATCTGGTACGATCTGCAAACCCCGCGCGGCGAAGTCTTCTGGCTGGCCGGCTATAACGTGGAGACGGGCGCGCGGACTTGGTATCACCTGGAGCGCAACGAGTGGTCGATCCACTTCAACGTGACGCGCGACGGCAAACTGTTCTGCGGCGACGGCGGCGACAAAGGCCAGGTGGCGCGCGCGCCGGACGGCCAATGGATCTACTTGTTTCGTCCGGAACTGATCGCCGACCGCGGAACCATCGGGAGAGATCTGATCATGCCCGGCGCGTTGCATGCGGAGAAGCTGGTGAACATGGCGAAGCACCAGTACAAGCTGGAGCCGAATGTGAGCTTCACGCCGGACCAGAAGTGGGTGGTGTTCCGGTCGAATATGTTTGGGGCGACGTATGCGTTTGCGGTGGAAATAGAGAAGGCGAAATAGGTTTCTTAGCTGAGCCAGCCAATGTGGGGCAGGCGCTTCCGCCTGCCAAGACCGCCTTACGAGTTCCGTCGCCCACTGAAATAGAAGCGCCAGTCATCGCCTGCCCCTTCGTATTTCTTCGAGCGCAACGAGGGATGGCGCCAGATTCGATAGCAGAAATCCCGCCGCTTCCAGAAAGCGCGTTGCACTGGCGCCGGTGCCTGACGGAGACTTTGGTCGAAGCGCTCGGCAAAAACCAGTTCCATCGGCTAGGATGCCTCGCGTTTGGTCCGCTTGGAAAGTTTGGCCGTTCGCTCTTGGAACGCTCTCATGGCTTCCGCGACCGAGCGGTACGGTCCATGAACGCGGCCTTCTCTTTAAGTCTGCGAGCCCCTCGGCTATTCCGCGTTCCACGAGCGACTGCGGCGTCAAGGTAATCCTTCCACGCTCAATCCGCGCTTCCAGCAGATCGCCCACATTGAGACCGATCTGCTCGCGGACGTTTCGCGGGATGACCACTTGATATTTGCTCTTTACGGGGACGAGTGCCATGGTATTTTTCGTTCGGACCACCTTGTCAATCGTAACAACGCGGCCGCCTACCCGGTGGCATACGGTTCGGCGCTGGTACAATTGCGGCGAACATGGAACTCGCCATCCGCATCCAGATCGAGGAGTTGCCGGAGGGGGTTTATCTGGCGACCTCCGACGAACTACCGGGCTTGGTGGCACAGAGGCGGACGGTTGCGGAGGCCCTCGATATCGCGCGCGACGTTGCCCGGAGGCTGATCGATGCGCGCCGCGAACGGGAGGGCGAGGTCTCATTTCCCACGGCTGCGGATCGGCGCGACTATACCATCGTCGTGGCCACGTAGGTGGGTCGCGCTACACAACCGTTCCAAATCGTCCAGGCGGCATGCTCGAAGGCACGCTCCGCGCGATTCTGAAACAGGCTGGCATCGACCCTTTCGCTTTTCTCCAGGCGGCGGCGTGAGTTTCTTCCCGGAGCGGCAGGCACACGATGCCCGAAAGCCAGTCGGCTTTCGTTGAGCCGGCCAGCAGCCAATCTGGAGCCAGAACGATTGGGGCGTGACGCGCGTCCCGCCGAGACGGTAGACGCCGAGGGCGTCTCTCGTCAATGGGATCGCGTTGACTACCGGAATCATATTTCGATTGTGATTGACGCACACCAGAGGCGCAGAGTTATCGCGGCCAACGCGAAATTTTGGCAACCCACAGACGTCACGGATTTCCCTGCGATCTGGAAAGCCCAACCACTAACCCGACGACGAGAAAAATGGCCGCCCCCCAAGCCATTGACGGCAAGACACGGTCGAACTCCCACCCAACCGGACGCGTATGGCCGAGCAACAGGATGCCCACCACCATCACACCACCAAAGAGCAAGGCGCCTGAGAAACTGAACTCCACAGAGGATCGGAGTGGTTCGGGGAGCCTCGAGAGCGTTGCCCTCTGAACGTTCCGGAGCATTCCCCCCGCTTTCCAAACGGTGAGGACAAACACGGCGCAGCCCACAACTATGGCAATAATCCCGCCTGAATTCTTCCCGCCGGCCTCGTACCAGAGGGTGTAACTCACAAGCGCCGATAAGGATGCGAGGAGCAGTCCCAAGATGACTGCTAGAGCGGACGATACCGCGCGATCCACTTCCATCGGTCTCCAGCAATACTGAGACAGCGGCCGCCTAAACCGTCAGCGTCGGCCCATCCGCTCTCTGCGCCTGCATCGCCGCCCAAGGGCCTGGCATGTCCGGCGCCGCCGCGCTCTCGCCCGTCCGCCTGATCGCGCGCAGCAGATCCAGCGCCTCGGGCAGCGCGAACTGCTCGCCGATGAACGACGCGATGAATCGTCCCCCGCGAATCTCGCCGCGCGATTCCATCCGGCGTAGCTCTACCAGCAGATCGCGCCACGCCGGGGCCAGCGGTTCGCGTGTGGCGACGTCGCGGAACACTACGCCCCATCGCGCCAGCAGTTGCTTGGCGAATGCGGCAGCATTGCCATCGGGCGAGGGTTCGGTGTGGCGCAGTAGCGCCCAGCGGCCAGGTGCATGGCGCGGACGCGCGGTCCGCGACCGGCCTTCGCCGCGGCGGCGTTTGGGGTCGAGCAGCGCCCGCAGATTCTCGAAGCCATCGGCGGTCACCAGGCCGGCCGCTACCAATTCCCACAAGCCGTCTTCCACTTCGCTCGCCAATCTGCCGGTGGCGCGGGCCAGGTCCGCGAAGAAACTCGCGCCGCGGGTTTCGAGCACCGCCAGCAGCTCTTGCGCGGGGTGCGACAGCGAATCTTTGGGCGAGGGCTGCGGCGTGGAGAGCAGCCAGCCGGCATCGTCGCGCAGGAATATCGCCAGCGGCGCCACGCGTGTGGGGCGCACGCGGCGGCCCTTGCGGTCTTCTTCCTCGCGCTCGAACGCGGGGTGCGGCGAAAGGCGGCCCCAGGTCACTTCGCCGGACAGGCACAACTGGTCGAGATACTCCGGGTTGTAATTCGCCACACGTCGCGGCAGCACTTCCAGTTCCCACGCGGCGCCGCCGAATTCGCAGCCTTGCAACTGCTTGACGATCTGCAGCGTTCCATCCACGCCGTGGAGCTGAGTGCCCGGCGACAAGTGTTGCCACCGATGCAGGAAGGCGAAGAACTCGGCCGTGGTCACCGGATCGATCTCGCGCCGCAACCGCCCGATAGTCAGGCGATGTATGCGCGCCAGCAGGCGCCGGTGGCACCATTCGATCTCGGCCCCGGCTTCCTGCCTCGTGAAGCGGCCGCGCAGAATCTGACCCTCGGCTTCGAGTTGCGCCAAGCCTTGATCCACCAGCTCGAGCGGCATGGCGAGATCGCGCGCCAGCTCCGAGGCGCGCCGCGGGCCGGAACATTCGAACCATCCGCGGAGGATCTCCGCGGCGCAGCGCTCCAGCGAATCCGGCAGTGGGCGCGTGGCCGGCGGTGCGACGAGTGCCGGCGTCACCGTGGCATCCGGATAGACGCATCGCACCAGATCGAGCCGCTCGGCGGCGATCCAAAACGCGCGCCCATCCACCGTCAGCGTGGCCGCGCGGCGATTCGACGCCAGCTCGGCGAACAAGATGGCGGCGTCGCCATCCACCGGCGGCAGCACGCCCAAACCAAGCAGCGCTTCGTGAAGCTCATCGGCGTCGCGCATCACCGGCCATGCTTCCGAAGCCACCAGCGCGATGGCTTCGGGATCCAGCGCGCCTGCGCCTTCGGCGAAATCGGTGGGCAGTGTGCGGCGCATCTGGACGGCGCGCGCGCGGCGTTCTTCCAGCGGCGCATCGTCCAGGTACGCGTACGGATTTGCGTTGAGAATCTCGTGCGAGAACGGCGACGGCTCGGCGGTATCGATCGACACGGTTTGGATTTGCCCCGCCCGCATCCCGGCCAGCAGCGCACGCAAGCCGTTGAGGTCCATCGCTTCGCAGAGGCAGTTGGCGATGGTTTCCTTCACCAGCGGATGATCGGGAATGCGAACTTCGCCCACCAGGTTTTCCGGACACGCGGCATGGTCGGGAAAAACCGCGGCCATCAGATCGTCGGCGCGCATGCGCTGAATGGGCGGCGGAACCTTGCGGCCGCCGGAAAAGCGAGGGATGGCCAGGGCGCGCGAGGCGTTCCATCGCCAGCGCGCCGTGAACATGGGCGCATCCAGCAGGGCCTGCGTCAGCACGTCTTCCACGGTTTCCAGCCGCAGGAATTCGAAGACGGCATCGAGCGGGAATGAGTGCTGCTCGCCCAGCGAGATGTTGATTCCGTTATCGGTGGCGGCGGCTTGCAGCTCGAAGTTGAACGAGCGGCAGAACCGCTTGCGCAGCGCCAGGCCCCACGCGCGGTTGATGCGCGCGCCGAACGGGGCGTGGATCACCAACTGCATTCCCCCGCCTTCGTCGAAGAAGCGCTCAGCCACCACGCGCTCCGCGGTGGGCAACGCTCCCAGTGCGAAACGGCCGGCCACAACGTATTGGGATGCTTGCTCGGACCCCATGCGATCGAGCCCGCAATCGCGCTGCAGCCACTCAATGGAGGGGTCCTTGACGATGTCCTCGCGCAACCGCGAGAGCTCGCGCGAAAGCTCGAGCGTCCGCCCCGGGGCCTCGCCGTTCCAGAAGGGAATGGTGGGCGCTGCGCCCTTCGCGTCTTCCACGCGCACGCGGCCGGGCTCAATGCGGCGGATGCGCCAGGACGTGGTACCCAGCAGAAAAACGTCGCCGGCCAGGCTCTCGACGGCGAAGTCTTCGTCAAGCGTGCCGACGGTGGTTCCTTCGGGCTCGGCCACTACCAGGTATTGCGCGGTTTCCGGAATGGCGCCGCCGGACGTGATGGCGGTGAGCCGCGCTCCGCGTCGCGCGCGCAGACGCCGGTTCACGGCATCGCGATGCAGGTACGCGCCGCTGCGCCCTCGCGCGGTGGCGATGCCATCGGAGAGCGTGACCAGCACGGCGTCGAAATCGGCGCGGCTCAGCGTACGGTACGGCCACGCACGCCGCATCAGGTCGAACAGCTCGTCTTCGCCGAAATCTTCGGCGGCGCACGCGGCCACCATCTGCTGCGCCAGAATGTCGAGCGCGTTGCGCGGAACTTCCAGGCGGTCCAGTTCGCCTTCTCGAATGGCGCGCACCAGCGCGGCGCATTCCACCAACTCGTCGCGCGTGGTGACGAACAGGCGGCCCTTGGGCAGCGCGCCCACCCAGTGCCCGGCGCGGCCGATGCGTTGCAGCGCGACGCCGATCGAGCGCGGCGAGCCGATCTGGCAAACCAAATCCACCGTGCCGATGTCGATACCCAGTTCGAGCGACGCGGTCGCCACCACGGCTTTCAGCTCACCGTTCTTGAGACGCTTTTCCGCCTCGAGGCGGAGCGCACGCGAGAGGCTGCCGTGATGCGGCAGTACGGCGTTCTCGCCCAGCCGCTCGGCTAAGTGATGCGCCACACGCTCAGACAGCCGGCGCGTATTGACGAAGACCAGCGTGGTGCGATTCTCGCGGATCAGCTCGGCGGTGCGGTCGTAGATTCCCGCCCACATCTCATTGCTGGCAACCGGGCCCAGCTCATCGCGCGGAACCTCCACGGAAATTTCCATGGCGCGGCGATGGCCTATGTCGATCATGCGGACATCGTCGCCCAGGAAGGCAGCCACATCCTCGATGGGCTTCACGGTAGCCGAGAGGCCGATGCGCTGCGGCCTGGGTCCGCCGTTCTGCTCTACCAGGCGGTCGAGCCGCGCCAGCGTCAGGGCCAGATGCGAGCCGCGCTTATCGTCGGCAACCGCGTGAATTTCATCGACGATCAGCGTGCGGACGCCTTTCAGCATCTCGCGCGGCCGGCCGGCGGTGAGCAAAATGTACAGCGATTCGGGCGTGGTCACCAGAATGTGCGGCGGAGTACGCGTCATCTGCTGGCGTTCCGCTTGCGGCGTATCGCCGGTGCGGAGTGAGGCGCGGATGGGCGCCAGCTTGACGAACCGCTTCACCGCCAGCGCCGAGATTTCGGCCAGTGGCACTTCGAGGTTCTTATGAACGTCGTTGCTCAGCGCCTTCAGCGGGGAAACATAGAGGACCTGCGTTTGGTCCGGCAGCGGGCCCAGGCGCGCGCGGCGAATCAAATCGTCGATACAGACCAGAAACGCCGCCAGCGTTTTACCGGAACCCGTGGGCGCGGAGATCAACGCATCGCGGCCTTCGCGGATGGCGGGCCAGCCTTGGATCTGCGGCTCGGTCGGCTTGCCGAAGCGCGTTTCGAACCATTCGGCAACCAGGGGATCGAAGAGGGACAGCACTTTCCTCTATTATAGGTGGGGCGTGCTTTAGCTTGCCCGCCGCGGGGTCTCGTGATGTTCACCCCGACGCCCTCGGTCTCCCTAGCTGACAAGGTCGTTGGCCTGCTTTCGCTCGCTACAGGTCCGATTGCTCTGATCGTTTGGTCGCAAAACTCAAAAAGTCAACGAAAAGACAGGCGTTCATGAGCAAAATCGGAGCGGTCGGAAACGAGTCTTGTGAACGCAGAAGGGCTTGAAGACGCGAGCAGGCATTTTAAGGCTGCACCGGCCCAATCATTCCGGGAATCCGTGGCCAACATTTTCTCGTGCAGATGGTCGCCTGACCACGAACCCGACGTCCATTTGACGCAGTGGCCCGTTGGTGCGTGAAATGACTTTGCGGCGCCGCTTTCTATCTCCGTTAAAAAGCTGCCGTAGGGCTCTCTGGAAAGCATCACGACGAGTTCTATCTTTCCATCCGTCACGAGAAATCTTAGGGTGTACACGGCTTGCCAGTATGCTGTGCGAGCGGCGTTGGCGGAAGCGCCGCTGTAGACCGTTAGTGGTCTGCCCTGGTGCGCAATGGCCACGACAAAATTGTATGGAGTTGACCGCTTGCGCAGAGGGACTTCCGTTACGGGGTTGTCCACGCCATGATCGTATCATGCTTGCCGTTCAAGCAAGCCAGAAAGTCACGACTTCGCCACGATTGCCCGGCGACGTGGCTCCAACCGGCAGATCGGCGAACCGGCGCGCGCTGGCATGGGCTATGGTGAATCGGATTCTCACTGGGAAGGGCAGGATGGTTGCCTGATTGAAGGTTGAGCGTACCCCCTTGCAACCGCACCGGCGCGGGGGCCGGATAGTGCCAAGAAGCCCTAAAAACCCCGCTGCGCACATTTCTGACACTACCCAGAAACGCTCAGCACGGACGAAGTGAGTTATTATCAGACTTCCGGCACGTTCTGGGCGAACGGCCCTTGAACGGGATCAATACAAAAGAATGGTTAGTTGGATTCTGCTCGTCACATTCCTTCTGCTCGCTGTTCTGAGAGGCCCATGGTGGTGGGTCCCCACGGCTTTGATGGCAGCGGTGTGCGGGCGGTTGTACTACCGGCATAGCAGACCGTGGGGCACTTCCACTGTACGATGATCCGTATCTATTATTGACACCTCCGCCCATGAGAGCGCCGTGGCGCAACAGCAAGGACGCGAGTTCAATGTAATAAACGCGATCCGGTCGATGATGAGGCGCGCCCGTCCCGAGTGGGATGATTCGCAAGCTGAAGAGTTTATTTCGCGGCAACTCAGTCGATGCCGGGCACCGGAGTTCATCGACTCGGTCGTCAGGCGGGTGCAAGCGAAAGGGCGTAAACTGGAGCCGGGTCGTCTAAGCGAGTTGCGGAGGGTCACGCAGGAGGCATTCGATGCGCCTACAAATGGGCTTATGGTGCGCATCGTCATTGCAGGTGAAATCGAAGGATGGTGTGGGTCCGAAACGTGGGCCGAATATTTGGACCAAGTCCAACTTGGGAACGCGTAAACGTAACGGCGCCATCAATTCTTTCCCCGGCGTTCGCGCGTCGACGGCTTTTCAATCGGTGCCGCAGGCAGCAGGCCAAACTTCCATCGCGGTGCTACGATTAGACTGAGAATCGGCGAAGCAGTGGCATTGTGCCGATAGTGGATTGATAGGCGAAGGCCATGACGATCGCAGCGAAATACGAGAACGGCGTGTTCAAACCCCTTGAGAAGGTCCAGATCGAGGAAGGCGTCATCGTCGAGATCTACGTGCCTCAAGCAGAGAAGGCTAAGCCTCGGTCTATTCGCGACACTGGATTCGCCGGCATGTGGGCGGACAGAGACGACATCACCGACGGCGTCAGCTATGTAAACCGCCTCCGCGACAACCCGCGCAGCTAGGCGCTCCGCTGGCGCGACCCAATGCCCTACCTTGTTGACACCGATGTTTTGGTTGACGTGTCTCGCAACAATCAAGCAGCAATTGCGTGCATTGATCGCCTCGGCGAAGATTGGGTGTCCGCGATAACGGCTCTTGAGTTTATCTCGGGCGCCAAGAACCAGCGGGAGGTTGGACTCATCGACCGACTCATCGAGGGACCATACCGGTCAATGAAGCGATCGGTAAGCGCGCATACGGCCTGCTCAAAACGTATGCCAAGTCCAACGGACTTCGCACGTTCGATTCACTCATCGCCGCGACTGCGATAGATGAGCGGCGTACTCTCGTCACGAAGAATCGCAAGCACTTTGAAATGATCGACGGATTGGCGATCGCTATTCCCGAGTATTGAGACGGCTGCCGTGGGATCGAAAAGCAATCGAAGAGTGATAGATTCCTTTATTGTACGGCGGGCTGAGATAATGGGAAATTCGCGATGATTCCTCTGGCCGACCTGAAGACCCAGTATCACAGCATCAAGGCTGAAATAGACGCCGCCATTTCCGGCGTGCTCGAAAGCAGCCAGTTCATTCTTGGCCGCGAGGTGGCCGGGTTTGAAGAGGCCTTTGCGGAGTATTGCGGCGGGAAGTACGCCATCGCTGTGAACTCCGGAACCAGCGCGCTGCACCTGGCGCTGCTCGCGGCGGGCGTCGGCGAGGGCGATGAAGTCATCACGGTTCCATACTCGTTCGTGGCCACGGCGGCCAGCATCCGCTACACCGGCGCGAAGCCGGTCTTCGTCGATATCGACGCGGCCTCGTTCAACATCGACGTCAATGCCATCGAAGCGGCCATCACCCCGCGCACGAAGGCGATCATGCCGGTCCACTTGTTCGGACAGCCGGCCGATATGGACCCGATCCTCGACATTGCACGGCGTCATAACCTGTTGGTGATTGAAGACGCCGCGCAGGCGCACGGCGCAGAGTACAAGGGCCGCCGCGTGGGCAGCATCGGGGATTTCGGCTGCTTCAGCTTCTACCCCGGCAAGAATTTGGGCGCGTACGGCGAAGGCGGCGCGGTGGTGACGAACAATCCGGGGGCTGTGCGAGCCATCCGCCTGCTGCGCAATTGGGGACAGGAAGAGAGCTACAAACACATCCTGCGCGGCTATAACTACCGCATGGAAGGCTTGCAGGGGGCCATTCTGCGGGTGAAACTGAAATACCTGCCGCAATGGACCGAAGCGCGGCGCGCGCACGGCGAAGCTTACAACCGCCTGTTGGCCGGAACCGGCGTGATCACTCCCGCGGTGATGCCATACGCGCGCCATGTGTTCCATGTCTATGCCTTGCGCGCGCCGAACCGTCAGGCGTTGCAGAGCGCGCTGACCGAGGCCGGCGTGCAGACGGCGGTCTACTATCCCATCGCGATCCACATGCTGGAAGCGCACCAGGATCTTGGATACTGGCGCGGCCAGTTTCCAGTCAGCGAGCGAATGTGCGAAGAAGAACTTTCGCTGCCGGTATATCCGGAGCTGACTGAGCAACAGATCGAGATGATCGCCGGGGTGGCGCGGGCCCATGGCCTGCGGTGTGCCGAGCCGCTCAGAGCGCTCGGCCCCGCAAGCGGCAATCTATGAATGATGGGTGGCGCCACGACCTTGATAAATCGGCGGCGCTATTTCTCACCTTGGTCAGCCGCTGCCACGCATGCATTCGCTCAGCAACCTCGCAAACGGCGATGCATCGCCGCTCACGTGGCTCAACTTCGATGCATTATTCATCTCCTCAATCGTGGCCGCCCTCCAGTCGATGTAGTGCCCGGCCTTCAACCCCAGCTCCCGAATGAACTCGCGCTGCGTCCGGCCATTGCCTTCGCGAAACGGATGAGCGGCATTCAGCTCACCGAGGAACCAGGCGGCCCGCCCGGCAAACAGTGCGGCATCGAGATCGACGAGGTAGTTCTCGGCCGCGAGTTTGTGCATGGTTTGCAGCAGCGCCGGTTCCAGGAAAGCGGCGAGTCCGAAGAGATGGCCGCCTTTGGATATGTTCACCGTCCGAAACTGTCCCGCCCATTCGAACACATCCTGGAAGATGTACCGATGAATCGCCTTGAGGCGCCCGAGGTCGAAGCTGCCCGGAAGAAAACCGGGAACGGGAGTGTCGATTAGCTCCGCGATGCGACGGTGCGTTTGGCGCGCTTCGAAACGCGCCAGCGGTCCAGGGTCAGTGAGACCGCGCAGGTTTTTAAGGACGTTTGTGGCGGGATAGAGATACGGGTCCGAATTCCCGGTCATCGAGCTCATCGATCTCTCTCCCTACTTCAGCCAGCGTCAACTCCCCATCCATGAATCGCCTGTACAACGCTTTCACCGGCTCGTCGAGATCAAAGCCCTCGAGGCGCACCGAAGCAAGAGCCTCTTCGTAGACGCGTGCGCGCCGGGAGCGCTCATCTGCATCGATTGGGCGTAACGCCAGCGCCATATCTTCCATCCTAACATCGCGGCTGCCGCCAGCCTCACCACGGTCTGCTACAATCGCCATCGGAGTCCCCGCATGTCGCAAGATAACGATCTTTCCCGCCGCGACCTGATCAAGGCCGCGGGAGCAGTCACGGCCGTGACCGCCGCTCCGTTTATCCAGAAAGTGAAAGCCGCCAACGATCAGGTGCAGTACGGCATCATTGGCACGGGCAGCCGCGGCAGTTATCTGCTGAAACACCTGAAGAAGATCGATACCGGCCGCTGCGTGGCGCTCTGCGACATTCGGCCGACCGCGCTCGCCCAAGGCGTGGAGACCATCGGCAACAATCCGGCCACTTACAGCGACTATCACGAGCTGCTCAACCGCAAAGATCTCGACGCGGTGTTCGTGATCACGCCGCTGTTCACGCACTACCGCATCACTCGCGACGCACTGCTCTCGGGCCGCCATGTCTTCTGCGAGAAATGCCTGGTGTTCAAGCCGGATGAGGTCCACGGGCTGCGCGCGCTGGCGCAGGAGCATCCTAAACAGATTCTGCAGACCGGCCTGCAAAGGCGCTACAGCGGCTTCTATCAAACCGTGAAAGACATGGTGGACAAGGGCATTCTGGGCAACGTCCACCACATTCACGCGCAGTGGCACCGCAACATGATCAACAAGCCAAGCTCGCTTTGGGTTATGAAGCCGGGCGGCGAATCGAATATCGAAAACTGGCGCGTCTACCGTTCCATGTCCGGCGGCCTCACGGCGGAATTGACTTCGCACCAGGTGGATGTGGCCGATTGGATGTTAGGCTCGCAGCCCGATTTCGTGATGGGACTCGGCAGCCTCGACACACTAAAGGACGGCCGCGATGTCTGGGACAACATTCAGTTGATTTACCGTTACCCGAACGGACAAAAGCTGACTTACTCGTCAATCAGCACCAACCAGTTCCTGCCGTACTTCAACGGATCGCGGCCGGAAATGGGGGAGATCATTATGGGGACGGATGGAACCATCGAGATCACCGTGGGCGACGACGTAAATCCCGCTATCGCCTGGTGGTATCGCGAGCCGCCCAAGGCTGCGACTGTGCAGCCGGCTGCGGGCAAGAAAGAAGACCATTTCGTGGCGGGCGCAACCATGGTGGCATCCGGCGGCGGCGCGGTGGGGCCGATTCCACTGCTGACAAGCGACGTGGCGATGACCGGCAACGAAGGCTTCTTCGATAAGGAGGTGAGGTTCGCCAAGCGCTGGCTTTATTCGAAGGGCGTGATGGTGCAAGAGGAGCCGGTGAACCCGGTGGACACCGAGTTGAAAAGCTTTTTCCAGAACTGCCGCGATGGACAACGCCCGCGCGCCGATCTGGAGGTAGGCATGAACGACGCGGTGGCCGTGATTCTCAGCAACCTGGCGATGGACGACGGCCGCAAAGTGTACTTCAACGAGATCGAAAAGATGGGGCTCGAAGAGAAGCCGGCGCGCAAGACGCTGTAGCTGCGGGCCAGCAAGTACTACAACCGAAGTAAAGGGTTTGGAGCATACTTCCGGAGATCTTGTTCCCGGGTGTGACCAAGTCTATTGTCGGATAGAACAGGAGCCGACAATGACCCAACCCTGCAAAGCCTGCCTGGCGCAACACGACGAAGAGATCCACGCCGCCACCAATCGCATACACGGGTGGTTCCGCGCGCAAGTCACGAAACACCTTCGCGACCCAGAGGATGACACGATGCGGAGCAATGCGGAGGAACTCGGCGCGCCTCGACTCAACGCCGCCTAAACGCCATTGGCTAAGGCTCGGGCAGTGGGGACGTTTGAGGTGTAAAGGGCTGCGGGCAACTGCACAGCTCCCGCAGCCTCGGTGGAATTATTTGACTGCGCCGAATTTATTTGACCGCATCCAACTTACTTGACTGAATCGATGGTGAGCGTATCGTCCTTCAGGTCGGCGGTCACGGTGACAGTTTCGCCCGCATGGGACACGATCTTGTCCTGGTTGGCGATCTTGTAAATTTTTCCATCCGCGGTCACCAGGACTGCTGGTGAACCACCTTTGATGCAACTTTTTGCGCAGCCGGCATTGCCTTTCATTGCCGGCTTGGTGGAGCACGACGTATCTTCGACAAAGCCCGTAAACTCCGCAGCCATACCGGTTGCGGCAAGTCCCATGCTCATCAAAGCTATCGCGGTGATTGTCTTCATGCTGTCATCTCCTGGGAGCCCTTCTTGCAGCTCTGAACGTTTAGTATACCTTAATTCTGTTGCTCTGCTAACGGAATTCAATCTTCTAACATCTGCTAACGGCCCCGCTGGCGGCTATATCAGCTCGCGCAGGTCCGCCACCCAATAATCGGGCTGATGCTGCGCCAGCTCGTCTTCTTTGCCGTAGCCGTAACGTACAGCGCAGGTTTTCACGCCGGCGCGCTTGCCGGCGATCATATCGCTGGGGGCGTCGCCGATCATCAGGCAGTCATCCGGCTGGGCGCCCAGCGCCGCCAGAGCGTTCAGAATCACGTCCGGCGCGGGCTTGCATGGAAAGCCGTCAGTTCCCTGCACGTGGTCGAAGTGCGGCAATAATCCGAACTGCTGAAGGACGGCGCGGCTACCGCTGGTGCCCTTCGTCGATGCGGTAGACTTGCGTCCGCCCAGCACCGGCAGGGTCTCGGCTACGCCCGGATAGATCTGCGTCAGCTTGTGGCCGCGCGCCGTATACAAGGCGCGATATTCCTGCACCAGTTCGTCGATTTGCGCGGGCGAATAATGCGGCAGGACATCGCCGAATACTTCGACCAGATGGAGGCCGATATAGCTCTTCAGAAACTCGAAGGTAACCGGCCGGCAATCTTTGGTATCGAGCACCTGCTGGATGGCGCCGCAAATATCCTTGGCGGAATCGAGCAGAGTGCCGTCGATGTCGAACAGGTACACTTGGAAACGCGGGATCACGCCGGCTGCGGGCGCTCCCCTTCAGTGAAGCCCGGCACGCGGCGTCCCGCTTCCGGCCGGAGCACTTGCTGCGTGTCGCCTGAATCTTTCGTTCCCGATGTAGGCTTCGGCGGCAGGTCCTCGCCCTTGATGATCTGCGCCACTTCGTTGCCGTCCAGCATCTCGCGCTCGAGCAGCATTTCCGCGATCTTCACCAAGGCCACCGAATGTTCATCGATGACGCGGGCCGCGGTGTCGTACCCGCCCTGCACCAGCTTCTTCACCTGCTCGTCGATGCGGATGGCGGTTTCTTCGCTGTAATCGCGGTGCTGCGCAATTTCTCGGCCCAGGAAGATCTGCTCTTCCTTCTTGCCGAAACTCAGCGGACCAAGCTCGCTCATGCCCCACTCGCAAACCATCTTGCGAGCCATTTCGGTGGCGCGCTCGATATCGTTGCCCGCGCCCGTGGTCATCTGATGCATGAACTTTTCTTCGGCGATGCGCCCTGCCATCAGGATGGCGAGCTCAGCCAGCAGGTAGTCCTTGTTGTAGGAGTGCTTGTCGTCTACCGGCAACTGCATGGTGACGCCAAGCGCCATGCCGCGCGGGATGATAGTCACTTTATGCAGCGGATCGGCGTTCGGCAGTACTACCGCTACCAGCGCGTGGCCGGCTTCGTGATATGCCGTATTCTTCTTTTCGGCGTCGCTCATCACCATCGATTTACGCTCGGCGCCCATCAGGATCTTGTCCTTGGCGACTTCGAAATCGATCATCATGACCACTTTGCGGTTTTGCCGCGCCGCGTTCAACGCCGCTTCGTTGACCAGATTGGCGAGATCGGCGCCGGCCAAACCGGGCGTTCCACGCGCCAGCACGGAAAGGTCGACGTTATCGCCCAGCGGAATCTTCTTGGTGTGCACGCGCAGAATCGCTTCGCGCCCCAGCACGTCGGGACGCCCCACTACCACGCGCCGGTCGAAACGGCCGGGCCGCAGCAGCGCGGGGTCCAGCACGTCGGGGCGGTTGGTGGCCGCCACCAGGATTACGCCCTCGTTCGATTCGAAACCATCCATCTCAACCAGCAACTGGTTAAGCGTCTGCTCGCGCTCGTCGTGGCCGCCGCCGAGGCCGGCGCCGCGATGGCGTCCCACGGCGTCGATTTCATCGATGAAGATGATGCACGGCGCATTCTTCTTGCCCTGTTCGAACAGGTCGCGCACGCGGCTTGCGCCCACGCCCACGAACATTTCCACGAAATCCGAGCCTGAAATGGAAAAGAACGGAACGCTGGCTTCGCCGGCGATAGCGCGCGCCAGCAGGGTTTTGCCGGTTCCCGGAGGCCCGATCAGCAGCACGCCCTTGGGAATGCGCCCGCCCAGCTTCTGAAATTTCTGCGGCTCGCGCAGAAATTCGATGATTTCCTGCAATTCTTCCTTGGCTTCTTCCACGCCAGCGACGTCTTTGAACGTCACCTTCTTCTGCTGCGTGGAGTGCAGCCGCGCGCGGCTCTTGCCGAAGCTAAGTGCTTTGTTGCCACCGCTCTGCATCTGGCGCAACATGAAGATCCAGAAAACGATCACCACGATGAATGGAGAAGCCTGCACCAAAATGGATACCCAGTTCGAGGAACTGGCGTCGTCGTAAGTTACGGCGACCTTCTTGTTGTAGAGGATGGTGTAGATCTCGGGATAGTTCGACGGTATCTTCGTCTTGAAGCCGTCGCCGGAGTTCTGGGTCAGGGTGCCGTGGACATCGTTACCAGTGATGGTAACGTCCTTCACCTCACCATCCTGTACCTTATTGACGAACTCGGTGAGCGTTATCGCCCTTTCCTTCTTGCCCGGGCCGGCTTTGACAAACACGAACAGCATTGCCGCCAACAGGAACAGAACCACCCAAAAGAGTAATGTTTTCAGATTTGAACTCACGAAGCCTCCGCAACCGGCCGTTGCTAGTTACTTAATAGACGCCATCCGGCTTATTTCCGATTCTCGTATTCGCAACACCGTCACGCTTCCGGAACTAGCCGCCCGATTCGCGGCTGGACCGAACAGCCGCGCCCACACGATGGACTCTCCATCCGTAAGGACAGGCCAATGCCGCCGCTCCCATATAGGAATACGGAATTCCTGAAAAAGAGTTTTGATCTTTTCCTCGCGAGAGCGGCCTATGGGTTGGTACTGGTCCCCCGGCCGCCAATTTCGCAGCACTATGCGGCCAGACAATCTACTCCAGTCAAAATAACCTACCCTACCATTATATACGCAATGCGAAGAATCTAATGTTTCCGGTTTTTCAATCAGTTCCAGGGAAATCTCGACGCCTGCCGCATCGGCGCGGACAACCCCCGGGACTGTAGCCTCAACTGAATAGGCGCGGTCCACCTTCCCGTAGCTGCCCAAAATGCCGAAACGAAGCCATTCGAACGAGCGCAGAACGTCCAGGCCCGGCGCCTGAACGCGCCCGTGGCCCTCGCCACCGGCGGCCAGGGCGAGAATAGCTTCCACGTGGCCGAAATCGATGCCGCGCAGGTCACCCTTGGCCAACTGGATGGCGCGCCGCACCAAGCGCCGCGCGACGGCCAGAGGCAACCCGCTAAGCGCCGGCGCTTTCGAAAAAACGAAGCCATCGGTGGTGAGGCGCTCGGTGGTGAGGCGCTCGGCGGCGAGGCGATCGATCTCGGTTTCCCAATAGGCCTCCTCGGCGCGCGCCCACTCGGCAGTCTGCGCCAGGGTTTCGCGGATGGCCGGGTTCCACTCGCGCTCGAGCTGGGGCATCAACTGATGGCGGATGCGGTTGCGGGCGAATTGCAGCGTGGCGTTAGTGGAATCATCGCGCCATGCGATGTTGCGGCTGCGAAGGTATTGTTCGACTTCCCCGCGGCTCACCTCGATCAAGGGCCGCACTACGCGGTCTCTGGTTGCCGGGCGGATCCCCGCCAGCCCGGCGGTTCCCGACCCGCGCAGAAAACGGAACAGGACGGTTTCCGCCTGATCGGACCGCGTATGCCCGGTGGCGACGCAATCGAGGCGCGCACTCTGCATCGCCGAATGGAAGAACTCGAGCCGCGCCGCGCGCGCCGCCTGTTCCAGATTGCCGTCCGCGGGAAGCTCGACCTCATGGACGATCACCGGCCAGCCGAGCCGCTGAGCCTGTTCGCGCACGAACTCCGCGTCGCCGCGCGATTCCTGGCCGCGGAGTCCGTGGTTCAGATGCAGCACGGTGAGAGCTAGCTCCCATTGGGGCGCAAGCTCACTCAACACGTGCAGCAGGCAGAGGGAATCCGCGCCGCCCGACACGGCCACGCCAACGCGGGCAGTACGCGCGAACATGTTATAACGAGTGATGGCCGCTACGGCCTGCTGCAGCACAAGACGATTGTAGCCTGCTAGTTTGAAAACACCTCCGAACACATGGATATCCGCGAACGCGCTTCCCGCATCAAGTTACTGCTGATGGACGTCGACGGCGTCCTGACCAATGGCAAGCTCTACCAGGTTCCGAATCCGGAGGGCCAGATGGTGGAGACCAAGGGCTTCGATTCGCAGGACGGCATCGGCCTGACGTGGTTGAGCTGGAAAGGCATCAAGACCGGAGTGATCAGCGGACGGCTTTCTCCAGCGACCGTCGAGCGCGCCCGCCAGGTGAAGATGACCTATATCTACCAGGGACACATCGAGAAGATTCCGATTCTGGAAGAGATTCTGGAAAACGCCAAGATCGACGCCGCCGAGGTAGCTTATATGGGCGACGATTTCACCGATGTCACCGTCATGCATCGGGTGGGTTTCGCGGTCGCCGTGGCTAATGCGCGGGCGGAAGTGAAGCGCGAAGCGCATTACGTCACGGAAGCGGTGGGTGGGGAAGGCGCCGTGCGCGAGGTGGTGGAGTTGATTCTGAAGGCGCAGGATAAGTGGGGAGAGATATTGAAGCATTATGAGATTGGCGAGGGCTGAGGGCGATAGTGCGGCCCGCAAACCAGCAACCTGGCTTCGGACCGCGCGGCGGGTAACCGGCGCCGCCTGAGAAGACGGTGATTCGTATGCCCAAAAACTAGCCAGCCCCTAAAGAGGGTTCGTAGGCGTCAGCTTACCGGCGGGACACTGTATTGGCGGCAGTGCTTACCGCCTCTGCCAACTTCTTAATGTATATACGTTGCGATACGATGTAGGACGGCGGCCAGCGAAATCGCGTTCGATTGGGATGACGAGAACAAGAATCACCTGGCCGCCCACAATGTAGTGCCCGCGGAGTTCGAACAGTTGCTGAACAACGATCCTGTGGACCTGGATTTCGAAGTGATCGATAACGAGGAGCGGTACCGCTCTGTCGGCCTTACGAACGGAGGCCGTTTTGTTGTCGGCGGCGTGGACGATTCGAAACGGCAAGGTACGTGCCATTACAGCCTTTCCGGCTAGTGTTTCAGACAGAAAGGCTTTTCTGGGGAGACTCAAATGAAGAAGCAGTTGGAGCAGCAACCCAAGCGCGTCGTACCGGCTTTCGACACCGAAGCGGAAGAGGCGGAGTGGTGGTATAAGAACCGCAACATACACGGCAAACAGCTGCTTGCCGCCGTGAAGAACGGTGAAGCTCGGGTGTTGACGAAGGAGAAACTGCGGGAGCGCATAGCTGCCTCCAAGAAGACGCCGGCGCCGACGGTGGCGCTACGGATTCCCGAAGCAGATTTGGCTTTAGCCCGAAAGCAGGCTGAACGGAAGGGACTGCCTTACCAGACCTACATCAAATCGCTATTGCACGAAACACTCACCGAGCGAGAAAAGCGAAAGGTGGGATGGTAGGCCGGCAAAGTGACGGGGCTTCCGCCGAGTTACCCGCGCCTTTCCCGGTGACTCTTGCAGCCACATCGAGCGGACGGGACGGACGCCGCGACCCCGCCGCGTCGGACTAAGTATTCGCGGACTCGTCGTCCAACGACGATCGGCCTACTCTTCGCGCAACGCGTCGAGCGGTGAGGTCGAGCTTGCCCGGAGCGCCGGAATCAGCGACGCGGCCAATGCGGATAATCCCAGAGTCACAACAGCTACTAACGCGACCACAGGATTGTATGGATTCATGCCATAAAGCTGATTGCCCAGGAATCGCCCTGCGGCAAATGTCAGTGGCAATCCAATCAATAGTCCCAAGAGAATCAGCCCGAACGCGCCTCGTAGTACCAGCCGGACAATATGGCCGCGATTAGCGCCCAGCGCCATACGCACGCCGATCTCGCTGACGCGGCGTCCGGCATTATAGGCCGTAACTCCATACAGCCCGATCGATGCTAAGACAAGCGAAAGAATCCCGAAGAACGAAGTGAGGCGGGCGATGAGCCGCTGCTGGGTGAACTGATTGGCTACCTGCTCTCGCATAGTACGAATCGAAACGATCGGCATACCGGGGTCCACAGAAGCCATAGCTTGCCCGAGCCGCGCAATGGACACATTAGTCCCCGGCTTGCTCAAGATGACAATTTCGTGCAGGAAAAGCGATCCCAAATTAGTCTGCGTGTAATCGGCTTGCGTTTCGGGTAAAAAGAAGAAGGGGACATTAAGCCGATCCTGATTATATGTCAAATAGCGCGCGCCTTTAGCTACGCCCACCACTTCGAATTCACGGCTTGCGCCCGGCTTCCAGCCGAAATGCTTACCAATGGGATCTTCGTTTCTGAAAAACTTCCGCGCGAATGCCTCATCGATAACTGCCACTTTTTGCGAAGAACTTGTATCCTGCTCTGAGATGCCGCGCCCTTTGACGATAGGCGTCCCGATGACGTCAAAGTATCCCGCTGTAACTCGATCCCACGAAGCGAAATTGTCGTCCCTGGGCCCCGGAACCGGATGGCCATCTACCCATACGCCGCTACCCCAACCCGCCCTGGGGCTCTGCGGCGAGTACTGGCAGAGAGCCACGGAAGATACGCCGGGAATGCCTGCGATCGAATCGTGGATGCGCCTGTAAAGCTGCGAGAGTTGTCCTGTTTTGTAACCCGCAAGCCTTGGATCCATGGTCGCCACCAGGCGCCGGTCCTGTTCGAATCCGAAATCTTGATTCTCCAGACTCTGCAAAGCGGCCGTGAGCAGCCCTGCCGCCGACAGCAAAACAAGCGACAGCGCAGCCTGCAGCGCTACCAGCGTCTTCCTTGGGAGCGAGCCCGCGCGGGCCGTCGACCGGCTAGCGCCGCGAAGCGCTTCGATGGGATCTACGCGGGTGGCCATCCACGCGGGCGCAATGCCGAAGGCGACTCCCGTCGCAAGCGACGTGATAAAGGCGAACAACAGCACGGGCATGGAAGGCGACGCGCTAATGGGTACGCCGGCCAAGCCGGCAGACGACGGGAATGCGAAATGCAGAATCAGGCGCGTGCCCGCAAATGCGATCCCGAGACCCACCGCGCCGCCGAACAACGAGAGCAAGATGCTTTCGATGAGAGGCTGCCTCACCAGTCGCGATGCGCGCGCCCCCAGCGCCATGCTTAACGATGTCTGCCGCCGCCGCTCCATGCCGCGAACCAGCATCAGATTGGCCACGTTGGCGCAGACGATCAGCAGCACAAACCCTGTAACCATCATCAGGATCTGAAGCCAGTGCTCGTATTGTTCGCGCATGTTGGCGATACCGGCCCCTCCAGGGGTCAGGAATAAGGTTTGTTCCGGAAATTTCGCGCGATCCCCGGCGCTCATCTCACTCCAGTGAGAGAGCAGCCACTGCTTCAACTCCACCCGCATTTCAGCCTCGATAGATGCCGGCGTGGCGCCCGGCCGGATGCGTCCGATCAATTCTAACCAGTGAGTATCGTACTTGTTGAGATCGGCATCGCTCTCGATGAGAGGTTCCATGTTCAGCGGTAGAAAGAAATCGGGCGGAGTGCTGCGCAGAGTGTCGCCAAAGAATCCCGGCGGAGTGATTCCCACCACGGTAAATGGCTTGTCATCGACATTGAAGACGCTGCCGATTACCGACGGATCCGCTCCATACCTTTGCTGCCATAAGCGATAGCTCATGACTGCCACGGGAGAAGCGCCGGTTTGGTCATCCGTGGCCGTAAGCGCGCGCCCGGCATACGCAGTTATACCGAACATGGTGAAGTAATTGCCGGAGACAAACTCGCCTGGATAGCTTTGCGCTGTCTCTGAGCCGCCCGCGCGCCGGACGCCAAAAAGCGGCTGATATGACGGGAAGGCCGCTAAATCGGCGAAGCCCTTGGTAGTGTCTCTTAAGTATTTGTACAAATCGTAGGAGACAAGGGTGAACTCTTTCTCTTGACTGTACCCGCCCGTGAAGCAGCAATGGGTTTCTCTTCCCAGGCGGTACAATTCGGCGGGATTCGCTACCGGCAGCGACTTCAGCATAACCGCATGCACCAGGGTGAAAATCGAAGTGGTCGCGCCAATTCCCAGCGCCAGGGTCAAGACCGTGGCTATAGTGAACGCGGGGGCCTTTCGCAAGCGCCGCAGCGCGTGCCGCGTATCCTGGATCAGCGTTTCGATCAACGGTAGTCCTCTTTGCTCTCGATAGCTTTCCTTCGTTGCTTGCACCCCTCCGAACTTCAGTACCGCCTGACGCCGGGCTTCGGCGGGGGATAGACCGGCCCGGGCATTGTCGGCGGTTTGCAGCGCGAGGTGTTCTTCGATCTCCGCTCGCAACCGCTCTTCGTCTCGCCGCGTGGTCGCCCAGGAACTCAGCCTCCGGAAGAAGCGCCTCAGTGTTTTCATTCCAGGCCCCTTATTTCAGGGCTCCTCATTTCAGGGCTCCTCATTTCAGGGCTCCTCACTTCAGATCCTCGGCTTTCACGGCAAAAAATCGCCCGATGATGGCCGCCGTCTGCTCCCAACCTCGGGTCTCGGCATGCAGTTGTTTGCGCCCGTCGCGCGTCAGCCGATAGAAGCGCGCCTTGCGGTTATTCTCGGAGGCGCCCCATTCGGAAGCGATAGAGCCCTCTTGCTCCAGCTTCAGTAAGACGGGATATAGCGTGCCTTGATTTACGGTGAGAAGCTCACCGCTGATCTGCTCGATGCGCCGGGCGATACCGTAGCCATGAAGCGGTCCGAGCACATCCAGCGTTTTGAGCACCATCAGCGCCAGCGTGCCCTGCAGGACATCGGTTTTCTCTTTCATGTTGCCTATTTGGGTTTCCAACAGGAAGTATGACACGTTTCCATTGGGAAAACAACAGGTCTGTGAAGATGGCAACCCGTCGCAATTGAGAAAATCGGGAGATGTTTACAGGGCGCTCGCCGAGCGGATCCCTTCCGATTGCAGGGTAACTTGCATCTTCTTTAGCGCCGTCTTATGAATCTGCGAGACGCGGCTCTCATTCACGCCGAGTACGTCGCCGATCTGCTTCATGGTCATCTGATTTGTGTAATACAGGAACACTACTTTCTGATAGCGTTCGGGTAACTGGCAGATGGCGCGGTCCAGAGTGGTGCGCAGTTCGCGGCGCTCGCAGATGTTGTCCGGCCGCACGTCGGACGCGGCGGCGAGCTCCATTTCCTGCGTTTGGTCCAGGTCTTCGCGCGGCGAGGTAGAGACCGGACCGGTGGTGCGCAATTCAATCGCGATGCGGCGCCAGCGCTCGGTAGTCACGCCCATCTCGCCTGCGAGTTCGGCTTCGGTGGGCGTGCGGCCCAGCTTCGCGGAAAGGTCGCGAGAGACGGTATCCACCTGCTTCTGGCGGCGGCGCATGTCGCGCGAGGCCCAGTCGAGCTGGCGCAGGCTATCGAGAATCGCTCCCTTGATGCGGTGCTTGGCGTAGGCTTGAAACTCCACGTTCTTGGTAGCGTCGTACTTTTCGACGGCGTCGAATAGACCCAGCACGCCGGCATGGATGAGATCGTCGAGCTCGATGTGTACGGGTAAATTTTCACGCACCCGGATGGCGATCACCTTCACCAGCGGCAGATGATCGAGTACGATCTGGTCGCGGACTGCGAGTGAAGCCGTCTTTTGCTGTTGTACAGACACACGTCGAGCCGTCATGTTTTTCGTCCTCTTTTTCGATTTCTTTTTGTTACCGGCTAATCTCGGCCGGCGAGCTCTAAGAGTGCAACCTTAGGACCAAGTTGCGTGGACGATAAAGGCTTTGTTATCAGTAGGCAGGACGCCTTGGCTGCGTTCCAAAATGAACCGCGTTCCAGATCGGAACCAAGGTTGTTTCAGGGTCGTGCGCAGAGCGACAGAAGTGGCGATATCATAAGCTGATGGCCCGATCCCCAAGCGGTCTCAGATCATCCTTGTGACTTCTCCCCGAAAAATTCTAGTGACAGGCGGGGCCGGCTACATCGGCTCGCATACGGTGCAGTTGCTGCTCGATCAGGGCTACGACGTGGCCGTGGTGGACAACCTCTCGAAGGGCTACCGCCGTAACGTGCCGTCCGGGCGGCTTTTTGAGATGAACATCGCCGATACCAAGGCGTTGACCGAACTGATGCGGCAGACGCACACGGAAGCGGTGATCCACTTCGCGGCGTTTATCTCGGTTGGCGAATCGATGCGCGACCCGGAGACGTACTTCGCCAATAACACGTGCGCATCGCTTTCGCTTTTCACCGCGATGCTGCAAGCGGGCGTGAAACATCTGGTGTTCTCCTCCACGGCCGCCGTCTACGGCAATCCGCACGCGTCGCCGATTCTGGAAACGTTTCCGATTCAGCCGGTGAATCCGTACGGCGAATCCAAGGTGATGGTGGAGACGCTGTTGCGCTGGTTCGGCGCGATTCACCATCTCACCAGCGTGTCTCTGCGGTACTTCAACGCGTCGGGCTGCGACCCGCAAGGGCGTTTGGGCGAGGAGCACGAACCGGAGACGCACTTGATTCCGCTGCTGCTGCGCGCGGTGTCGACGGGTAAGCCCGTGACGATTTTCGGCGACGATTATGATACGCCCGACGGCACCTGCATTCGCGACTATATCCACGTGCTCGATTTGGCGCAGGCGCACATTCTGGCGCTCGAGTACCTGCTGGAGGGCGGCGCGTCCGACCAGTTCAACGTGGGCACGGGAACGGGCCATACCGTGATGGAGGCGATCCGCGCGGTGGAAGACGTCACCGCGCAGAAGGTTCCTTATGTAATCGGGCCGCGCCGTGAGGGAGATCCGCCGGCGTTGGTGGCGAGCTCGGACAAGCTGCGGTCGACGCTGGGTTGGTCGCCGAAGTACGCGGACTTGCGGACCATTGTCGAGCACGCCTGGAACTTCGCCAGGTCCAGATAATCGGCGGGACCGGCCTCTTGTGGGACCGGCCTCCTGGCCGGTCCGCCGGCCGCAAAGCATTCCGGCGCGTTTGATTGGCCTCCTGGCCGGTCAGCCCCCTGCAGAGCACGCACCAGGCGCGTCGACCGACCGGGAGGCCGGTCCCACTTTGAGTGATATCGTAATACGCATGACACGCTCTCTGCCGGTCCTGCTTCTATCCGCCGCCGCGCTATTTGCGCAGCCTCAGGCGCCCGCGCCAATTCTCCTTTGGGCTGCGGGCGCGCCCGGCGCGCTGGGGAGCGACGACGCCGACAAGCCCACGATCACTCCCTATATCGTGTCCGGGGAACGGGCCACAGGCACGGCCGTGATTGTGTGTCCCGGCGGCTCGTACCTGCACCTCTCCATGGAAAAGGAGGGCAGCGACGTGGCGCATTGGTGGAATTCGCTCGGCGTGACGGCGTTCGTGCTGAAGTACCGGCTGGGTCCGCGCTACCGTCACCCCATCGAGTTGGGCGACGCGCAACGCGCCATTCGCACGGTGCGGGCGCGCGCTGCGGAATTCGGCGTGAAGACCGACCGCATCGGGCTCATGGGTTTCTCGGCCGGCGGCCATTTGACGGCCACCGCGGGAACGCACTTCGATGCGGGCAAGGCGGACGCGGCCGACGCCATCGACCGGGCGAGCTGCCGTCCGGATTTCCTGGTGCTCGGTTATGCGGTGATTTCGTTCACGCAATACGCGCACAAGGGGTCGCTGCAGGCTTTGCTGGGCGACAACCCCGACCCCAAGCTGGTGGAGAACCTGTCGAACGAGCTTCAGGTGACCGCGCAGACGCCGCCCACTTTTCTTTTCCACACGAATGCCGATACCACCGTGCCCGCCGAAAACAGCGTCATGTTCTACATGGCGCTGCGTAAGGCCGGTGTCCCGGCTGAAATGCATATCTATGAGCACGGAGCCCATGGCGTGGGGCTCGCGCCTACGGACGAAGCATTGTCGTCGTGGCCCGCGCGGTTAGCGGATTGGGCAAGAGGAAGAGGGCTGCTGAAGTAGCGTTCGGGCTGCGGCATGGCTCCCAATTCGCCGGCCAGTGCGAGTATCGTTCGACGCGGTCACGGAGTGCCGTCGTCTGTACTATTTGACGATACCGGCGTGTTCTCGATTCTGCGCGAGCATCGATTTCGTTGCCATGAAACTACCCGAAGGCTGGCGGGAGCGGGAACGAAGCTAGGCGGGCCGTACCAAACCGGGTGCTTAACAGTTTTGGGGACGATCGCCGCTCAGTGCCCGTAATTCGCCTCTTGAAGGGAGTGATTTGCACAAGGCCGCCCGGTCACAGTACTAGCCCCAGCGTCGCCAACGTGAAGGAGGTGCTGGCTCATGCCGATATTAAGACCACTTTTGCGTTACGCTCATTCCAACGATGAGACCAAGCGCCGCGCGGTGAACAGGCTTCGGAGGAAGTCGGGAGACAGTGACAAAACAGGGACAGTAGTAGCACGAAAGGGGGAAAAGCAGTACAATATAGTGAACATACACTCTAACGCGCTGAAATCAAGCGAATTAAAAACGGTGAGGTGGCAGAGTGGTCGAATGCGGCGGTCTCGAAAACCGTTGAACCTTTACGGGTTCCGTGAGTTCGAATCTCACCCTCACCGCCATTTAGAATCAAACACTTACAGATGGACACGTCGATTTGGTGGGTAATGCCGTTAGATTTCAACAGTTTTTGCACATTTCGGCAAGCCTGTTTTCAATGAGTTATAGCCGCATGGGTGCGCCAAGAACCCTCACCGCCGTATCGCTTGGCTCGAATTACCTTGAGCCGTCTTTCTGCGTCGGCCTTCGGCAAATTGTTAGTCGCGGTGTTCGCCGTATCCGCCTATCCGCCGCCCGGTTGGCTAGGTGGTTATGTTGACGTAGACTAAGAATATGGGTGCTCATCAAGCCAGCCTGACCTTCGAACCCGCTATTTGGGCTCGGCTGATCCAAATGCCGAAAGAGCGGATTTCACAGGATACGGCGCGCTATCTGCTATCCATCCGATTCGGGCAGGTTGATCGCGCTCGCATGGAGGAACTGGCCGACCGGTCGGAAGCAGGCACGCTGACTGCTGACGATGAAGCCGAATTTGATAGCTATCTTCACGTTGCTAATCTTTTGACGGTCATGCATTCTGAGGCTCGCCTCGCTCTCCGGGTCGGTCCCGCGGACACGCGCATTCGTGAATGATATCTTGACCCGCAGCGTATGGACTCGCGCTAACCATCGCTGCGAGTACTGTCATATGCCTGCGGCACAGTATGCCGGCTTCTTCCATGTGGACCATATCCTGGCGCGGCAGCACGGCGGCGAGACTCACCTGTCGAACTTGGCGCTGGCGTGTATGCACTGCAACCGCCGCAAAGGGCCAAACATCGCTGGCAGCGATCCAGAAACCGCCGAAATCGTCAGGCTGTTTGACCCACGCCGCGATATCTGGGCAGATCATTTTGAATGGTACGGCCCTGATCTAATTGGAAGGACATCGATCGGTCGAGTGACAATACAGGTGCTCGCGATCAACGAGCCGGACTTCCGTGCGGCTCGGGCCGCGCTGCGAAACGAAGCGGTCGCCGAGTGGGACTAGAAGTGGCCATTGCATGGCAGAAGTAGAAGCTTCATGCTAAGAGCTGCCCCCGGCGGTAGTATCCGGGAGAGGTCCCCGCGTCAAGGTCAGTTACACCGTCAGAGAAGGGAAGGTGAGAAACGCGCCGGAGAATATCGAGGAAATCGCGCAGGGAAAGATCGCGACCCATTACAGCTCCCGGAAGCTCATGCCCTGGAGGGGATCTCACTCCTCTCCGAGGCGCAGCAGGTTCCGGTTCAGCGCAGACTCAAAAGTTTATCGCAACCAACCCTCGCCGCCCCATGCTTCTCGTTTTCTCTCGCCTGGCGAGCACGGTTAGTCGGCCCGCATGCCGTCAAAGGCTGCGGGCCCCTTCGCCGCCATCGACCCGTGGCACCCTAGCCCCTTCTGGCGCTGCCATAATGGCCCCTTCGCTCGGCGCCACTAACGTCGTGGCGGGGCTCGAATGGAAGGAGACCTCAGCCGTCTCGTCCGGAGAATGGTCGGCCAGCAGCTCTGGAATGTTGGCGTTAGCGACCTTTATCATTCACTAGTTCGTTGACAAGCGGCGAGAGGTTTTGGTGTCCCAAAATGTGCGTTACACGTCAAGTTGGCGTGACGCCGACTTATCAGGTAATCCTGCGACGCCTTCTCGAAGGCCGTCGCGGGGCCAACCTCGGGATGGCCGACCATCCATTCCCTATCGCCTCTATCCACATCGAGACCTAGCGAGGGCCACCCCAACCTCATTCGCCACGTTCTGCACCAAATTCATTTGTGCCAGCAGGGCATGGAAGCGCGGCTCGTTCCGGTAGGGGTCGAAGAAAGGCGCGCTAATACCAGGAGCAAGGTTCCAGTCGCGCTGACGGTAGGCTCCTTCGATCGACTCAAGCATCGCATCCACGTCACCGGTGGTAGCGTAGAAGGTTGCAGCCCCATAGGTCTGACCGTGCGAGGCGGCGAGCTTCCGCGCCCATTCTTGGCTGCGCGCGCGATCGCCGGCTCGATGGTAGGCTGCCGCCAAGTACCACGCACTCAAGTGGAACCACGGCGCGAGCTCCACAGCTCGTTTCAAGCTCGCAATCGCTTCCACCGTGAAGCCTGCGTGAACCTGCGCGAGCCCCATGACGGCCCAGAGGAAGTAGAAGTTTGGATCGATTTCATGGGCTCTACGCGCGGACTCAATGGTTTCAAGATACTGTTTCGCCACGTACATCCGCCAAGCGATGCCGAAGTGCAGAATCATGGAAAGTGGGTCGGTCTCGAGTCCCAACCGGCTTTGCTCCGTCGCCTCAGGGACTCGTCCCATGGGGAGCAAACAATAGAAGAGGTAGCGGTATCGGACCCCAGGTGGAACGGATTCAGCCCCTATGGCCACGCGGAAATGCATTTCGGCTGCCTTCCAGTCGTTGTCGAAGAGCGCCGCGATAATCCCCAAAACGCTGTGCGCCTCGCTATTATCCGGGTCGATGGCCAGCGCTTTCACCGCAGCCGAGTTCGCCGCAGGCGCTATATCCCCAGTCGACTGTATGCCGAGCGACGCGAGCGTGTAGTGGTACAAAGCCAGGCCGCTATAAGCCGGAGCGTACTTCGGGTCGATGGCTAGGGCCCGCTCAAAGCACTCCTTCGCCTTCGCCAGGCTCTCCGGCGTGTAGCGCCCGCGGTAATACTGCCCCTTCAAGTAATTCTGATAGGCCTCAATATTCACGGTCTGCGTGCGGGGCGCCAGCTTCACTTTGAGCGCTTCCGAGATCGCTTGGCCGATTTCATCCTGAATGGCAAAGATGTCGGTCAGATCGCGATCGTAGCGTTCCGACTGACTTCGCTATTCTGAATTGGCCCACTTCGATGCTCTGATTTGGCCCCCCTGCACGAACAGAAACCGATTATCCTGTTTTGGGCCTTGCGGTCCAGAAAGGAGGCGGTTTG
>Ga0208193_1000220_pt1 | contig 37014 bp, 31 predicted proteins | sample June2015DPH_17_2_FD_184716 | JGI IMG/M metagenome (GOLD analysis project Ga0208193, IMG submission 184716) | Peatland microbial communities from SPRUCE experiment site at the Marcell Experimental Forest, Minnesota, USA - June2015DPH_17_10... | ecosystem: Environmental > Terrestrial > Soil >... | reverse complement strand
CAAGCAGGTTACGGCACTCGGAGGGGTACCGCGGACCTCAGATTCTTAACCTGCATAGCGAGAAAAGCGGGGCTGGGCCGGTCAATCGACCGGCCCAGTCCCGCAGTGGGGAAATGCCTAGCCTGAGGTTCCCTCTGGCGTCGCGCGATAAAATCCATGTGTGACAGACACATGCATGGATTTCGGGTGTTCTGGTTCTGACTACACGGTGATTTTTTCGATCAGTTCGAAGGCGCCGCGCTGCAAAGCGGTTGGTGTGGTCAGGATATCGAAGGTGGCCGGATGTTCGAGGTCGCCGGGCGTGCGGCAGGTGTTGCGCACGAGGGTGGCGAGTTCGGCGATGAGGGTACGGAGACTATGTGCCGGCGCGCCATCTTCGGTGATATGCGTGTGGACCTTGTCGAGCGCGGCCGCTGAGCGCTTGGCCGGTGCAACCGGATCGCGCGTTGCCTTGGCCGCTTGATCTTCATCGGCGAACAGCAATGGCCGCCAGGCCTCGATCATGTGCCACTCGACGTAATAGCTCAGCATGCACAGGAAGATGTGCGCACGGACGCGGCTTTCGAGTCGGTGATGGATCGGACGGATCTTCAAGTCCACGGTTTTCAAGGAACGGAACGCCCGTTCGACTTGGGTGAGCGCCTTGTAGCTGCGTACGGCGTCGGGCGCGGACATCTGTTTTTTGGGTAATCCGGTGCGGATGACGTAGATGCCGTCGAGCGCTGCCTCGGCGGCGACTTCGGCGTCGAGGATCTGATACTTCACTGCGGTGTCCGTGATGCTCAACTCGAAGTGCTTGCCGACTTTGTATTTGTCGAGCACTCGCCCGAGCTTCACACCGATCGCCGCCGCTCCCTCGAGTGCGCCGCGTGCGACGCGGTCACGGATCTTATCGAGTTCGAGCCGGGTCGCCTCCAAAAGCGCTTGGCGTTTATGCGCCCTGTGCTTTGCGAGCTGCGGATTACGGCAGGCGATGAGGCGCTCATCGGGATATTTCGGATCCGAGAACTCGAAGAGATTGCGCTCATCGAAGAGCCCCAGCTGCAGCGCGCCGGTGTCGATGAGGCCGCGGATTTGGCCGCTCTTCAAGGCGGTAATCCATGCCAGCCCGTCGATGTCCTTCAGTTCGCCGATCGCCTTGTGCGAGATCATGCCGCGGTCCCCGACGAGCACCACGCGCTCAAGACCGAAGGACTCCTTGAGTTTCATCACCTGGGGCATCAGGGTCTTCGTGTCCGACGTGTTGCCCTCGTACACGGACACCGAGATGGGGCAGCCTTGCCGCGTGGTCATCAGTCCATAGTTGACCTGGAGCTTGTTCTTCTTGCCGTCGCGGCTATAGCCGATTTTCCCCAACGGACAGTGCGTGCCCTCGAAGTAGCTGGAGGACAGATCGTAGAGCGCCAAGCTGCCTTCGCCCAAGTGGCGCGCTGCGAGCTTGCGCTCGATCACCGGCTGGCGCTCGAGCAGCCAGTCCATCGCCGCATACAGATCATCTTCATCGGCCGCGCTCACGCCGAACTCCTCGGCGAGCGTGCTGGTGTGCCACCAACGCGTGGTGGCGAGCTTGGTGTGCGGAGCGAGCACGCGGGCGGCGATGAGTGCCAGGATGCGATCGCGCTCCGGGCTCGGCCGCGAGCCGATGAGTGACTCGATACCGAGCCGCTGCATGGCTACGTGTACCGCCTGCACGTGTCCATGCGGGCGCGAACCTAAGACCTCCAGTCGCTCGGCCACCGGCACGAAAGTCTCACCGCGCAGCGCCCGGCGCACCAGATCAATCACCGGTGCGGGCAAGTGCGAGAGATTGCCGAGGGTTTCGTTCTTGACGCGATCCCCGTCGCGGTAACTGCGCCGAAGCAGATGCGTCTCGTACACACGGCCTTTGTAGGTGCGCCGTGTGGTGACGACATGTACGGCGCCTCCACGTTCAGACATGGCAAGAAACGTAGCACACTAGCGCCGTTTAGTCAATTATTTAGTGACTACAATATGTACCCATGTAATGCATCCCATATCGCGCGAAACACGGAAAAACTAGGGATCTGCTGACTACTCAGCCAATAAAATCGCGGGGGAACTAATGTCTAGACAGTCGACCGAGCACTGGTACCCATCCGGTGCCCACCATCTCATCAGTCCCGCGCGTTCGGTCCACAACTCGAAGAGATCCTCGGGGGAACTGGGTATCAAGCGCTCGAGTTCGAGCCGCGTGTCATCCGTGGCGGTACCGGGTGTGTTGCTGGTCATGATTTTCGCGGCCTGGGAGTCTTGGTTGCAGCAGCTGCCTCCAGCCTGTCCAGAGCCGCATTCCAATGACGGCGCTGACGCGAGATCCAGTTTTCAACCGGCGCCAGGGCTTCGTCCTTGACTCGCAGGTAACGCCATTGCCGGTCCGTTCGCCGCGTAATCAACCCGGCGCGCTCCAAGACGCGCAAGTGACGAGAGATTGCGGGGGTCGTAATTGCAAAGGGCGCTGCGACTTCACCCACGGTGAGTTCTCCGTTGGCCAGCAGCCGCTCGACGATCGCGCGACGGGTCGGATCGGACAGCGCTGCGAACAGCGTGCCGAGCGCATTGTCACCGGCGCGCGTCATGCCAGAAAAAGTCCCGCCGTATATAACACAGTTGTCAATTAACAGTTGTGTTAATGATAGTCAACTCAACGCCGCCCCGAGCACGATGGCAACGCTTCATGGAGTTAGCTTCATGCATCTCCAACGCTGGGGCTTAAGTCAGTGCCACTAAGGCTGAGCAGTCTCCGATTGCTTCATGAGATCGACAGCACATTTGGTGAGAGATGCGGCAATTCTCACCGCCGCCTGTTTACCGAAGGACTCCAGCATTCTGTCCTCCACCGATCGTACACATCAAACAAAATTTCGCTCGATGGTGCTCACCGTCTCCTCCTCAAAGAAGAGTTCTTCGCCCCTCATGAGCTTGACCGACTCCTTGATGGTGAAAGTCTTCGGAGTCGACGTGAGTTCGTAGGCCGTCATCGATCGACAGTCCCAATCGCCGCGTTTGAATCCGCCTCGCGTTTCCTGTTTCCAGACGCAGCTGTTCGGCTGGCCTTCCGTGATCTCGTTTAACTCGCTGCCGCCTCGCGTCAGGGTGGTACCGATGTCGGGCACGACGTAGGAAGACTCGGACGATTCTCGCTTCACGGTCAGGCGACCGTCCGGACTTCGATGAGCGGATTCTTCGGGGTTATGTCCCGTAAGACCCGCGAAGGGTTGGGCGGCTGTCGGCAGCAGGGGGATCGGGAAAGCCGCCTCGGTAGTTGGCGCCGGCCGCATCGGCAGCGCGATGGAGGAGGAGCCAAGTTCGAAAGTGAGCGTCGCAATCTCGGGCGACGGCCAGACCATGGGCCAGAGGCTCTCGCACAGTGCGACGCGAATGCGATGCCCGCGCTTGAAGCGGTGGGCCACCATGAACATCTTGATGTCGACGTCGTAGAACTCCCCGGCCGTGAGCGCGCTTGGATGTTCATGCGAGGTTCGGTGCGTAAGATTGAGCAATCCGTAGCTGACCAGCCAGGACTTACCCTCTGGCGTGACCTCCGTCAAGCGGACCACGAGTTTCGCGACCGGCACGTTCGATGCGACCCTGATCTTGGCCAGCGGATAGCCGAGAATCTCGATGTCCGAGTCGAGCGGCGGAGAATTGAACACCACCGACTTCGCATCGTCCTCGCTTTGCTCGGTCGGCATCCCCGACGGTGGAAAGGGCAGCCACTGCATTTTGTTGAGGCCCACGATTTTGTCGGCGACATAGCGCAGTGATTCGGACTTCGCGGCTTGGCGCGACAATTTGCCCGCGGAGTTCAAATACCAGGTGGAGGTGGTGAGGCGCGGCGAAGGCCACACCGACTCCGCCACCCAGCGGCCGGGTACATCGTTTGGATAAACCTGCCATGGCGTGGCATAGGGCATGTAGGCCCGTAGCATGGGCTCATTCATAATTCCGGTGTCGACGCCTTGCAGCCACTGCTGCCACCAGCGAACCTCCTCGTAGATCCAATCGAGCCCGGGCCCCGGGTTCACGGCGTCCGGATAGTTGTGACCCCAGGGACCGACCAGTCCCTTGCGCGGAACCGTCAGGTGCTCGAGCAGCCGGCCGACGACGTTCGAGTACGTATCGATCCAGCCATCGACCACGTACACTGGGCATTTTATGGACTGATAATTCATGGCGACCGAGCCGCGCTGCCAGTACGAGTCGTAGTGCTGGTGCGACACCCACTCGGCGAGAATGGCGGGCGTGGCATCCACGCGGCGACGCCACATCTTGACCCAGTCGGGGCCCACGATGTCAGGATCCGGCGGCGCCGACATGACGCTCTTGAATCCCACGCCCCATTGAAAGTTGGTGAGACCCAACGCCCCGCCAATATAATGAGCATCGTCGGTGTATCTAATGTCGCAGCATCCCATCGGCATGATGGCCTTCAATTCCGGCGGCGCCAGCGCTGCAACCTGCAGGGTGTTGATGCCTCCCCAGGAAATCCCGCGCATGCCGACCGAACCGTTGGACCAGGGTTGGCGCGCGAGCCAGGCGATCACGGAGACGCCGTCGTTGAGCTCAGGCGGTGCATATTCATCGACGATGATGCCCTCGGAATCCCCTGAGCCGCGCACATCGACCCGCGCATACGCGATGCCATACTGAGCGAGTTGCGTTCCCCAGCGATCGTCGCGGTGGCGATAGGCATCGCGCATGCGGTAAGGGATGTACTCGAGCACGACGGGCACGGGTGTTTTCTCCGCTCCCTCCGGAATCCACAGCCTCGCCGCAAGCCGCGCCCCATCAGGCATGGAGATCCATGTGTTCTCGATCACGCGCACCTGACGCTTGGCGGGCAAAGCCCAGGGCGGCGCTGCCGCGGCTTTTGCTGCGCCGAAAAGGTGTGCGCCGGCGAGAGCCGGTACCACCGCGAGGGTTCCTAAGACTGCGTCGCGCCGCGAAATCGTCATATGGATTCTCCTTGAGCGCCCATGCTGCTACATGAACGCGCTTCGAACGTCTTCGTAATTGTTTCTCTTAATGGAATTGCGCCGCGATGCGCACGCCCACGGTGCGCGGTCGCGCATAGAACAGCGTGTCGCCTGGTTGCAGCGAACCCGGCACCGCTGCTTGTTCGTTGATGATCTTAAGACCGTTAGTTAGATTCGAGCCGAATAGTCCGACCTGGTACCGCGGCATCTTGTATGTGACCGCCAGATCGAGGTCACGCACATCGGGTAACGTCCGATAGTTGTAATCCGTCGGATTGAAGGTAGTAGCCGCGCCGCTGCGATAGGAGAAGTTTACCGCGAAGCTCACGGTGTCATTGCCTACCGGCAGATCGTAGGTGGCATTGGTATTGGTGATCCACTTCGGGTCGTAAGGCGTCCGCGAACCGCTGGGCGCGTCTAAGTTCTCGACGAGACCGTCGGTGGTGGCATTCGTGAAGGAGCCGTTGAAGCCGAGCGTGAGCGCCTGGGTAATCTTCGCCTGGGTTTCGAGCTCGATACCCCGGCTCTCGATCGTGCCCTTATTTTCGATGAAGTAATAGCTGCACGCCAGATCGCGGGTGGTCTGCACGTCCGTCCAGTAGATGAAAAATCCGGTCACGTTGAGGGTCAGGCGACGATCCAACAGGCTGCTTTTTTCCCCCAACGAATAGCTCCACAGCTTGTCCGGTCCGAATGTCAGCGGCGCTTGCGTGAGGCCGATCGCCTGCAGGTAGGGTGCGCAGATGCTCTGTGGCACCGGTTGATTGACGCCGCCGTATCGAAACCCCTTTGCCACCTCGGCGAAGATCATTTCGTCATCCGAAAAATGATAGTCGATCGCGTAGCGCGGGTTTACGCCGCTGGCGCTCGCCGTCCCGGACTCCTTCAGCGGCACACCTGGAGATGTAGGAGAGGAGGCGATGGGCGAGGCGCCAAAGACGCCGCCGAAATACAGCACGAAGTCCTGGTGCCAGTCGAAATATCGAAGGCCGGCGGTGACGTCCAAGTTGGGCAACACGTTGTAGGTCGCCTGCCCGAACACCGCGATCTGATGCTCACCTGAATCTTGCACGCCGGAAAAATCATCGTTGGGCTGGAAAGCACCGTCATCGAGCGAACTGTAGGTCGGAAAGCCGATCTCATTCCCCCATCGCTGGTCGAAGCCTGATGCAGGCTGGTTCTGATAATAGTAGCGCTCGAAATGCTCATAGAAGATGCCGCTCGTCCACTTCAATTTACCTTCGCTGTTGGAACTGAGGCGCAGTTCTTCGACCAAGTCCTTGCTGTTGTCGCTGACGACGTCCAATGCCGGGTCGAGCGGCAATTGGGCCGCGAATAGGAAGGCGTTCACGCCGTATTCGTTGGCTCCAAAATTCGCATTGTTGCGATCGAGAAACGAAGTGGACGATGTGAGGACCGCCGAATTGAACTTCTGCTCCGCCGTCACATTGAACACCTTCAGGCTGTCGGTGGTGAGTTCGGGCTCGAGCGAGGTGAATTGATACGCCGGCAGACCAGAGAAGCCGTCGTACACGCCCGCATGGAGGTCCTCGTAGGTGAGGCTGGCGTCGATAGTCAGGCTGTCATTTGCCTGGTAGCGCAGGGCCACGCGCGCTTGATTGGTGACGTTGCGATGTCCGTTGTCGTTCTGCTCGACGTTCTTGATGAAACTCGAATCATCGCCCCGATAGACTATCGCACGCACCGCGAGGATGCCGTCGATGATCGGCAAGTTCACCATCTGGCGAATGTTGTAATTGAAGCCGCCGTAGCCCGAGGTGCCTGACATATCGACGCCGCTCGATGCGGAAATCTGTTCAAGGTCAGGCTTCCTCGTGATGAGGCGGATAGTGCCGGACATGGCGCCGGCACCGTACAGCGTACCCTGCGGGCCGCGCAGCACCTCGACCCGTTCGAGATCGAAGACCTTCAAATCCGGGTTCTGCGCCTGCAGCGAGATCGGCGTGTCATCGAGGTACACAGTAACCAGCGGGCGGTCCTGCACGTCGGTGTAGTCTATGCCGCTTGTGGTGATGCCACGAATGTCGATCTTGTTGATGCCGGGACCGAGCTGTTGAAGGTTGAGGGACGGCACCATGCGCGAGTAGTCCTCCATGCCGCTGAGACCGAACGTTTCCAGGCTTTGCGGCGTGACCGCGGAAATCGCCATGGGGATGTCTTGGATGTTCTGCTCGCCCTGGCGGCTCGAGGTCACCACGATCTGTTCGAGCTGAGACTGGCTCGTCTGAGTTTGTGCGGCGGGCGCTTGCTGCGCCACGGCTTCAGGCGGCGGTGCAAAGCTCCAGGCGGCTAAGCTCAAGGCGGTGAAGGCGGCCGCGCCGCGACTTGTTCGGTTGCCCCGATTCTGAACTTCCATCGCGATCTCCTTATTGCTGAAGATTCTTGACGACGTCCCCGATGCTCGGCGGCCTTATGCGCCGATCACTTCTCGCACGCCGCGTCGCGTGTCGATCGGCTCGGGCAGAGCCGCATCCCCTCGAGCGTCAGTATCACCGCGAAACTCAGTGCGCCCAAGCAAGAAAATGCATCGCGCCATCGAAAAAAAGCATTGGATTGTGTAGGACACCGCGTCCAAGTAGCGACACCGCGCACGGAGGCTTCTAAAAGGCATGCGCAGGTCGCGCGTTTATGTCTTCGCCAGCGTGAACTGGAACGCGCAGTTATCCGCAGGGGGCAGGCCGAGCGTCAACCATACGTAAGGGTAGTGCTCTGTCCGATCTCGATAAGATAACCGTCAGGATCACGGATGTAGCAGCGCCACTCGCCATACTTCTCCAACGGCTCCGTGAAGAACTCGGCCCCTCGACTTTTCCATAGTTCATAGCACGCTTGAATATCCGCAACTCGGATATTCATAAAGCTGTTGATGTGATTCGGGTCGGGAACGCTGAGCGTTACCGTCGGCTTGTCCGGTGTCGGGCCGCCCCCGACGTTCAAAATCATCCAGATATTCGCGAGCTGAAGGTACGCAGGCGCGTTGCCGTCACCCAAGCTCAGAATGCGAGCGTCGAAGATCGTTTCGTAGTAGCGAGCCGATCGCTCGATGTTGGCGACGGTGAGAAAATGCGCGATGCTGATCCCCTCGTGCGGGGGCATCTCATAGCTCTTCTGCTCGATTTGTACGCTGTTCATTGACAACTCCTTTTCAGATACCGAGCCCAGCGGTGATTAAATACCTTAAATGGGTCGTATGACACCCCAATTTTGTCGTCTCTCGAAGAGACGGTCGTCTATCGATTCCACATTGCACTGCGGCATGTGAGTCCGAAGGTCTGGTGCCAGGTGGAGCTGACAGGCGGCAGCTCGTTGGCCGACCTGCAACGTGTCATCCAGATGACTTCTAATCGACCGCAGACTTGAGACGCAGCGCGTTGGCAATCACCGAGACGGAAGAGAGGCTCATGGCAAGCGCTGCAATGAGCGGACTTAACGACCAGCCGGTGAGCGGATACAGCACGCCGGCCGCGAGCGGAATGCCAAGCGCGTTGTAGCCAAAGGCGAACAGGAGATTTTGGCGAATATTGCCTACCGTGGCCTCGCTCAATTGCCGGGCGCGTACGATCCCCCGCAAATCCCCTTTCAGCAGCGTCACCTGCGCGCTCTCCATGGCGATATCGGTTCCCGTTCCCATCGCAATGCCCACATCGGCGCGCGCCAGGGCGGGTGCGTCGTTGATGCCATCGCCCGCCATCGCGACGCGATGACCGGCTTTCTGAAGAGTGGCAATCACAGCCGCCTTATCCGTGGGGCGCACTTCCGCAATCACGTCGTCGATGGGTAAGTCGGCCGCTACCGCAGTCGCCGTCGTGCGGCTGTCGCCCGTGAGCATGACCAGACGCAGTCCCATGGCCTTCAACGCCTGAAGCGCCGCGGGTGTGGATTCTTTCAGCGGATCACCCACGGCGAGGATACCTGCCAGCTGGGCATCGATGGCAAGGAACATGATGGTTTGCCCGGCGCGACGCAATCGCTCGCTCTGCTCGTGCGCGGAGCCAACGTCCACACCCGTGGTGCGCATCAACAGCGCGTTCCCCAAGGCCAGGCGCTGCTCCTCCCAGGTACCTGTGACCCCTTGACCGGTCACGGAGTCGAAGTGCGTGACCTCAACCGGCGCGACGCCGCGGGCGAGCCCACCGTCAACGATGGCTCGGGCCAACGGATGCTCGCTCAAGCGCTCAAGCCCTGCCGCACAGGCGAGAACGACTTCCTGCGAGAGCTCTCCGAGTGCGATCACTTGGGTAAGCGTGGGCCGCCCCGGGGTGAGCGTTCCGGTCTTGTCGAGCACCAGGGTATCAACGCTGCGCAGTGTCTCGATGGCTTCGGCGTTGCGAAAGAGGACACCCATCTGGGCGCCCCGGCCGCTTGCGACCATGATGGAAATCGGCGTTGCGAGCCCCAGCGCACATGGACAGGCGATAATCAGCACGGAAATTGCGTTTACCAATGCGTAAGCGAAGCGCGGCTCGGGGCCAATGGCCCACCATATAATGAAGGTCACGATCGAGATGCCGATGACCGTGGGAACAAACCACACCGCAACCCGATCCGCCAGTTTTTGCAAGGGCGCGCGCGAGCGTTGCGCCTCGCTCACGAGCGCCACGATTTGCGATAGCAAACTATCGGCTCCCACATGGTCGGCCTCGATCATAAGTGTTCCCGTCTGATTGATCGTTGCGCCCACGACGTGATCACCGACACCCTTCTCAACGGGCATCGGCTCGCCGGTGAGCATCGACTCATCGACGCTCGATTGGCCGCTCACGACGCGGCCATCGACAGGAATCTTCTCACCGGGACAGACTCGAAGCCGATCGCCGACCACCACCGATTCCAGCGGAACGCCTTCCTCTCCACCGTTGGCTGCGAGGCGGTGCGCGGTCTTGGGAGTCAGTCCCACGAGCTTCCGAATCGCAGCGCTCGTGCGTCCTCGCGCGGTGAGTTCCAGCCATTCGCCCAGGAGCACTAGCGCCACGATCACCGCGGCCACCTCGAAATACACGCCGACCATTCCGTGCGCATCGCGCATCGTCGCGGGGAATTGAGCCGGAAAGAATGTCGCTACCAGGCTGTACGTAAACGCCACCATCACGCCGAGCCCAATCAGCGTGTACATATTGGGCGCACGGTGTGCCACGCCCAGCCAGCCGCGGCGGTAGTACGGAACGGCGGCCCATAGCACCACGGGTGCACTCAACACCAGTTCCAGTGTCCGTAGCGTCCAGGCCGCAGTCGAATCGAGCGCCCAACCCAGGAGGTGGGGCGCCATTGCAATCAGCATGACCGGAATGGCGAGCGTCGTCGCCATCCAGAACCTTCGGCGAACGCTTCGGATTTCGCCGTCATCCTCGGCCTCGGTCGGCATCAAAGGCTCGAGCGCCATGCCGCACTTCGGACAATGGCCTGGCCCGATCTGGCGGATTTCGGGATGCATGGGGCAGGTGTAAATCGTACCCGCCGCGACGGATGCGGTATCGGTGCTGCGCGCCGATGGGTGCGGTAGTGGCGACTGGCCGGCCGGATGAATGCCTAGATGATAGTGTCGCTTCACTTCTCGTCCTCCTCGGTCAGCGCCGCGGTATCAGGAGCCCGTTACGCGGGACCTTGGTCCAGAGTCAAGCATTGGGCCGTTAACACAGGTCGCAAGGTCCATTCAGCGCGGCGTGCGCCAACGTACAGACGCGCGCGGGATGGGCGTCTAATGTCCAATCGGCGTTTTCTGCCACGTGGACGTCCGCCACGCGCGCTGCAGCGCAGTTGTCATTTTCGAACCCGGAGATCGCAATGCCCACGAGCATCGATCGACTGTCCCTGGGGGCCATTCCGTGAGGCTCGGGCGCTAGGCCCTGCGTGAGAGCCCGTGAGCGCAACGGTTATAGCCGCGCAAGGGCTCAGCAGCGCGGACGCCCGCGAGCTTCTATCTAGATACGGTCCTAATTCGATTGCCGATGTTGAGATGCGGCCGATCCGGCGGCTGCTTGGGAAATTCTGGGCGCCCGTTCCCTGGCTGCTCGAGGCGACGGTGCTCCTCGAAGTGGTGCTCGGCAAATACATCGAGGCGGGGGTCATCCTGGCATTGCTGATATTCAATGCCGCCATCGGCTATTTCCAGGAAAGCCGCGCTCAGGCGACTCTGGCAGCGCTCAAGTCGCGTCTGTCGCTGACCGCTTCGGTACTGCGCGACCAGGCGTGGATGACAATACCGGCCGCCGAACTCGTGCCAGGTGATGTCGTCAAGCTCTCGCTCGGCGGCGTGGTGGCGGCGGATGTGCGCATTTCGGACGGCGACGTCCTGCTCGACCAATCGATGCTGACGGGCGAATCGATACCGATCGATGCCGGTGCGGGCACGCAAGCCTATGCGGGCGCGCTCATTCGGCGCGGAGAGGCGACCGCGCAGGTGACCGCGACAGGCGAGAAGACCAAGTTCGGGCGCACCGCCGATCTCATCCGCGGCGCCCACGTGGTGAGCTCTCAGCAGACGGCGGTGTTTCGCGTAGTCCGGAATCTTGCCGTATGCAATGGGAGCCTCATTCTATGCATGCTCGCGTACGCTTATTGGGCGAGGATGCCGTCGGCCGAAGTGCTTTCGCTCGCGCTCACGGCGGTGTTGGCCTCGATTCCGGTGGCGCTGCCGGCGACATTCACGTTGGCAGCTGCCCTCGGCGCGCGCGCCCTCGCCAAAGTGGGTGTATTGCCCACCCGTCTTTCGGCGGTCGATGAGGCGGCTTCGATGGATGTCTTGTGCGCGGACAAGACCGGTACGTTGACCCTTAATCAACTCGAGGTGACCTCGATTTGTCCCTTGGACGGGTTAAGCGACGCTCACCGTACTGGCCATGGCCGCCATCGCAAGCTCTGAAGGCGGCCAGGACCCGGTGGATCGGGCCATTCGAGCGCGCGCCGCGAAGGCAAATCCCGGCGCCGAGGTCAAGCAAGACTCGTTCTTGCCTTTGACCCCGCCACGAAGCGCTCGGAGGCGACCTACCGACTTGCCGAAGGCGCGACTCAACGCGTCGTCAAAGGCGCCTTCTCCGCCGTCGCGCTCCTGGTGCCGCCATCGCGGGCCGGAGAAGCGGCGACGGCCGAAGCGGCTGCGCAGTCGCTCGAGGCCAAGGGGCTTCGGGTTCTCGCCGTCGCGGCGGGTGCCCCGACGGCGTTGAAGCTCGTCGGCCTCATCGCCTTGAGCGATCCGCCACGTGCGGACTCCGCCACGCTGATCCAGGAGCTCACGCAACTCGGCGTTCGGACGGTCATGGTCACCGTCTGCGCGGGCATCTTGCCCGAGGACAAATACAAGATCGTGCGGGCCTTTCAAGCCGGGAAACATATCGTCGGCATGTGCGGGGACGGCGCCAACGATGCGCCAGCGCTGCGCCAGGCGCATCTCGGCATCGCCGTATCGAGCGCCACGGATATCGCTAAAGCGGCGGCGGGCATCGTGCTGACGACGCCAGGCCTTGCGGGAATCGTCGCGACCGTGAAGGAAGGCCGATTGATATTTCAGCGCATCCTCACCTATACCCTCAATTCGATCACCAAGAAGATGGCGCAGGTGCTGTTCTTGGGTGTGGGCCTCATCATGACGGGCCACGCGATCTTGACCCCGCTGCTGATGGTGATGGTGATGACCATCGGCGATTTTCTCGGCATGTCGCTGACCACCGACCGCGTGCGGCCTTCAACGCTCCCCAATGCCTGGAAGATCCGCAGCCTCACGCTCGCCGGACTCATGATGGGCGCGGGCGAGCTGCTATTTTGCTCAGCCGTATTGGCGTTCGGCGACTTCTACCTGCACCTGAGCTTGCGGGCGCTGCAAACGCTGGCTTTTGTTCTCATTGTCTTTGGGAATCAGGCGACTACTTACAACAATCGAGAGCGGCGGCACCTGTGGTCGTCGTGGCCAGGCAGATGGGTCATGATCTCCTCAGGCGCGGATATTGCCGCTGCCACTGTGCTCGCCGTAGTTGGCATCGCCATGCAGCCGTTGCCGGTGGCCTTGGTGGCCGGGTCGCTCGCCGCCGCCGCGGCCTTTGCGCTCGCTCTCGATGTCTTGAAGGTGCCGGTCTTTCGACACTTGAATATCGCGTAGGGTGCGCGACTTCATCCCACTAGCGTTAGGCAAAAGCCTTAGGGCGTTAAGGGGTGCTAATACCATCCGAGTCGTGGACCGCACATACAAGCGGCGTGGGAGCGAGGATACTGAAATGTGCACAATAATCGTCGTGCAGAGCGCAATCAGACATGGGATGTCGCAATCAAGTGAGCAAACCGGTCAATGTCCTAATCATCGAAGACGTCGAAGCCGACGCGCGGTCGGTCATGGAAAGTCTTCGAAACTCCGGGTTCGAGGTAACGTACCGTTGCGTTCGAGATGGCGCAGAGTTTGGAATGGCGCTCGCCTGCGAGCATTGGGACGCCGTCATCGCGAACCTGGAAATGCCCGGATTGCCAGGCTTCGATGCGCTGCGGATATTCCTTTCTACGGACTCGGATATCCCGTTTATTCTGATATCGAATACCTACATCGAGAAAATCGCTGTCAGTGGCATCAAGGCTGGCGCGAACGACTACGTCACCAAGGACTGCATAGCTCGGCTCGCACCGGTATTGGCGCGTGAACTGGGAGAAACCCAATCGCGTGCGGCCCATCGACAGTCAAGGCGCGATCTGATCGAGAGTGAGAAGCGATTTCGCAGTTTGACTGCATTGTCGTCGGACTGGTACTGGGAGCAGGATGAGCAGCTACGCTTCACCTACGTGTCGGCGAGTCTCCGAGACAAATATAGTGAAGCGCTCGAATCGTGGGCCGGCAAGACTCGTTGGGAGCTTCCGTATCGCAATGCCGACTGGACGGATCACCGGGCGACGGTTGAGGCCCGCAAGCCCTTCTATGATGTCGAATTGCAACCCTTCAGGCACGACGGAAGGATTGTCCACGTCAGCGTCAGCGGCGAACCGAAATTAAATGCCCAAGGCGGTTTCCTGGGTTATCGCGGTGTCGGGAAGGATATCACCGAACTTGTCATCGGCGCCGAGGCCTTGCGGCGCTTTCGAACCGCGATGGACGCGGCGGGCGATGCCATCATGCTGGTGAACCGTACTACCATGCGATTCATCGAAGTCAATGCGACAGCCGTGCAAATGCTGGGCTTTACGCGTGCGGAATTGTTGATGATGACTCCCGCAGAAGTGAGCACGACCGCCCCAATTCAAGTCGAACTTGCGTACGATTCCCTGATCGCGGGAGATCGTCAATATGCATACATAGAAACCCAGTTGCGACGCAAGGATGGGTCGTCGTTTCATGTGGCAGTGCGCCAACACGCGCAAAGCGCCGGTGCCGACTGGCTCATTGTCTGGGTAGCTCGTGACGACACCGAACGCAAGGACGCGGAAGGCAAACTGCGACGACTGAATCGCCTATATGCCATGGTGAGTGCCACCAGCACTTTGGTAATGCGGGTACGCGAGCGTGATGGGCTGTTCAGGAGCGCATGCAGAATCGCAGTCGAGCACGGCGAATTTGAGCGGGCCTGGGTCGGCGTGGTGGACGCGAACGACATGATCGTCCCGAAGGCCTCGGCAGGATTTGACGAGAAGGCAATCGCGGCCATCAAAGTGCTTTTCTCATCGAAAGGAGAGGTACGAGAGGGAACCACATTGGCGGCGCGCGCAATCAGGGAGAAAGCCGCCGTAGTATCCAATGACGCGCGTAGCACGGCAGAGCTTGTGGACGGCCTGAGCTGCACGGAATCTTCGATCCATTCTCTGGCATTTCTGCCGTTGATCGTAGCCGACAAGGCGATCGGTGTGTTCGTGCTGTATACAACCCAGCCGGAGTTCTTCGATGCCGACGGGCTTCAGCTTCTCACGGGGCTTGCGGACAATGTGGCGTTCGCGATCGACCACCTCGAGAAACAGGAGCGGCTCGACCATCTCGCCTATTACGATGAGCTTACGGGACTCGCGAATCGACGCCTTTTTCTCGATCGGCTCGCCCAGCACATGCGCGGTGCCGCAAGTAACGGTCGCAAGATGGCGCTGTTGGTCTTTGACTTGGAGAGGTTTAAGAAGATCAATGACAGTCTCGGCCGCTCCGTCGGCGACGCCCTTCTCAAGCTCGTGGCGAAATGGCTGACGGAGAACCTGGGAGACGTCGATGCCCTGGCACGAGTGGATGCCGACCATTTTGCCGTGATTCTGCCCGACGTGACGCATGAAGCCGACGTGGTTCGTTTGCTGGAGGGCGCGATTGCCGCATTCCGGAATCATCAATTTGGCCTGAACGATGTCACTTATCGGATTGCGGCGAAAGTGGGAGTAGCCTTGTTTCCAGACGATGGCGCGGACGCCGACACGTTGTTCAAGAACGCCGAGGCGGCGGTAAAGAAAGCCAAGGCGGGCGGCGATCGCTATTTGTTCTACGCGCAGAGAATGACCGACACCATGGCGGGGAGTCTCGGGCTTGAGAATCGGCTGCGTCAGGCACTTGAGCGAGACGAATTCGTTCTGCACTATCAACCGAAGGTCAACATTGTGAGCGGTGAGCTCACCGGCGCCGAGGCGCTGATTCGCTGGAACGATCCGCAGACCGGCCTGATGCCACCCGGTCACTTCATTCCGATCCTGGAAGAGACTGGATTAATCCAGGAAGTGGGGTGCTGGGCCCTCGGAAAAGCGATGGAGGACTACCAGCGCTGGCGGCATGCGAAATTGCCTGCGGTGCGGATCGCGGTCAACGTGTCGCCGCTGCAACTACGCAGCCGAAACTTTGTGAATGAGATCGAACGGGCGATCAGTACGGCTCCAGGCGCGGCTTCCGGCCTGGAACTGGAATTGACCGAAAGCCTGATCATGGAGAACGTCGCTCACAATATCGTGAGTTTGAGCGCAATCCGCGCGTTGGGCGTTACCATTGCCATCGATGATTTCGGCACCGGCTTCTCTTCGCTCAGTTACTTATCGAAACTTCCCTTAGACACACTCAAGATCGACCGGTCTTTCGTGACCGATATGGTTGCGAGCAGCGATGGCAAAGCTCTGGTGGCAGTGATCATCAATCTTGCGCACGCGCTGAAACTCAACGTTGTGGCAGAAGGCGTCGAAGCCGAGCAACAACTTCGCGAGCTGCGTTTGCTCGGCTGCGACGAAATGCAGGGCTTTCTGTTTGGCGAGCCGGTGCCGGCCGCGATGTTTGAGGAGAAGTACCTGCGCGGGTCCGTCGATTTGATTGCCCGGTTCTCCGGCCATCGCGTCGGCACGCTGCCTCCTTCCGGTGCGGACTGGAGAAAGTAATCACTGAAGTGCACCGGGTTTCGATAACGCCTCATAACCGGAGACGACTTCGAAGAGCTCCTCATCGATGGACTCCTGCCTGATCCGATGGAATTTACGCGTAAGTCCCCGCAGAACGTCGGTGATATTCTCCTCGGCACGTTGCATCGCCGCCAAACGACTGGCATTTTCGCTGGCCAGCGATTGCGCGCAAGCCTGAAACAACAGGACAAAAAGATATTCGCGGACGATCGCCTGCAGTGCGGTCGTGGTTCCACCAATGACCTCCGGTACTGTCGGAGTGAGCCAGCGAAGCGCCGTCAATTCTCGTTGCCAGATCGCATCGAGCGGCAACAGGCGCTTGCTGACGGGTCGGTAACGTGCGGATGCGAGCGGTTGATTGTGATACACATAAATTTCATTGACGTGACTCTCCGTTTGGGCAGTCTCGATGCCGATCAGGATCTGATCCACGAGCGTCAGGATGCCATCGATCGAATGGGGAACGGGTAGGTAAGTCGGCGAGGGCAATCCCGCTTCCGTCACGAGTTCCCGCATGCGATCTCCCGCAACCCAGACACATCGAGTGTCGCCCGGCAATGCGCGGAGTGTGCGAGCGGCGAACTCCATGAGCACTTCGTTGAAGCGCCCGACGAGACCCTGATCCGAACCAAAGAGGATCGCACCCCGGGTGAGGACGCCCGATTGGCCAGGCGCGTGAGCCGTCGAACCCATCTCACGAAGGCACACGGACAAGGCGAGCTCTGCGGTGCGGGCGTAATCCTGCAGGGACTCGACCGACTGTTCGTATTGCGCGATGCTCGACGCGGCGAGCGCCTTCATCGAGCGGACCACGGCGGAAAGATCCTTCGCGCCGTTTATCTTTCGACCGAGGGCTTCTGAGCCGCGACTCACGACTCAACCTGCGCAATCGGTGTAGTCGGGGCGACGGAGTGAAACGGTGCCAGCGTTGACACGGCAATGTCCAGTACGGCCTTCCTATCGATGTCGCTCAAGTGGGATGCCGAGGTCAATCGGTCAACGACCTCCACTGCAAGGTCCGTCGTCGCCCGACACAGCGCGTGCTCAGCGTCGGATACTCGGTCCAGTGGTATCGTGTCAAATAGGCCGGCCGCCAATGCCAGCAATACCGCCAACTGGTCGGTCAGCGATACCGGCCGCGACTCGGGTTGTTTGAGGCATTCACGGATGCGTCGTCCATGCTCGATGATTTTGCGTGTCGAGTCATCCAACCGTGTACCAAATCGCGAGAAAGTCTCCAGTTCCTCAAACTGGGAGTAGGAAAGCTTGAGGTCGCCTGCCACGGCACGATACGCCGCGCGTTGTGCCGCGCCCCCCACGCGAGACACAGATTGACCGACGTCGACTGCCGGCAATACTCCCAGTTCGAATAAGGTGGGCGATAGGTAGATCTGACCGTCCGTGATCGAGATCAGATTCGTCGGAATGTAGGCTGAGATGTCCTGCGCTTCGGTCTCTATGATGGGGAGGGCGGTCAATGAGCCGCCGCCGCGATCCGCGGACAAATGCGTCGCCCGCTCTAGCAGGCGAGAATGAATGTAAAAGATGTCCCCCGGATACGCCTCCCGTCCCGGCGGCCGGCGCAGCAATAGAGAGAGTTCACGGTAGCTTCGCGCGTGATGGGTGAGATCATCGTAGACAATCAGCACGTCACGCCCGGCTTCCATGAAGAACTCGGCAATGCTCGTGGCAGCGTAGGGCGCGATATAGCTAAGACCGGGAGCTTCGTTGCCTTCGGCCACTACGACGATGCAGTAATCCATGGCGCCGCTCTCGCGCAATTGGGCCACGACCTTGGCGACCGCGGATGCTCTCTGACCGATGGCGCAGTACACGCAGAGCACGTTCTTGCCGCGCTGGTTCAAGATTGAGTCAACGGCAATGGCGGTTTTGCCTGTTTGCCGATCGCCGAGAATCAATTCGCGCTGCCCGCGGCCTATCGGGATCATTGCATCGACGACGGTCAGGCCCGTCTGTAATGGGACAACCACGGCGGCCCGATCCATGATCGGTGGCGCCGGACGCTCGACAGGGCGTCGTTCCGTCCCTACGAGGGCGCCCTGATCATCCAGCGGTTTACCGAGGGGATCAATCACTCGTCCGAGCAGCCCCTCGCCGACAGCCACATCCATCACACGACCGGTCCGAGCGACCTGATCTCCGACTTGAATGGTTTGGCAGTCCCCCAGAAGAATGACGCTGACTTCCGTTTGATCGACGTTGAAGGCGATTCCGTAGGTACCGCTGGGAAATCGAACTAATTCCTCGAATCCCACCTCCGGTAGCCCCGAAACGGTCGCGATCCCGGTGGACACCCGGGTGACCAGCCCCACCTCATGCGGCACGAGTTCCGGTACGAATGTCTCTCGGGCTTCCCGGAGCGCTGCAAATGTGCGTTCAAGGGCGAGGTACGCGGGGGTAGGCGCCGTGCTCAAGGTACCGCGCCTGACGGCTTGATTTGAGCGTTTAGGAGGACTTGCGCCTTCTCTTCGAGTGCCGCCAGGTATCCCGCGATGCTCCAAGAGAGCTTTTGACCGCCCGCTGTCAATTCGATGCCGCAAATGCCGTCCGGCGCGGTCTCGAACGCCAGGCGGATATCCGCGGCAAACGTTTCGTTGAGCGCATTTTGTATGGCCGCTTTCTCTTGCGCCGCCAAGGCGAAGCGGCTGCGCACCACCGCTGCGGCATGCGGCGCCCTTAGCGCAACGTCGAGCAACTGCTTCGCATCTGGTTTCATCTCCCGCAAGCGGCGCGTGAATATCTCCCCCAGCCGTTCCTCCAGTGTCATGGATGCGAGGTCGCTAAGGGCCCGGCGTGCCACATCAAAGACTTCGGTGGCCGCCAACCGCATCATTTGATCCATGAGCGCCGTGGCGTCGTTGCGCGCAGCGGCGCGCTGCCCGGATAGCAGGTCGTTCGCCGCCTTGCGGGCGTCGTCCAATAGCCGTTCGTGCTCTGCTTTGATCTCGAGCGCGGCCTTCGCCATCAATGCGTCGCGGTCTTGGTCGAATTTCCGATTTTTATCGTCAAATTCATCGTGCGACTTTCGCGCTTGGGCCTCTCGATCACCGGCCGCGGCCAATTCTGTCGCAATGCGCTTTTCCCGGGCATCGATGGCGTTCAGAATGGGTTTGTAAAGAAAGCGCTTGAGCAACCACACCAAGATGATGAAGTTCACCGCTTGCGCACCCACCGTGAACCAATCAATCAGCATGGCTCATTTCCCCGGCACTTGGGCGATGACATGCGTCCAGAACGGATTGGCGAATATGAGGATCATGGATACGACGAAGGAGTAGATGGCCAGTGACTCGATCATCGCCAGGCCCACAAACAAGGTTCGAGTGATCGTGGCCGAGGCGTCCGGCTGCTGGGCCAGCGAACTGAGGGCCACCGCCACGGCTCGTCCTTCCCCTAAGGCAGGACCCACGCAGCCCACTCCAATGGTAAAGCCGGCGGTGACAATCGATGCGATCGCAATCCAGGTGCTGCTATCCATGTGAAATCTCTCTTGTGCGGGTACGGGTGGCGGCCGCGATGTAAACCCCGGCCAGAATGCTGAAAATGTAGGCTTGGACCATTCCGGTGAGAAGGCCGAGCGCCAGCATCACGAGCGGAAACAGCAACGGCGTGATCGTCAGCAAGATGCCAATGATCATCACGCCGCTCATCATGTTGCCGAACAAGCGCACGGCGAGAGCCAGAGTGCGCGAGAGTTCACTGATGATGTTGAACGGCAGCATGAGGATGGTGGGTTCGGTGTAGGTTTTCAGGTATCCCCCCACGCCATGTTCCACGATTCCGAAGAACGGCACGGCGAGAAAGACGCACGCGGCGAGCGCCGCCGTCGTCGACAGAGAGCCCGTCGGGGGTTCGAAGCCTGGAATCATCGTGCACAAGCTCGACATCGCGATGAACAGGAACAGAGTGCCCAAAAACGGTAAGTACTTTTCGGCGTGGTTCAAGCCTACTTCTTTGATTTGCGCTTCGATCGTGGTCACGATGATCTCGAGCGCACCTTGCCACCGTGAAATGGGGCCTTCGGTTGCCAGCGTGCGGGTAATGAACTTGGCCCCAATCGCCATGACGATCATCATGACCCAGGTGGTCACGATGGTTCCGTTGAGATCGAAGAAGCCGTGATGCCACAATACTTGTTGATCCGAACTCAAATTCATGATGCCGCCTTACTTAGCGGCGGCGCTATCGTCCCTTTTGGTCTTGACCTGAGGCGCTGGATGGCAGTGCGCGCCATCAGGAATCCGAGCAGACAGGACAGTGCGCGGCGCCAATCTCCCTGCGAAACCCAGTAAAAGGCAGCCATCACCACCATGGTTCGGAGCAGCAGACTCCCGAGGAACCACACTGCGGGGGAATTTGACGCGAAAGCGCGGCCAATCGTCCACCAAAGACCTCCGAAATAGAACACTCCAAGCGGCAGCCCGCAGACAAACGCCGCGCCCATCATCACGATCTCCCTAGGGGTCATCGGTGGGCTCCTGGTGAATAGCCGCGTTTTGATCGGAAATCCAATGCCACGCGTTGGCACACCCCAAAATGAGCCCCGCGACCAGTAAGGCGAGAGTCCAAGAATGAGCACCCGGATGATGCCGATCCAGCCACAGCCCAAGCATCGCACCGAGCAATGTCGGCACAGTCACTGACCAACCGATCACACCGAACATGCCAAGTCCGAACCACGGGCGTGGGGTGCCCGCACGCTGAGCCTTCAGTTTTCGAGCCGCTTTGATCTCGATTTGCCGGCTGAATGGTGGCTCGCTATCGCCCATGTTGGAATTCCGCAAATCGACCGAGGAGGGCGCTTTCCATCCTGGCAACGGCCGCGCGAACGTCGCGCTCCTGGCGATCGAGCGATAAATACTCACGCTTTACGGTTTCGTGTAGTTCGCTCAACGTCGTGCCTTGGATGGCTTGCCGCACCGATACCATGACATCCGCGCCGCTTTTGACCAGCACTCCTTGATCCACCGCGAGATAGGCAGTGTGATCGCCCAGCGTATACTCCAAAACGCCCGGCACCAGCGCCGCGACGCAATCGAGCCGGTGAGGAAGTAGTCCAAACGATCCTTCACGAGTCTCGGCGACGATGCGGGAAACTCGTTCCAGGTTGAGGAAGATCCGAGACGGGAGAAGAACCTTAAGATTCATGGACTGTCGCGCTTGGGCGCTCTGGTGCTGCGTCCGGTCGGCGCGCCTCGCCGATTGCACCAATCATGTACAGGGCGCTTTCCGGATAATCCTTGAATTCATCGGCAAGAATCCGCTCGCAGCCATCGAGCGAATCGCCCAAGCTCACCAACTTGCCTTTGATGCCCGTAAATTGCTCGGTCGCAAAGAAGGGTTGCGTCAGAAACCGCTCCAGACGCCGCGCGCGGGCGACCGCCTTACGGTCCTCCGGCGAGAGCTGCTCGAGACCCAGCATCGCGATCACATCCTTGAGCTCCTCGTACTGAGCCAGGTTGCGGCGGATCTGTTGCGCCACCGCATAGTGCCGGTTGCCGACAATGCCGGGTGTGGCCATCTTGGAACTGGATTGCAGCAGATCGATCGCGGGATACAACCCTTCGCTTGCCCGTTTGCGCGACAACACGATGGAGGCTGACAAATGCGAAAACACGTGTACGGCCGCCGGATCGGTCAAATCATCCGCCGGTACGTAAACCGCTTGAATGGAGGTGATCGCACCCGCACCGGTGTTGGCGATGCGCTCTTCCAGGGCGGATAGTTCCGTACTCATGGTCGGTTGATAACCCAACTGAGAGGGCATTTGCCCCATCAGCCCCGACACTTCCATGCCGGCCTGGATGAACCGGAATATGTTGTCGATCAACAGCAGTACGTCCCGGTGCTCATCGTCTCGAAAGTACTCGGCCATCGTCAGTGCCGTCTGGCCCACGCGAAAGCGGCTGCCGGGAGGCTCGTTCATCTGCCCGAATACCATGACCATGTCTTTGAGCACGCCGGCAGCCTTCATGTCACGGTACAGCTCTTCCCCTTCACGGCAGCGCTCGCCGATACCGCAGAAAATGCTGACGCCTTGCCGATGGCCGATCATGTTGTGGATCATTTCGGTGAGGAGCACGGTCTTGCCGACACCGGCTCCGCCAAACAAGCCGGCCTTGCCGCCGCGCTCGAGTGGCACCAATACATCGATGGCCTTGATGCCGGTCTCGAAGACTTCTGAGCGGGTTGAGCGTTCCGACAACGGCGGGGGTGCTCGATGGATGCTGCGCCACTCGACATCTTCAGGGTCCGGTTGGCGGTCGATGGCGTGACCAAACACATCGAACATGCGCGAAATAATGTTCTTGCCCACCGGCGCTCGCAGCGGCATCCCGGTATCCTCGACCGGCATTCCTCGGCATACCCCTTGAGTCGGAGTCAGGGCGATGCCGCGCACGTGTTTGGCATCTACCTGCGTCATCACCTCGATGACGATCTGCCCACTTGTCCCGGTGTGCAGCACCGAGGAAATCAAGGGTAGGCGGCTCTCAAAATGAACATCGACGACACTACCGCGCACGGCCGTCACGCTGCCGCGATTCGGCGGCTTGACCTCATCCGTCATGCGCGGTCTCCAACTCCGCCCGCGGCCTGATCGTTTTTGCGTTTTTGACGTTGCCAGGCCACTGCCAGTGGCGAATTTCCGGCATGTCTTCGCCGTGCTGATCGATGTACAGCTTGTGCTCGATAAGCTTGTCCTGGACCATTTGCTTCAAGTACGCGCCTTCCGCGCGTATCTGCGGCAGCCGATCGAGCACGTCCTGCACCAAATGAAATCGATCGATGTCATTTTGCACCCGCATGTCAAACGGGGTGGTAATCGTGCCCTCTTCCTTGTAGCCACGCACGTGCAAATTTCGATTCGCTCGACGATAGGTGAGCCGGTGAACGAGCTGCGGATAACCGTGGAAGCCGAAAATGATGTGTTTATTGGTGGTGAAAAGCGAATCGTAGTCGGTATCGGAGAGCCCATGGGGGTGCTCGCTCTCCGATTGCAGCCTCATGAGGTCAACGACGTTGACGACGCGAATCTTGAGGGCGGGCAAATGCTCACGCAGCATCGACACCGCCGCCAACACTTCCAGAGTCGGCGTATCGCCGCAGCAGGCCATAACGACATCCGGCTCCGCGCCCTGATCGTTACTCGCCCACTGCCAGATACCGATACCCTCGGTGCAGTGCACGACCGCAGCATCCATGCTCAGCCACTGCGGCAGGGCGTGTTTGCCGGCGACCACGACATTGACATAGTGTCGACTGCGCAGGCAATGATCGAAGACCGACAACAGGCAGTTGGCATCGGGCGGCAGATACACGCGAACGATGTCGGCTTTCTTATTGATGACGTGATCGAGAAACCCGGGATCTTGATGCGTGAAGCCGTTGTGATCTTGTTGCCAAACGTGAGAGGTGAGCAAGTAATTGAGCGAGGCTATCTTGCGGCGCCACGGGAGTTCCGAGGTCACTTTAAGCCACTTGGCGTGTTGGCTGAACATCGAATCGACGATACGAATGAAGGCTTCGTAACTATTGAATAAGCCGTGCCGCCCGGTCAGCAGATACCCTTCGAGCCAACCTTCGCATTGGTGCTCACTCAACATGGCGTCCAAGACCCGCCCGCTGGGTGCCAAGAATTCATCGTTCTGTACTTCCCGCGCGTTCCATTGGCGGTCAGTCACTTCAAAGACGGCACCCAGGAGATTCGATAGCGTCTCGTCGGGACCGAAGAGGCGGAAATTGCGATGCAACTGATTGAGTTCGATGACATCCCGCAGAAATTGACCTAAAACCATCGTGTCCTGAGCCATAACGGCGCCCGGTCCGGGAACCGTCACCGCGTGCTCGTGAAAATCCGGCATGCGCAGGTCGCGCAGCAGCATCCCGCCGTTGGCGTGGGGGTTGGCGCCCATTCGCCGGTCCCCTTGGGGGGCGAGCGCGGCGAGTTCTGCGATGAGCTGACCCCGCTCGTCGAACAACTCTTCCGCCTTGTAACTTCTCATCCAGCTTTCAAGTTGAGCGAGGTGCTCCGGATGTTCTGCGTCCACGATGAGCGGCACCTGATGCGATCGGAAGGTACCCTCGACTTTTAGGCCATCAACGACTTTGGGTCCCGTCCAACCTTTCGGTGAGCGCAGCACGATCATCGGCCAGCGCGGCCGGGTACCATCGTTATTCGTGCGCGCATTTGTTCGAATACGCTGAATTTCCACGATCGCCTTGTCAAGAGTGCCTGCCATCAATTCGTGCATGGCCTGCGGCTCATCGCCCTCGACGAAGTAGGGCGTCCAACCGCAACCTCGGAAGAACTGCTCGAGCTCTTCGTGTTCGATGCGCGCGAGCACCGCTGGATTGCTGATCTTAAAACCATTCAGGTGCAAAATCGGCAATACCGCGCCGTCCGTGATGGGGTTTAGGAATTTATTGGACTGCCAGGCGGTGGCCAACGGCCCTGTCTCGGCTTCTCCATCGCCGACGACGCAAGCGACAATCAATTCGGGATTGTCAAACGCCGCGCCGAATGCGTGGCTCAGTGAATAACCCAACTCACCGCCCTCGTGAATAGACCCGGGCGTCGTGGGCGCCACGTGACTGGATATTCCGCCGGGAAAGGAAAATTGCTTGAAGAGCCTCTTTAGGCCCGCTTCGTCCTGAGTGATATCGGGGTAAAATTCACTATAAGTGCCTTCGAGGTAGGTATTCCCGACGAGAGCGGGACCACCGTGACCGGGCCCCGCAACGTAGAACATGTCCAGATCGTACTCGTTGATAACCCGATTGAGATGCACGTAGATGAAGTTCTGCCCCGGTGTCGTTCCCCAGTGACCGACAACCAATGGCTTCACGTCGGATTGTTTCAGTGGCCGCTTCAACAGCGGATTGTCGTAGAGATAGATTTGTCCCACCGAAAGATAATTCGCCGCGCGCCAATACGCATTCATGCGAGTAAGGAGGTCGGGCGTCAGCACGTTGGATTGCATACGGTAAGGTTCTCACTTGGAAGCAAAAAGGGTAGGTGGGTCCGGCCGGGCCCGCGCTGCCAGAAAAGGGGTGACGACAATTGCTGCTTGTTACCTCTGGCGTGCGCACTCGACAACGCTTAGGGTAACGGCTGCAAGTGACCAAGTCTGTACGCTGCCGCGCACATGGAGCGCTATACTCAAAATATCAACCGCGACATTGATCGGGAGCGCCGCTAATGAATTGGTTTACATCATGATGATGCACCGAATCAACGGACGCTGGGCAGCGCCGAAAATCGCCCCATTCTCCGGCCACGGGTATGACCAAAATGCCGTGGTATCGCCGGACGGCTCATTCTTGATCTTCGATTCGGACCGGCCGATCAGCAAAACTGGCAACTCACTGGTCCAGACTTTTTTCGGAAAGCCGAACCCGGGGAGCAACTTGTGGAGAGTGGATCGCAAGGGCGCCGGTTGGGGCGAACCAGTATGGCTGGGGGCTGCCGTCAATGACAGCGCGTTTATCGATTTTCCCAGCATCGTGCACGACGGCAGTTTATACTTCCTGCGTTGGGATCAAGGAGCGGTACATATCTTCCGCTCGCAATATGAAAGTGGAAAGTATCTCCAGCCTCAGCGTGTCGCGCTTGGCGATCCGGCGGTCACCACCCACGATCCGGCGGTCGCACCGGATGAATCATTCATCGTTTTCGACTACGGCAAAGTGAAGAACGGTCTGGGACGTCTCTGTATAGCCTTCCGCGAAGGCGACCATTGGAGCAAGCCGCTGGATTTAGGTGACGACATCAATCGCGACATCCCGTGGGGTCCGCACCTGAGCGCCGACCATCACACAGTGCTTTTCACCGGCGCGACACATATCTGGAGTTTCTCGCTGGTGCCTTGGCTCCCTGGGAGTAGCCCTGATGGCGCGGTGCGGTGAGTGCAGGCAACGGATTTTTTCTGAGGCCGGTGCTCGAGAATCATTGCGGTAGATCGCGAACGCGGCTACTCAGTTGGACCGCAAGGGTCGTTCAGACTGATGCCGTGTCGTGCCTTGCTCTGTTTCTCGCCTGAACAAACGCCTTGACGGATCGCGAAATGTCTTCGGAAGTAGTGGCCCATGAACATACGCTAATTCGGACGACTGCTCGTTGCCACCACTTTGCGCCTCCGACCCAGCACTCCCCGGACTCTTGCACGTACTCAATCGTCTTATTTGTTGTCACGTCATTCTCGCAAGCTACGAGAACCTGATTAAAGACGACGTCATTTAGAATCTCGAAGTCTTCGGCGCGGAGCTCGCTAGCCATCTGAACTGCGCGCGCGTGAAGCCCCGAAACAAGTTCATCGATGCCACTTTGGCCGAGGTACTTGAGCGTCGCCCAAAGTTCCGCCGCTCGCGCTCGGCGCGACATTTCCGGGGTATAAAGCATACCGTCCCGATTTTCGCTGTAGCCGATGTATGACCCAGAGGCCTGGAGCGCAGCCACGAGCGATGCTTTGTCCCGGCACAGAATAATGCCACTGTCGTACGGTGTATTCAGCGTCTTATGGCCGTCGACCGACCAAGAGGTCGCTGCCTCAATCCCGCGCGTCAAATGAGATAGCGTGGAACATGCCGCTGCCCAGAGCCCGAAGGCCCCGTCGATATGAATCCAAGCGCCTACGGCATTGGCGCGGCCGCAGAGTATTTCAAAGGCGTCAAACGAACCTGAATTGACGTTGCCCGCCTGCAAAATCAATATTGTAGTCTCGTCGAGCTCGGGGACCTGGTCTGGAATGATTCTGCCCTGATCGTCGACATCGACCCACTCGATATTCTCGACTCCCATTCCGAGCACCGCGACGGCTTTGACGACCGTTCCGTGCGCGTGCCTACCCGTAACGACGCGGATACGCGGTGCATTGCGAAAGCCTTTCTCATTGATATCCCATCCTTGGTTCTGGAATGCGCGATATCGCCCAGCCGCTAGTCCGCAAAGGATCGCACTTGATGAGCCACTGACGAAACCTGCCGCGGTTTCGGGCGGGAGCCCAAAGATGGCTCGGAGCCATGCTTCGCAAACCTCCTCGAGCTTTGAATTGACTGGCGAGGATTTGAAAAGAGCTGAATTCTGATCCCAAAAGTCAGCAAGCCATCTCGCTCCAAGCGCAGCAGGAATCGCACCTCCGTTGACGAGGCCGAAATATCGTCCTCCCGTCGATGCCACCGTCGCAGGCGACCCGAAGGCATGGAGGGCCCGAATAATCTCCGGGCCGTCTCCAGTCGACTGTGGAAGATCTTCCGCGAAATGTTCAAGGGCGCTGAGTGCCGCTTTCGCAGGAAACGCACGTCGGCTAAATGTACCCTCTGCATAGTCGTAGGCGCTCAGTTTTGCCGCTTCGAAGATCTCCTTCCCCAATAGCTCACGAAACATCTTATTCTGAAGACTGCTTGTCATTCGTATCCCCAACCAGGTGTTAGACCGACTTGTCAGGAGCTAGTCTATGCCTACACCAGCCGCCATTTACCCGCGATCACAAAGTTACTTGGAAATTAAAGAAAAAATTCAAGTCGTGCCCTATTCCAGGTTGCGTTACGAAGCTGGGGTTATTGGTATACGTGAATCCAGGGTGTATGTAGGTGCCGTGCGCAACTTTATAAGCGTACGAGATGGTCTCCGAAGTGGTAGTGTTTGCCGGCGCGAAAGCTCCCGCACTGATTTCGGTCAGACGCGCGTCTTGGCTGAATGTTGTAGTCGAAATGATTATCGAGAACTGATCGAACGGGTGGCTCGCGAACGGCCCATCATTATAGATCCTGGCTTCATAGTAGCGCTGAAAGACATTCACGTCAGCGGGGTTATCCATATAAGTGAATCCCGCATACCATCCTCGAAACGGAAGCTGTGAATCGGGTTGGCTTATTTGTTGGTCTCCCAACAAAAAGACATCGTGATTATGACTCGTGCCACCCGTGTCGAAATTGGCGTACTCACTCCAGTTATAAAGGCCGCCGACTCGAAAATCGCTGGATAGCGCACTCTCTGACGACGGACGTTTAAAGCCGAATTGGTTGATCACAAGCGTGTGCGCCGAGGGTTCGTCGAAGCGGAAGCCGGATTTGTTGATCACGCTGAAGTCCTCCACAATACCCAGCGGAGACAGGCTGCGCTGTACGCCGATCTTGTCATACCAATTTTGATCGAAATGGTATGTTATGTTGAGGCCCGGAGCCGTGCCCGGTTGCTGCCCGAGGCCGGCCTCGACGGGTAGAATGCCTGCCGGCCCGAATCCTCCGGTTTGCGCGTTTCCGCCCACGTAGGTATCGACAAACGCGAGATCATTCGCCAGAAAGCCTGCGGACAGATCGAGTTTCCCATGGAAAAATGAGTCAAAGAAGGAAAGTTCTATGACGCGGCAGCCTTTAGCCCAGACGCTGAGGTCGCTGGACGCAGCACACCCCCCATCCAGCATGATCTGCGCGCCCTCCAGACCGATGTGCCCCAGGTCATAAGTACCGTAGACCCCGTAAAGTTGAAAATGAGTCTCACGCTGGCCGACATAAGCCTGACCACCATTACTCTCGCGAGGCGCATTCAGCACGTTTTGCCACCATGTACCGGTAATATAAATTGTTCCGGCGATTCCAACGTCTGCCAGGTCCGACCGGACTCCTCCGGCATTCCCGAGCAGTCCGTCGCCGAAATCCGGGGAGAGGCCGCCAGAGCTCTTGACGTCCAGCGCGGAGAATCTCTTGGACTCGGCAGGGTCATACCAGCCACCCGAAGATGGAGAGGGCCCTGAAGGCTGCGTTGCATCGGGAGGGTTCGCATCCGCGGGACCGGGATTGGTTTGCGCAAGTGCAGGTACGAGCAGCCCCGGTGCAAGCAATATCACTGTGGCACAGCACTTGACGGTGAAACCGGAATTCGTTTTCAAACGCGTAAACTCCCTATCTATTTTTTTCAGTTCAACCCAAGAATTACGATCTTCCCGGTGGTTTGTTCAGTCGGCCAAAAGAAGGAGGTCATTCCCGCGGCGACTGCTACCTTCTGTGAGCCGCCGGCGATATAGGTGATCACGCCGCCGCCAATTGCGCCCTCAAGCTTCCGGCGCCAAAGTTGCTTACCGCTACTTGCGTCCACTGCATAGAAGTTCCCTCCTATGTCGCCAAAGAACACGAGACCACCTGCTGTGGGAGTAATGCCGCCCACGAACGGATAGTTGGACTTCAGCCTCCATTTCCACACACCACTGTCGGCGTCGGTCGCATAGAGCCAGCCGGCCCAGTTCTGGTGCGGATCTTGCGCACCCAGGGCATCCAGCGGGTTGAGCACTTCGTTGCCCGTCCAAACAGTTCCGTTTGGAACCGCTTTGACTCTTGAATTACTCACCAGCTTAATCGTCGAGCACCAGTCGGTTTCGCCGGTGAGAATGAGGTTGTTGGGTGCGTCATAGGCCACACCATTCCATTCCGCGCCGCCGACCGTTCCGGGGCAGAAGTGCGTATTGGTGTCCGTGGAAAGCGGTGCCTCGGCATTCTCTATTCGTGTGACCGGGTTCCGATAAAGGAGGCTGTTGGTCGCCAGATCGACGCTGTAGAGGTACCCATTCTTAGGTGCAAATGACAGCAGCTGCCTGCCGGCCCGGGTCGTGATGAGACCCGGGGTATTGGACATGTCCCAGTCATGCCAATCCGTGGGTGCGATTTGAAAGTGGTTTAGGTAGCCTCCGGTTTTCGCATCTAACACTACGACGGAATTGGTATAAAGATTCTCACCTTCACGCAAGCTATTCACAAAATCGGGCGAGGGGTTTCCCACCGGCACATACAGGTGACCGGTGACCGGATCGAGCGTGTAGGAAGTCCAGGTGCCGCCGCCGCTGATCGGCACATCGGGCGCGTTCTTCCAAGTCGTGCTTGCGGCTGCAGGCATCGGCCCCACGGGCCCGCGTGTCAGGTCGGCCCCAGTCTTTGGCACCAGGTAAGTCTCCCAAACAACGTTGCCGGACTGCGCGGAAAGGGCATACACACGACCCTTGACTCCCTTTACGTCGCCGAAGGAAATGCCGATAAAGACGAGTCCGTTCCACGCGATCGGTGCAGCGTCGACCAGCTCTCCCGTCTTGGGGTCTGCAATTGCCGTTTCCCACAGGCGTTTGCCAGTCTTGAAGTCGTATGCCAAGACACGCCCATCCATCGTCCCGCGGAACAGGCGACCGTCCAGGTATGCCGCACCGCGGTTGACGGTGAGCGGAGTCGGCAATGCATACTCTTCGTGCGTGCGCCAATTCTCCCGGCACGTGCTGGGATCGATCGAGAAAGTGTCTTTCACGGTGGTGCCGATCAAAGCCCCGTTGACCATGATCGGGCCGGTCTCGAAACCTTCGTGCAGCTTGGTGTCATAGCTGCACAGCACTTTCAGCCCATTGATGTTCTTGGTATTGATCTCGCTTAGCGGCGAGTATCGCTGGGAAGTGAGCGTCCCGTTGTAACTTGACCAGGTTCCGATATCGGGCGGTTGCGCATCCGCTTGCGGCATTGTGGGAGCCTGGACTGCAACCGGTGAACTCGCGATCGGAGATTCGTTTACTTCCGACATCAACGTGCCGGATGGGTTATGCGCGCTGAGAAAAGTATTCATCACTATGCCCAGCAGGGTTGTTGGCGAGGAGCCGCTGAGAACAATCGACAAGACTGCCAAAACAACCAAGGCTATTGCCGAAAAGAGAATTACACGGCCGCGCTTCTTCATATCCACCCCCATTGAAGGTCAATGCCACCTACGAGCCCTGTCGTAGGTCTCCGATCATTCTTGATAAGGAAACTACTCCCTAAAACCAGTTCCAGGCGGAACCAGCTCCTGACGGCAAGCTCACAGTTTTCAAGTGATAGTCGAAGCTGCCGTTTGTAAAATCACTCAAACTTGAAATACCGCCCGCCGCCGGTGCCGGTGCCGATGGACACGGTCTTGTAGTGCAGGAATTCGTCAATCCCGGCCTTGCCGCCCTCCTTGCCGAATCCGGAAATCCCGATCCCTCCGAAGGGCGCGTACGGACGCATCGCGAAGCCGCCGTTGATGTAAACGCCGCCCGCGTGCAGTCTTTCGGCGATGCGGTGGACGCGTTGCAGGTCGTTCGACTGTATATAGGAGGCGAGGCCATATTCGCTGTTGTTGGCGATGGCGACGGCTTCGTCCTCGTCGTCGAACTTCATCACGACGATGGCGGGGCCGAAGATTTCGACCTGCGAGATCTCATGGTCTGGATCGGCGTCGACAATGATCGTCGGTTCGATGAAATTCCCTTGCGCCAGTTCGCCACCGCAGCGGCCGCCGCCCAACACGAATGTACCGGCCTTGTCCGCGCGGGCGCGGTCGAACATGCCGAGGATGCGGTGGACGGCGGCGGTGTTGATGACCGGCCCGACCATCACGCCGGGCTCCAGCGGGTCTCCGACTTTGAAGCTCGCGATGACTGCCTTTAACTTTTCGACGAACTCGTCATAGACATCGGCATGCACCAACTGTCGTGTGGGTAGCGCACAGCCCTGGCCGGCGAGGATGCCGATCGTGCTGAAGGCCGCGCCTTCGGCGGCTCCCTGCAAGTTGCAGTCGGGAAAGACGAGGTTCGCCGATTTGCCGCCAAGCTCCATGACGCTGGGCTTGATTTCCTCCGCGCAAGCGGCAAGGATTCTGCGCGCGGTAATCGGGCCGCCCGTAAAACTGATCTTCTGCACCTTCTTGTGCCGGACGATGGCTTCGCCGGCTGCGCCGGTTCCGGGAAAGATCGACAACACGCCGTCGGGCACGCCGGCCCGCTTGCACAGCTGGGCAAATAGTTCCGGTGCAAACGGAGTGATTTCAGCCGGCTTGCAGATAACGCAGTTCCCCGCGGCCAAGGCAGCGCAGACCTTCATGGCCAGCGAACCCAGCGGACCGTTCCAGGTAATGATGATACCGACGATGCCGATCGGTTCGGGAACCGTATAGCTGAACTGGGCACGCGTATCGAAGGTGCTCATCAACTCGCCGGTCAGCTTGTCACACCAGCCGGCATAATAGCGGGTCCAACTCGTGGCGACGTCGACCAACACCTCGCCCATGCCCAACGGCGTCCCGCCATCGAGCGCGCCCATACGCGCGAATTCGGCTTTGTTCGCTTCGATCAGGTCGGCGAGGCGGTTAAGAATGTCGCGGCGGGCTTCCGGTGACGTGCGCCGCCAACCCTCCTGAGCCGCCTGAGCTCGCTCCACTGCCTCCGCGACCTCGGCCGGGCCGGCAAGCGGAATTCTCGCCTGCTCGACCAGGTTGACCGGATGGAGATGAGCATGAGATCCGCCCGAACCCGAGACGCGTTGCTCATGGCCGAGGTGCAGATGGACTGGCGGTACGCTGTTCAACTTTCTTCTCCGATATTCTTCGAGGCTTAAGGAAGCGCTTCCAGCGCCTGAAGTTCTGCATCGCAGAATGCACCTCGAGAACTGAAACCTGACACCATAGAACTTCCAGTTCTTGGGTCTTATCGTCCGAAACTTATCCGCCTCTTGAGGGCGACATAGCGAGCGGTCTTTTGCCATTGGATCATTTGCGCTTGTTATTTCTTGTGTGCACAATAGCTTGTGAAGGACCCGCAGAATTATAGAATCGCTACATCCGACGACTCGATCCGGACAGCACATATGGATCCCTTATCCGCAATTTGCTCAGCGCTGAATGTCAAATGCGAGGACCAGGGTGCGTTGTATCTGCCGAACTCATCCTGGGGGTTGCGCTGTCCTGCCGAATCTGGAGTCAGCTTTGGTGCGTGCCTGAGCAATTCGTATTGGCTGGCGGTGGAAAGCGTCGATACCCCGATACACATTCGCGAGGGCGACTGCTACCTGATCAAGAATCGCCACTCTTACTGCATTAGTTCCTCTCCCGAGACGAAAGCCACCGACTGCGATACAGTACTGAAGCGAGGTAACGCCGCAGTCTCGAGACCAATCGACCCCATCCCGCTCCATGCAAAGGAGCACAAAAAAGCGAAGATCGGCGCGCGATTTGTATTCGATCAGGGAAGGACCGGCCCTCTTTTTGATTTGTTGCCGCCTACGCTTCATTTTCGCGCGGACTCGGAGACGGCGCATATCCTGCGCTCGATGTTGAATGTCCTCTCCCATGAGGCCGTGGCGCCGAAATTGGGGGCCACAATGATGACCGACCACCTCGCGCGCATCCTATTTGTTCAGGCATTGCGCACCTACGTCGCGTCGGATGAGCACCCTACCGGGTGGCTCAGTGCGCTTCACGATGAAAAGATCGGCGCCGCGCTGGCCCTGATGCATCGCGACATCTCCCGTCAATGGACCGTAGACGATCTGGCGACCGCAGTCGGCATGTCCCGATCGTCTTTCGCGCTGCGATTTAAAACACTGGTCGGTTTGGCGCCGCTCGATTACTGGCTTCAATGGCGCATGCGTCTTGCCGGACAGTTGCTGCGCAACACCAAGAAGACTGTTGCTTCGGTCGCCTTGGCGTGGGGTTACGAGTCCGAAAGGAGTTTTGGAAAAGCATTCAAGCGCGTCATGGGAGGCGCTCCCACATGGTACCGCAAGAGTTCTCATTGACGGTTTTCACACACCGCACGGTCGGGCAGATGACTTGGGAAATCGTGCGGACCGACAGGTTTCAGATAGGGTATTTTGGGCTATCGGCTGTAGCGATAGCTCCTATCGAGAGACATGGGCTATCTATTCGGATGCTTCCGCACTAGCTTAAGAACTGCTTTGGGTGGCCTTTCGCGACTCGCTGGTCGATTGGTCGTTGCTGGCGAGCGCTATGTGTTTCCGGAAGCGCGATATATGAGTCATTTTGAGACCCACGCACGGTGGTGCATCGTTGTCGCCGACGCGGCCGGCCCAACCCGGCGGGTCCCTGAGCAGAGCCGCTCAAATGGGGTGCCCATTCAATACTGCGGACTGGGAGAGCCCACAACGATGCTACAAAAGGCCCTGCATCGCGCGGTTCGGCTGTCAGCCGCGGCGCGGGTCTTGGCGACTGCAGCGGAGGTACATCGAATGCACTGGCAAGGTGCACTGTGGTGCGTGCGACCCGAGCACCGATTTGTGAGCGACTGTCCCGGGTGGTCTGCGCTCACGACCGCGTCGGCGGTGCTTTGGATTGCCGCGCGCGCGCCGACTGCCTTGGTAACGATATTGCCCGCCCGATGCTATGTGGCCGATGAATGGACCTTGGCTGTTGCGCTTCACCGCGCACTGTATGAACGTCCCTTGGCTGTTGATGACGTCGTCACGTTGGGGATGCCCACGACCGAGTCGGTGATCGATGAAGATTCCCTGACACTGTGCGCGTCGGTCGGCAGGCCGACAGGCACCGTTCCCGAGTCTCGGTCAGATCCCAGGAGTTCGAGCGCGGAAGGATCCGCCCAGCGCGGGGCGCTCATCGCCTCAGGTATCTATATTGGCTACGCAGGCACGCTCGCTATGCAGTTCTACAAATACTGGCCAACGCTCACTCACGAACTGCTACGACAACTGGCGGGTCCGCTCGACAGAGGTGGCGAAAGACGTGTGCCGCGGAGGCTGGCACGGGAGGCATTGCTGGCGGCACCGCGGCAATACTGGGATCGTCCACCGTGGGTTCCCCGGCAAGTATTTCGAGTAAACCCTTGTGGCTGGAGTGGACTGCGCTCGACCCGCGCGATCGAACGAATCGCTTGTCCCAAACGGGAAGCGCCGTCGCTCCACCTCACCCGAATAGACGCATCGCGGCTGCGGGTATCATCCGCCCAATGCTGATGCAGCGGTTGAACGAGCAATGCATTGCCCTGAGCACATATCGTTGTGATCGATAAGTTCAATCGAGAAATATGAGGTTTCAGGGTGGACTGTTAGGCATTAACCTTCGTATCTCATGACTCCATTATTCGTGCCGAGCAGCCAGAACACTGAATGTATTGACGATCGACCGCTTATTGCGCGGATTGTCATTCCGTGGGTCTTCTCCTTACTTGTGGCATGCTGGCTCGTGGGCGGTACCACCGAGAGTCACCGGCCACATAAATGAGCCTTCGCGAGTGCGCCTGGTGGTCTGGGGGCGCTATGATAGTTCATTCATCTCGCCCGGCGCTGATGCTCGACTTCCTGCCCAAGCATGTCGAGTAGGCATGCCTGCTGTCGAAGGGCTGATCGTGAGGTCCGGCCGTACCCACGTATTCCGTGAGCGACCACGGCTATAGGGGGTCTTTGTGGTCGTATTGTTCGGCACCGTTTTTCTTCAAAGACGCAATAACCCTAGATTGCTGACGGTGCGGTTGCTTCAAGACAATTTTGATGTGTGCTGGAAGTGCCAGGCGTGGAGGGTGGGGGAGGCGAGCGAATGATGGATGCTCTTTCGAAATCAAACGCCGCTGAATTCGATGCGGGATTGGACGATGTGTTTACGCGCATTTCTAGTCGTTACGACCGGCTCTGCGATGTGTTTAGCCTCCTAGCGCATCGGTATTGGAAATCCACCATGGCGCGACAGATTGCTCGTGATCGGGGGTCAACCGTGTTGGACGTGGCGTCTGGGACGGGAGACATTGCAATTCGCGTGGCAAGACAAAAATGCGCCAAGGATAAAGTCATCATTGCGGGGGACATTTGTCCTGCGATGCTGGCAATTGCGAAGCGGAAGGCAGGTGATCGAATACTCAAGATGGACTTTCGGCATTTGAATGCGCACCAACTGATCGAAGTTGCCAATTCGTCGGTGGATGCTTACGCGATTTCCTTTGGAATGAAGATTTGCGACCGGGTACTCGTACTCCAAGAGGCTTTTCGCGTGTTGAAGCCCGGGGGACGCATTTATTGCCTGGAGGCCTCGCGGATTCCGGTAGGGTTCATTCATTCGGCCTATCTGCGCTACATGGATTGGTGTTTGCCGCTGATCGCCCGTATCGCGACCGGCGGGGATCGCGGGGCGTATGACTATCTGCTGCGGGGCATTCATGATTTTCCTAACGCGCCATTGCTCGCGCGGGAGATTGAGTCGTTTGGATTTCAGAACGCGTCTTATCGGTACATGACGTTTGGTATAGTGGCTCTGCACGTTGCAACCAAACCGCTGGAGTGCTGACGAGAGGCTGGGAGCGGGCGAAGCACTGATTTTGCCCTCGGGCCATCGCTTTTTGGCGGCGGCAGGCTGTGGCCCTGCCGCGAAGGGTTGGACGGCATAGGGCGCTGACCCATCTACCGCACGATGATCTTCGGAGAACCGCTCCATGTCACAGTTCCGGGAATTCTTCACATTCGAACTGAAGTTCCGCGCCAAAAGCATCTCCACCTACGTCTACTTCGCGCTGTTCTTCTTCCTCTCGTTCCTTTCCATCGCCGCCGAAGGCTTCGTCAATGGGGGGAATGACAAGGTTCTGCTCAACGGTCCCGCTTCCACCAGCTTCGTCTACACCATCTTCACCTTCTTCGGCACGATCGTGATCGCTGCCATCTTCGGCACTTCGATTCTGCGGGACTTTCAGCGCAACACGTACGCGCTTATCTTCACCAAGCCCATCACCAAGTTTGCCTACCTGGGCGGGCGCTGGGCGGGTTCATTCCTCGCGACAGTCGCCGTCTTCTTCGGCCTGGTGCTCGGCGAATGTGCCGGCACGCTTGCCCCCTGGGCCGACCACACGCGTATCGCGCTCGGCCACTTCGGTTGGTATTT
>Ga0208193_1000218_pt1 | contig 37126 bp, 25 predicted proteins | sample June2015DPH_17_2_FD_184716 | JGI IMG/M metagenome (GOLD analysis project Ga0208193, IMG submission 184716) | Peatland microbial communities from SPRUCE experiment site at the Marcell Experimental Forest, Minnesota, USA - June2015DPH_17_10... | ecosystem: Environmental > Terrestrial > Soil >... | reverse complement strand
GCGAGGATGGCACGGCGTTGAGCATCTTCTCCACTGGTCCCAATGGCGAAGGCAGCATCAATTCCACGCTCTGCGATGTCACTACCGCAAACGAGGTTCACCCCTCCCAATCTTCTATCTACAACTGCTAGTATTAAGAACTTGTTGAAATTCGCCTGATTGCGGTGTTTTTCTTGATGCTTGTCATTTCTTCTTGTTCAAAATCTGTTTGAAGTGGGTGTTTGATCTGTGTTTATGGGGGTTTGCGATGCTCAGGGAACATCCCCGAGGCTCGCGCCCTGGGTTCAGGCACACTGCTGGCTGAGACTTCCTTGTCGTTGCGTCATGAGCCTTGGCAACCGCATCAGGCGCGTGGGCACATTGGCGAGATAGTACGCGACAGGGTTCGCGAAAAAAGAATACTTGACGGTGATTTTCTGCGATTACCTGCCGTATTGTTCGACTTCTTGCAACAGCTTTAGTTTGCGTTCCGGGGGCGAGGAGTGCAAGACAGCCGTCTCCGCTGGTCGATGTCGGCGCCGCGCGGAACATGCAGGATCGGAAGACCGCTTGCCTGAACGCCTCGACTGACGGTGCACGGTCAGCGACGACCGACACACGCACGGGGATCAGGGACACACAAAACACTCCAAAACTCACATGTCATTCCCCAAACCACCCACCCATCATGCGTCATCTCGACCGGAGCCGCGCGGCTTCTTGCGTGGCGGAGTGGAGATCCAAGCTGCTCATCCTGACTTTTGATCCAAGAGGGATAAAGTGAATTACAGCCTCCAGGGAAGGACCGCGGCACCGTCGCCCCTCCCGTTGGTTGGCAATCAGTGCTTGCTGAAACGGCCAAAACTAAACTTGACTTGCCTTCTCATGAAAATTGCCGGCAATGAGGAATGTGTGCGTCAGGCACCATGTCGCCTCCGAACCCATTCGAGGCTCACCTCTCCCTACTTCACTAAATGGAATGGTCGGAATTGGGCTGTTCCGTGGTCTGAGTGCAGCGAATATCGAACGACGTACGAGCCGGTGCGGATGGATTCTGTATCAATTGGCAAGGAGAGAAAGGCTTCCGGCCCAATTCGATGCAATGGGACATGCACGGACGTCCAGATGACTTCGGTGTCGTGCAGCAGTTCCACGTCCCAATCGGCTTCCCCGGAAGGGGAAGGCTGCAGCTCGACCTGTAGTTCAAGCAAGCGGGCTGTTGCCGGGACTCTAATTTCTGGCGCAGTGGATGGGCCTCGCGGAACATTGGCCGACAGAAAGGCGACAACAGTGGAGCGTCTGTCTTCGTTGGACGACGTGTTCGATCCGTACGTCTGCGAAGACGCCAGAAGTTGAGAGTTTAGCATCGTGTTCCTGCGATGCTCTCGTATGTATAGAAAACTCGCGAAACAAAGCAAGAGTGCCAGCGCAGGTGAAAGAAGACCGAGAAATTGCCGGGAGCGAAAGGTTAGAGGCGACGATTTTGAATCGGACTGCCTTTCGAGCGCAGACAGGAAAACGCGAAAAGACGTCACCTTTTCCTGTAGTACCGGAGACCGCGCACACTGCGCTTGAAAAGCTTCGTCTTCCACAGCTGCCAGCCGTCTGTATACGAAATCCTCAATGAGCGAATCCTGCTCATCCTGAAGTTCACGGTTCAACTCGTTGCTGGCAAATAGACGCGTGTCCAACTCGGTTGCCAGATTCTCCGGCAATCGGCCGAGCAGGTAATCGCGTAATTGCTGTTGATCCGTATTCATTCCATTCAATGGCGTTCGCTTTGAGAACGCCTCTCCTATTTTCTGTTCTTATCTTGAGCGGCTGTCATGCACTTCTGCAGCCGTTGCCGGGCGAGAAATACGCGCTGCCGCAATGCAATCGGCGAAACGCCCAATGTTTCGGCCAGACTCTTGCGTGCTTTGATCTGATTGTTCCCGGTCGCACAATAGTAGCCTCTAAGCAGGCGGGCCTCGGAAGAAGGTAATTTTTTCAAACACTGCTCCATGAGAACAATCTCTTCCTCGTTACTCAGAGTGGCTGTTGGGGCCGAAACGTTATCGAAAAAAGTGTGGTCGACATTTTGAACCTGATCTTTCCTGCCGCTCTGCTCCTGTGCGACATGTCTCGCAATCCCCAATGCGAAAGCTTCAGCTGAAGCTATCTCAGTATGCTGCGATAGCCGGTAGGCAAGCCTATCCAGAACTTCATCGGCGAGGTCTTCAGGAAAAGCAAGCAGCCTTCGGGAGAAGAAAAAAATGAGCTTGGCACGAAGTTGCTCATAGTGGGCTCCCCCTGGAGGTGTGTCGCCCAATGCAGCAAGCAGCGATGCAAAGCTCTCCCGCGTAATATGACGCTGCCTGGAAACCTTCGCATCACCTTCCGATATGGATTGGCCCTTCGTCATCTACGGTAGAGGTCGCCAGTCTCCAGCAAGTACAAAGCCGGCCCAATAATAGGGCGCGCTCCATTGTGGGTCTTCAGCCATTGCTTTCTGAGCATCATGGAGCGCCGTTGCGGGAGAGTGGGTCTTCTTGAGCGATTGATAAAAGTGCCTCATCCACTCGCTGGTGGCCTGATCGTCGACCTCCCACAGGGTCCCCAAAACCCGCTGCGATCCGGCGGCGAAGAACGCCTGCGTGAGTCCGCGTAGACCCTCGCCGGGCACTCGCTCCCCTAATGCGGTGTTGCATGCACTTAGAACGACCAGGTCTAGTTTCGCGTGTAGATGACGTACGTCGCCATACCACAGGAAATTCCCGGACCCGGCGCCGGCACCGGATATTCGCTCCCGGCCGAGTGTAAGGCCGGACAGTTCGGCATACTGTTGATTCAGGATCGCGTGCATCGCAAAGTGGCCTATGCTGAATTCGTTCCAATTGAGATTCTGCAGCGTTGCCTGGTCGATGGTTGCGCCTGAGAACAACTGCGTCGCCTCGGTTCCCATGGTCGCACGGATCATCATGGCTTCATCTCCGGCAAACGGCAACGAGGAGAACTCCTGCGGATGATTTCGCGCATTGCTCTGAAGGACAGACTGGGCCTCTCCGTCCTGGGTACTGGCAGACGCCGCACCCAACGCAAAAACCGCCAGCCGCATGGGATGGGAAGTGATGGAATTGCTCTCAAGGATCGAGAAGATTGTTGCTGACGGCTCATTCAGGAAAGCGGTGTCGCGGAGAGGTGCTTTCACGCCGTCCGGCAACGCCGCAAATGGTATGGATTCGATCGGCCCATCTGCCACAATGAACACTGTTGCTGTCCCAGGGGCCACAATGCCGCGTGGAAGTAGATTGCGAGACAGTTGAATGCCGAGCTGCCGCAACTGCTCCTCCTGTGCCAATCGCATCGCTGCTCTTTGTTCCGCAGTCCGGCGCGGGTCCGGTGAAACCGCCGTCAGCAGCGCTTTCCGGAAACCCAAACACTGGCGGCTAAGCTCAGATGCAGGCGGCAGACGAAAGCTGCGAATGCCCATGGGAGTAATGCTCCACGCATAGCTTGCCTTCTCCCCGCTCCAGTATTCGACAAGCGTGGCATGGCGATTTGGCAGAGCATTTTCGAGAGCCTCTAGTGTCAGCGAATGAGATGGTGCGCTCGACGTGTCAACCTCGCCGGCGGCCAATATCTCCTGATGCAGTTGATGCTCGGAAACGGTGAGCCGTCCGATGGCCGCTCGTACCGTGTTTGACGCCTGACTTTCTTGCGGCCCGCGCAGCCGCGCGGCAGATGCCTCAAACTGGCGCAGCTTCCGTTCCACATCCTCATATTGCGCCAGAAGCGGCTGCGACGCCACAGCGTGAAACTCTCCATTCGTTGCAGCAACCTGATCGAGCAATGTGCGTGCCCGCGCCCGTTCAGCAATCAGAAACGCCTGCCACTGGTAGCCCTCGTCTGGATGCTCCTTGTCCATCCGCTCCAGAATCTGAATGTCGAGATCGTAATAGGCGTGTTGCGATGCGAAGAAGCTCGTCTTGAGGTCTTGGTTCCGCAACTCACCGCGCGTCGCTTCGATCATCCCCAGCGCCTGTTCGCAATGAGTTTGCCCATCATCGAGCGCTCCACTTTCCAGTGCGGTGCGGGCGAGTCCACCCTCGGCGCGAATCCGGGTGTACACGTCGTTCGCGGCCACGGCCTCCTTGCTGCACGTCGCGTATTGCTCCGCGGCTTCTTTGACGTCGTGCTTCAGCAACGCAAGATCGCCGAGCTGGCAGTGGACCTGTATCTCGCTATCGGTCTGCTGTGCTTTCTTCGCCCTGGCGAGCGCGCTGTTCAGCACCTGCTCCGCATGAACCGCATCATGTTCATAGAGATAGCTATCACCGAGGCCGCTCATGAGAGCGATGCTGCCGCGCTCATATTCGATGCTCCCTGCCAACGCCAGGCCGCGCTCAAAGTATTTGCGTGCCTCCCGCGGAGAACCCTTCACCAGATACAGGTCGCCATAGTTGTTCAGGGTATCGGCTGTGCCGACCGGGTAATCCGTGGTCTTCCAGATTGCGGTTGCCTGGTCGAGCGAGTCCCGCGCGCGGGCAAGATCTCCCAGCGTTATATATAGGTCGGAAAGACCGACCCAGATAGCTGCTTCCATGCGCGGCTCCGGAGGCAGGCGCTTCAATGCCTGCAGCGCTTCGCCATAGGCGCGATAGGCTGCCTCAGAGTCGCCCTCCGTGGAGTAGATGGCTGCCAGTTCCTCCTGGACGAACGCCTGTCGCCGTGCGTCGCCCGCAGCTGCAGCCAGTTCAGCCGCGCGCTTCTCATCGGTGAGGGCTATGTCGGAGTGACCCTCCATCAACTCCACGCGCGCGGAGTTGTCGAGAATCTTGGCCTGGTGGCCGGTGTCGCCCGCAGCCGCATACAGCGCCAGCGAACGGCGATACGCGTCCTGTGTCACGTCGTAGTCTCCATGGACCACGTGAATAAAGGCGATCTCCAGCCAGTAGTGTGCGGCCTCGATAGGATCCAGGTCAGACAGCATCGGCGTTGCACGCTCGATGACAGGCAGCGCCAGCAGTGCCTTTCCTTCGTTGTTCACGATGTAGTCGGCCTTCCAGATGAGCGCGCGTGCCAGCTCCGATCGGTTACCGGCACTCTGCCAATTCGCAATAGCCTCGTCATACGCCTTGATGGCAGTTGCATGGTCCTGCGTGTCCTGGATTCGTAACAGCTCCGCATGGGCAAACGCCCTCTCAGCGCCTCGCTCCAACTCGGAGTTCGCGTCTGCGGGTTGCGCTGCACCCACACTTAACACGATCATCGCGACACCATCCTTCGACGGATTGCTGATCGCCACCTGCTCGCCGGTACCGACAAGAACGTGAATGTAGGAATGAAGACCTGCCTGATTCGCGAATGGCTGCGGAGTATGAGAACTCGCGCTCGCGGTGGCCGCATCGGGTAGCCGCAACTCCACTACCCCCTGCACCTGTTCGGCGGTCAGCATTCTGACTTTGCCGTCCGGCACCGTGAGAAGTAGGTTCTTTGTTTCTCCTGGAGACAACGTGACGACGCATCCTTCCGGCTCATCGAGGAGCGATCTGGAACATGCGTGTTCTGTCACTTGTGGCACAGTCTGGCCCAGTAGAAGAGATTCGCCTGAAACAAACCCGCAAATAGCGACAAAGGTAAAGATCGCGCGCGCACCGGCGGTGATTCTTTCGTAAAAAGTCATAGCATCGTCCGATTGCCCCCTAAGAGGACTTCAATCCTACGCCGCCTGCTGAAAGTCATTGCAAACAATACTATTACTGCCCCAACAATAAGCGGTTTAGGTCGCAGTTTCAGGAATTTCCACATAACAGATTACAGACTATTCTCACCTATCCTTGTAGGCATCCTCCGCGTTGGTGACAATTATGTTTCCTTGGAAGGGCTATTCTCGCCAGCGTCGATTTCTCCACCTTTCTGTTATTAGCGCCGTGGTGAATGAATCGGATTTGGATCAGCAATTCTTCGGCTCAGCTCCGCAGCCCGGAGCGGATCGAACCCATCCCGATAGAGATTTGGCTCTGAATGGCACGTGGCCGAGCTTTCAGTGCGAGGAATTCACGAACCTCGCACTGACCACCTCGTCCGGCTATAGGGGGGGCCTTCTCCGGCACCTTCTCGGCTGGAGATATCGATCTTTGTCGGCCACGGACCTGCACCATCGTGAGCGGCTTCCTGTGCTCCGAATAGCCCATGCCCACGTGCCTGTAAAGGTAGCCGCAGCTTCAGTTCAGGAAGACATTCATCGTGCGGCGGCCGTCTCCGCATCTCTCCCCACTGGGTTCACGCACAGCCGAAGGACCGCTTGACAAGCGAGGTTGTATGAAGAATTTGCTGTTCCTCTCCATTTTGATTTGCATGGGCTGCCTGCGTCTCATCGCGCAGGCAGGTGTTTCCCCTCTCGATCCGAGCCACCAGCCACGCTTCTGTTCGCTTCTCAATCCGCGGTCAAATCCAGCCGGCCGCGTAGATGATTCCGCATTAATCAATGCCTATAACCTCCAGGCGCATTTAATTCGCAGCCTGCGCCTGATCGCAGTCGTGCGCGGCAAGGCCGGAAAAGAGTATGGCGTTGGGGAGCGGCCGCGAGAGCTTCCGGCGGTCATCGATTTCGTGCAGCCCGACCTTGTCCACGTAACGGGAGGGGTGCCGTTTTTGGGCAGCCGCGAATTTGAAATGGCGAGCGACGGCCACGAGTTTCGTCTCCTGGTTCCGCAAAACGGCAAGAAGACCTTCCTGGTGGGACCGATCGATGCGCCAGTTAAATCGCAGAATGCGCGAGATGATCTGCGCCCTGAACCTTTGATCAATGCATTGCATTGGCAGGAAGGGAGACTGATTGCCGGGGCCCGGCTCCAGGGAGTACACGATGCCAATCTCCGCGAGTTGAAAGTGGACCTGCTGTACAGTAAAGCCCCGGGGCGCACTGCAAAGATAGAGTTCGATTTACTTCATGGACAGGTGGATTCAGTCGAGACGTATGACGCCGCTGGCCAGCTTGTCTCGAAGACCAGTTATTCGGACTGGCAAGAAGCTGCTAACTCAGCGTCGAGTCCTTCCCAAGGTTGCTTGCCGCACCGCATTGAGTTTCTTCAACCTAAACAAGACTACGAGGTCACTCTTCGGGTCTCCCATATCGCATTGAATCCAGAAATCCCTCGCGCAAATTTTCACCCGGCACCGCCTCGCGGAATCCCTGTCGTTCACCTGGATAAGTCGGGAAGAGCGATTACTAATTGACCGGCTTGATTTAGCCAATGCTTGATTCCCAACACTCGATCCCCCACATATAACGAGGTCGAAATGAAAAGGCTCCTCTTCATCGGTTCGATAGTCCTTGTTGCCCTGGTCTCGTGGACATCCGCAAAGTCTCAGATGGATCGGCCCACTCTGCCCTCTACGGCGAAACTCGACGGTGCTGCGCATTCCCCTCAGATTGCCAGTCAGTCGCATTCTCAGGCCAAGGGAAATCCGCCGGCTGTTCACGCAGATCCGCGTGAGGCTTCCGGTCATTATCGGAGGCTGCCGTTGGAGTTTGAGGCGAATCGAGGCCAGGCTGCGGCCCAGTATGCTTTCGTCGCGCATGGCCCGGATTATGCGTTGGGGATCTCCCCGTCCGAGATTGCGCTCTCGCTTCACTTATCCTCCGACCCGGAAAAGGCAAAGCTCGTCCCAGCGGCTTTCCACCCTGACCTACCGCGCCCAAAAAATCCAACACAGCAATTTCAGCTGCATTTGCGTCTTGCCGGGGCAAACCTGGGCGCATCCGTGTCCGGCCTCGATCAAAAGCCAGGCATGAGCAACTATTTCATCGGCAAAGATCCGGCAAACTGGCATACCAGCGTTCCGCATTTTGCGCGGGTTCAAATGGCTGGCATCTATCCGGGCGTGGATCTTGTCTTCTACGGGAACCCTGAGCAGTTGGAGTACGACTTCCGCGTCGCACCCGGCGCCGATCCACAGGTCATTGCGCTCCAGCCGAGCGGCTCGGTATCGAGTTCGATCGACGCTGGCGGGAATCTTGTGCTGTCCACCGCAGCCGGGGAGGTGCGTCTCAAACACCCCGAGGCGTACCAGGAGATCGACGGAGCTCGAAGATCGGTACAGAGCAAATTCCGGATCGCGGCCGCCAACACGATTGCCTTTGAACTTGGAGCCTACGACCACGCGCATGCACTGATCATCGATCCTGTCCTAACCTACGGGGCTTCGTTCGGCGGCGACGATGGCAGTCAGGCGATCGGGATCGATATCGACTCGGCCGGCAACGCTTACGTCGCCGGGAATACCTGCTCCGCGGATTTTCCGGCCTCCAGCGGGACGTTCCAGATCTTCCAGGGCAATCCCGCGCTGAGCGCCTGCCAGGAGGCCTTCGTCCTCAAGCTTGATCCAACCGGCTCCACGTTGTTGTATTCCGATTTCATCGGCGGCACAGGGGTGAGCACAGCCGCCCATATCGCCGTCGACTCCTCCGGAGACGCCTTCGTTACGGGGGCAACCACCTCTACCGATTTCCCGCTCGTCAAAAATATTGGACCTGCCTCAACCCTGGCCTGCGCCACCGTGAGTAAAGGCTTCAATTGCCCCGATGCCTTCGTGTTCAAGCTCGACCCGACCGGCTCCAGTCTCATCTTCTCGACTTTGCTGGGTGGCAGCCAGTCCACCGGCGGCTTCAACCTGAAGGTCAATCCGGTTACAGGCGATCTCGTCGTATGGGGAGACACCGATTCCGCCGATTTCCAGCCCGTCCCAAACACGCTGCAGACTGCCTTCGACGGCGGGACCTGCGCCAACTCCATTCCATGCTTCAACGCGTTCCTGGTGGCGCTCGACCCCACGACAGGCGCTTATCGCTATGGCACTTTCTTCGGCAGTGTCGCGTACACCTTCGCCTCGGGTCTCGCGTTTGATGCGACCGGCGATATTTATCTCACCGGCAGCGCCGAGCCTCCCCTTTCGCCAAGTCTCGGAGCTATTACCCACACCTACCAAGGCAGCGGTCCCAGCAACAGCGGCAACAGTCATATCTTCGTCATGCGCCTGCACCCAAACAACAACACCTTATCGCCGGTCTACTTTACGCTGATCGAAGGGCAGGCGGATGATGCCGCTTCCGGTATTGCGCTCGACGCAACCGGCAATGCATACATCACCGGATCCACCGCATCCGCTAACCTTCCCACCACGCCAGGTGCGTTCCAAACCACCGACCTCTACCCCCCCAATGTGCCCACAAGTTGTGGCTGGGCATCAGCCATTTCTCCCCTCTTGCCGAGCCCCTGCGGAACCGGGTTCGTCGCCAAGCTGACCCCTGCCGGCGCGCTCACCTTCCTGACCTACCTCGGAGGAGATGACCAGACCTGGTCGGAGGCCATCGCACTGGATTCCGTTGGTAACATCTGGCTCACCGGCGTCACTTCGGCCAGTGACTTCCCGTTCACGAAGGATGCCTATCAGACAAACCCATCCGGAAACTTCGTCGATTTAAGTCCCTTCCTCGCGGAGCTCTCGAACGATGGCTCGACCCTTCCGTTCGCATCACCCATCGCCTCGCTCATCGGCCAATCCACCGACCTCAAGATCGATTCCAACAACAACGTCTATGTCACCGGTTTCGCCTCGGCCGCTCCGTCGACGCCCGGTACTTACCCTGGGACCGTGTCCCTCAATTCGCAGTACGCTAACCCGCTCTTTGTTCAGAAGTGGTCGCCTGGTCCGGAGCCAGTGATGACGGTCTCTGCCACATCGCTCACCTTCGCGCCTACGATCATTGGCACCACCAGTGCGCCGCAAACCGTAACCATTTCGAACACGGGGCCAGGGCCCGTCCAACTCGGAATCCAAACCATTTCTCCAAATCCGCTACTGTCAGCGACTCCATTCCTGGTAACGGACGACTGCGGAGCCACGCTCGCACCAAATGCCTCCTGCACGTTGACCGTCAGCCTTCAACCGTTTCCACTTCCTCCAAACTGCACCGTCGCGAACAGCTGCGCTCCGCAGACTCAGTCCGCGACCATCATCATCCAAAACAATGCTCCCTCCGGAACGCAAACGGTAGCCTTGACCGGGACTTCGGGCGTCGGTCCCGTGGTTGCGATCGCCCCGAGGGCGGTCGCATTCCCACCTCAGATCGCCGGGACGTCCAGCGCGACGGATACTGGGACTCCCGGCACGACACAATTTGTGCAGCTCTCCAATCTGGGCGATATCAACCTGGTTCTTGCGAACGCCACCCTCGGCGGTCCCAACGCCGCGGACTTCCAGTTGACGAATCAGTGCCCACCTTCGCTCCCTCCCGGCTTTGAGAGTTCATGCCAGCTCTCGATCGTCTTTAGCCCAGCCGCCTCTGCAACCGGGACTCGCACGGCAACGCTGAACCTCGTCGACAACGCAGCCGATAGTCCGCAGTCGATTCCCATCACCGGGACCGTGGCCGGAGCGTCGCCCGCTTTTTACTACTTTCCGAATCCCGTTACGTTCCCTTATGCCCTCATCGGCGGGTACGCCTATTCTTCACAGGCCACCGTTGATGTCACAAACGTCTCTACCGCAACGCAAGTGCTGGTTACTGGAGTGACGATCGCGGGGACGAACGCCGCGGATTTCAACGTGCGGGTGATAATTGGTGAATCCGCCAACGAAACCGAAATAGATTTCGACTTCGACCCAACCTCTGGTCCTCATGGTCCAAGAACGGCTACGGCCACGCTGATCACCACTCCTCCCACAACCGGCCTGGCGCCGATCCCATTGCAGGGTGTGGCAGCGACCAGCAGTGACCCGAGCATCAACATCTTCACAAGCCCTTCGCCGATGGACCTCGGCAGCGTGCAAGTGGGCCAAAGTTCTCAAGGGGGGAGCACCTACCTGACGATCGGGAATTTTGGCGCCCCCTGCGCTGCAGGATTAGTTCCCCCCTGCGGCGGTTCGCTGGTTATCTCCTCCATCGTTGCCGGGCTGAGCGACTACACGGTCGTCGGCGTGACAGGCTTTCCCGCCTATTGCACCACATCTCCAATGACAATCCCTGCACAAGGCCAATGCGGTTTCAACATCGTCTTCGCGCCAACCCAGGCAGGAGCGCGCAACACCACGCTGACCATCAACTCAAACGATCCAGGCGGCCCTGTGGTCATTCCAGTCACGGGCGTTGGACTTGCGCTACCCCTTGGCGACCTCTCAGCGACTGCTTTGAACTTCGGATATTCGGCGATCGGCGTAGCCAGCCCACCGCTAACCGTCAATCTGCAAAATACGGCTTCCGTCCCGCTCGCGATCTCAGACGTTACGTCGTCGGCCAACTACGAGGTTGCCTCGAATACTTGCTCGACGACCGTCGCGCCCGGAGCTTCCTGCACGATCGGTGTGACGTTTACGCCGCCCACAGCCGGAAGCTTCTCCGGAACACTCACGGTCTCCGACAACGATGCCTTCGGTGGCCAGCAGATGGTCGCCCTCAACGGCATCGGCGCCACCGGCCCATCGCTCATGATTCTTCCATCGGCGCTCAATTTCCCCAACCAGGCGAACAATACGACAGGGTCTCCGCAGCCAATTACGCTGACTAACTTCGGCGATACTGCGATCACATTTCCTGCGAACGCCTTTGTCGCAACGTCTTCAGACACCTTCGTCACGACGCCCCAATTCGTGATCTCCAGCAACACCTGCGGAACGACGCTGGCCGTGCACGCTAGTTGCATCGTAAACCTGGAGTTCGCCCCCGCGGCTCCCGCGTTTCCTCCCCTTCCCGATTCCGAACCCGGCACGCTCACCCTGGCGGACAACGCCCGCTTCAGCCCGCAGCGGGTCTACCTCTCCGGGATCGTTGTTCAAGGCGGCTCATATCAAACGATGACGACCTTGATGTCCTCGCTGAATCCAGCGAACTCCGGTCAATCGGTCACCTTTACCGCTGCGGTGGCTGGAACGACAACCAACACACCGCTTCCAACAGGCAGCGTGACCTTCTTCGACGGGACCACAACGCTCACAACAGTGACGCTGAACGGCAGCGCGAAGGCTACGTTTACAACGTCTTCGCTCAGCGCTGGATCTCACTCGATTACCGCCGTCTATGGCTCCGACGCAAATTATGCCCCTTCGACTTCGTCCGTGCTGACGGAGGTGGTGAACGGGCCAGCTACAGTGGGCACGACGACGACGCTGATCGGTTCGCCAAATCCTGCGACAGTCGGGCAGACGGTGACGCTGACCGCAACCGTTGCGGAGGTAGGTGGCAGCGGCGTGGCAACGGGAACAGTCACGTTCTATGACGGGACAACCAGTTTGGGAACAGGCACCCTCTCATCCGGCATCGCGACGTACTCCACCAGCAGCCTAGCTATGGGTACGCACTCCATCACCGCCAGCTATGGCGGAGATATGAGCAACGCTGCCTCCACTTCGTCCGCTGTAACCGTCACGGTGACCGTTGCCCCGGCACCAGACTTCAGCCTTGCTCTCAGTCCAACGAGCGGTACCGTGAGTCAGGGAAGTACCACCACTTCCACGATCACGATCACCCCTGCGGAAGGATTCAATCAATCGGTCAGCTTCGCCTGCTCAGGGCTGCCGGCGAACACTTCCTGCAACTTCAGTCCAATCTCCGTCACGCCCAACGGGACCGGTACTTCCACCTCCACCCTGACCATCGCAACAGACGTGAAGGCGGCATCTCTCGGTACGAAGCCGCTCCGCACTCCGGGAGGGGCGACTTCGCTGGCGATGCTTGCAGGTGGAGGAAGTTTAGGATTGCTCCTGCTGCGCCGTCGTCGTAAGGATCCCAGACTGTGGCTACTGCAGATGGGCCTAGTAGCCGCCTTCGTGTTCACTTCTGCCATGATCGGCTGTGGCCATGGCGCTTCTGCGACGACCACGACACCGACGGGCACATCACAGATCACGGTCACAGCGACCGCGGGTTCTACGGTCCACACGGCAACCTACAGTCTGACAGTTCAATAGATCGGATCAAGCACCCATTTTGTCTTGCGTCGTATCGTCGGCAACGAGGAGTAGGTAACCGTAAGGCACCGTCCTCTAAAAGCAACCTACGTTGTAAGGACTCTGTCCGTTTGCGGCCAGAAGACCACGAGCGCCGAGCCCGTTCCCAGGCAGAGCAGGTAACTACATGAAAGATAAGGTGGTATTTGTTTCGGCACTGGACCCTGAAACAATGAAGCGCGAGTCCTTTCTTGAAGAGATTGGACCCCTCATTTGGGCGACACGAAGTCAGCCAGAATGTCTCTTTTTCGACCTGTACTGCGTCGTCGAAAAGGAGTCCGTTTTTGCACTTCATGAAATGCGAGTAATCACGAGGACCGGAAGATCTACTGGCAGAACGCGCTAGGGCTCCAGATGAATGCGGTACTCAGGCGCTATCTCATTCGCCCTATGAACGTCTTCGAGTTGGAAGAGATCTGCCTATGAAGCCGCGCGCATACTCAGGGACTCCCGTCCAACGGATGCTATCAGCGCATTCGCAAGGCTGGCTGAGAGCACTTCGCCCCGCTCTCGTATTCAGGCTGCGGGAAGCTGACTGCCTTCGGGCGAAGCCTCTCGTCGCCACGCCATCTGTACCGCCTTCTCAAGCTGGTTCTGCCGCGCCTTGACCCACGGAGCATAGTGCTTCTCCGTGATCTTGACGCTCTTGTGGCCGAGCAGAACCGATACCTGGTCGATGGGAACACCGGCGAGCAGCAACTCCACCGCGAAGGTATCGCGGAACATATGAGGGTGGGAGCGCTTCGATGCGCCGTCCGGTTTCTGGAGGGACGCTACTTCGAAGAGCCTGCGAAACGCGCGTTGCCAGTCGGCCACCGCTGACTTCGCTAGGCCGTTCCCACTCCAAAAGAAATAGCGCGGATTCGGCTTCGGTCCCGGTGGTAATGTCTTCAGAGCTTCGACCACTTCGGGCGGCAACACCACATAGACCGGGACGCCCGTCTTTGCCTGATAGAGGAAGAGCTTGTTGCCTTCGACGCGTGTCTTCCAAGCGTTACGGCATCGCGGATACGCAGGCCGCTCCAGCGCATCAACTCGGTCAGCGCATGGATGCGGATGCCGCGCTTTTCGATGTCGTAGGCGCGCTTCAGGCCCTCGTCCAGCCGCCCACAGGCGTCGAGGATGATGGCGTATTCGGCTTCAGGGAAGCAATCGGTGGGCGTCTGCGGGGCGATAATCTTGCCCATCGCCTGCGTCGGGTTCTGCTGTATCCAGCCCTGCCGGATACAGAACCAGAAGAATCCGACCGCACGTTCGTGCTGCTTCTTCTTGGCGAGCTGGCCCATATTCCAGCCTTGCCGCCACCGGGTGAGTTCTTTGGTCTTGAGGTCACGGAGGAAACGAATCTCCTCTTTCTCGCAGAAAGCCAAAAGCTGCTTCTCAAACAGCGTCGTGAGCTTCTTGATGGTGTCTTCGGCCAGCCCACGGGCGCGGGCATCGTCCAGGTAATCCTTCACCGCATCCTTGACCGTGGGCAGCGACATGGCCGCATCCATGTCCTTGCCGCCTGCGGCTGCCGTCTCGTACTGGCGGGCGACACCTTCAGCTTGTTCCTAGGAAGCAGTCTTCGCGGAGACCCGAAAACGTCCGGTGCTACCAGGCAGAGTGCCGACCAGCCACTTGATACAGGTGCAGCGTTTGGCGCTGGGATCGTCCTTGTATTTGCAGGTGCTCCGGTGGCGGACGTAGACAGAAAGCATGACCCAGACAGTTTAGAGCCGGCGTACAAATTTGCCACAGGATTCGTACTTTTGCTGTTTTATGCTATGTAAGGTGTTTATTTTGTTTTACTTACTATTGGTGGAGGCGGCGGGAGTCGAACCCGCGTCCGAAATCGCTGTCAGCCAGGAGAGTCCATGCTCTGTCCGATTCCGAAGGTTTCGCCGCCGGCACTCAGAACGGACAAGATGCACCGGAAACTAGTCCGATTGATCTCACGCTTGCCGCCCGGACCGAGCCGCTCACGCCAGTCTGCTGTGCGACGCCCTGTACCAGCCCACAGACAAAGCCGGAGAGAACGGCTACTTAATTAATTAAGCAGCAAGTGCAAAGTTGTTATTGGCAACTTTTGTTTTGCAAGCGATTACGGGTGCCTGCACCCCGGCATGTCTCCTAAACCGCAATCGATCCCGTCGAAACCGTGACGCCCCCATATTGGTGAGCGCCAGCCGGAGAGACTGGCGATGCTGCTGACTCCTATTCTACTCCGAATTCGATTTTTAGCGATTGAATGCCGAGCTTATTGCTTTTCCAGCCTATTGTTTTTCCAAATCGATGGACTCGTAGGCGTGGGCGGCGATTCCGGCGCGGATCTGCATGGGAGTCTTGCCGAGCTTCGTCTGCTGGTAAGCGTAAAAACCCTCTTTAGCGCAGGTGGAGCACTCAGCGCCGTGGGGAGTTTCAAAACAACTGCGCAGGCTGGTGTGGCCGAGGTTCCGGTCGCAGCGGCAGTTGCAGGGAAGCTGATAGATTACGTTCCCCACCTTGGCGGCCTGCCGGTAAACATGGGCCTGCCAGGGATAGGGAAAGTTTTCGCCGGTAAGCCTGGCTCCGGCGATGATGGGTGGAAGTTCGGAGACCTTGAGCGGCGCCGAGGGGTGGTACGCAGGCACATCATTGGCGGGGTTGGAGAACTGCGCGTAACTGGCCATGGTAGCGGCGGCTACGGCAAGCCCCAGAAACCACTTCTGCTGGAAGAACTGCTTCATGAAAGACCCTCTAGTACGGATTTTAGACGCAGGCATGGCGGGTTTGCAGGAGCAAAAAAAAACGGCACGAACGTTTTGCTGTTCGTGCCGGGAGGCCAGTGACGCAAACTACTTCCGTTATGAAGGGCCAGGAAACTACCCCCTCACAACGGAATATATACACCATACCATAGGCTCAGACGAATGCAAATACAAAATTTGAGAATTTTAGAGATTTCTAACTGAATTTTGCACAGAGGCTGAGGTCTACGGTTGCAGAAGTCATTTGAATGTAGAGTGCAAGATTGGATTGATCGAGCGAGAAAGATGTGGGTGGCGATGATTTCCTTACGAGTGAAATACGAAGCGCGCTACAATGATTGCTGGAGACGCCAACTGCTTTGGATTCAAATAATTCCAAGATGCGAGAGAGCTTACCTGCGGAGCCCCGTCAAGCCTCTTCATGGATAAAAGTAGGTGCTGTAGCAGCAGCGTCGGCACTGGCCGGAGGGCTTGCAGCGGCATGGTTCTACCGCAGGACCTTGAGGCGAATGCAGGCGGCGGAATTAGAGGCGAAAGATTCCAATTTCCGTACGAAAGAAGGTCCAGAAGATGAAATTTGAAAGTTTTGGCGTTTGACGCTGGCTCTTGGATCCTGGTGAATGTGCTGGCTGAGCTGTCGATTGGGCTTCGCATGCGGTCACCATGCAGGCCGAATCCAGGCTCGATCCACGCGCCTAAAAATCCGATTCCACGTAGAATAGAAAGGGGATTTTTGCGATGCGGCATGTATACATGGACGCGAATGCTACGACGCCTCTGCTGCCGGAGGTGGTGGAGGCGATGCACCCGTACTGGATGGAGCATTTCGGGAATGCGTCGTCAATCCACCTGCCGGGGCAGCACGCGCGGAAGGGCGTGGAGCGAGCGCGCGAAGCCGTGGCGGAGCTGTTTGGTTGTCGCGAGGCAGAGGTGGTATTTAACTCCGGAGGAACTGAGGGCGATAACACGGCTCTGTTTGGACTACTGAAGCCGGGCGACCACCTGATCACAACGGCGATTGAGCATTCGGCGATCCTGCAGTCGGCAGCGCGACTGTCCGAGCGCGGCGTGGAAGTGACGTATGTGACCCCTGAAGCAAGCGGGCTGATTGCGCCCGAGTCTGTGCGCCAGGCGATGCGGCCGAATACGAAGCTGATCAGCGTAATGCTGGCCAACAACGAGACCGGAGTGCTGCAGCCAGTCCACGAGATTGGGCAGATTGCCGCAGATGCCGGCGCGTTCTTCCATATTGACGCGGTGCAGGGCGCGGGAAAAATACCGATCAACGTGCGAGAGATTGGCTGCCATCTGCTTTCGATCAGCGCGCACAAGATGTATGGGCCGAAGGGTGTTGGCGCGCTCTATGTAAAGCGCGGGACGCCGGTGGAGAGCCTGATTGTAGGCGGAAGCCATGAGCGCCGCCGACGCGCAGGTACGGAAAATGTGGCTGGAATCGTCGGACTGGGCAAGGCGACTGAGCTGGCGTTGAAGAGTTTGGAAGACGGGACGATCGAGCGCGTGGCGGAGTTGCGAGACCGGCTCGAACGCGAAATTCTGAGGCTGCCGGGGACGGGACTCAACGGCACGGCTGAGCGCGCTGCGAATACGACGAATATCTGGTTCGATAACCTGGAAGGCGAGGCGCTGGTGATTGCGATGGACCTGAAAGGTATCGCGGTCTCAGGCGGTTCGGCATGTCTTTCCGGCAGGACCGAGCCAAGCCATGTGCTGCTGGCGATGGGCGTGAATGAGAAGCGGGCGCGGACGAGCCTGCGGTTCAGCTTGCTGAAGATGGTGACTGCGGAAGATGTGGATTACGTTGTGAGTGTGGTGCCGCAGGCTGTGGAGAGATTGAGAGCGGTTTCGCCGGTTGAGGCGGGGACGCTGGGGTAACAGGAATCGTTAGGGAGTCGACGCGGGATTTGCAGTCGAGAACGGCATCGATTAACTCTGAGACCGGCCTCGAGGAAATAACCTCAAGAATCTCCCCGGCAATATCCTCAAAGGAAGGCATGATGCAGAAGGATACCATCGCCGTTGCCATGTCGGGAGGGGTAGATTCCTCGACCGTTGCGGCGCTGCTGGCGCGCGAGGAACTCGACGTTGTCGGGCTGACGCTGCAGCTTTGGGATCAGTCGCGTCTCGCCGGCAAGCATGGAATCCCCGAAGCTCCCAAGGCAGGTCGATGCTGCTCACTCGACGATGTGTATGACGCGCGGCGCGTTGCCGAGACACTGGGAATTCCCTACTACGTTGTGAATCAGGAAGAGCGCTTCGAAAAGGATGTAGTACGGCCGTTTGTGAGCGAATACCTTGCCGGACGCACGCCGATTCCCTGCTCTCTCTGCAACAACCATCTGAAGTTTGACCAACTGCTGAAGACGGCGCGGTCCATTGGCGCTTCGAAGATTGCCACCGGTCATTATGCGGTGAATGAGTATGATCCCGCACGAGGGCGTTGGATTCTGAAGCGGCCTGCGGACAAGGCGAAGGACCAGACGTACTTTTTGTTTGGGCTGACGCAGGAGCAGTTGGCGCATACGTTGTTTCCATTGGGGCAAATGACGAAGCCGGAGGTTCGCGAGGCAGCACGGGAGCGCGGGTTGGCGCTGGCGGAGAAGCCGGATTCGCAGGAGATCTGTTTTATTCCCGGCGGAGACTACAAGCAGTTTTTGACGGCCTATCTCGAAGAGCAGAACGAGCAGATGCCGGAGACCGCGGGCGAGCTGGTGACGACGACGGGCGAAGTGATTGGCCGACACGAGGGCATTACGGGCTTCACCGTGGGCCAGCGCAAGGGGCTGAAGATTTCTTCGCCGACTCCGTTTTATGTTCTGAATATCGACGCAGCTTCGCATCAAGTGACTGTCGGCGGAGACGCCGATCTGGCGACACACGATCTGCGCGCGGGCAAGGTGAACTGGATCAGCATTCCCGAGCTGACCGCGCCGATGCGGGTGCAGATCAAGATTCGGCACCGGCATGAGCCTGCTTGGGCTACGCTTTCACCGGCGGCTAACGGTGAGGTAACAGCCGAGTTCGATGAGCCGCAGCGCGCGGTCACGCCGGGCCAGTCGGCGGTCTTTTATGACGGCGATGAAGTTGTCGGCGGCGGCTGGCTGCTGTAAAGCTGTAGCTTTTTACCGCTTTCCGTCCCGGAATGCTGAGACGAATTCTTCCGGGTCTTCCAGCTCGTGCTCAATGCGGAGCGTTCCATTCAACAAGTACAGAATGGCAATGGGAATTCCGATCGTGGTTACACAAAGAATCCAGAAGATAAACCAACTGCCCATGAACTCATAGCGAACGATTTTCGGCATGGAAGCGATCCTACCATCTGAGGAACTTCATGCTCCGATAATCTGTCAGGGAATAACAGCCCAGGCCAGTCCGTCGGGATTGCCGGCTGCGATGCGTCCCACTACTTCCAGCGAATTCAAATCAATGACAGCGACATAGCTATCTGGCGTGCAGGAGACATAAGCGCGTGCGCCATCGGGCTGCATGAGGACGCCTGCGGCTCCGCGCCCGATGGGGATGCGTTTGATTTCCTTGTGCGTTGCAGTGTCGAGGACGACGAGGTCTGGCTGCGACAGCATGGAGATGAGAACGTGCTTGCCGTCGGGCGTGAACTTGAGACGGTTGGCAGATTTTGTGCCGGTATTAAGCGTGGCTGAGACCTTCTTGGCTGCGAGGTCCACGATGGAGACGGTGCCATCTCCGGCGTTGGCGACCCATGCCTCTTTACCATCGGGCGAGACATCGAAGCCTTCCCCGCGCGAGCCGACCGGAACTACGACAGGAAACCAGTCGCCGCCAGGCGGAAGGATGGCGCCCTGCGGATAACCCGGCGGAGCAGGTGGTGGCGTGGGCATGGCTCCGGGCGGTGGCGGCGGCGCGGCGGCCATGTCCACACGATCCAGAATCAATAACGTGCCGGAGTTGACATTGGCGGTGACAATGCGCCTGGTCCCAGGGAAAACGTAGAGCATGTGAGTGCGGTTCTGGCCGGTGCCGAGAATGAAATCGACTTTGCCGCTGGCGGGATCGTAGCGGCCGATGACTTTGTTGACCTCCGCGGTAAACCAGAGCTTGCCATCGGCGAAGAAGAGGCCGTGCGGGCCGCGCAATGGCGTGAGATCGATAGCGCGAGATTGTTTGGCGGCGAGGAGATCGACGACGGTGATGGTGTGGAATTGGCCGAAGCCGTAGTTGGAGATGTAGGCGGTGCGGCCGTCGCTGGAGGCGGCTACTTCATGCGGGTCATCGCCGGACGGGATGCGGGCTTCAACTTTGAGCGTGGCGGGATTGACGATGGCGAGTGTGTGTTCGCTCTTGGAGAGCACAAGCAGGCGCGGGCCGGATGGTGTCTGGGCGGCTGCTAAAGAGCTGAGTGTGAGAAGTGCGGCGGCGAAAGAAAGACGCATGGTAGGGTTCTCCGCGTACTGGTGAGATTAGAGCAGAACGAGCCGGTCGGATGAATTTGGTGCGCGCGTGATGCGATTGGACACACATTTCTAGCTTCCTTACGATTTCCGAACTAATGTTTATGGTTGCGGGATTCAGGAGGTGACTTGTGAAGCTTCGTTTGTTTTTTGCGTTGAGTGCTGTTGCGGTGGGAATGGTTGTTTCCTCAGCGCGCCTTGAGGCGCAGGGCGGCACAGAGGAAGTGGCGCAGCTCAAGAATCAAGTTCGAGAGCTGACGGCGCTGGTTGGAAATCTGGAAGCGCGGATGACGGCGCTGGAGAAGAAGAATGGCAGCGCGCCTGCGAGCATGAGCGCGGAGGATGGCGTGCGGCTGGCGACGGCGGCGCATCTGGTGCGGACAGGATATGAATCAGAGCCATCCAATGTGCATTTGGAGACGCAGAGCGCAGCAGCTTCAACTGAGCCGGCAGCGCAGGCTCCCGCTCCTCTGACTCTGCCCGGCGGCGCGACTCTGAATTACTACTTCGATGGATATTTTGAGAACAACTTCAACAATCCGACGGGCAGGGCGAATGATCTGCGGGCGTATGACGTGCTGAGCCGGACCTTCAGCCTGAACCAGGCGGATGTGGTCTTTGTGCTGGACCCGGATCTGGCGGCGGGACGGCGATATGGAGTGCGCATCGATCTGCAGTTCGGGCAGGCCACGGAGACGCTTTCGGGAAATCCCGCCAATGAGCAGAGGCCGGAGATTTATCGCAATATCTTCCAGGCGTACGGGACCTATATTGCACCGCTGGGCAAGGGGCTGCAGATGGATTTTGGCAAGTGGTCGAGTTCGCTGGGAATCGAGGGGAATTACACGAAGGACCAGATGAATTAATCGCGGTCGTATTACTTTAATTTTCTGCCGTTTTATCACATGGGGATGCGGCTGCATTACAACTTCAACGACAAGTTCGGAGTGAACTACTGGATCGTGAACGGCACAAACCAGTCGGAGCCCACAAATGGGTTCAAGGACGAGATGTTCGGCTTTGTCGCCGCGCCGAAGAAGACTGTGAGCTGGACCTTCAACTACTACCTAGGGCAGGAGCATCCGGACGCACAGGCCGCGACGAACTGCACGGTGCCGGTGCAGCCAGGCTTGTGCTATCAGCCGTTAGCGAATCCTGAAAATGGCAAGCTGCATATCTTTGACAGCTACGTGACATGGAATGCGACGCCGAAGCTGACGCTGGCAGGCGAGGGCGATTATGTGATTCAGCGGGCGTATACGGAGTCGGCACCGCAGCATGTGGATGGCGGAGCGGGATATGCGCAGTATCAGTTCACGCCACGGTACTCGATTGCGGCGAGAGCGGAGTATTTGTCGGACCGCGGCGGCATGTTCAGCAATGCTACGCAGGCGCTGAAGGAGGGCACGGCGACGTACCGCTATAACGTGAGCGATACATTCTCTGTGTTTCTGGAGTACAGACGCGACTGGACGAACATTCCGTATTTTGTGACCAACAATCCGGCGGCTCCGGCGACGCATCAAGACACCCTGGGAGCGGGCGTGGTGTGGTGGTATGGCGGCAAGCAGGGGGCTTGGTAGACGGCTGAGGAAACCTTCCCTCAAGGCCAACCCAAACGCTTGTCTTACTACTTGAAATAATTCAAGTAAACGTTTGCGCGACATGGCGGTCTCGCATTAGGATGGCAGCCATGCGTAAAACTCTCTTCTCCTATTGCGCTGTACTGTGTGCCGTGGCCGCGGGCTGCACGGTCGTGACGGCTCAGGCTCCCACTCAGAATCCAGTCTCACTAACGATTCAGGCCGACAAGCCTGTGCATGCGGTAAGTCCGACTTTGTATGGCCTGATGACGGAGGAGATCAACTACGCCTTCGACGGCGGCCTGTACGCGGAGATGGTGCGGAACCGGACCTTCCGCGGCGATTGGAGCGGGCTGCTGGACTGGTACCTGGTGGAAAAGGGCGACGCAGCGGCGAAGATCGCGCCGGACCACGGAACAGGCCCCAGCACGGCGCTGCCGGGGAGTTTGAAGATTGAGGTGACGCGGGCAAGCGCGCAAAGCCAGGCGGGCGTATTGAACACCGGCTGGTGGGGCATGGCGCTGCGGCCGGAGACCACCTACAAGGGATCGTTGTACGCAAAGGCGGGAGCGGAGATTGGGCCGGTGACCGTGAGCCTGGTGAATGACAAGACGGGCAAGGCCGTAGCGTCCGCACAGGTGACGGGCGTGGGAACGGATTGGAAGCAGTTCCCCTTCACGCTGAAGACTGGGGCCGTCGAGCCTTCCACCACGAACCACCTGGAGATCACGGTAGGCAAAACCGGAACCCTCTGGCTGCAGCTCGTCTCGCTCTTTCCGCCGACGTATCACGACCAGCCCAACGGCCGCCGCACAGACCTGATGGAGAAGATGGCGGCAATGCATCCGCAGTTCCTGCGCTTCCCCGGCGGGAACTATCTGGAAGGAAATCGAATCGCCGATTGGTACGACTGGAAGAAAACGATTGGGCCGCTGGTGGACAGGCCGACCCATCCGAGCCCGTGGGGCTACCAATCATCGGACGGGATGGGACTGCTGGAATTTCTGGGGTGGTGCGAAGACCTGAAGATGCAGCCGGTCCTTGCGGTGTACGCAGGCTACTCACTGGGCGGCCAGCATGTGGAACCGGGAGAAAAGCTGGAGCCCTATGTGCAGTCCGCGCTGGACGAGTTGGAGTATGTGACGGGATCGACCTCAACGAAGTGGGGCGCGGTGCGTACGCAGAACGGGCATCCGGAGCCGTTCAAGCTGACATACGTGGAGATTGGCAACGAGGAATGGTTTGACAAGTCAGGCAGCTACGATGCGCGATATACGCAATTCTCGAAGGCGATTAAGGCGAAGTATCCAGACCTGCAACTGATCGCGACAGCGCCGGTAAAAAGCGCAAAGCCGGATGTGCTGGATGAGCATTTCTATGTGCGCGCGACGGAGAATTTTCACGACGCGGCGCACTACGACCAACCGGCGGCAGGCTCACCGGCGCCGCAGTGGGGCAATGGCCGCTATGACAAGTCCGACCGCAATGGACCGAAGATTTTTGTGGGCGAGTGGGCGACGCGTGAGGGATCGCCGACACCGAACATGGGTGCGGCGCTGGGCGATGCGGCGTGGATGACGGGACTGGAACGCAATAGCGACCTGGTGATCATGGCCGCGTATGCGCCGCTACTGGTGAATGTAAATCCGGGCGGCATGCAGTGGGCCACGGACCTGATTGGCTACGACGCGCAGACGAGCTATGGATCGCCGGCCTATTACGCGCAGGTGCTGTTTGGCTCATACCTGGGCGATCAAGTGCTGACTTCAAAGGCGAATGGCGTGGGCGAGAAGTTTTTCTACTCGATTACCGGAAGCGCCGCGAAGAAGAAGCTCTATCTGAAGCTGGTGAACGCATCGTCTGAGCCGCAGGCCGTGGATGTGGCGATTGATGGCGCGAAGACTACCGGGAAAGCAAAGCTGGTGGCGTTGAACGCGGCGGATACGCAGGAGACAAACTCCATCAACGATCCCAGGCGGATTGTGCCGGTCGAAAGCGCGCTTGCCGTAAGTGGCGGCCACGTGAAGCACACGATGCCGAAATACTCGATTGAGGTCGTCGAGATCGAGCTTCAATAGCGCGGGCGAGTAGCGCCTGCTAGACGGCGATGTCTTTGTCCTCGGGAGCGTGTGTGGGTGCGTGTGGCGGCGCGGGCGTATCCGCTCTGCGCGGGGTGGGCTTACCGAGGGTTTCGATAAAAGCGCTGACAGCGGCAATGGCTCCGGAGATGCGGCGCGCGGGACCGCGCATGGCGTCGCTCACCTTATGGCTCGCGTAATCGACGCGATCGAGAACGGACGTGGCCATACCGTCAATGCGGACGGCCTGAAGGTGGACGCGCTGTTGAAGGTCGTTTGCTGTAGATTCAAAGCGAACTGCCTGAGCGTGCGCAGACCGTGTAATCTCCGCCAGATCCGTAGCGGCGGCGTCAAGACGCGGCTCAAGACGGGTAATGAGCGAGTTCACGGAGTGGAGTAGATCGCGGGAACTATTGAGCACAGGCATGATGGTGCCGCTCAGCTCACTGGTCTTTTCACGAGCCGTCCGCGAGAGCCTGAGAACGCCCAGAAGAATGGCGGAGAGCACCAAAAGCTGCATGAGCAGGATGACGCCTGCAATGATTACAACCGTAAGATGAAATGTTTCCGTAGTCACGTTCCGCCTCGAAATGCTGCACAAACTGTCACACCCCGGCGAGCGATGAAGCCCGCCGGCGAGTGACTTTGATGAACTGAGTTGTATTCCGGCAGTGTCTCAATTTGAATTGCTTTGTAACAGGGCACGACTTTAGTCGTGCCGAAACGGCCATAAAAATGAAATTGGGCTTTAGCCCCTGATGCAGTTTCTTCAAACTGAGACACTACCTGTATTCCGGTTAGCTTCCGCTGGTTTCGCCGGTACGATATGCTTCTTTACCGGCCTGCACGGCTGCCGTGACGCGCGAGGTTTGATCATTGACCAGGTTGCGGCCCCGATCCACCACGTCGTCCCATTGCTGACGGCCACGATCTGCATAATCGCCTGCGTGCTGCTTGCCCTTTTCATAAAGGTCGCCGGCGTACTCTGCTGCCTGCTTACCTCTGACGCGGACATAATCCGCGCCTTCACGGGCGCTTGTGGCGATATCCTCACGGGTTTCCCTGCCGCTCTTGGGTGCGTACAAAACGCCTACTAGGGCTCCTACGCCCAATCCGGCCAAAAACCACGCGATTCCATTGATTCCATTATCTTCTGCCATAAAATCTCTCCTTTTTCGCTCCAAGATGACAAAGATCAGAGCAACATACTATCTCAATCGATGCAGTATGGACGCGATTTGTCGCTTGGAAATTGGAAATGAACGGTTATTTGGGCAAAAGACTGTGCGCGACCGCATCAAGGAGACCGTTGAGGAAGCCGATGGACTCAGGAGCAGAGTAGCGGCGAGCGAGCTGAAGCGCTTCATCAATGACTACGGGGAATGGCGTGGATTTAAGGCCAAGCATCTCGCCAACGGCCATGCGGAGGAGATTACGGTCCACGGCGTGCATGCGCTCTAGACGCCAGTTCTTTGAGTTCTTGCGGATCAGCTCGTCAATCTCGGGCTGGCGGAGCATGGCAACGCGAAAGAGGTCTTCGGCAAAACCGCGGACTTCAGCGTCGACGGGATCGCCGGCGCGCCAGAAGGTGGCGCGCACCTCGTCGTCCGACTGGCGGCCCATATCGGCCTGGAAAAGCATCTGCATGGCCAGCTCGCGGGACTTGCTCCGCTTTTTTGTGGTCATTGCGCGCTCGCCTTCGCTTGTGCCAGCTTACGGCTGATGCTGACCATTTCAATGGCGGCGACGGCAGCTTCGAAGCCTTTGTTTCCGGCCTTGATGCCGGCACGGTTGAGCGCCTGTTCCAGCGTCTCGCAGGTGAGCACGCCGAAGCTGTGCGGAATGCCGGTTTCCTGCTGCGACTGGCCAATGCCGCGGGCGACTTCGTTGTAGATGGCTTCGTAGTGAGCGGTTTCGCCGCGTATGAGGCAGCCGAGGGTGATAATGGCGTCGACACTTCCCTGCTCCGCTATCGCGCGGGCGGCAGCGGGAACCTCCCATGCGCCGGGGACGCGGACGATTCCGATATCGGCGCGCTGCGCACCGCTGCGGAGAAGCCCGTCGAGCGCGCCTTCAAGCAGGCGGTCCGTAATGACGGCGTTCCAGCGCGCAACGACAATGGAGAACCTCATGCCGGCGGCGGAAAGATCGCCTTCGATAGCGATGGGCTTGCCTTTGAGCGGATCCGCTTTCGTCGCATCCCATGCCCAGAAGGAAAATTTGTGGCCGGGCACAGGCTCGACGGTGAAGTAGCGAGACTTCCAGTCGGTGTCGGCGATGGGCGTGAGAAGCGATTCCACATCGAGCGTCTCCGGATTGAGAGAATCGGCGCGAAGCCATGCGGCTGCGGCCTGATGCGCGGCGTCGAGAGAAGAGACTTCGATGGAGAATTTAGCGAAGTGCGGCATGGAACCGAGGATCAGCTCGATGCCGCCGCGAGAGGTAAAAAACAAGGCGCCCTGCGAGGCTTCCTCATTCCACGCGGAGCCCGGCTCAAAGCCGAGCGTGGCGAGAAAGTTTGATAGCTTCCGGTGGTCCTCAGAACTGGCAGTGGAATGGAGGAATGCGAGGCTCTTGATCACTTTTTGATTCTATCGTGGCGGGGTATCCCACCCTCGCGAAGAAAAACTCGCAAGGGCGGGACACTGAGGATTTGGATGATGTTAGTTGGTAGCGCGCGGCTTCACGGTGATGACGGTTGCCGGGACAATACTGGCTGTGCCGGTGTACAGGCAGCCGGAGTCCGTGCCGCCGGCTGAGACAGGAGTGCAGGCGGGCAGATTGGGCGCCATCTCCTGCTGCGGTACTTCTTGCAGGGTGCTGGTGTTGATGGTATGCACGAAGTTGTCGCCCGCAGTCGAGACAAAGAAGAGCGTGTTGTCCGCGCTGAAGGCACCTGCAATGGGCGCCGTGGCATAAGAGGCTTGTTGCTGATAAAGGCAGGTGCTTGGAGGCTGGACAGTGCTCGGAGGAGTGGGAAGAACGCAGGAGAATGTGACGGAGCCCAGCGTTCCTGGGCTGGCGGTGGAACCCGCAGTCTGCAGATAGTAGGGCAGCGTGGCGTTGTCTGACCCGCTGGCCGGCGTGCCGTTGTAGGTGACAAAGGTGAGGCTCTGCGAAGAGGCTGCGGTACCGTTGGTGACGGCAGCGGGCGAGGTCACCACCTGATTGACCTGGGTGGCGTCAACGGCAATCTGCTCGTTGGTGACAGTGTGCGAGAGCAGCAGCGGCTGCAATGGATCGCCGAGGCCGGGGTAGGTGGCGCTGACGTCTGGCGGCAGGCAGCTATACGAAGGCACTGGAGGCACCTTGACATCAATGTCCGTGAAGTTGATCGGGGCGCTCGCTCCGGCGGTGCCGGTGTACGTAGCGCCAAGGATGTGGTTCCCATCGACAGTCGCGGCAAGCTGATCGGTATTCTCAGCAACAGAGTCGCCTGCCTCGGCGTTCTGTGGATAGAACAGTATGCTGTTGTACTGGCCGGCGTTGCCTTGAGGGCACCAGGTATGCGCAACGGTGGGACTGCCGCTGAAGTATGCGCCGACGCTGGGAACCATGATGGCAATGCTCTGCGCGCCGTTCGATGTGTTGCTGCTGGAAGAAATGCAGGGGTTGGCTGTAGTCGGGGCGCCATTCGAGCAATTCAGGGGATAGGTGGTCCAGCCCGTATTCGCGTTGAAGACGTAAAGGGTATCGGTGTGAGCTGTGATGCCGGCAGTAACATTGGCCGGAAGATTATTGGCTGCCGCGCTGTCAGTGACGTACAGCGTCTGAGCATCCGGCGTCCACTGCGCATTGACGCCCATGCCGCCGAAGGTGGCAGTCACGGCAGAGCTGCTCGGAGTGAAGAGATAGAAGAGCTGGCGCTTCTGATCGTTGACCAGCACACTTGAATCAGTGGGCGAGACGCCAAGTACAACACCGGGGATGCCAGTGAATTGGCCGCTAATGGTGTTGGACACGGCGCTGTACACCATAAGCTCAATCTCCGAGCCGAAGTAGAGATTGGTGCCCAGGCGGTCCATCAACATCGAGTTGGGCACGTAGGGCAAACGCACAGTGTTGCCGGGCGTGCCGGAGAGCAGCTCAAAGGGAACGAAGTACTGCGACTGGTTCGGAGCTCCGTACCAGACAAAGGCGCTGGCGGAACCGGGGATCGTAATGTCAACGGGATTGGAAGAGATGGGCAGCCCGGTGCCAAAGACGCCAATTTCATTAATGGGCGCGGGATTACACGTAGCTGGCTGGCAGATGGCATAGACACTGGCATCGCCGGGGAAGCTGGCCGTGATGGCGCCGGCGCTTGAAACCGACAGGTTCTGCGGATTGGTGGACTGATAGTTGAGCGTAAGCCCGGTGATGGTGTTGCCCTGTGTATCGGTAACGTTGGTGACAAGGTTCTGCTGCACGCCCTGGGTCACCGTGCCGCTCGTCGCTCCATTGAGCGTGACGGAGATGGACTTCGGCGGGCAGGTGGAGAAGTAGCCGGCAGTGGAACCGGAACCGGCGATATTCGCCGTGATGACCGTGGTGCCGGGGAGCTGCGCGGTGATCTGGTTGGTCTCGGCATTAATCGTGGCCACTGCGGAGCTGCCCACGTTATAGGACATGGTGCCGATGGAGTTCTCGCAGGTCGGTATGGTGGCGCCAGGCAGCGCCGGACACGCATATTGCGCGGACGTGATGGTGGACGGAGCGCATAAGAGCTGCTGCGTGCCGTTGTTCGAGTAGCAGGCCTGCGAATCGAGCTGCGCCAGTACACCCTGCGAGATGCATTGCTGTGGACCGACCAGCGTAATGGAGGTGACGGGCGCATGGACGTACACCGGCACGGGGTTCGAGGTGACACCATCCGCGGCGGCAGTTTCGTATGCTATGCCGTAAGGCAGATTACCGTTATCGGGCAGCGGACTGGGCGCGCTGCAAATGGTGAAATCCGCAATGCCGCCGCCGGAGTTCCGGTTCCATGTGCCTGCGCACATGTTGCCGGTGGGCGAAATATCGACGAGCCGGTTGTTCGTGGTGCCGTAGCTGTAGGTGCTAGCGCTGAAGGCGGTGTTCTTGCACGTAAATGCGGACGGCGCATTGCTCTGGCGCGTCTGGCCAAAGGCCAGCGAGATGCCTGTGAACTGAGGCCCGAGGGTGATATAGGAGAGCTCGGTAATCTTGGGGCCGTAACCCAAACCGTTGCAATAATTCCCGTCTGGATTGCGCGTGCATCCGGCTATGGTAATACCGGCCGGAACAGCCAACACCAGCAAACAAACAAGCGTCAAAAACCGCCGCATGAATCCTCCCCGCCCCGCATTCCGTAACCGCGGAACGGTCTTTCCTAAAGTACGCCACAAAATTTTGTTTGAAAGCGCGTCCCGCCAGCGTGGGCGGGAGGAAAAAATCCGCTATTCTTCCAATCCAAAGTGTATCAGGGCCAAATGATCCCGAACGAGCCAAGTGGGAATCAGACGAGCCAGAACCTGTGAAACCGTCCTGACCGAGTATCTCTATTGCCGTATTCACATAGACTCACGCGGCCCCAAACCGTAACCGGCCGCGCAACCGGCCACGTCACTCCGGCATATAGCGCGCAAACCAATCCACCGCCCGCTCCATCACATCGCGGCGATGCGCCGGATCGACGAACCCGTGGCCCTCGTTGGGATAGACCACAAATTGCGTCGGAACATGCTCATCCCGCAGCGCATGCCAGAACTCGAAAGACTGCGGCGCAGGGCACTCCCCATCGCGGTCGCCCACAACAACAAGCGTAGGCGTCTTCACCCTCTTGATAAAGTTGATCGCCGAACTCTTCGCATACACCGCCGGATCGTCATACACGCTCGCGCCAAAGTAAGGAATCATCCACTGCCCAATGGAATTTTCCCCATAGTAGCTCTGCCAGTCCGAGATACCCGCGCCCGCAACAGCCGCGCGAAAGCGATGCGTCTGCGTAACGGCGAACATGCTCATAAAGCCGCCATAACTCCAGCCCGTAAGCCCCACACGCTTGTCGTCAATCGGATACTCCTTCTCCGCCGCATCCACGCCCGCAAGAATGTCGCGAAGATCGCCATAGCCAAAATCCTTGCGGTTAGCCTCGACAAACGCCTCACCCTGCCCAAAACTGCCGCGCGGATTCACCTGCAGAACAAAATAATCCAGCGCTGAAAAAGCCGGAGCATTCAAACCACCGCCCGCGCCCCACCGCGACTCAACAGCAGAAGCCGGACCACCATGAACCAGAACAATCAGCGGATATTTCTTGCCTGGATCGTAGTTCTTGGGCAGCAACAACCAGCCCTGTACATTAAAGCCGTCGGACTTCCAGCTCAGCGACTCCGATTTGCCCCACGCAGCCTCAACGCCATCGTTCAGGTGCGTTAGCTGCGTCAGCCCGGCAAGCGTGGTAACAGTTGAGCCGGACCCCGTCTTACCCGCCTCAGTCTTACCAGTCTGGACAGAATAGATCTCCGTGGCATGATCGAAACTGCTGGCGCGAAAGACAAAAAGCGAATGATCGGCAGTAACGGAAAGCGAATGCGAAATACGGCCATCCCCTGCCGAAGCCGGAATGTTGAAGACCGGAGCATCAAAGACAGCCGGGCCACGGGCAGGCACGCGCGCCAGCACAAGCTGGTCATTCCCTGCCGCATCTTCGCTCACATACAGATGATCCGCATCGGCCCAGTCTATCCACGCAGGCGTAGAGGTGCGGCCCGGAGTGAGATTGCGCGCCGCGCCGCCCGCCGCCGGCACAAGCCACACATCCCCACCGGTCGAACCCTGATCGCTCATCAGCCCGCCAATAAAGGCAATGCTCTTCCCATCCGGCGACCAGCGCGGAACAGCGATCTGCATCCCATGCATCGCCCCCGCAACCTCAGCCGGAGCCAGAATGACCTCTGGCGCAGACGCACCAATCGTCTGAGCATAGAGCTTCGCCGTCCACCAGTTGTTCTCTCCCGGCGGCTCAGCCGCAGTGTAGGCCAGAGATTTCGAATCCGGCGACCACCCAAACTCAAACGCATGAAGATTGGCAGGCGTAACCTGCTGCGGCTTCTGCGCCTCGGTCGCCGTGGCATCGGCAACAGCAATACGCTGCACCTCGATACCATCCTCACCAATCACGCCGGCAAAAGGCTTCATAGCAGCCAGCGCACCAGCAGGACGGCTCGCGCCGTCCACATAGAGAAAAGCAACCTTGGTGCCGTCCGGCGAAAAAGCAGGCTCATTGGTATAGCCGGTAAGCTGCGTCAACCGCACCGCAGCCTGCCCATCCAGATGCGAGAGATAAAGATCAGCCTGCTTCGCATCCCCACATGAGGCAAAGAAAGCCAGCGCCTTCGAGTCAGGCCGCCAGAGAATATCGCTCTCCGAGCACCGCTCGCCAACCTTCACAGGTTCAGCCTTGGTAATATCCCCAATCGGAGCAATACGAATGCCGCCATCGCGCCCAAAGTCGATCCAGGCCAGCCGCAACCCATCCGGCGAAACCGCCACCTGCCCCACACTCCGCCCACGATTCAGCCCACGAAGAACCTCATCAATATGTGCCTTGTCAGAAGCACTCTGAGCTGACAAACCAACAAGAGCAACAACCAGCACAAAGCCAGCCACGACGCGACGAAAAACTGCAGTCCGGATCATACAGAAATGCTATCAGCCAGCACACCTCAATCGCAGGCTACCCGCCCACCCTCAGTTGTCATCCTGAGCGGGTGAGAATCTTTTTACAAGATTCTGATTTTATTTGATATAAATCCGTAGATTTTGGCTGTGTAGGAACCGTGCAGGCAGATTCTCCCTTCTGTGTATATTTTTGAACGCGCAACACAGCTCTGAGCGCACGATAAAGCACGTTGTCATGCGTGAGAGCACGTACTGTAGAAGCTATTAGTGGATAGCTGATCCCGTATATGCACGAAATGCTCCCTCGACGGGGATGAGGTTCCTCAGCACGAAAGTTTTGTGCTGTTCTTTGCCTTCTCGAATGAAACGAATCTCTACCATTTTACCGGCAGCATCGGATAACACATCTCCGAACTCGTAAAGGGCCTTTCCGTTCGGTGTCTTGCCATTCAATGCGAGAACTATGTCTCCTGCTTCAAGCCCTGCGTCTGCCGCAGGCGTGTGGGGATCAACGGTTGTAACCACAATCGATCCATCCTCAGCTCTATCAAGCGTAAGACCGCTATGGTTGTAGCGCATGGCGCGGCCATACTCGACGGATTTTTCAAGATAGAGAAGACGATGCTCGTAATCGAAGGTAAGAATGAAATTGCGAAATACCTTGTAACCAAGATTGCCGCCAGTAAGAGGCATAGCGAAGATGCCACTGTTCGCAAAATTCAACTCCACCAATGGGCGGGTGAGGGTGTAAGAGCCAAAAGACAGAGACTCTACACGCGTAAGCAGAGACGCAGCTTCCCCGCCGATACCGCGCTGTTTCCGGGCGATTCCCGGTAGCTGAACAGGAAACAGGTGGGCCTGATAGAACGGCTTGAAGAGAGTTGCTGCTCCGTTGTCACCGGTATCGACTCCGAAGTAAGCAGGTGTTCCATCGACCCCAACCTGAATGAATGGAGTACGGTCATTGAAGTACATCCTTAGCGCTTCAGAATTCGATGGTTTGTCTATCTTTGAACCCGGCTTGTAAAAAGTCACTGTCTGTTTCTGATAATCAATCCTCGCGGCGAAACGGCGCAGCAGTTCATAACCGATCAGTCCCACAACCGGAGATTGGTTGCCGTGCTCCACTACAGAAGAAGGAAGCGGGATGATGATGAATTGTTGATCCGAGAGATGGGCGCGCCCGATCTTCATTTCCTTTACTCGTGCGAGTTTGGCGGTTACTTGCGCATTTCCAACGCCACCAGCCGCCAAATCGCCGCGACCCGCAACACCGAGTTGTCTGGCTCCATCCGGTGTGAGCATGTTCATGGCTCCCGAATCGAGCAGAAAAGGCAGCGGCGGCTTGCCATTGATGGACACTTCGACAACGATCCGTCCGTCGCTGACCGTAAAGGGGACCGGTGCCTCCTTAGCGTCACCGAGGAGTTCAGCATCACGGATGACTGAGGCTGGAGGCGCAAAATCTGCAACGTCTACATTTGGCGAAAATTGGATTTCCTGCACTGAAAGCAAAACATCCTGGCTCGGATCGCCGGTAGAACTCCGCACGGAGAAGGGGTAGAGAACGCCGTCCACCTGTCTGTAATCAGAAAAGACTGTGATGCTCTCTTGTTGATCCGCTCCTTTTTGAGCAATCCGTCTCAGCAGATGGTCTTTCACGTCGATCCATAACGTAAGATCGCGTCCACCGGGGGGGACAACGCGGACCAAGTCATACGAGGTTGCGGAATCGGTCTTGCGCTCGATGTAGCTGACAGCAGCTTCCTGGGGATGGAACCATCCATTGCGGTCTTCATATGACTGGGTGATAGCGTCAGCCTTTGCTTCGGGTGCATCCTGCACCGTCACGATTCCACTTGAATCGCTTGACCAACTTGCCTCCGGCTGGGTGCCCTGTCTGCCATCTAACGGTCCACCATTATAGATAGAAACATCGCCCCCATGCTTCAAATCAATCTTCTGTTTGAAGGTGCCCGAGAGGCCACCGATACTGTAAGTCCCCCGGAGATCGGCCCTCTCAAGCTGGCTCCAGCGTTCACCGCCGCTAGCGGCGTACATCTGGTTCAGAAGGGAGATTGGATCGGGAGTTAGCTGTGCCCATGTGGGAAATACACCTAAAATCACTACTGTCGCAACGATGAATAGTCCAGTCCCTTTCACACGATACTCCCCTCTCGTAGCGTGCCTCTCTAGCTGATTCCATTGTCCCTTAAGACATGTTAAGTGCTCTCTGAGATCCATAAGTTAAAGAAGGCCGTTTTTGTTTGTATGTCTGTTATTCGTACCTGCCCCAGAATAACTGGCTGATTTTGGCCCAACGGTGAGGTCCGCGTGTCAAGGCTGCCGAACGCACCGCGCAGCGGCTGAGGCTTGAGACGCGGCTAGGTTGGGCTACGCTTCCACCATACGGGGCAGGTGGGTTAGAGGCTGTGTCCCATGCCGAAGCCGTGTTCTATGACCGGCGCGATTTCTGGCTGTGGCGACTTGATGGCTTGCTCCGGCTGCATCGCTGGCATGTGGGCGCTCTCGTGGGACACATCATGCCCTAATGCTTGCGGCAACTTCTCGCGGTCGTTGGTGAAAAGCTGCGCGTCCTCTGCTCCGCGCGAGACGGCGACGTAAGCCATCCGGCTGTTGAGCAGGTCTTTTGCGGCCAGTTCCGTATCGACGTGAATCAATACGCGCTCGGCGGTCTGTCCCTGGCTGGAATGACTAGTCACCGCATAGCCGTGATCGAGATGCGGATGCTCGCGCGGATCAAGCTGCACGTCGCGGCCTCCGTCCATCTTCAAACGCATCTGCCCGTCTTGTCCGACGGCTTCGACCGTCCCTAATTCGCGGTTGGCAATCTTCAAGTCATTCGCTGGCGCGGTGAATTGGACGCGGTCGCCTACGGCGAAACTGCGCGGCTCTTCCCGATACACAGACACGCCCTGCTGACGGCGTGGATCATAGGTCAGCTCTGAGCCATCGGTCCGCACCACGGTTAACAAGTTCTTGTCAGCATTAACGCTTTTGACCCGCGCGTATCCGGGCTATTTATTCATGCCTTGCAGAATGCCAATAAAATAGAGGCCGGATTCGAGGTCCGTCAGTTGTTGTCGGCACGGCTATACATGGCCGAGCCCCAATTCACAGAGCTGGCAGCAAAAAATCTCCTTGATCGAGCGCTGGAGCGCGTGCGTGCGATTCCCGGCGTCCAGAGCGCCACGGTGTCATATGCCTCCCCCTTCATTTCCTCCTCGGATTGCATTTTGCCGTTGATAAAGAACGGCGAACTACGGAATCAGACGGTGGGCGAGAACATCGTTGGAGCAAACTATTTCGCGACTCTCGGCGTTTCTTTGCTGGCCGGCCGCGACTTCTCATTGCTGGATGGGGGGAACGCTCCGCGTGTCGTCGTGGTCAACGACATTCTCAGCCACAGGTACTTTCCTGGCCAGACTGCGATTGGTAAACGACTGCGTGTTGGCTGCGCGTGTGAAAACGGAAAGTGTTACGACGCGGAGATTATCGGCGTAGTGAAGAACGCTAAGTATGCGAACCTCGATCAGCCTGCGGAACCGTACGTCTTCGTACCAATCGCTCAGCACTTTGCGAGGTACGTCTCGTTGTTGATCCGAACTCAGGTTGAACCGGCCGAATTAGCACCCAATCTGCGAAGGAATTTGCTTGGGCTAGACTCGCGACTCCAGGTTTACGACGTAGACGCTCTGTCGGACCAGATCGACCATTCGTTTTGGTTGTTGCGCTGGGAAACGTCGTTGATTGGAGGATTCGGCGGGTTAGCATTGGTGCTGGCGGCAGTCGGTCTCTATGGAATTGTGTCGACCTCAGTCACGCAGCGCACAAAGGAAATTGGAATACGCATGGCCTTGGGTGCACGGCGTGAAGATGTATTACAACTTATCCTTGCCAGCGTACTGGGACTTACTTTAACAGGAGTGGCGTTTGGACTCGGCGGGGCATTTCTGATTACGCGACTGCTCCAGGGACACCTGTACGGTCTGAACCCTGCGGATCCAATCACCTTTGCTGCGTCCGTGCTGCTGTGGGCCGTCGTTGCATTGATTGCGAGCTACATCCCTGTGAGGCGGGCGACGCGTGTCGATCCCACTGTCATTCTTAGGTACGAATAGCACTTACAAGAGAAATTGTCGTACATGTAGTGCATCGGTGCCGCTGCAAGTTGAGAGTTGAAGAAATCAAACAGGATGTACTTATTCGACTCGATAGGTAGACGGTATCCCAGGTCCTTGCAGTTAAGGGTATAAATATACTTGACTAACCTTTCGATTCAGCGTAGTGTTGAGTACATGGAAGCCCCGAAGACATTACTCGAAGCGATTCAGTACTTTAGCGATGAACAGGTCTGCATTGATACCGTGGCGTCAATGCGTTGGGCCGATGGCCCCGTATGCCCCGATTGCGAGTCCCGAGAGCTCCACTATCTGAGCAATCAAAAGCGTTGGAAATGCCGCAAGTGCCGCCGCCAGTTCTCCGTCAAGGTCAACTCCATCTTCGAGGACTCCCCCATCTCTCTGACCAAATGGCTGCCTGCGCTTTGGCTGTTGGTTAGTTGCAAGAACGGCATTAGTTCCTATGAGATTGCCCGCGATCTAGGCGTCACCCAAAAGACTGCATGGTTCATTCTCCAGCGTCTACGTCTTGCCCTGCGCTCACGCGATTTCAACTATAAAATGGGGAGCGAGAACGGCGGCGAGGTCGAAGTTGATGAGGCATACATTGGCGGCAAGCCACGCAATATGCACAAAAGCCGCAAGCTGAAAATCCAGCAGGAACTATCGAAGGTAGCGGAGTGGAAGCAAACTCGCATGAACGGTAAGACTCCGATCATGGGACTCTTCGACCGCGATTCGCGTCAGGTTCGCGCTACCGTAGTTCCCAACACCCGACGTGACACCCTACAGGCTGAAATCCTCAAGAACGTCGAGCAAGGCTCTGCGATCTACAGCGATCAGGCTGTCGCGTATGACAGCCTAAAGGACAAGTACATCCACGAGACTGTCAGCCATGTGGAGTGCTACGTACGAGGCCAGGTTCACACAAACTGTCTCGAAAATTTCTGGTCGCTTACCAAGCGGACATTGAACGGAACCTACGTCTGCGTCGAGCCGTTCCATCTTGACCGCTACCTGGATGAGCAGATGTTTCGGTTCAACAACCGTGCGACCAAAGACAATCCGCTGAATGATGCAGACCGCTTTCTGCTGGCGCTGTCGCAGGTAGCCAATAAGCGTCTGACCTATGCCGAACTGACTGGCAAGGTGTCTACGACGCAAGCCTAATCCTTATCGTGGGAAGAGAGGCCCGAAGCCGAAGATTTAGGTTTGGGGCCTTTGGTTTGACGCACAGCTTCGATGGCTCTCTCATCATGCAGGAGGGCTGTCAACTCAGGCTTCGTCACCGTCATTACGGAGCGTAGAGCGTCGTTGAAGCGGGCCATCTCCGGCGTGTGCGGAGCACTCTTCATGGGACTATCATAGCGCGAATCCCATTATCGCGTTCCTTGCAATAGATTCAAGACTCGTTTCCGATTGCGTGATGGATGAAACCAGAAAGACTTTTCCGGTTCCGACATGCGATACCCCCGGCACAAACAACTCCGTGCCGCGCTTCGTTATGATGCTTATATGGTGAAGATCGTAAAAGTAGTGGCCGCGTACGATTTC